>Ga0209302_10000392_pt1 | contig 26351 bp, 23 predicted proteins | sample ArcOceMetagenome_2_FD_187445 | JGI IMG/M metagenome (GOLD analysis project Ga0209302, IMG submission 187445) | Marine eukaryotic phytoplankton communities from Arctic Ocean - Arctic Ocean ARC135M Metagenome (SPAdes) (version 2) | ecosystem: Environmental > Aquatic > Marine > Oceanic | place... | reverse complement strand
TATATAATCTTTTTATAAAGTAATATGCAATCTTCGCATAAATTAGTAGAACTATTAAAAAAAAAACCTGTATCAAAACCAGTATTAAAATTGGGTATTGTTTTAAGTGATAAACTGGGTAACAAAGGTAACAAAAGTAACAAAGGTAACAAAAGTAACAAAAGTAACAAAGGTAAAACCGATAAAACCGATAAAACCGTAATGATGGAAGTCCCCATTGCCGATAAATCTGATCCAGATAATATAAAAAGAAAATTGGCATTTAAAGAAAGAATAAGACAAATGAATTTTAATAATTTACGAGCAGTTAAAATGAAGCCAAAAACAAAAGAACGTATGTCTTTAATTTCGCCAATTAAATCTTTTTCACAAAAACCATCAAGTGAAAGTAAATCCGTTATGCAAAAACAAACACTGACGCAACAAAAAATGAGGGAAATAAAAGAAAAACGACAAAAAAAGAAAGAACAGCGAGAACAACGGAAAATAGAAAAATTATTAAAATCTAGAAAATTATTAGATTCACGACAACAAGAATTGGATAAAACTTTATTAAAAACACGTAAAGCCGATATTAAATTTAAAATAGATCCATATTATTTAAACAATCGCGAAACATTCATTAATTTTATTGATAAGAAATTATACAACATTAAAGACAAACGTGGTGTAGATAAAGAAATTAAGAGTTGTAGTGATTTAAATTCTAATAAACAAACCGGTAGTTTTTCTTTATTATTACACCAAGAAATTGTAAAAGAATATCTTAATATTTATAGCCCATATAGAGGTTTGTTTTTATATTTTGGTTTGGGAGCGGGTAAAACGTGTGCATCAATAGCTATAGCAGAAGGGATAAAAGATTATAATAAAATTGTTGTTATGACACCGGCTTCATTGGAGAAAAATTATATGACAGAATTAAAATTCTGCGGGGATGATATTTTTAGAAAAAATCATTATTGGGAATTTGTTCAAAATATCCCTACCAATGCTTCGCAAATTGAAGAATTAACCCGCATACTTAATTTACCAGTTAATATTATTAAAAAAAATAGTGGTATTTGGGCTATAAATATGGCACCACCTTCTTCTGCCGGATCTACGGGAAATTACGGACAATTAACAGCTCCTCAACAAAAATCTCTCAACTTACAGATAGATGCAATGATTAAAAATAAATATACTTTTATTCATTATAATGGGTTGAGGAATATTGATAAATATGAAGCAGAAGGATTAAAAAATGGTGGCAATTATTTTAACAATAAAGTTGTTATTATTGATGAAGTTCATAATTTCGTTGGAACGATTTCAAATCAATTGGGGAATAATAACTCATTCAATTATAAATTATATAATTATTTAATGGATGCCGAAAATTGTAAAATTATTTTTTTAACTGGGACACCTATTATTAATTATCCAAATGAAATTGGTATATTTTTTAATATGTTAAGAGGACGAATCAAAACATACGAATTTACATTAAATACAACAAAAGATTCACGAATTAAACGATTGGATGTTAAATATCTAAGAAAAATATTATATTCTAAAAATGATGAAATTGATTATCTTGAATATAATAATAATAAATTAACAATCACAAGAAATCCTTTTCGTTTTATAACTAGATATAAAGAAATTAAAGGCAAAAGCGATGAACAAATCGTGATAAATAATACTGTAACAAGAAAATCTGATACCGAATTTGATGTTTTTAGAAATGAAGGTTCTTATGAAACAACATTCTTAAGTAAAATTATTCAAACATTGGAAAGTAATGGTATTCGGTTATCAATGGCTAAAGAAAAAGATTGTGAAAAAAATAATTCAAGTGATTCAATATACAATAAAGTTTGTATTAAAAAATATAAATGTTTTCCAGACGATTACGATACTTTCACTGCAAAATTCATTGATCCAAATACTCAAGAAATTATTAATAAAAATGTTTTTAAAAGAAGAATAATTGGTTTAACATCATATTTTAAAGCAGCAGTTGATGCTTTATTGCCATCATTTGATAAAGATACTGATATAGTTGAAGAATATATACCAATGAGCGTATATCAATTATCGGAATATAATAAAATTAGAAATATTGAAATAGATAAAGAACACAATGCTGGAATAAAATTAGTAACAACAAATGATATTTATAATAATTCATCGGCATCATATAAAATTTATTCAAGAGAATGTTGTAATTTTGCTTTTCCAGAAGGAATTGAACGACCGAGACCCAAAGTTAAAAAGAAAAATGTTGAAGAAGAAGGGAAAAAAGGTACAAAAGAATTTACGGATGAATTTACCAAAGAGGCATTATTAAATGCCGCAAAAGTTGATACAGATGAAGTTGTTTTAAATATTGAAAATGATAGTTTATCAAACCCGGGTTCAATGGGTACACCCGATATTGAAGAATTTGAAGATAAAAGCTATAAAGTACGTTTAAAAGAAGCCATAGATGAAATTAATTTAACTAAAAATGAATTATTAGTTGGTGAAAACCTGGAAAAACTTTCACCAAAATTTAAACGAATGTTGGAAAAACTTAATTCTCAAGTTATCAATACAGATAAAACAACTAGCAATGGTACACATTTGGTTTATTCATTTTTTAATAACGTTGAGGGTCTTGGTATATTTAAAATGGTTTTAGAAGCGAACGGTTATGCTAGATTTAAAATAGGCAATGATAATGGGGTTTGGAAAATTGATATGAATAAAGAAGATTTGCAAAAACCTTGTTATATTTTATACTCGGGTAATGAAAAAACAGATGAAAAAGAATATTTACGTTTAATTTTTAATAGCGAATGGGATAAATTACCAGAAACACTTCGCCAACAATTGAGATCTATTAAAAATAGGTATTCACCTGAAGACGAAACAACGGTCTTAAATAATTTCCATGGTGAAATTATTAAAGTATTTATGATTACATCTGCTGGTGCAGAAGGCATTACTTTAAAAAATGTTAGGGCAGTGCATTTAATGGAACCTTATTGGCATCCTGTGCGGTTTGAACAAGTTATTGGACGCGCTGTCAGAATTTGTAGTCACGAACATTTACCCGAGGAAGAACAAAAGGTAATTGTATATATTTATCTAATGAAATTTTTACAAAACCATTTAACAAGTAATCCTGAAGAAAAAGAAGAAGGTGCTAAAAAACCTTTAGTATCATCATTAATAATGAAAAGCGATAGATCTAAAGATAAAAAACGTGTTATTACATCGGATGAAAAATTATATGAAATTTCAAATATAAAAAAAAAAATTAACGCGTCTATCTTACAAGCTATTAAAGAAACATCAATTGATTGTAAAGTTCATAAAAAAGATGGTGACAATTTACAATGCTTTTCAATCAATAGTCCTAATTTACACGAATATACATATAATCCTAATCATATGAAAGATGCTCCGTCACAACAAGAGGAAGTTGAATTAACTTTATATCCCATAACTGATAAAAATGATCCAACTATAAAATATTATCTTAAAAAATATGACGACAATTCAAGTAAAATGACTGGTGTATTATATAATTATAAAGCATACAAAAATAATAAAACACTTATTGAAGTTGGCGAAACTGGTCGTTAAATTGATGAGAAAGAAGAAACCGCACTTTCATTATTTTGACTATATTGAATTTTACTTAATATTTCTTTTTGGTGATTTATTAAATTTATTTGATTTTTTAATACATCAACTAAATATTCTTCTAATTTATCAATCTTTTTATATACATCTATTAAATCTACATTATTGGCGCCGTTAATATCACTTTTTTTTGTTTTTGTTTTCATCTTACTAAAAATATCCATAATATTTGTATCATCTTCTTTTTCTTTTGGCGCATCCTTTTCATCAATTATTTTAATAATTTCACGTTTTTCCAAATATATTCTACTATTTTCTTCTCTACTTTTATTCATTTTTTCTGTCAAATTTTGAAAAATATTAGCTTTTTCTTTTATTTCTTTATCTTTTTTTTCTTCTTGATCTATTTCATTTTGTTTTACACCATTTATATTATTTAGAAAATCACTTTTAAATTTAACCTTTTTCTTTTCCTTTTTTTCTTTATTATATTCTTCCGGGGCTTTTAATTTATTATTAAGTATGCTAACCGGTTTTTCTTTTTCGTGTATTGTTAATTTGGGAGGTATCTCACCACTATTGTTATTTAACCATTTAATTGAATCATGATTTTGATTATATTTATGTGTTATATTATTTAATTCTGCATCTCTTTCTTCCATTCTTTTTGACATAGCATCATCCATATTATTTATTGGTATATCTGTATTTTCTGCAAAATCTACTTCATTTGGTTTTTTTGCATTTATCATTGATTTAAAATTATTTTGATGTTCTTCGTATCTTTTACCAACCTGTAAATTTTTAATAATATTTTTATTACCATATTCCTCAAATTCGCGAAACATTACCAGCTTTGAATCTTGGGATGCCTTCCTTAAATATTCAAAACATTCGCTAACAATGTGTTTATTGATATCGCTTAATCCGTTATAATCAAATCTTTTAACGTGATATTCCTTGCATTTATTATCAAAATAATCGCGAAAATTTTCCATATTACTGATTTTTAACTCATTATCTGAAATTAGCCCATTTAATACCTCCCATAAAATTTGAATATTGCTATGTGACAATACAGACATTTTTGTTATTATTTATAATAATGTATTTAATATTTTTTATTAAAAATATTAAATTTTAATCTATTTCTTATTAAAATACACATTTCGCAATTTTCTCATATATTTATCACTCACCTTTTTATTGAATCTTGAAAATGGTACATCTTTAATCATCTGAATTATAAAAAATAAACAATACATTCCACATTCACTTCTGGAATATTGATGTCTATTATGATTAATAATAAATTCGTATTCTTTACCAATTTCAGATGATTGCTTTTGAATTCTTTTTGCAAATGTTTTAATCCTTTTTGGTGTTAAATCATCACCATAACTATCGAAATAATAAATTTTTTTTAATTTAACATTTATAAACATACAAGTCCAATGTGACCCAGGTTTGTCGTGTGTGTCTAGATTAAATATTATACCAACTTTATTAATTTTCTTATCTATTTTTTCTTTTAAATCAAATTTACATAAATCATCCCATACGCATTCGCCGTATGCCAAATGTTCATCAAAATCTATCGGCGTAGGCCCAATAAATTGAAAGCATTTGTAAGCATCTTCGTATTGTTTCATTAATTCTAATATTTCAATACTGGATAACCATTCATTTGGATTTTTTTTCCATTCTTTTGGTTGTGTTGGTGCAAAAATATTTTTGATTTCATTGTTTGTAAAATTATTTTTAAATAACGTATTTTTAATCCAACAAGATTCATTACTGCAAGTATTTTTCATATAGTATCCCAACGAATTCCAAATGTCTTTTAATTTATTTGATTCTATAATCATATCCGGATGTCTTGTATTCCATACCGATTTCATTTTATATAACATTTTTGGTTTATAACAAGAAAAGTCCAATGATTCGCTTTTATCTTTGGGTGAACAATATAAATTTTTTTTTGTTTTTTTATGAATTCTTCTCTTCCTCTTCTTTTTCCTTTTTTTATATGTTCTTTTTTGACGCTTTAATCTAGAGCGAAATCTATTTCTTAATATATTATTACCATCAGACATGGGGTTATATATTATATAATTATATTTTAATTAAAATTATGTTTTTTCGGCATAACCACGTTTTTCTTTTTTCGTTTGTTTTTTACAAACGAATTTAAATCTATTTTTTTTGTTTTCTGTTTTACTATAATATTAATATCCATTTGTTCTATATTTATTGGTATGTATTCTTCATTCTTCTTTTCTTTATTTATATTTTCATATTGTTGTTGCACGGTACGTTTTATATTATTAAATCTCTCATATTCAATTAAATTTTTAACATATATTTTAAAACTCTCGTTCACTTTATTTGAAATCATTTCGTTTTCTAATAATTTTTTTGTAGATGTTAAAATAACGGATTTATATTTATTTATATTATCAATATCATATGTGGGTTCTGTCTCATTTTTTAAATGTGTCAAATTATTAGGATTTGTTAAATACAATAAATCAACCTTATTTCTAAATTCATTTTTATTTTTGATTTTTTCATTTTTGATTTGTTCATTTTTCATTTTTTCATTTTTCATTTTTTTATTATTCATATAATTATATTGAATAATAAAAAATTTATATTTTTACATCTTTTAATTGTTGCCGGGTATGATTATCAAATAAATTTTTACTTAATTCGCAACCATTGGGATTAAATTCATCAAATTTAATTTTCTCTTGAAGTAATTTAAATTGTTCTTCTTGAATTTTGGGCTTTGGTCCCATTTGCACATATAAATCACTATATGAATTTGGAAAATAACTTGTTTGTGGGCAACGTTGTAATGTTTGAAAACGATTAAATAAACTTGATTCTTTATCTATGTTATCGCTATACGAATTATATGGCCCGCCTACACCTGGGTGAAATGATTTTGTCATATCATAATCTTTAAAAACACCCTTTACTGGTAAATTTTCTTTTCTTTGATCAACCTTTGGAAACAATATTCTTCTATTGCTAACTGGTCTTGTAAAATATTTCGGCGTCATTTGTTGGGTTGCATAATTTCTACCCATAATTCTTGCATTTAATTCGTCAGTTCTTCCTTGTTGACAAACATATACATCTTGAATTTTTGCTTCCATTTAATATATTATAATAACATTATTTTTTTATTTAAATAAAAAATATTTAAAAGATTATTATTATTATTATTATTATGTGTGGTATTTTTTCTATTTTAAATAATAATTTTTCTAAAGAAAGGGTTATTAAAAATTTTAATAAAGGGCAACCAAGGGGACCAGAAAACTCAAAAATTATTGAATTGGAATGTCCTAATATATTTTTAGGGTTTCATCGTTTGGCAATCAATGGTTATAAGGATGAAATGTCTAACCAGCCTTTTTTGATTGATGGTATTTATTTAATTTGCAATGGTGAAATTTATAATTGGAACAAATTATATTCTATGATGAATATTAAAGGTTCAAGTAATTCTGACTGCGAAGTTATAATTCATATGTATAAGAAATATGGCATAGAACAAACTTTGAAAATGTTAGATGGTGTTTTTGCCTTTGTATTGGTTGATACAAATTCCAATGATATTTATATTGCAAGAGATTCTTTCGGCGTTAGACCTCTTTTTATGCAGAACAATGTGTCGCAATTTATGTTCGCTTCAGAATTGAAACAATTGGATGGTATTATGAACACTTCTGAAAAGAAACAGTTTAACCCGGGTACATATTCTCAAATTAAATATACTATTTCTAAAAATTGGAAAAACTCAACCACATTTTATAAAGAAATTATTAAAAATAAACCTTTTATGGTTTTATCTGTTCCCACAAATTCAACGTTTTCTGATAACAGTATGTTTTATTATTGTAATGAAATTAATAAAAGTTTAAAAGAAGCCGTAAAAAAACGCGTAAACAATACTGATCGCGAAATAGCCTGTCTTTTATCAGGCGGTTTGGATAGCAGTCTAATTACAGCTCTTGTACAAAAATTATGTCCCGAAAAAGAATTAACCACTTGGAGTATCGGTCTAGAAGGCTCGGAAGATTTAAAATATGCCAGAATGGTTGCTGATCATTTGGGTACGAAGCACAATGAAATCGTCATTTCAGAAGAAGAATTTTTATCTTGTTTTGAAAGTGTCATTTATGCAATTGAAAGTTATGATACAACGACTGTTCGTGCCAGCATCGGTAATTGGTTAATTTCCAAATATATAAAAGAACGATCCAATTGTAAAGTCGTTTTCAATGGCGATGGTTCCGATGAAGTTTGCGGCGGATATATGTATTTTCATTGCGCGCCAGATAGTATTGAATTTGATAAAGAATGTAAGAAATTATTAAGCGAAATTCATTTATTTGATGTTTTGAGATCGGATAGAAGCATTTCATCGCACGGGTTGGAAGCACGAACGCCATTTTTGGACACTAATTTTGTTCACACATATTTAAGTATTCCCGCAGATATAAGGAATCACGCCGCGAATGGGCAATGTGAAAAATATTTATTGCGGAAATCATTTGATAATGGTTTATTGCCCAAAGAAGTGTTATGGAGAACTAAAGAAGCTTTCAGCGATGGTGTTAGTTCTCAAACAAGACCGTGGTTTCAAGTAATACAGGAGCATATTAAAGATAAAATATTTAATAATAATGATAAAATTTTGGAAGATCAAAAAAAATTTCACAAATATAATGAACCAAAGACATTGGAACAACTTCATTATAGAATGATTTTTGAGTCTTATTTTCCAAATTGTAATTTAAATATTATTCCAAAATTTTGGATGCCTAATTTTGTTGACGCAACTGACGCTAGTGCTAGGACGTTGGATGTCTACAAAAAACTTTTAAAAAAATAACTTTTGAAAAAAGTTAAGCAAAAACTTTTAAAAAATAACTTTTAAAAAAAGTTATTTTTTTTGTTGAACTTTTTTTAAAAGTTCTTTTTTGTTGAACTTTTTTTAAAAGTTCTTAGATTCTAAAAACAACATTCTTATTCTTTCTCGTTTTATTCTTTTTTTTATTTTTTATATTTTTTGTTTTATTAGACGATTCAATAAAATTTTTGATATGTCTTTCAATTCTTTTACCTCTTAATTTAAATAAATCCCTTTTATCTGATTTATCTGATTTATCTGAATTTAAACATTCTCTTGAATCTTTAATTTTAAAAAATCTAGCCAAATCCATACTTTTTGCATACGGTAAATTGGCGCGACTTATATATTTTCCATATAATGTTTTTTCACTATATTTATAATGATAAGGTTTCAAATGTAAATAGGTCACTTGTGGGTGCAACATTTTTTCATAAAATTGATCATCCAAAAACATTATTTTATCCGTTTTTTTTAAATGTCCGCATTTTAATAAATCATCATACTTTTTATCATAGCCTGTTCTATTTTTTTCCAATATTTTGCCATCATGTTTCCAAGCACAAATAACGCGATCAAATATCTTATAATTTATCTTTTTTTCTATATATGATTTAATACGATTCACCCACATTCTACAGCCGTTATTATTAGTATAAATCATTATTTTAATTTTTCCTTTATGTTTTATCTTCATTTTATGTAAGTATTTAAAAATATTCATCATATTGGGGCGAAAAACTTCGGGGAAAATATCCAATATTTTGTGAAAATGATCTTTTGTTAAATCCTTATTATAAAACTTTCTTAATTTATAATCTAATATTGACAATTGCACAAAATGACCAATCGTCTCATCTAAATCAAACACAACCACCTTTACCATTAATAATATATTGTTATATTATTAATTTGGAAATTTCAATTCTTGAATATATAAATTATCTTTATCATTAATAATACAAATATTGTTCTATAAATATATGAAAAACGCATACAATCTGGTAAAAAAGAAATATTATTTTCATCACAATTCAATAATAAACAACCACCACATATATATCGTGATATTAATGTGAATAATAATACATTATAACAATATATATTTAGATACGGATTAAATGAACAAAATAATATCAATAAAATAGTCAAACCAAAAATAAGATGAGATACTTCTATTAAAAATGAATTGCTTTTTAATAAACTAAATATTAAAAGTATTTGACCATAAATTGCGAAATATAAAATACACCTATCTTTTATAGTGCCAATTAACAATAATAATTTAAATTCAATGGCTATTAATACAATTGTTACCTTTATTAATAAAAATTTATTTTTAATTAAATTGTTTGCTATGTCTAGTAAATTATTATTTGATATGTCATTATTAGATATGTCTGGCAAATCATTATTAGATATGTCTGGCAAATCATTATTAGATATGTCTGGTAAATCATTATTAGATATGTCTGGTAAATCATTATTTGATAAATCATTCAACTTTTTCTTCATTATTATTAACACAATATATTTTTTTTATTAATACATACGAATAAGCCCAACCCATTATAAATAAAGGAAATGTTAAATTAAAAATATTTCTTTGGAAGTCATTTTTATCAACATTATATTCCAAGTAGGTTAGGTATGATAAATAAAAAACTCTTATAAACCCATAAATAAATACTTGAAATTTTTCACAGGTATTTTTTATTTTTATTTGAAAATTATTCTTGTTATCGGTTTTAATATAATGATAAACAAAATGACTTGGAATGTTCGACAATTCCGCAGAAAATAACCACAAAAATGTATAACTATTTTTGGGTTGGTAAATTATATATATCGATGAAAAAAAGTGGTGGTACAAATAAATAAAATCTTTAAATGTAAATTTCCTCGTTTTTATTATAAAAAGTATATCATTTATAAAATACCCCGTTGTATTTAAAATACATAAATTGTGTAATAAATTATTATTGTAATTTTGTTTTATCAAAAATATTAAAATTAAAAAAAAAATGTGTATGCAAGATATAAAATTATAAGTTAATTTTTTATTATATTTTAATAACAATTCATTTTCAATTAAATTATAAAAACAAACACCCAATAATGGCAATAAAAACATCATGGTTATAATCATAAAATCGTTTTAAATATTTTATGGAAATATTTAAAACATATATAGAAATATGGTAACAATATATGTTATCAATGGTTAAAAAATATATGAAAAAGACTAAAAAGTCCAAAAATATTAAAAAGACTATACCAAAAGCTATACGAGAACAATGTTGGATCCAAACATTCGGTAAAAAATTTCATTCTGATTGTTATATACATTGGTGTAAAAATGAGATTAATGTGTTTGATTTCCATGTCGGTCACGATAAACCAGAATCAAAAGGTGGGACACTGGCGGTTTCAAATTTAAAACCTATTTGTGCTCGCTGCAATTTGAGTATGAGCAATAATTATTCAATTCAAGAATGGAATAATTTACAAGAACAAACAAAATGTTGCGTTATTTGTTAATCATTTTGTTAATTTCATTGGTCTTATTGTTAATAGTGTTTGAATTTTTTTAGATAAAGATGGGGAATTTAATCCCAAACTCACGCCAACTGTGGTTGCCGTAATAATAGATGCGTTGTTAATAAAACGCAATTTCTTATTATGTACATATTGGATAAATGGATAAAATATAAAACCTTGGTATAAAAATAAAATAACACTGATAAATAATAATTGTGCTAAAATTTCAATTAGAATATATAATTTTTTTGTCTTTTTATTATATCTTGGAAATAATTGTATACCCATTTTACTAACAATAACTGTACCCAAAACCCACAATGTTATCATTATAAATATAGATATCCAATCAAAATCCGGTATTATTAAATTTTCTTCTTTATATGTTTTATCTGGTAAGTTAAATCCCCTTTGTAAAACTGCATTATTTGCCATATATTATTTAATAATAAAATAATGTTTTGTAATTATTTTTTATTTAAATAATCCATAACTTTTAATAATATTTCTTCTTGATCATTTAATTTTTGAAATATTATAACTTCGTCAAATTTTATTTGAAATGTAAATCCTCTGCCATTCCGGCAAACTATTTTAACAGAATCTTTTGTATACACGTAATCTGAAAAAAAAGCACCATTTGTTAAAAAAATTTCGTCCGGATCTTTTAAAGAAACCCACCTAATATAATTTCCAAATTGCAAATCACTTAAATCACTACAATATCTATATTTTTTTAATTTTTGATGATATTTTTTTAATTCATTTCTTTCTAAATTTAATTTTTGCAGAATGTTATTTTTATGATCCATTATAATACTCGAATTTAAATTCATTATTGAATAATTTCCCTCATTTTCTAAAGAACTTAATAGATTTTCATAATCCTTTTCAACATATTTATCAGTAATATTAGTCATAATAATATATATATATATATATATTTAAACCATTAAGAAAAATAAAAAACTTAAAAAAACATCATTTTTTAGACTTTTTTTTTTCACTTTTTTCGACAAAAAAAGTGAGTAAACTTATTTTCGTGTTTTAAGGTCTTACGTCTAGGTATTTTCAATAATATTATTTTATACATTAATACCTAAACAAAAAGTTTGAGAAAAAATTCGAAAAACTATTTTGGGAATTTATAAAAAACACAAAAAAATAAGTGTTAAAAATAAAAAATCGTAAAAAACTTTTGAAAAAAAATGAGCAAACTTTCAGCATTGGTCTCCCACAGATTTTTTAATTCTTAAAAATACCTAGTTGGCATACCTTAAAATGCTAGATAAAGTTTACTCATTTTTTTTAGAAAAAACTCTGAAAAAACATCAAAAAACGGCAAAAACAGCCATTTTTGTTAAAAAATACTAAAAAAAAACTATTTAGGGGTTTTTTTTGTTATCCATTTATATACATAAAAATGGCCGAATGTTGGGGTAAAAAAAAAAAAGATTTTACAGCTTTTGTTGAAAATGACCATAACCAAACCATAAATATTAATGAAAAAAAAAGTGAAAATAACGAAAATAACGAAATAATTGGTTTTTGCGATGAGAGCGTGATTTTTGAGGACGGTGAATATATTTGCATCAAGTGTCATTTCAAAACAAAAAATTTAAAGGATTTCAAACGACACCTTAACACTAAAAAACATAAAAAAAAACCCCAAAAAAAACCCCAAACCATAAAAAAAAAAATATTTTATTGTTTGTGTGGTAAACCCTATAGGTTTAAGTCAGGTGTCTCTAAACACCATAAAAAATGCGCCGAATATATAAAACACAAAATAAAAGGAAAAAATACTGAAAAAAAATCTAAAAATACGATTTTTGGGGACATTTTTCATCCCAAAATAGCCAAAAAATGCGATATTTTCCAAAATAATCTAAATTATAGTGAAAATATCGGTGAGACCGCGTATGGTAACAAGGTAAATAAACAGCCAAATATTGTAAAGCAACATAGCAGCGATTTAATGTCGGTTACAAAAAGTGATTTAGAAAAGATTATTGAACAAACATTTAAACAAAATAATAATATAACCAAATTATTGGAACAAAATGCTGTTTTAATTGATAAAATGGGTACAATGAAAACATCAAATAATATATCTTATCAAAATTGCGGCAATAAAAAGATGACAATTAATTTTTATTTGAATGAAAAATGTAAAGATGCAATGAATTTATCAGATTTTGTAAGCAATCTTGATATTTCTTTGGAAGATTTATTGTATACTCAAGAACACGGGTATGCAGAAGGCATTAGTAATATTTTTGTAAAACATTTGCAAGATTTAAATCCATACCAAAGACCGATACATTGTTGTAATAAAAAAAATATGCAATTTTATGTTCGTGATGAAAATAAATGGCAGAAGGATAAAGAGAATAAAAAAATTGATAGATCTATTCAAGATTTAACAGTTAAACAAATAAAGCATTTGAAAGAATGGGAAATGCAGAATCCAAATTACTTGAAAGATGATATTTTATTAGCACAGTGGCAAAAGTTGGTTCACGAAATAATGGGACCTTCAAATGATTCTAATAAAGATAAAGACAAAGAGTTAATTATAAAAAAATTAGGGAAAACTGTTAATATTAAAGAAAATCTTGTGATTAAAAATATTAAGGATTATGTCAACTAATAAACCCTTATTCCAAATTCATTTAATATTTTATTATAAAAATATTAAAATTAAAAACTAGAGAATGCACCAAATCCCATATTGGCTGCCATTGGTTCAGCCAATAACCCCCCTCCCATACTATTCTCCATCCCACCTTGTTGACCACCCGTTCCAACGCCATTCGCCATTTGTTGTCCACCAGTTTGTATTTGTTGAACAACCTGCGAAAGTGCACCGGTTCCCATTTGTTGGTGTGTGTTTGCATAGTCTGCTCGGCTTGCTTGGTGTGTGGGTTGTGGTGCTTGCATTGGGTTACCAGCAATGGGTTGCGACACTTTTACAACAGAATTATCATTGGGATCTTTTTTATCTTCTTTGGGTTTATTTCCATTCCAAACAGCCGATAAACGATTGTATACATGATTTATTTTTTTACCATTTTCACTATTTAGTCCCGAAAATACAATTATCAAAACAACATTCATGAAATTGACATCACCTAAATTGTTTCCACTAAATGTTGGTATATATAAAACAATTCTATGAATAATGTAAATTCCAAGAAGAAGTGAAATCACTTGCATAATAACTTCTCCTAAAAGTTCAATATTTCCTTTTTTATCATCAAAAATTGGAATAACCCCATTAATAAATCTATTTAAAATATAAATTGGTATTATAATAATAATTAAGTATTGAAGTAAATTGGATAATTCACTTTTTGTTTCGGCATCAAATCTAGTTACGTGTTTTATAAAATTATTATTTGAAATATTTGCGGGAGAATTTTGTAAATTATTTCCACCTATTTGATCTTGCATACTCATTGCCATTATATGATTTATAATAAGAAATTAAATTATCATAAATGTTCTAAATTAAAATTGATTCAAATTTGAATATAAACATTAATTAGTAATTAAATTTAAATGCGTTTGTTTAATAAAATTAGAAATGTTCCAATAAAAAGATTATATATTCGTCAAATGAGTTGGGCTCAAACAAAAGTGGAAAGACAAAAAAAAAATTGGATAACTAGACAAACGCCAGAATCACCAACGAATGAAAAAATTTTATATACAAGAAAAAAAAAGCATCAAGAAAATCAATATTTAAATCTTATATCAAAAATAATAAACGAAGGTGTTGAAGAAGAAACGCGAAATGGTGTGACAAAATCAATCATTGGTGCATCCATGCGGTATTCTTTAAAAGATTTTAAAATACCACTGCTTACTACAAAGAAATTAGCCTGGAAATCCTGTTTAAAAGAATTGTTATGGTTTATATCTGGTGATACAGATAATAACACATTGGTAAAACAGGGTGTCAATATATGGAATGGCAATGCTTCACGTGAGTTTTTAGATTCAAGGAATTTGAGACATCTTAAAGATGGAGACCTTGGACCTATATATGGTTATCAATGGCGATTTTATAATCTAACATACATTCCATTGCACATAACTCCAAGAACAAATATCAATAAAATTCGTAATTACCTTTATGGTGGTGGTATTGATCAATTGGCGGATATAATTAAATGTTTGAAAGATAAAAATAAAAGAAATAGTAGGCGATTAATTTTAACAGCTTGGAATCCCGAACAAATAAACAATATGGCTTTACCACCGTGTCATGTTATGTCACAGTTTAGTGTTTTAGGTAACAAATTACATTGTACAATGTATCAGAGAAGTGGTGATGTTGGTTTGGGTATACCCTTTAATATAGCTTCGTATTCTTTCTTAATTATCCTTCTAGCAAAACATTGTGGTTTAGAACCGGGCGAATTTATACATTTTATAGGTAATGCACATATTTATAAAGAGCACGAAGAAATGTTGTTGGGACAACTTAAGCGTGAACCAAAAGAATTCCCAACTTGCGAAATAAAAAATATTAGAAAAAACATTGATGATTATGTTTTTGCAGATTTTGATATTCATAATTATAATTATCACCCAACTATAAAAATGAATATGGTTCCATAATAATATTTACGTAAATATTATATTAAATAATTATTATTACTTAATATAAATGAGTCGTTTTGATAGAAGAATGGGAACCGGGCCATATGCAAAAACAAATACTCCATCCGTTAAACGGAGATTTACACCAAGATTAAATGAAACAAACCGTAAATTGCCTTCTCGCGATGATTTTTTATTAAATTCAGATATAAATGATAATTCTATATCAAATGATAATTCTATATCGAATGTTATAAATAATGTTACAGAAAAAAATGACAAAATATTAAAAAAATTAGAAATAACTAAAAATTCTTCTGAGAGAATATTATTAAATCACGAATTACGATTAAATACCATTGAATTAACCGTCGATTGTTTAAATAATATGAATTATAAAAAGGAAGCAAACACCGATAATCCAGAACAAAAAGAAAAAATAATAGCTTTAGAACAAATTGTAACGGAATTAAGTGATAAATTAATCTTATTAACCCAAATGATTGAAGAAGATAAAAACCCAGAAAAAAATAAAAAAGGTGTTACGATGAATATTAATGATATTGTTGAAAAAACAGTTGAAAAAACAGTTGAAAAAACAGTTGAAAAACAAGAAAAAAAAAATAAAACTATTTCTGAAAAAGAGAATGAAGGTCCCACATTTGAATAATATTAAAATTGATTATAATTTGTGTATTATTATCAACTATAACAAAAATGGAGGTAACAATTAATGATTCTGAAAAACTTAAACAATTTTCAACTATATTTCAATATTTGAAAATTATTACAGACGATATTAATTTAGATTTTACTAAAAATGGGTTGTATGCTCAAGCACTTGGGACAAATCATATTTGTTTAGTTGAATTAATGATTGATAAAAATTGGTTTCCCAAATATGTAATAGATAAACCTTGTAGTTTAGGAATAAATTGTGAAGTATTTTACTCAATATTAAGTTGTCTAGAAACTGGGAATTCATTTCATATATTTTATGATGATGGTGACACGTTAAACATTAATATTAAATCTGATAAAGTTGAAAAAAACTTTGATATGCGACTGATGTTAATTGATGCACAAAGTTTTGATATACCAACTGTAGAATATTCAGCAGATATCATTATTCAAGCAAAATCATTTGCAGATTATATAAATGAATTGACTATTTTTGGTGATAATTTAATGATTTGTTGTGATGGGAATAATGTAACACTTGAAACATCGGGCGATAATGGTAAAATGAAGTTAATGATTGCCGAAGATTATTTGGAAGAATACGCAATTGAAGAAGATATAGAGCTAAAAATAAATTATGCAATGACTTATATAAAAAAAATGACAAACTTTTCTAAACTTAATAAAAATATTGAACTCCATATGTCAAAGGATGTCCCACTAAAAATGATTTATAAATTGTCTGATGAAGACAGTGAAAAAAATTATTTGAGTATTTATTTAGCACCTAAAATTGATGAAGATTAATAGGGTAAAATGCAAATATTCATTTCTAAAAATAAATTAGTAAATGAGAATTTTTTTAACAGTTATTATTTTTAGTATTGTTCTTTTTTTATATATTCATATGCATTTTCATTTAAATACAAGTAACGATTTGGAAATTTATACAATAGAAAATGTATCAAAAGATAGATTGGAAGAAATCTGTAATTTAAAACAACCAGTGTTATTTGATTATAGCAATGATAATTTATTAGAAACTGTAAATATTGGAAAAATGGAAGAATTATACGGGGCTTTTGATGTGAATTTTAGAAATATTACGAAAAAAGATGATGAAAGTGAAATTTATTTACCAATTTTATTAAGTGAAGTTGTGAAATTATTCCAGAATAAATTAAATAATAAAATTATTATAGAAAATAATAATGAATTTTTAAAAGAAACAGGTCTAATGAAAATTTTTAGATATAATGATTCTTTTTTGAGACCACCAATGGTATCAATATGTAAATACGATTTTATGTCTGGTAGCGAGGAGTCATATACACCTTTAAGATATAATATTAATTATAGAAATTTCTATTTGGTTACCAGTGGAAAAGTTAAATTAAAGTTAATACCACCATCAAATGGTAAGTATTTACAAAAGGAAAATGATTATGATATATTTGAATTTGGTTCCCCAGTGGACCCGTGGGATGTTCAAGAAATTTATAAACCGGAATTTGATAAAGTTAAAGTATTGGATTTAGATTTGACAAAGGGTCAAATAATCAATATACCTCCTTATTGGTGGTATTCTATAAAATACGAAAAGGTTTCTAGTATTTGTGTATTTAAGTATAGAACATATATGAGTACTATTTCTATATTGCCAAACTTATTAATGGGATTGCTGCAACAACAGAATATTAAACGCGAAATAGCAAATAAAATTTCATTTGAATAAATTAAAATTCAAAATGTCTTCTTTTAAAAAAACAATATTCCGACTCTATTGAAAAAAAAGTGGTTGCGTCTGTAATATGTCTTATTGTATTATTAATATTGTCTTTAGTTATTTTATAAATATCGTTACTACACGATAATAATTTAATGCAATCATCTTCTATAATTCTTTCTACAATTCTACACATTTTCCAACGTTTATCATTTTCTTGTTTACATAATGTCCAATGAAACTGATTATTTGAACAATCGCGAGAAATACTTTTATAAATTTTAAATGGGTTAATGGTGTATTTACCTAAACATTCTAATTTGTCTACTTCAACCTTTTCAATAAATTGATCTGCCCACCCCAAGAATTTAATTTCATATAATCTTCTATATTCAATTGTTAATTCTTTATTCAATAGAATGGTTTTTTTTTCAATATATGCCTTTATAATTTTAGCAGGGCACCAACCTTTAACAAAATCATACGCATCCACATAATCACCCCTTTTCCATAAATTTTTATAATTTGTTTTTTTATACCATTTATGCAAATGATAACCATTCCACAATTTAAATAAATGATCGTCTTCTCTTATATGCTTTATTTTGTCATCATCATCTTCTTTCGCCATATTAATTCGTTCTTTAAAAAGTTTATATTTTTTAACCATTTGGCACGAATTTATATTTTTTGTTGTCTTTTTAGATATACAAAAATATTTAAGATGACATAATGAAAAAAGTAGAAATTCATAAATTATTTCATTTACATCTTGGGGGATAGAAAAGATCATATATATAATTTATTATAAAATAAAATTGATTAAAAAATTATTAAATATATTAATAAGAATAATTTAATGAGTCATCATTACAAGATATATGTAAAAGAACGGAATTATGAAGAATTTATTATTTATGATTCAGATACAATGAAAAAAATAGATTCTCCACCAAAAATAAATCCTATAAAATCAAAAATAATGAATGGTGATATCTTTAAAATAAAAAATAATAATATTCAATTAATACATTCTCCAATGCGAAAGGCAACGTTTATTTCGGGTGTTCTCGTTTTATCGGGAAATAAAACATATGGTAAATATAAAAATAAATATTTTTATAGATGTATCCCAGATGATAAACGTTTGCCAGAATTTATTATACCTTATAAAGTAAAAATAAAATTTAAAAAACATCAAGATAATAAATATGTCGTGTTTAAATTCTCATCATGGAGAAAAAAACACCCGATTGGTACATTAGTAAATACAATTGGGTGTGTAAGTGAATTATCCAGTTTTTACGAATATCAAATGTATTGTAATTGTTTATACGCATCCATATCTAATTTAAAAGCAAAAACGAAAGAAATGTTAAAACTTCATAATGTTGAATATTATACAAATGAAATAATGAAAAATAATAATATTGAAAATAGAATGAATTGGGATATTGTCACAATTGATTCAGTTGGTTCAAAAGATTTGGATGATGCATTCGGATTTAAACATATTAATGAAGAAGAAACCATTGTTAGTATTTATATTTCAAATATTGTTTTTTGGATGGATATATTGGATTTATGGGAATCTTTTGCAGATAGAATATCTACAATATATTTACCAGATAGAAAACGACCCATGATGCCAACAACATTATCAGATGATATTTGTAGTCTATTGGAAGGTAAAAAACGCTTTGCATTTACGTTGGATATTAAAATAAACAGACACACTGGTAAAATAAAATCATATAGTTATTGTAATTCATTAATTATAGTAACTAAAAATTTGAGACATAAAACGAAAGATTTGGATAATAATATAATTTATAATGAAATGATGCACATTTCTTGTAAAATGAATAAAAATAAAATTTATTTGGATAGTGTTGTAAATTCACACGAAGTTGTCTCTTATTTTATGGTTCTTATGAATTATTTAACAGCTATTAAAATGAAAGAATATTCGGTTGGTATATATAGATTTACAAAATCTAATAAAGAATACGATGCACCAAATGATGCACCGAAACCCATTAAAAAGTTTTTGAAAATTTGGCATTCCACTGGGGGGAAATATTGTAAATTTGAAAATATAGCAGAACACGAAATGTTAAATTTGGAAGCCTATTTGCATATAACTAGTCCGAATAGGAGATTGGTAGATTTATTAAATATGATAGTTTATCAAGATACATTTGGTATTGTAAAATTTACAGAAAAATCAAAAGCATTTTATGAAAAATGGAATGATTCAATAGAATATATTAATACAACAATGAAATCTATTAGAAAAGTTCAAAATGATTGTTCTCTTTTGAACATTTGTTATAAAGATAAAAAAATAATAAATAATATTCATAATGGGTATATTTTTGACAAATTAATAAGAAATGATAATTTGTTTCAATATATTGTGTATATTCCAAAATTAAAAATGACAAATCGTTTGGTTTCTACAAAAGATTTAAATAACCTAACCAATTATAATTTTAAAATTTATATATTTATGGATGAAATTCATTTAAAACAGAAAATAAGACTTTTATTGGTTTAAACTTTATCAAATATAAAAATATTATAAATATATTAATAATGGTCAATAATACCACAATTGTATGGATAATATTTTTTTGTATTACCGTAGTATTTATTGGATGTTTTTTGAAAGTATTTTGTTCATCATTAAGAAATAAAAAACAATTATTGCTTCCGAAATAAATTGATTTAACATAAATTTTATATAAATTTATGTTAAACAATGGCAACCTTTACCGTAGAAAATAAAGATGGTATAGATTTTTTAAATTCGCTAGATGATAACAGTGTTGATTTAATTTTAACGGATCCACCTTACATTATTTCAAAAGAATCTGGAATGAATAAATTTGTGGATGAAGTTGCCAAATTGGATGCATCCGGTAAAAATAAAAAAACAGAAGAAGAATGGATTGTTTTCAAAGAAAAAAAGGGTTATTTGGATGATAATTATAAGACAAATTATATTAAATATGGCAATACATCTGGAAACAAGTACGCGTTCAAGACTGATTTTGGTAAGTGGGATAAAGAATTTACAATGGAAAAATTGGAAGAATTTGTAAAATTATTCTATAAAAAATTGAGAAAAGGTGGAACGTGTATTATATTCTTTGATTTGTGGAAATTAGAAACTTTAAAGGCTATTATGGAAAGGGCAAAAACTAATAAAAATGGGTTTAAGCAAATTCGTTTCATTGAATGGGTTAAAACAAACCCAATGCCTCTTAATCAAAAAACAAATTATTTAACAAATTGTAGAGAAGTTGCTTTATTGGGCGTAAAAGGCGGGAAACCAACGTTTCATTCAAAATATGATAAAGGTATTTATGAATTTCCAATACAAGGGGGGAAATCAAGAACCCACCCAACGCAAAAAAGTCTTCCCTTATTTGAAGAATTAATTAAAAAACATTCTAACGAAGGTGATTTGGTGGTGGATCCTTTTCTAGGCGGAGGAACTACCGCTTTTGCGTGTAAAAATACCAATAGGCGATTTATTGGATGCGAAATTGATGCGAAATATGTTGATATTATTATGGATATTTTGTGAATCATTCAGAGGAATATTTATTATCTTTAAATTTAATTATTTTATTGTGATAAAGGGTTTTAAATTCATCTAAATTGCTAATGTTTTTTTCAGGTATTATTAACCAAAATTGCAAACTCTCATCCGAATATGTATCATCACTATAACAGGGGGCATAAACTGCCAAAGTCCCATCCTTTTTAAATCTCCATCTTTTCTGTTTCTCAATCTCTTTATATGTTCTAGGTTTCCACCTTTCGGCGGTTGATTGTGTTTTTGTTTCCTTGATAGAATATTGCCATTTTCCATCAACATAATGAAAATCTCTTTTTTTATTCATAATATTTGGACCTCGCTTTTTAATTAAGTCACCATTTTTATCAAGATATTCTCTTAATACATCGACAATGAAATTATTATCCCCATTTTTATAATCTTCTTGTTTAACAAATTTTACTATGGTCATTTGTCCTACTGATTCTTTTTCCTCAAAATCTTCTGGATAAAATCTCTCGGGTTGTAAATTTTTAACATTCATTAAATTTTTAACAAAAGTTTGCGCGCGTTCCATTGTATATTTTGGAACAATGATATTTATCTTTCCACAATATTTTTTATTTCCTGTTGCACGCCCCAAAAGTTGAACCAATTCATTCAACGATCTTCCGTGATAATTAGAAATGAACATATCAGTAAAATTAAAACCATCTGTATTGAATGTAATACCCCGCGAAATAGTATTGTAACCAGTGATTACAAGATTGGCCTCTGGACACATTGTTACAAAATGTCTGAATACGTCTCGCAATTCACCATCAATTTTAAAAATTTTCTTATATTCTTTAAGTGATTTTTTTTGTCCATCTGGTCGGATAAATCCTTTAAATGTTCCATTATGCACAAACGACCAAAATCCAAAATGTATTCGAAAATATTCCCCAATATCATCGTGTGTATAAGTATAATGTTCACCCGGTGCAAATATAATCTTACGTTTGCTATTCATGTCAATATATGTTTGATCTGGTTTATCAATAACCGATTTGATGTAATCCAGGGGTTTATCTGGACCGTTATGGTATTTTATATTTTGGGTTAATATACTTTGATACTGATTATCCATCGCCTCTCTTGTATTAGTAATTGGTAAGTCTCTATCAAGATTCTCGAGGGACATAATCCCTATTTTTTTTAGTTTTTTCCAAAATTTTTTTACAGGTGTGGCTGTTACGAAATGTATTTGTTTTACATCGCGTTCGTGTTCATTTTGCACTTGCTTGATAAATTTACAAGCTAACGTTTCATTATTACTTTTATCAACTTCATCAAATATAAAGTTATATGTAAACTTTTTATTTTTTCTAATATTTCTTATTGAGTTTTGTTCTATATGAAGACGACTACAACTTTTTAATAGTTGTTTACAATCTTTAAGTCTTACCGTATGAGAACACATAATTAATATATTGGGTAAATTTTCTTCTTTTGCCGTACATAAAGTATTAGTAAAATCTTTTAAAGCTGTTCCGCTACCCTTTTTATCACATTTCGTTGTGCTTGATATAGTACAAATATTAATATTTGGGATATCATTTAATTCGCTATTTAATCGGTATTTCCATTGAGCAGTTTCGGCTAAACTACAACTTGTCACCAAGACGGTAATATTGTGTTCGTTTTCATTTGTTGAATTATAATTAAGATGTGTTATGGCAGCCAAATCCATTTTTATTTTTTGTAATTGTTTGGCAGTTTTGCCGTGTGTATATTGTGTTGGGTCAACGTTAATGATATAACGAATAGGTTCCGAATCTCTTTCGCAATCCTCTTTATTATTTTTCATAAACTCTAAAAGTAAACTTATATCTTGTCTAGATAATAGTGATCGCCCTTCTTCCTGCATTAGAGAGGATTGCAACTTATCTCTGATATTTTTCATGTTAAAATTAGTTGTGTCCGTTTTACTCTCCATGTTATGATTTTACATGAATTATATTTTAAGTTATTTAAAATCAATTTAATTCTCCAATTTTTTCTATCTTTAATTCAACATAGGATTTTAAAATATCGTTTTTAGATTCTGAAGAAAACTACAATCAACAATCAAAATTATTATCTAAATTTATATCGGCATTTTAATAAAGTTATAAAGTAACCAGGACAAATTGAGAGTGAATATTCAATATTATCTACTTCATTCCAATCAAATATTATTTATACAAATTATTTATAAATCATAAGTTAAAGTAGTTTAAAGAATTGATAACAATATATATTATAAAGTAACATTTTTTTAATGGAAAGTAAACAAACAATTAAGAATATGGTAACGGATGAAGAGGGTGCCGTAGCGGCGGATAGGAGAATTCGTTTTGATTTTGAAAGTATTTTTCTAGAAATTATTGGAAATTTTTCAGGAAATTATCAAGCAGTTGACATAAATGATACCAGTGGGAAAATAATAACATTTAATAGTTCAAGTTGGAATAATAAAGATAAATATGCGCTTTTTAAAAAGAGAAAAACTGGTTCTAAAAGAAATTCTGCATCTATAAATGGTCATGGTATTAAATTAGCGTTGGATAGAATATTGGATACGAGGGATAAGGGATTTAAATGGCGACATACCTGGGCGTGTTATTATGTTGTTAGCAGAGACCCCGATAATAAAATTGTAGGACACAAATGTTATTTGGGAAAGTTTCAATATTTTGAATGGACTCCAATGTCACCCACAGAAATGGAATCTTATAGAATCAAAAAAATGGACTTGGGTATACCGGAAAGCCAAATTACGGGAACATTAACAATAATACCTTTAAATAAAGATTATTGTAATAAATTAAAAAAAAAGGAGTCGAAGTTAGGAACTGTTATTGAAAAATTTCGTAGAATCCATAATATTTTTTTTAATAGAGTTGATTTTAAAGATGGTGGGTCGTATTATAATGGTAAGAAACAAACGTTTTTGAATATTTGTCATAAAGAATACATTGAATTAAAATGTTCTTATTACTGGGATAACAAAAATAAGGATGCTAAATCATCAAATAAAACATATCTACAATTTGATAATTATGAAGAATTGAAAGAATATTTTCCACTTTTACAAGAAAAAGTTCAAATGAAAAGTATCCAAGGTCAATATAGTAAAGCTTGGGGAAAAGAAGATATAACCCAGTTATATGTACCTCAACATAAAGATTTAAAACCGAAAGAAACATTAATTATTAGATTTTCAATTATCACTGAAGAAGAATCCAAAAATCAACGCGATCTTATTTCATCGTCAAAAAATCAATCGCAGTTAGAAGGTGTTTTGTTTTATTATAAAAATAGATGTTTAACTATGGATGCAAAAAAACGCGGTATGGGTGGTAAAATAGCCGGTGGTGCTGGTGCATTGGGTAATATATATAAAGGGAAACTGCGGCATGAGATAGAAATTGATACGCCCAATTCAAGTTTTGTATATATGCCACCTGATAAAAATAATATATCACTTAGCAACGATGGTAAGAAATTGTTAAAATTTTTAAGATTTCTATCTGAAATCCACGATCATAAAGTTAAACATAAAGGTAATTATAAAGGTACAGCAATACCCATTGAACCAACACTCATTGAACCAACCGCCACACCTGACACAGTCACACCAGACACACCAGTCACACCAGTCACACCATACACACCTGACACAGTCACGCCAACACCAGTCGCGCCAACACCAATCGCGCCAAAACCAGTCGCGCCAACACCTGTCACATCAGAAACAGTCACGCCAACACCCGTCGCGCCAAAACCAATCGCGCCAAAACCAATCGCGCCAAAACCAGTTGAGCATAAACACGCGTTAACAGGTGCACCAAAACAAGTAGAACTTCTGAATGAGGTAGATCAACCACGATGTTGTTTTACAAATCATCAAAGACAAGAATTGTATAAAGAACTTGTCAAAGTACAATTTAAGTTATTAAAAAATGATGATAAATATTGTAGATGCCCTTGCTGTGATAAATTTATAATTGGTAATAGATTTAATGCAGGTCATATTATTAGTGATAAAAATGGTGGTACAATTGATATTGAAAATGGCTTAGCAATATGTAAAAATTGCAACAGCAATGAAACCGAATCTATACCAGATGTCGTGGAGCGTGATTGGGGGAGAAATCATGTAAATTATAAACGTTTAATTAGTATTATGGCATATTTAAAAAAAAATATACCAGAAAAACATTCTTTATAAAAAGGGATTATTGTGACTTTATAAATTCTTTATAAGCTTCAATGTCATACCAAAATGTACCTTTTTGTGCATAAATTCCGGAAATATAATTGTCACCACCTTCAATAAAATTGGGAAATCCTATACTGGTATATAAATAAGGTGCTGGAGTTCGTTTACCAATTTCTTTATTTTTTTTATTTTCTCTAGCTTTTTTAATATTACAACTATTGCACAAAAGTTGGAAATCTGTTATCAATTGTGTTTTTTTATTTAGAACTCTTAAATCATTATAATCATCATTTTTATGATCCGGTAATAAATGTTTACAACTTCCACACGATTGACAACAAACATATTTTTGCGTCAATTGTTGCAAAATATCACGTCTAATGGGATGTTTATTTAGATTGGGATTTTTATTATATCCAATTGATCTTAAGTG
>Ga0209302_10000391_pt1 | contig 26380 bp, 13 predicted proteins | sample ArcOceMetagenome_2_FD_187445 | JGI IMG/M metagenome (GOLD analysis project Ga0209302, IMG submission 187445) | Marine eukaryotic phytoplankton communities from Arctic Ocean - Arctic Ocean ARC135M Metagenome (SPAdes) (version 2) | ecosystem: Environmental > Aquatic > Marine > Oceanic | place... | reverse complement strand
CCATCTCTATTTGTACCTGGTGTCGTGCTCGTGGTGCTTCAGGTGCTTGCGTTGGGGTATCTGGGGGAGTGGGAGGTCTGATCAGTCGTTTTGTCCCAACACAGACATCTTTTTTCCGCCAGCCACACTTTCCCGTCTTTCGACAAACTAAATAACTTTTCCATCCATCAGCTATCCCTTTCTCCAGATAGATAGATAGACTGCAGCAGGATGGTACCGAATCACCCCTTGTCTCTTGTCGCCCAATCAACGCACGGGGGTCGTACAGAAGACGCACCACAGAAGACGCACTCGCCTGCCCGTCACCTACCACGGGAATAGCAAACGCGCAGCAGCTAGGCTTGCCCGCACAAGTCCGGCCACAAGTCAAGCATGTCGTCAAAGCTGGGCAGGCAGAAACACTGCCACGGCGGTCTTTTGATGGGTCGTGCGTGCACCGTGCAGCCAGAGAGCTGGCGGCGTGTATGCGAACAGTGCCTCGCTGAACACGAAGTCGAAGTGCCAGATGGGCGGTGCCGGCTACTTGTGCAGCCCGTGGGCAGCTTTTCCTCTGGGAGGACTTACTACGTGCAATGGACCCTAGGCGGGTGTGCCATCGCCGGAAACGTCAGGCCATTCACGCTCACCGGCGGCCAGGCCGTCCTGCTCATTTTCGCCAGCGAAGAGGAGGCTACCGCATGTGATGCGGCAGTGCCAGCAGATGCGCTGCAACGCGCCCCGCCGGCAATGCGGAGGCTGCGCATGTGCAGCACGTCGAAGTCCTTCTGCCCCTCCTCCAACTTCGTGCCGGCCCCACTAATGGCGCTCACCTCGTGCAAGATTCACCAGCCGCCGCGGCGCGCGAGCCCCAGCGACGCCGTCAACCAGACCCTCCGAGCGGTCCAGGAGATGCTCCTGCCGCCGACGCCGCTGTCCTCGGGCGCGGAAGCACAGCTGATGCTCGGCGAACAGGCTGCCGCCGCTGACGCGGCCAGTAAGGCCTTCGCGTTGCTCGGGACGTCCGGTCCATCCAGAGGGGCCGCGATGCCTGAGGCCGTGGGCTGGCGGAGCTTGCGACCCACGGCGCACTCGTCGGCACAACCGTCGGCACAGTCGTCGGCACAATCGTCGGCACAATCGTCGGCACAGTCGTCGGCACAATCGTCCAAAGGCAGCTCGAGGCACAGCTCGCCGCACAGGGCCGAGGACGAGGAGCGAGAGCCGCGCATGTCAGGCCTCAAGCGCGCGCGCGCTGCGACGCCGGGCGCGCCGGGCGCATCGGGTACGCCAGCAGCAGCGGTAGCGGTGCTGGCGGTGGCGGCGGTGGCGGGTGCGCCGGCGGCGGCGGCGGTGGCGGCACCAGTTGCGGGCGCGGACAAGAGCCTCGAGGAGGCAATCTTGTCCTTGCCCTGGGGCAAAGCCCCCATCCCTGCGGCTCTGCCGAGCGACGGCGGTGAGGAGGGTGAGATCGACGAGCTCATCCACTCCTTCTTCGGCCAGGGCATGCCGGGCAGCGTAGCGGGCGTAGATGAGGGTACTCCAACTTCCCCGCCCGGCGGCGGCGCGGGGGCGGCAGCGCGCTGCCCATCCCCTGCGACCGCCCAGCTCGACGACGTCGAAGTGCGCGGCATGCTCTTTGCCCACGGGCGCACTCTCAAAGCTGGGGGATCCTCGGCGTGGACGGTTGTCTCCGACGCGCGCATCAAGGAGGTGGTATGCGACTTCCCTCTGGGGGTCGAGCAGGTGATGCAGCTACGGCCGCGGCTCTTCCGCTACAATGGGCTAGCCGGTACCAAGGCCGACGGCGTGCTGTACGTTGGGCTCATCGCACAGGAGGTCCCCGAGGAGCTGGCGCCTTACTGCTGCGTCAAGGTAGTAGTGCTAGTAGTAGTAGTGCTAGTAGTAGTAGTGCTAGTGGTAGAGTAGTGCTAGTACTACTTACTACTTACTACTCACTACGTACTGCTGCGTCAAGGCTGAGGTGCTGCTGCGACCGACCGACTCGGTCCCAACTGAGATCCTCATGCTCGACCACTCCTGCTTCCCGCTGTTGTGTATCAACGCGTTGCAGCAGCATGAGCAGCGGCTGCGTGCCGTTGAGTGTGCCGTCGGCGCCGTCGCCGAGCAGCTGCGCGAATTTGAAAGCCTGGGCGTGCCGTCCGAGCGCGCTGGGCTCGCGTGGCGAGAGGCGGCGGTCGAGCACGCCGTTTTCTCCGCGCTCAAGAGGAAGCGAGCCGAGCCGCGCGGCGGGCTCGTAGCCTTCGGACGGCGGCTCTGGCGCCGGTGCCACACGCTTAAGGTGGGGCAATCGACAATCCAATAGATTTCACCTCGCACTCGATAGCGCGTGGCACTCATGAGATCTCTCCGAGTTGCGAGGTATTATTCGCGCGCGAATGCAGATAATAAGATAAGGTATAAGATGATTGGGTTTCATATCTTATCTGATCTTAGACGGACAGACAGAATAATGGTTTCGTATACTGCGCTGTCTCTGTCTGTCTGCTGTGTCTCGCGCTAAATCCAGGACCCCCCTCAGTTGGTCGAAACGCTAGGCAATTCTCGTAAGATCAACTGTTGGAAGTCAAGAGGCGCGTTCAGGGCACCTCTCGCGCAGTCCGCCCAACCCCCCCCCCGCCGTCCTTGTCGTTTTGTGGTCTGCGGCGCAAGTTTTAACTCTTCGGGGCCCTCTTCCTTTCTCTCGACTACCAGCGATCCTCTGGCGCATTTGGCTCCGATGATGGCGCGGCCACTGCTCTGCATCCTGTACCTGCCGTTCGCTCGATCTGCAGTCGTGAAGGACATCTGGGGTGCCAACCGTTCGGAGCTGCTCTATGCCTCAAGCGGCGGCGGGACGCACGTCTACTTCTCAGGAGTCGACATTGGTTCGGCGTTCGCACCGCCGACGATCCTCATAGGACAGCAAGGCAAAGTTGCTTGCAACGTGCAGCCCTTCACAAGCGCCAAGAATCGCATGCACTGCATCATCTCTGGTGAGAATGCACCGGCGCCGCTGCCCGACTACCATCCCAGTGGACAATTCGTATCGTTGCCAATCATGGTTGTAGTTCGTGGCCGACCGGCAGAGTGCTGGCACGAAGGCAAGGTGGGCGCCGACTGTCAGGTGCGGTTCGACATCGGCGGCTCGCCGCGCGTGCTCCGAGTCCTCACGCAGACAGTCGAGTCGGCCGGAACGCTTCGCCTCTCCGGCAAAGGCATCGATGGTGGACTGAGGGGGGCGCAGCGGCTTGCGGCCACTCTCTTTCGTGGCGCTGTGCCTGTGCTGGGCGCGTGCGGCGAGAAGGATTGCCAGGCCTCCAACATGGGCGCGGAGACGCTTGGCTGCTACTCTCGGCCCGATGCCGGCGGCGATGGCGTCAGTGGCGGTGCTCAAGACACGCTCCTCGCCACCTCCTTCTCCGACACGACTCGCTTCGGGTGCGTGCTCGACCGGCTCGCTGGTGGTCTTCCTGGCGGATTTTTCAACATCAGCTTGTCCACCATCGCCGACGAGCAGCACCGAGGAAACGCGTACCTCGGCTTTCTCGCCACCAAGCTGGTCGATGTTTCTACAGGTATGGGCTCTATGCCTACGCCGATGCGGACCAGTAGCCGCGTCTCTGCTTGCCTCACCTGATGCGACCAGTAGCAGCTGAAGTGTGGACTGCTCGGCCGCAGGTGATTCTTTCGATGCGGAGATCCCACCTCGCATCACCTCCATCCAGCCGCAAATCGGCTCGTTCGCTGGTGGCACTGACCTGACCGTCTCCGGCACAGGCTTTGGTGCTGACGCAGCAGCCATGTCCGTTGACATCGCCGGAGTTCCTTGCGACGTGACTCATGTTCAGACTGGCGGCGTGATCTGCCGCCTTCACTCACGTCCAGAGGCCGATGCCCCTACGCGGCCGACGCCTACCGCTGCCCTAGGCAACCGCCTGGGCTCGTATCCAGCGGAGCGAGGCGTGCGCTGGCAGTGGGCCAACGCCATCGGAAGCGAAACGTCGATGCTGCTTCCTTCATTTGCCACTCCTTCCGACTGCGCTTTTGGGTGTGGCTCAGGCTGGCCAGAGCTCGCTCCAAGTGGAACAGCCATGCTCGTCGAGGTCTGCAACCTCCCCCCCCCACCCCCCCACCCCCTCCCATATCCACCCCTGACCCTCCCGTTCGTTCTCAATGCCTCAGGGCTGGTTTGAAGCCCCTATCAGCGCCACGTATCTCTTCATGGTCCGCACCGATGTGGCGAGTACGCTCACGTGGAGCAGCAATGCCACCGCCTCACCTACCGAAGTCTTAGCGGCGGGGGCGACACCGCCGCCGCTGCCGCCGTCGTCGCCACCGTTGTTTCTCTGCATGGAAGGCCCATATCCGGGGAAGTCACTGTGGAGTGAAACCAGCCCCAGGATCGAATCGTTCGACTTCAACAATGCAGCCGAAGCGTGTGCGGCTCAAGCCGATTGTGCGGGCATCACCTTGCAAGAGTGGAAACCCCTTTACACCGGCCGCAGACAAACCACATTAAGGAACGCCGTTTCGCACACCAGCTGGGTGATCAGACGTGATAGTGGCGGTGCGCCGTGTTCCGCGCCACCAGCAGCGCCACCAGGGCCACCAGCAGCGCCGCATGCTGTAACGCTCGAGCTGTGGAGTGCGCTGACGCCTACGTGGACGTGCGACGACCCGCCATGCCTCGCGGACTTTGAGAAGGCGAGCTTCGGCACGGCAGAAACGGTCATGCTGAGGAATTCGATCGATCTTTACTTAGAGAGCACCTCCACCTCGCGCTGGAGCGGCCGCTTCCGCGCCCCCAAGACTGGGGACTGCCACCTGGTCCTCGACGCCGGGAGCAGCGGCAGTGCAAAGCTGTACATTGACGGCGCCACGATGGCAAAGACAAGTGCCAGTGACGCGGTTGCCAGCGTGCGCACAATCTCGTTGATCGCTGACCAGTGGCATTCCTTTGTGCTCCTGCACAGCGGTGGCTTTGGCTCAACCTTGACAGCGAAGCTGCAGTGCCCGGGTATCCCAGGAGACCTCTTCCCGATGAACAGTGCCGATCCTTCGACTCGGCGTCGAAACCGCGCCTTCCAGCCTTGGCCGACGTGGCCCGAGGGTGCGAACTCGACCGCCGTCTCTCGACCTGTTGCTCTCGTTGCCGGGCAGCGCTACTGGATGCAGCTTGAATGCACGTCAGCTGAGCGCATCCATACCAACTGCGCTGTGGGCACTCGCATCCTTACGGCTGTGGCACCACGCCTCGCTTCGCTCGCAGCCCCGGCACGTCGATGGCAGGCGCGCGTGTGGCGCGGCACTGATCCCACTCAGACAGTGAGCTGCATCGAGATCATAGACAAAGCAGAGTGCTGTGCCGCCATCGACAAGGACGGCGACGTGTGCGTGCCCGCTGTCACAGCCTTCCCCACAAGCCCTGCGAGGATGTGTCACGGCTGGAATACGTTGCAGCTCGAACTGGGCCAATCGAGGATGAGTGGACTTGTCGCAGCATGCCCGCCGCGCCCAGACACCGCCACCAACGCCGCCCGTGTCCGCTCTAAGCTCGCTAGCGGCGCTGCTTGCAGCTCCATAACTGACCGCGTCGCTTGCTGCTCTGCTACCGACGGCCGGACAACAGGGAGTGCCCATGAGAACGCGCCGTGCGTTCCTGCAGTTACTGCCTTCGCGAATGGCGCGGTCTGCGAAAGCGCCAGCCACGTCTTTACGTCGGGGATCACCCTCGGCGATGACGCCCAAACCAAAGTGCACAAGTTCTACGTGACGCGCCATGTTAGCAACGGTGATGTCCGGGCGGAGATCTTCGATTCGTTGGATGAGGCATATGCCCGGTTTGAGGCTTACAACAGCGGCTCGTTTACAACGGCAGTGTGGGATGCGCAGCTTGCGGAGCTGCGCTACTACGGCGACTGGCGAAAAAAAGCTGAAATGAAGGAGCGGGCGCGGCTTCATTTAAAGGCAATGCAGCCAATAGGGCAGAGCGCAGCATCATGTGCGGAGCTCGGCGGTGACACTCCGCTCACCACTCAATTCGGTGAGGAGGCCAGCGTGGCGAACGAGGTCCAGCGGCTGACGTTGGCGCAGAGCTCACCGGTTACCAGGCTCACGCAGCAGATGACCATGTCTCTGATTGGCTGCCCGGAAGGGACGGACTGCGTTGGCCTAGTTCCACCCGGAAAAGCCGTGAGCCTGCAGCACAGCGGAAGGTCGTCGACACCGCTCAGCCTCAAATCGTCTGCTGCGAACATCAAGTCTGCGTTTGACATCGCGTTGCGGGATTCCACTTACGCGGAGTTATCCGTTTTGAGCATCCTCTACACCAATTCAACTGTCGTGTGGACACTCGAGCTCACGACACCGTGGGCCGCCTGTAGCTCAGATCTAGCATCCCGACCACTGCTCTCTGCGTCAGGCAGCGCAAAGGTGACTGTCAGCACTGCCATCATCAGAGAGAGCTCATGTCTTTACGGTGCAATTGACGTTTCATTCACGGGGCATAGCGCAGCACCCATCTCCGTGCCGTGGGATGCCACAGCCGATGTGCTCACCACCACGCTGAACGCACTGCTTGGAGCAACCACCGCATCCGAGGGGGTGTATGTGAGGCGTGGAGGTGATGGGCACTCAATGGCCTCATTCACTCTCACTTTCCTCAACCCGGGCACCAAACCGATGCTGTTGGCCGCCAGCAGCGCCAGTAACCCACTCTTGAAGCGCACGCTCGCAACTGGCAACGCGAGCTCAAGCACCTCGACCGCCGTCAGCGTCAATGTCGAGCGCGTCGCGCCAGGCGGAATCGACCTATTCCCCATCCCAGGTCGCTATCTGAGTGCGGCGGCAGATCAAGTGACCTTGAGCCTCCGACTTGTTGGCAAAACCACGGCTCGGTGTTTGGCACCCAACTGGGAGACACTTTACGTTGGGTGCTTCGGGACTTGGGAAACAAATGAGACGATCTCCGAAGAAGAGCTTCAGAACGAGTTGAACTTGAGGATGCCCTTTGCGTACAACGACTCTTACGCAGGCCAACTGGGCAGTGCACGCACATTCCCCAATGGGTTCTCACTCGAGCGTTGCGCCTCGTACTGCCGGAGTGCCGCTTCCGCCGTGGCCTTTGCCGCAGAGACCGACCTGTGCACGTGCCTCTCCATCGAGACGGTGCTCTCCGCTCAGAGCCATCCAGCCCCTACATCCAACTGCAGCGCCACGTGTTCTTCGGAGGATGCGGCGCATGGCAGCCAACTGTGCGGCAATCCTCCTCCGTACTCAATGGCGAGCATATACATGCTTCCTGTTGCGCTCTCCACTTCAGGCTCTGAAACGCCGTGCTCCTTTTCTTTTGCCTCTTCGGCCACGCCATCGCTCATGGCCACGTCGACGGCGCAGGCAGCGGTGAATGCAACGCTCACGCTCACAGGCACTGAGTTTGCCAGCGGCACCGGTCCACCAGTGGTTGAGCTTTGCGGTGGCCACGAGTGCCGTGTTGAGTCTTACAACGCCTCAAGCATCACTTGCTTCATGCCCGACTGCCCCGACGCCTCCGCTCCCGCTCCCATCCTCGTCCACGTGCCACCAATGGGCTATGCAACGCAGAGTGGTTCGATCGTCACCAGTGGCGTCCTTAGCGTCAGCCGCATCAGTGGACCTGCTGCAGACGGGGCTCCCACTGGATCGGCTGCGGGTGGCGTGCGGCTCACCATCTACGGCACAGGCTTCAACCCTGCCCCGGTGCTGATGAAGGTAACGCTGCACGCGACGGGTGGAGATATCGCCAACTGCACCATCGTAGCGAGTGGTCAAGGTTCTCTTGAATGCATCACAGGTCCAACTAGCTCGCCACTCTCAGACGCGGGCAGTGATGCTACCATTCGGGTCGCGACTCTCACGACGATCGGTGGCGGCGAGCACGCGAGCGTCGCTGTGGTGGACGGTTATCGCTTGCTTGCCCAGTCGGAGACATTGACGCTGATTGGGCTCGATGCCACCAATGGCTCGACGGCGGGTGGGCACCAGATCTGTATTAGCGGAACGAACCTTGAAGGTGCCGTGGTCGCGCCGACTGTCATGCTGGACTCTTCTCCGTGTATGAGAGTGAATGCGAAGAGATCAGCCACGCAAATTTGTTGCACTACTTCGGCCAGGTCAGCTGGCACTGTCACCATCGTTGTGTCGACACCACAGCTCGGTAACGCCCTCACCATGTCGACGCTGCCCACATACACCTATGCAGCCGCCCCGATTGCCCGCTCAATCCAGCCAGCATTCGGCTATGCTGGGGTCAGCATCAATATTACCATGGACAGCCCAGTGAGCGGCTACCCAACGCCCGTGGTTGCAATTGGTGGGCACGTGTGTACCTCCGTGATAGCTGTCGATAGTGGTGATGGATCCACAACTCTGACGTGTACGGCTGGAAGTGCTCCCCCTGGAATACATCCTGTGCACGTCTCCGTGCCAAGTTTTGGTGCAGCAACGGTGCCAAAATTTCTCACCTTCGAATCCATGATCGTGATCACCTCCCTGACTCCTACCGAGGGCTCAGTTGGTGGTGGCACCTTGCTTACGGTGAGTGGTGTTGGCTTCGAGTACCTGGAGCCACCCAATCAAAACAGCTCATTGAGCAACGTGAGCATCGGTGATTTGCCCTGTGTGGTCAAATCACAGACCCCAACGGAGATCACCTGCAACGTCCCGTCCCTGATTGATGCTACGGCAGAGTTGGAGGCGTGGGTAAACGCCTTCTACCCTCTCCCGCCATCTGCACCTCCGCCATCCCTGCCACCAGCTCCTCCAAGCCTTCCGCCAGCATCCCCGTCAGCCCCACCGCCCCCGCCGTCATCGCCGCCATCGCTGCCGCCGCCGCCGCCGCCTGCCCCGCCGCCGAGCCTGCCACCGTTGCCGCGGCCACCGCCGCAGCAACCGCCGTCGCACCCGCCGCCACCGTCACCGCCGCCGTTGCCAGAAATATCTGCAGCTTCCGTGTCGCTCTCCCACATCTATTTGAATTACGACGCACGATTTGTGGCCGCCAACTGCATCGATGGGCAAACGTCGATATACTCTAGAGGCTGTCTTACCGGCACTGCTACGAACCCTTGGCTGTCGATCGAAATGGCATCTGCGCAGAGTGTGGGCATGGTCGGAATCTTTAACTTTGGATTGAACCACAACCTGAGGCATAATCTCAAGTATCACGAGGTTTGGGTAGGCTTCGCACCTGGCCAGGTGGCAGCACCAGCAATCCTGTGTGGCGCGCAAACCAATCCAACCAACCCAACTGACCAAGAGATCTTTCACTACTGCGATCCATTACTGGTGGGAACGCACATCACTGTGTACTTGCCAGGCACAGGGAGAGCCCTCAGTCTCATCGAGGTCAGAACCTATGGCTTTCCTTCGCCGCCTGGCCCACCCACGCTGCCGCCTGCAGGCCCGCTGATGGATGAGCAGAAGACGTGCCTAGCCTGCCAGGCAGGAGGCCAGGGCTACTGCCGCGACCTTGAGGCATGCGAGGGGAGATCACTCACACCATGCTCAAACAACCCATCTCAGTACGTTGCCGCTGATGAAGCAGATCACGCATTTTACATCGGGTACAACTTGGCTGTGATCGGCTACAACTGCATCGCAGCATATGCCCCCATCCATCCACCGCCCTTGCCGGCCTCGCCGCCCTCGCCACCTAAGCCACCCGACGATCCCGCCAAGCCCCCACCACCTTTGCCCAACCCGCCGCCTATTGCTCCCCCTCCACTTACTTGCAGCAACAGCTGCACTCCTTCGGGCTGGACGGATGACGGCATTTGTGATGATGGTGGCAGTGGCTCTGAGTTTGCCCTTTGCCCACTGTCAACCGACTGCGACGACTGTGGCCCCCGATTCGTGTTCGCGCCGCCACCTGCACCACTGGTTCCTCCACCACCCGCACCCCTGATGCCTCTACCACCTTCGCCGCCCGCGCCACCAACAGCCCCACCTCCGCCAAATGAGCTAGTCAAGCAACCTGTGTCGGTGCAAGGCACCTTGTCAAATTCCGACGGTACTCGTGCCGTCTTGTGCGCCCCAGGAAGCGAGTGCCAATTCGGCTACGCTCTCTCGCTCACGCCGGTGCTCCTCTCAATGTCGCCCTCAATTGGAAACGAAGGCAACACGCTCACCCTAATGGGCCATGCGCTCTCCCTCACCACATCCGATAATCTGGTCCTCGTCGGTGGAAAAAACTGTGAGGTTCTCTCGGCAGAGCTGGTGACAACTTATACGCCACCAGTGTGCCCTGTGGTTGCGTGTACACAACAGATGCAGACGGTCGTCCAGGTGGCGTGTCGGCTGCCGCATCAGGATTCGATGGCGCCACACAAAGTGACGGTCGCCACAGCTGCAGGTGGACTGTCGCCCACCCTAGTTGGAAACAGCATGCTCACAACTTCTCCGCAGCTCCGCACAATCTCGCCGGCAGCCGGCTCCGTGGCCGGTGGCACGTTGATTACCCTCCACGGTGATGGCTTCACCACACGACCGAGCGACCTTGAGGTGACCATTGGCGGACGCAACTGCCGCGTCCTTTCAACAAACGCAACGCAGGTGGCCTGCACAACCCCTGCCGCCGTATCCATGTCCGAAGATTCGAATGTTCCCGTTGTATTCAAGGTTCGGGGCGCCACTGCAAGCTGCAGCGCCGCAGCTCCTTGTGATTACACCTACAGTCGCGCTGTCACGCCCATCCTCACGGCAGCGACAGTTACCAGCGAGGACCCGACTGAGTGGTCGATAATGCTCAACGGCACCTTTGGGGACAGTGGCTCTTTCCCACTTGAATCTACGCGGATCAAGGTGGGTGACACGGCCTGCGTGCTGGTGGGCAGCGTTAGCTCCTCTGCACTCACATGCGTCTCGCCACCGCCACGAGCGGGTCATCAGTTAATCACCCTTTCCTCCGAGTGGGGCTTTGGCCTCGGGGCCCCTACAATATTGGGCAACAATTTTACTGTCGCAAGCTTAAGGCCCACTGTCACAACGCTTGCTGGTGGCGCGACGCTCACGATTGCTGGCACTGGCTTCTCAGCTACTGAAACCGCCGTTCGAGTGTGCGGCGACGCATGTGAGGTCACATCGGTGTCAACAACCAGCGTTGAGTGCGTGGCCCCCTCATCGCTGTCGCATGCAAGCGGTGTCTCAACGCTGGCTCTGTTGGATGTGAGCGGCGTTGAGATCGAGCCGCATGCGCTCGGCTACACACCAGCACCGCCACCATCGCCACCATCGCCGCCCGCGCCGCCATCACATCCGCCACCACCATCGTTTCCCCCACCGTCCACGCCGTCTGCGCCATTCACGCCACCTGTACCGCCACCGCTCAGCCCATCCCCGAGCAGCCTTCGCGTTTCTGCAGCGATGTCCACCACCCGCACTTCAACAAGCCAGGATCAATCCGCCTCGAAATGCATCGATTCGACTGTTGGCCTTCAAAGCTACTGCCGCTCAAACACAGGTCAGTAAGCAAGTAAGTAACATGGGATACTAGTGCTTGATCCCTTTCTACTAACTCTACTTACTTGCTTACGAACGCAGGGGACAACCAGTGGCTCTCAATTGAGCTTCGCAGCGAAACAAGTGTGGGTGTGGTCACAATCCACAACCGCCGTCGGTATGATAGGGAGCGGCTCGCCAACTATCAAATATGGGTGGGCAGTTCGTCGGGTCAATATGACGCGCCAGCACAGCTGTGCGCTGAAGCCACGGCCCCAGCTAAAAATGGCCCATTCGCCTCTGACTGTGATGGCATGCGAGGCAGCCACGTAACTGTCCTACTACCGGGCTCCAACCGCGTGCTTGCCCTATCAGAGGTCTATGTTGCTGCGGTTCCCTCTCCACCGCCGCCGCCTCCACCGCCAGCGCTACCGTCACCCCCGTCGCCACCACCAGTCGTCACTTCTGCGGAGCTGTCCTCCTCGTGCTGGGGTTCGCCAGCATCGAACTGCATTGATGGTAAGACAAACACCATGTGCCACACGTGTACTGGCTCCGCTCCCATGATTAACCCGTGGTTATCCGTTCAACTGGCTGCAACCATGTCCGTCAACACGGTCACAATCTTCAACAGGGCTGGCAACAACGCCTACAAACTTGGCCACCACCAGATCTGGATCGGCAGCACCTCGGGGCAGTATGCAGAACCAGCACTCTTGTGTGCGGACCAGACAGCGCCGTCAGATTGGTACTCACCCCCTTTAGTCGCCAGCTGTGGTGGCATGGCGGGTAGCTATGTCACGGTTGTACTTGTGGGCAGCAACCGGCTGCTCCACCTCATGGAAGTTATCGTCGACGCGGATATGCCTAGCCCACTACCGCCCCCGGCGCCACCAGCGCCGCCACCAAACGCACCGGATGTTACGCAGGCTCTCAGCATTCGCCGCAAGGTGCTTCAGCTCACCTTCACGCATCTCACGGCTAGCAACCTGCCTCGCGGCTCCAGGCTCCGATCCGCCATCCTGAAGGTCACGCCGCACTCCACACCCTAACCTTATCTCTCCAACCTTAACCCAAACCCTGACCCTGATCCCAACCCTAACCATTTTGAAGGTCTCGCCGCACTCAGGCCGCAACGGTGCGGTCGTCACCGCCCTTCGCGCTATGCTCGACTGTGGTGGTGGGCTTTTGGGCTCAACAAACGCGGTTGTCGAGTGGGACGTGCAGCCGTACGACCTTGGCTTCCAGGAAGACTTGACGCCCGACTTTGCCACCCTCCTAGCCGAGCCAATCTCCAGCCGTGATCCCGCCCAGCTGGCGAAATGCGCCGTTGTTATCACAATTCAAAGGACGGGGGGTGACGGTGAGCGCCACTTCTACGCACCGCACGCGAACAGCGTGGGAAAACGGCCGCAGCTTGAGCTAATCTATGACGCACCCACGTCAGCCGCTCAGCTTGCATGGTCTCCTGACCGTTTGTGCAACGTGACGGTGTCTGTCCCCGTACCGATCTCCACCGACGAACTTTGTGAGCCTGTCAACGCTGCATCAAACCTCTTGACTCATGGCACTCAAGACTGTGCCTATATGCAGCTGACTGCCACTGCCGCCACAACACTCGAGAGTTGTGCAATGGTAGTCAATGGCGTCGACCTCTTCGCAGACTGCAATCTCAACAATCTCGTTGTTGGTCGTGATGGCGTCTGCGTGGTGCAGCTCGATGCGGCTATGACCGGCTTCTATAGCCAGCCACGAGCCGCCTGCTTTGACACCCAGACGCAAGGCGTCGGCATGGAGGAACTCGCCTCATGGATTGACAACCTGCAGAAGGGCGCGACAGCCATGGTTGTCTCATGCTCTCGCCTTGCGTGGCGGTACAATCGCGCCCAACTGGGCTCAGCGCTAGCCACCCTCGGAGCCCTCAACTCTCCTACACACACTGACGATGCCTATGCCCTTGTTGGGACCAAAGGCGCGAGCTCGCCTCTCGCCGAGGTGCGCACAGCATGCTGCGACAATCCAGACCCTGTCTGTCTCACCTGCGACCAAACACCCGCCATCGCGACAGTGATTACCAAGTGCAATACTGCTATGCAGCTGTCAGAACTCTCTGCACTTGGCCCCGAGTCCTTTTTTGGTGGTTTTGGCTCGGAGTCACACGTGGCAGCTGTGGGGGCTCTCACCTCCTCGAGCTCACGGGCACAGACTGGCAGGAGCGATGTCAGCGCAGGGGGTATTGCCACCTTTCAAGCTGCTGATGTTGATGTGCTCGATGCGACGTGCGCAACTGCCCTCGCCACAAATACTGGCGACGTGTATGGCGCAGCTCTGGCAACAGATGGCGACGCCTCTACATACTGGCTATCGAGCGGCACACGGGATGCCATACTCACTATCGACCTGGGCGCAAAACGCCAGTTGACAAATATCACATTTGACTGGGAATCGCCCGCGTACTCAGTCCTCATTCTCTACTCAGCAGCATCATTTGGAGACAACTGGAGCATTGGTGGAACGCTGAATGAGCTTGAGGCACTGTATGCAAACCCGCCTCGCTCGCCAAGGTCATTCCTAACCCTCAGCAATGGTGGCGCAAACGCGGCAATTGGCGTCCTCGCAAGACGCTTGCGAGTGTACATGGCCGATCCTACAAATGGCACGGCGCCAGTGTTTGCCTTGCGAGAGCTGAACATCCAGTCTTGCACCAGGTCTGAGCTGGCAGTCATGCTTGAAACCCAATTGGCCTATGAAGTTGCGCGCACACCGACCGTCACGTCGATCGCACCAAAACGCGGCTCGACGGCAGGCGGCACCTTAATCACACTCCAGGTTGAGGGCTTGCCATCTAGCACGGGAGCCTCTGACGTGACAGTGACGGTGGTGGGACTGTCATGCGTCGTCCAGGCTGTCAGTGGCACTGCGGTCTCCTGTCTGACGTCCTCCTACGGCAAGACCTCAGCGGCCAACCCGGGCAATGGGCCAGTACGCCTCACGCTGCTTGCCATCGGCACGGCCGCCTCAACGGGTAACGCCACGTACGAGTACATTGACCTGTGGACACGGTACACGACCTGGGGTGGCGAATACGTTGTCAACTGGCAAGGTCAGCGCGTGCGCAACACAATCCCTGGGTTCGAGACATCTGGAGATTCAATCTGGATCCAGACAGGCCAGCGAATTTTGCTCGACTGTGACATCAAGGTGTACATGCTCATTGTGCAGGGCGTCCTCGAGTTTGACCGCAAGGATATTCGACTGGACGCCAACTACATCTTTGTCATGGGCGGTTCTTTCATTGTTGGCACCGAAGAGGAGCCCTTCTTGCAACAGGCGATCATCACATTGTTTGGCTCCCCGATCTCGCAGGAGATCCCTGTCTAGCCAGCGTGGTCAAAATGCTTCCTTGGTGGCTCCAGAGTGTGCTGCCTTGGTGGCTCCAGAGCGTGCTGCCTTGGCCGCCTGCAGTGCTGGGCTTCGGTTGTGGGCTGCTCTACGCACTCTAGAGGAGCACCTACGCCGCTCTGGCACAGTGGCTGTCAGCCTGTGTGCCAAATTTGCTGATTCCACGGCCTCTGACCATCTAGGTCTACGGCGCCAAGTCTCTTTCGTGCCGCTTCTGCACACTTGAGCTGCACGGCCGCCCGCTGCTTGACGGGCGGACGCACACAAAGCTCGCGCAGACGGCGATTACGGGCGCCACTGAGTTGTGGCTGACTGAGCCAGTGGACTGGGACGCTGGTGGAAAGATCATTGTCACGAGCTCTGCGGCGAGCGGTAGCATGGAAGAGGTGGACAACTTGGAGATTGTCAGTGTGACAGACGACGGCTACCGTATCCAGGTGTCAACGGCTTTGGTGTATGACCACCTTGGCGAGACGCGCCACTTTGCGGAGGGCTACTCCGTTGACTTTCGGTGCAACGTGGCGCTGCTGAGCCGGAACGTCGTTGTTCAGGGCGACCAGATATCAGAGCTCGACCGGCATGGCGTCCACATCATGCTACACTCACGGGGTAAACCTTCGATTGTTGATCGCTCACAGGGTGAGTCACTCACTGCACGCATCGAGAATATTGAGGTAAGGCGTGCGGGGCAGATGGGCCGAATCGGCCGGTACTCGATTCACTTTCACATGATTGGCGCCGTGCGCAACTCTTACGTCCGCTACAATTCGATCCATCACACGTACAACCGCGCTATTGCCATCCACGGCGTGCATTATCTACGTGTGCAGAACAACGGTGAGCCACTCAACCCCTCCCATTCAATAGCACGTGTGCTTGTCCTGCTTTCTCCTACGTGTGAAGGCGAAATCCTTCTCCTCCCACCCCTGTACAGTCGCTTACGAGACGCTCGGGCACACATACTTTATGGAGGATGGCCTTGAGACGAAGAACATTGTCACGGGCAATCTCGCCGCCGTCACACGCGAGCTCTTTGTTGGTCTCTCGACCGACGCAACCCCGTCCTCGTACTGGCTCGTCAACGGCGACAACTACGTTGCAAACAATATTGCAGCCGGCTCATCGCACTGTGCGCCGCTTTGCTAGCCACGCTCTCTGATCCACCTCGCCGTTCCCAGCTTTCACAACGTTCTATCTCCTAGTAGTCAACTCAATAGCTTGGTGGCCACGACTCTCATCCAATGCTCCTGTGCCTCACCCCTTGTGCAAACAGATGGTTTCTGGTTTTTCCCAGAGTCCAAGGTGCGTGGTGCCTCCGAGTTTGAGGTTGGTGCCCAGCAGGTGTGCCCCCAAGGCACGCCAATCACGTTCATAGGCAACAATGAGGCGCACAACAATGGCAAGTATGGGCTTCGCATCTTCACTGGCAAGAACCACAATGGTGAGGGCTTACCTGGCTTCTATCCTCGCAAGATGAACCCGTGTGCGCCCGTGAGCGAGTCCAACCCGTTTGAACCCTCTGAGTTCTCCAACTTCTTTTCGTGGCGCAACGGTCACAATGGAATCACCTTTGGATCGGTCGCCGCCCTACGTATTGTCGACGCCGTTGTTGCGGACAACTTGATGCGGGGCATTGAGGGCACCGGAGCTGACGGCATTGCAAACAGCTTGTCAGATACAATGACACAGCTGCGCGGGCCTTGGGGCTCAAACGTGATTGTGCGCCCAATCTTCATCGGCCACGCACAGGACGGCTGCCCTGCGTGCAACCACTCGGAGGTGCCTGTCTATCCGGCTTCTGGAGGGCCCGTTGGATACGGAGGCGCGATGCGGCTAGGCATATGCACGCCTGCTGCGTGGGGTCTGACCGTCGAGAATGCCACTTTCATCAATTATGATCGTGATGGGATGGCTGCTGTTGGAGGCTTCTCCAAGGCTGTCCCTCCAGGTGCTGGTTACAACTTCGTTGGAAATGGAGGCTTCGAGACAAAGTTCAGCGGCACCAGGTGGGTGCAGAGCCAGTACCGTGCGCGTTGGCGTTGGCAAAGCGAGGTGTTGATCACTGATGTCGACGGCACCTTTTCCGACCAGTCGTTCTGCGCTGGCTGCCATGTGCTCAAGAGCGACCTGCTAGCCAGCTCAGACGCATTCCCTGACTGCTACATTGACACGCGTTACGACGGCTCGGTGTGCAAGCCCAAATACCACTTTGTGGCGGCAGGCTTCACAGCAAAGCCACCTTGCGGGCCATGCGAGAACCCGCCCATCCGCATCTCATACCGCAATGAGGAGGGAATCTACGTGCACGCGGATGATGCACGGTACCTGAAGCATAAATGGCGACCTGAGGGCAAGTTCAGCCTCGTCCGCTTCGACATCTCGTCGGACAAGCCGTATCTGACGATCGTAGGCGAGCACGACGAACATTTCTGGGGCAGTTGGCACACGGCTCGAGGTGAATGGATGTCGAGGCGCCGCCTGAGGTTCAACTTCACGTACCAGGACCAATTTGATAAACGAGACAAGTGCGCGTTGAACTACGAGGCGGTCATCTCAGAGGACGGCACTATGCTTTCGTTTCAGGACAATACAGCGACGATGCGAATCAGTGAAGCAGAGATCAGAAAACGCCGCGCAGCAGCTGCCTTGTTGTTTGCATCGTCCAAACTTGACAACATATCGTATGGACTGCGGTTGCAGGCGATTGACCTCATGGCCCAGTCTAGAGCCGTCAACGGCTCTCAGACGCCCCAGCTCTTCACAGACGTGGTCTGGTATCGTTGTGAGCCCCTACCACACATGTGCGCTGGTAGCGGGATTCGCTACCCTAACCAGGCAGGTGCAGAGATTGGTCGCGAACGGGGCTCTTTCCAGATTCAAGGCAACTTGCTGTGCGTGACAACTACTGCTCTCGAACTCAAGCTGCCTGCATGCCTTACTATGACCACCAGGCGGTGCTGCTCGCCCATGGCAGCTGCGAGCTATATACTTGCCGCAGCTTACTTCACTTACCACCACCAGCCGGCGCGCCACCTGTTCACGGCAGCTGCAAGCCATACCTAATACTGCTGATCCATTGATGGTCCCTGTGACTGCCTACCCTTCCCACTTTTCTTGCCTACCCTTCCTGCTGAGACCTGTTTGCCTAGCTGACGCGATTCGTTGTACTGCCTGGTGTGCGCAGAGGACTTGGAGTGGACCATCAGCTGCTCGTTGCGAACCGGAGGTATACCTTTGACGTTGGCCACGGCACGCATCTTGAAGACATGGGAGTGGCGCTTGGCAACAGCTTGCTACCTGGTGAGTGGATTGAGCTCGAGAGCACCTCCTTTCCCCACTACCTATTAGGACACGACAGTTCGATTCGGAGTTACGGCAGCGAACCAAAGAAAATCTATCTCAGCGGCTTTGACGGTACAAATGGGTATACCATCGTGGAGAATCAGACTCAGACCTTTGCCGGTCGGCGCCAGCTCAGCGGCCACCGTCGGCTCTCTGTCGGCACAATTACGTGGAACGACGAAAGGAAGACGGTGATCATTCGAATTGAGGGTCCCCCAAACTGCTTCAAAGCCCGTCCCTGGGACCCATGCGGCGGCAATGGAGGCAGTGTGTTTGTTGAGTGGGCTCCACCGCCCAGTCCGCCTCCCCCATCGCCGCCGCTTCCACCGCCACCGCCGCCACCACCGCCCAGACCGCCACCAGCACCGCCACCACCTCAAACGCCCCGTGCATTTTCGGCAGAGCTGTCTGTGACCATCCCTCACACATCACTCGGCAACCTTACAGAGGGAGTTCTGATCTCATCTCTTGAGACGCACACCCGTGCCCAACTCAGCATGGTGGAACGATCCTCAGCATCTTTTGCCACGGAGCTGTTCCTCTCGGCCAGCGTGGGGTTCATGATTTTTGGTGACGTCACGGACAGTGCCATTCAGGAAGGCGTGCTCAGCTCGGTCACACTGGCAGTCTGCAAGGGTGACAGCAATGCTTGCACTGTCGTTGTAGGCCGCATAGCAGCATCTACGTCAACCATAAGCAGCATCAGCCTTACGATCACACGCGCCCTCACAGCGCCAGTCGTTGTTGTGGCCGGAAGACAGCTCTCAGAGCCCTATTCGCCAGAGCTTTTGTCTGTGCGTGCGACGGCAATCCTCGCTTCCCTGGGTGTTGCCACGGTTGGCTCGCTGCCGCGTTCAATGGCAGCCAATCTCACAGGCACGCAAGAAGTGATCACTGTTGGCGTGACCAGTGTGCTCCTTGCACTCGGTGCAGATGAGAACGATCTGGTCTCGTCGACTGCCTCGCTCTCTACTGCCATTGCAGGTGAGCAAGTGAGTAAGCTGTGAGTGAGTACTATGATTGAGTAAGTAAGTAAGTGAGTAAGTAAATAAGTAAGTAAGTCAGTTAGCAGGTGAATATCGCGGAATCGTACGTGCGTGTGTGATATCTCTGTCTACTAACTCAATACTTACCATTACAGGCGATCTAGGCTTGTCAAGCTCGACACTCACACTGTTGGTCAACGTGGCCCACCCGCCGTTGCCTCCACCGACGCTCCCTCCACTGCCCGATCCCCCCCCGCCCCCGCCCACTCCACCTGAGCTACCACCGGGGATGCCTTCCATCCCGCCAACGGGTACGTGGTCGAGACCGTACACTGACGGCTGCGACTTAAACGATTGCCCTGATGGCTGCTTTGCGTCGTACTGGTCGAACATGTACACGTGGCATGGGCAAGGCATCAACCTCGGAGCGAGCACGGACAACGCGCTGTACGTATGGCCAAGCTTCAGGTCGAACGTAACGATCAAGAAGTGCCGTACTGTGGTGCTAGATATTGACGTATCCTTGCAGTTCATCTCGGTCGTCGTGTGGGGCACCCTGCGCATCCAAGACCGGGGCCCCAGTAGTACCGTCTCCATCCGCGCCCTCTGCATCAACATCAAACCCGGCGGCAAGCTGCTCGCTGGCGAGTTGGACCAGCCATACTCGGGGGTGCTCGAGTTTCTCCTTGCTGGGGACATGCTCACTGAGAGCGCTCATTGTGGTGGGAGGAAGGGGATGCGATGGGATGTCTCGACTAATGCGACCATGAAGCTGTACGGCCAGAAACCATTAGGAAGCATGTGGAGCCGCCTTCGGCACACCGTGGAGATGGGTGAGAGCCAACTCAAGCTTATAGGCCGGCTCGACTTCCAAGTCGACGACCGCCTTGCCATTGCTGGCACGGGTGATCGTAACACCGAGACCGAGTATGCTACTGTGGCATCAGTTGACTATGTGCCCACCCAGACTGGTGGCGTCGACACGAGGATAACCTTGAATGCGGGGCTCATGCACAAGCACATTGCCGTGAGAGAGACGCACGGCACAAAGACCCTCGAAATGCGCGCTGAGGTCGCACTCATCTTTCGGGGACCAACCGTGCCTGCGCCAGCCATAATGGATCTGGTTGACCTCAATGGTGTGCCAATTCGGCGTTCTTCTTTCATCCAAATTGCTGGAGTCGACACGTACACCGGCTCTCCGAAGTTTCGGTTCAGGGCGGCTCCAGAATATGGATTGATACTCACAGTCGCGATGAACGCGTCCATGGTGCTCAGTGGTGTGATGGCTACCGGCATTGGCAAGAGTGGTGGGGCACGGGGCCGCGCTCGCGCTGGAATTGCATGCTTAGGCAGCTGCAACATTCGTAACAGCCTGTTCATCCCACAGAAAGGAGACGGCATTGATGCAGAAATGGGAAGTGACAAGGCAAGGTCCCACACTATCGTTGAGAACGTTGTGTTCTTTCAGTATTTCCGAGGCGTTGAAGTAAGCTCGACAACTCGTCTGCTCAACTCGGCGTTCATCAGTGGCATAGGCAACGACGCTGGAGCAATAGAATTCGCAGGATGTGGCTACACAACTGACTCCTTGAACCGTCAGTACGAGGCAAAGATCTTCGGAAACGCCATCGCTGGAGCGGGTTATGGACTAAAAGCATTCTCCGGATACTGCTTGCATCGGGACTCGATTGCCAATAATACTATCCACAGTGCAGGCACGGGTATTGCCATCAAGGAGTCGGTTGGAAGAGCAGTGCGTCGTGGACAACGGCTTCATGAACTCGGAAAAAACGATCAGCAACGAAGCGATCAGCGAGGCGTCATCGGCACTGGCTTTGTGCTCTGGCGTATCCAGGACATTGGTGTCTGGCTGTACACCATCTCAAATGACCCGGTCTTTGGAGGCGGAATCATCGTGGCCGATGCGAAGATTGGTCTCGTGTGGTCCAATGTGGGCCCAGACCCCGAACTCCACACGCTTGAAAGGCAGCGAGCCACCGTCTCCCACGCAACCTTCATTGGCCGCTCGTATACCAATGCCCAGTGCGGCACAGTGCGAGCTGTCCTGCTGCCCGTCTCGACCTCAAGGGGGCCCAGTATTTCGCCGGGCGTCTGCGGCAGTCTTGGTGGTCCACTCATCAAGGGTGTGTGGGGTGTGGATCGCAACATTGGCTCGTATCCAACGCTGCTAGCCGAGACGCGCGTAACAGATTCCACATTCATGCGGTACTTTTCCGACAGCTGCGGCAGTGCAACGGTGTTTGAAACCTTCCAGGGAGGAAGTCAGGATTCGTCTGACGGAGTACCTCCGCTCTTCATTCAGCGCACCACGATCGATGCTGGCTCGCGCAGCAACCTCGCCAATTTGAAGAACCCAAAGAAGGCGTGGATCGTCCCCACCAAGTGCGGGGTGATGGACTGCGACGGGCCAAAGCAGGTGATGATTCACGACCTGGATGGTTCTTTTACAGGGATGGCCGCTGGCTCGAGTATCCTCGCGCGCTCTGACTTTATGAACACGGTCCGGCTAAACGGCAAGGACACTTGGTACAATATCCCGACAAAGATGCTCTACGATCCCGCGCCCTACAACGATCCGAGCCATCTAGGATGGGACGTAAGCCATCTTCAGGCGCTGATGGGTGGAAACGGGGGCCTCTTCTCGTATGACCGCCGCCTCGAGCAGACATCGCGAGCGATGGGCAACTTGTCCGGTGACGCTGTCGACGTCATGGCTACCCCAGCTGTCAACGACGCGATTGGCCGCATGAAGAAAACGCACCCGGACGCAAACACTACGCGCGATCTCGCCACCAGCCGGCGGCTGTCCGAGGCCCCCGATCTCGTTTCAGAATGGAAGAATAAGATGGTTTTCTACACAGGTAATGAGTCGAGTAGTGAGTTTGGTAAGTACTTAAGTAAACAGGTATCTCGCATGCTTATATGCTTACTACTACCTACTTAGGTGACGAGTCTGCCCTTTTTGCCGGGGATGGCACCGGGTGCGAGACAACGTCGGCCTTCTACGACCCTAGTTGTCGCGTCCCTCGCAAGACGCACGCCCAAGTCGCATACAGCGGCTACGGTGTGTATCGAGGTGAGCCCGGGAGCACGTGCACGCTTAGCTCGGACTGGAACGCGTATGTCTGCCCCAGGTCGGTGATGACGCCTATGCGGATGGTCATCGAGAGCATGGACGAGGACCACACTAGTCGTACGCTGGTGCCAGTAGCTCTCGCAAGTGGCGGCTACGTTCAGTTACTGAACGGTGGGTGGGACCATCAGAGTCCAAAAGAGTGCGGCGGCTACGGCTGCCTCAAGCGTCTAACAACCTTCTGGGCCACCGTTGCCGCCAATCGCAGCTATGATCTCGCCTTTACCGCCACCAACCCAGAACACACGCGGCTCATGCTGCCGTTTGGCACTGGCGAGGCACCCATTGGTAGAACTGCAGAGAACGTGGCTGACATGGAACGCTCTCGCCTACTCGTCTCGATCTTCTACTCTAGCCCTCGGAACCTCAAAGTCTACTGGAACCAACGATTCGTGCTCCCCCTCGAGCATCACATGAAAAGTTCCAACTCGTACAACTTCTCCATGCGCAAGCCGACGATCGATGACCCGTGCGGCAGCAATGCTTTTGCTGCCTGGGAGAACAAAATCTATGTCCTTCTGTGTGGCGGCGTACCCGGCATCGAAATCAAGACAGTGGCCAAGATTGTGATCTCTCTTGGCATAGCGCTTCCAGAGGAGGATTTCTTCGACCCGCACTATCTCGTGCGCAACCTTGCATCGCTCTTTGGCATCCCAGCGGGCCGCATGCGCGTCCCCAAAATTGTTGCCGGTAGCACTCGTCGACGGCTGCAGAGCGGTGCTTCCGTTGTGGATGTCGATATCGATGTGGAAGCAGAGGATCTGTGCGCACAAGTTGAGACCTGCGGGCCCAACGGCGCGTGTGAGGACGGAGAGTGTCTATGCGACGATGGTTGGGAGTCGCCGATTGATTGCACAGAGGGTGACTGCCTCTGCTCACGGCAGTTGGGATTGGAAGTAGACTGCCCTGCCGGCTGCGACAGGTGCCATGCAAACGGCACGTGTATTGGGTGCGCCGACGAGCGACCGTTCCTATTCGAGAGTGCATGCATTGAGTCCTGTCCGACGAATCATGTCGCCGTCACGACGGCGAACAGCAGCAGCTGCAAGTCGTGCCACGAGACTTGTGGCAGGAGTGGCACTTACTTAGGCTCGCACGCCATATCGGCAACTACGTGCCTGGGGCCGAAGGCAAACCAGTGCACTGCTTGTGACACCGTGGGTGTCAACGCCTTTCTCCACGACGGCCAGTGCGTGTATCGATGCCCGGAGGAGCGATATTATGCAGATGAGTCGCGCGTGTGTCGCCCATGCTCTTCTCGTTGCAAAACATGCAGCGGTCCCCGACCTGTTGACTGCATCAGTTGTGTAGCAAACGCGTGCTCACAGCGTGGGCGCTGCCCGGAGATGGTTTTTCCCGCGCTCGACGTGCTCACTCTTGGCTCATCTACCGCGCATCTAGCCGATGGCACCGAACTGATCTTCAAGGGTGATGCACTTGCCATATTGTACTTGCCGGTGACGCGTGCCCGCTGCCCGGGATGCATGCAGCCAGCTATGGACGCAGAGGATAGTAAGAATGATTGCATTGAAGGCGGGTTTACAAGGGAGCCAATATCACACGCACAAATGATTGTCGGATGCGCCGTCAGCCATCCCGTATCGCCAGCCCACCCACCACAATCCTGGATGGTTGATGCATCAGTGCTGGTGAGGAACAAAAAGATTATCCGGGCTCTTGATCAAACATTGCCCACGGGTCAGTGCGTCGCTAACTGCCCACACGGCCAGTACGTGGATTCGAGCAGCATCTGCCGAAAGTGCAACTTGGCTTGTCACTGGTGCTCAGGACCTCTTACACGGCAATGCCTCGATCCCACCCCGAGAACTCCGTTTACAAGCGCCGATTGCGGCTTTGGTGCGAGTCGCAGGGGCACTGAGTGTGTACTGGATTGCCCAACAGGGCAGTACCGGCTGTCAGGCGGTGAATGTGCAGCGTGTGCCAACTTTGACTGTGAGACGTGCTCCACGAGCGACCCTGCTGTTTGCCATTCGTGTAAGCAGTCAGTCTCGAATTCGGCGTGGATCCATCCCGTGCTCAAGGCGGACGGCAAGTGCCATGGGAGTTGCAAAGGCGGCGAGTTCCTCTCGTCGAGCGGTACTTGCACTGCCTGCGATGCCACATGCGCCAGCTGCGACGGCCCTGGCAAGCTTGCGTGCACACAGTGCGACGAGAACGGTTTGTTGCCCAGCTTTCACGGTGGCCGCTGCCTAGCGTCCTGTGTGCCGGGCACAGCAGCGACACAGAAGGTTGGCAGCGTCTGCCGTCCCTGCGACCCGACGTGCGCTACGTGTGCCGCGCCTGCTGACGCCTCCGCATGCACTGCATGCGCTGTGGGCGTGCCTCTCTTCCTACCGCGGGGTGTCATTCTTGGCGCATGCAGCGCGCGCTGTCCCACCGGTGAGTACGGTTTTGGTGGCCGATGTGTAGCATGCGAGGACGGATGCACGCGTTGCAGCGGCACGGGCGCGTGCTCAGAGTGCTCGACGGCTCTCGTACTGCGCGGGGGCAGGTGCGGCGCGTCATCAGGCAGGCAGCAATTGACATCGGCAGATACAACCAATCAGCTCTTTGCGCTAGCCAATGCAACAAAGAACATGGCGCAGGCAGGAGCGTTCGACACGGGCTTCTCAATCACGTCGATGGGTATGCAGATGCCCACAGTTCCGACCAGACAGCTAGCTGGGAACGGGACGAGCGCTCCGCTGATACACGAGATGCAGCGCATAGTCATTGTGGGTAACGCGCCACCAGCTCCTGGGCCACCTCCACTACCGTCGCCACCGAGTGTGCCGACTTCACCTCCAGGCGAACCGTCCCCGCCTCCGCCAGGCGCACCGCCACCGGACCTGCCCTACCCTCCACCATCACCCAACACGCCTCTTGCGGGCACGCTGCTGCTTACCTTCAATGGCGAGACCACCAAAGAAGGGGTCAATCTGGCGGCTGCGGCGCAACTTGCACTCGGCTACACGGACGCAACTAACAAGACCGACTCCGCCGCCGCTGCCCAACTCTTTGTGGAGGCGCTCGAGCAGCTCAGCACCACCGCCTCGAGCGTAACCGAGGAGCCGTCACTCGACATCACGTTGAAAGCGTCCCTCAACGCGTCGGACTCCACAGTCATCCTGGTCGTGGACATTGGCTTCCACCCGCACGAGCTGGTCTTCTCGCCTCTCAATCTGGGCAGCCTGCCGCTCATCTCTCTTGACACGAGCGCTGTCGCAGGCGTTCAAGCTGCCACTGTCTCAGCCCTCCAAAAGGGCCAAGCGCCGCCGAACATGACCTTCCCCGAGCAGGCCATCTCACTCGGGATCTCCGCGGACAACTTCGCCGCCCTCATTGGTGAGATGACTCTCACGTTTGACAACAGCACGACAGCACCTTTTTCGCCAAATGCATCTGCGACAGTCGTGCGCGAAGCGCTGCAGGAGCTTGATCTTATCGGCGAGGTTGAGGTCTTCCGCGAGGAGCTGATTGATGGCGCCGGTGACTTTGCAGGGATCAAATGGACCGTCCGTTTCTACAGCGAAGGCGACCCGCCGCACATTGGGCCACAGCCAACGCTTCAGCTCGATGCCTCGGGTCTCTCCTTGGCATCACAGGGAGTGGGCCGCAGAAAGCTCTCGTTGGCTGACCTGGGAATATCGGTCGGGGTTGTGACAACCGTCGCGGGTGAAACTCCATTCGACCCAGCAGACGCATCGGACGAGGCGGCCCAGGCGCAAGTTGTGGTTGACAACCCAATCTCATCGAACGAGACCAACAACGCCGACGCCGTGGCTTTTACCCCTGTGGCTCATATCTGCGGCAACGGCATCCGCTCGACCGCCGAGGGCTGCGACGACAACAACACCGCCGGCGGCGATGGCTGCAGCGCCCTCTGCAAGATCGAGGCGGGCTTCCACTGCACCTCTACGACGGAGGTGGCCGGCGGCTCTGGCATCGGCGGCTTCGACACGTGCTCTCCCACCTGTGGTGACGGCAAGAATGTCCCGTGGAGCGCTTTGGACGAGTGCGACGACAACAACACGATGAG
>Ga0209302_10000389_pt1 | contig 26492 bp, 21 predicted proteins | sample ArcOceMetagenome_2_FD_187445 | JGI IMG/M metagenome (GOLD analysis project Ga0209302, IMG submission 187445) | Marine eukaryotic phytoplankton communities from Arctic Ocean - Arctic Ocean ARC135M Metagenome (SPAdes) (version 2) | ecosystem: Environmental > Aquatic > Marine > Oceanic | place... | reverse complement strand
TGCAACTGTTACATCTGCAGTTGCAGATAACCAAACAGTTAGTTTAAGTGGCACAGTTACAGCAGCAGATCCACAAATCACAGTTACAGCATTTTTAGATGATTTTAATTATGTCGTTAGTGTTGGGGGGCCATCTTCTGAAGATTCTTTTACAGTAGAAGGGTTGTTTTTAACAGCTGATATCGTAGCTACTGCTCCAGTAAACTACGAAATTTCTTTAGCTTCGGGAGCTGGCTTTGGAAGTTCTGTAACTATTAACCCTAGTTCGGGTACTATTGCTGCAACAACTATTTATGTTCGTTTAAGTGAGAATCTATCAGTTGGTAATTACACAGGTGATATTACAATATCTTCTACAGGTGTTGCAGATGAAACTATTACTGTTAGTGGTAATGCTTATGGCGCGCCAACAAATAGTTTAGTAATTACAGGAGCATATGACGGCCCTCTAACAGGTGGTACTCCTAAAGGAATAGAATTATACGTCTTAGAAGATATTTCAAACTTGAGTTTATATGGTGTTAGTTCAATAACCAATGGAGCTGGAACTTCTGCAGGTAATGTTGAGTATAACTTTCCAGCTGACGCTGTAACTGCAGGAACATATATTTACCTTGCAACCGATTCTGATCAGTTTACTGTTTTTTTCGGATTAGCCCCAACTTACGATAATGGAGTTGTTGGTATTAATGGCGATGACTCAATAGAGTTGTACGAAAATGGCCAAATTATTGACACATTTGGAGATGTTAATGAAGATGGGAACGGAGAAACCTGGGATTACTTGGATGGTTGGGCATACCGTAAATCAACTACGGGACCTGAAGGTACAACTTTTACTTCTGCAAATTGGACATATAGTGGTGTTGGTGGCTTAGGAGGAGGTACTAATAATGCTACAGCTAATTCGCCTTTTCCAATAGGAACTTATACCGCTCCAACTGTATCTGTAAAAAACAATATTATTGAAGGTTTTTCAATCTACCCAAATCCAATTACAAACTATACATTTACGCTTACTTCTGCTTCTAGCGAAGAGAAAAGTGTGACGGTATTTAATTTGTTAGGGAAAAAAGTACTGGAAACACGTTTTTCTGGAATAAAATCAGACATCAACGTTTCTGCTATCAATGCAGGAATTTACATTTTAAAAGTAACTGAAAGTGGGAAAACAGCGACTAAAAAGTTAGTGATTAGATAATTTAACTTTTTATTTTATTTTAAAAGCTCCGAATTTTTTCGGAGCTTTTTTTTGTATATTTAAAGTGAAAAAGAAAAATATACTGCTATGAATTTATCTGTCAATCTAAAGGATGTCCTTTTTTTGGATATTGAAACCGTTCCTCAAAAAGAAAAGTGGCAACAACTTTCTAAAGAAACACAAGCGCTGTTCGAAAAAAAAACAAAATACCAACGCAAAGAAGAATTTACAGCCGAGGCTTTCTATGACCGTGCAGGAATTTGGGCAGAATTTGGGAAAATAGTTTGCATTTCAGTGGGCTATTTTGTGGCTGCTGCGAAACACAAACAATTTCGTTTGACTTCTTTTTTTGGAGATGATGAGCATAAAATTCTAACCGAATTTAAAGTATTGTTAGAGACACATTTTACAAAAAAAAATAATGTTTTGTGCGCACACAACGGCAAAGAGTTTGACTTTCCTTTTATTTCCAGAAGAATGATTGTGCATCAAATAGCACTTCCGGAAAAGCTAAATTTATTTGGCAAAAAACCCTGGGAAGTTCCGCATTTAGATACCTTAGAGTTGTGGAAATTTGGAGATTATAAACATTATACCTCATTAAAGTTATTAACTTCTATTTTAGGGGTTCCTTCTCCAAAAGATGACATCGACGGTAGTGAAGTCGCACAGGTTTATTACCAAGAAAAAGACCTCGAGAGAATTGTAGCCTATTGTGAAAAAGATACGCTTGCCGTTGCGCAAGTTTTATTGCGTTTTAACAATGAGGCCTTATTAAAAGAGGAAGATATTGTGAAAGTTGCTTAGTCTTCTAATTTCATAGAAAGTTCTAACCAGCGTTCTTCTTTTTGTGCGAGTTGCTCAATAGTTCCTTGCAACTCTTCAGATTTTTCAGCAATATCAGCAGTAGCAATGGCCACCTCTAAAAATTGCTGCTCGATAGTTGCTTTCTTTTTTTGAAGCCTTTCAATATCTCCTTCTAAAGTGCCAAATTCTCTTTTTTCGTTAAAACTTAAAGGATTTTTATTTTCTTTTTTTACCACCTTCTTTTCTACCGGTTTTTCAGCAATTTCTTTTGTAGCAGAGCTATCATAGGCTCTAAAATCTGAATAATTTCCTGGGAAATTTTCTACCACACCTTCTCCTCTGAAAACAAAAAGAGCATCTACAATTTTATCCATAAAATACCGGTCGTGGGAAACTACCAATAAGTTTCCTGGGTAGTCTAATAAAAAGTTTTCTAAGACATTTAAGGTAACCACATCTAAATCATTGGTGGGTTCATCCAAAATTAAAAAATTGGGATTCTGAATCAATACCGCACACAAATACAATCGCTTTTGCTCGCCACCAGAAAGTTTTTCTACAAAGTCATACTGCTTTTTCTTATCGAATAAAAAACGTTCTAATAGCTGAGAAGCAGATATTTTTCTTCCTTTAGAAAGTGGTATGAACTCTCCAAACTCTTTTACCACCTCAATTACTTTTTGTCCGGGTTTTATGATAATACCGGCCTGCGTATAGTACCCATATTTTACCGTTTCACCCAAAATAACTTTCCCGCCGTCCAGGTCCGCCTTTTCTGTAATAATATTTAAAAAAGAAGATTTTCCAGTTCCGTTTTTACCAATAATACCAATTCTTTCTCCGCGTTTAAAAATATAATCAAATCCGTCAAGAATCTTTTTGTCTCCAAACGACTTGTATACTTTGTGAAGTTCTAATATTTTACTCCCTAAACGTGCCATATCAATTTCTAGCTGAACTTGATGGTCCTTTCTTCGTTGCTGTGCACTTTCTTTAATCTGATAGAAATCGTCTGTCCTAGACTTCGATTTTGTAGTTCTTGCTTTTGGTTGCTTGCGCATCCATTCCAACTCTTTTTTAAACAAACTCTTTGCTTTGCCTAAGTTGGTGGCTTCCAAAGCCAAGCGCTCCTCTTTGTTCTGAAGATAATAAGAATAATTTCCTTTGTATTTATATATTTTACCCTCGTCTAACTCTAAGATTTCGTTACAAACGCGTTCTAAGAAATACCGGTCATGGGTTACCATGAACAGGGTTATTTTTTCTTTTGCAAAAAAGGCCTCTAACCATTCGATCATTTCTAAATCCAAATGATTGGTAGGCTCGTCTAAAATTAATAAATCGGGTTTGTTAATAAGCACAATGGCCAAGGAAAGTCGTTTTCTTTGTCCACCAGAAAGCGCCCCCACTTTTAAACTGAGGTCGTCTAATTTTAATTTGGATAAAATTTGACGGTACTGCGTTTCAAAATCCCAAGCATTGTGTTGGTCCATTAAGTCAAATGCCGCCTGATAGGCATCACCGTCGTCAATATTTTTTAAAGCTTTTTCATATTGATTTACAATAGAAAGAATTTTATTGTCAGTCGCGAAAATAGTTTCTTCAATCGTTAAATCTGGATTGATGTCGTCTTTTTGAGCCAAATAAGCAATAGAAATTCCTTTTCTACTGACTACCTGTCCAGCATCTGGAACATCTAAATTTGCTATTATATTTAGTATAGAAGTCTTTCCACTTCCATTTTTTGCAATGAAAGCCACCTTTTGATCCTTGTTAATTCCGAAGGAGATGTCTTCAAATAAAACCCGCTCTCCATAGGCTTTAGAGATATTTTCTACTGATAAATAATTCACTATTTGTATTTTTTTACAAAGAAACAAAAAACCCAAGCAAAGGCTTGGGTTTTTGAGTCATTTAATTTTTAGAGATCGCATTGGGGTAGGAACTAAAAAATTGAACACACCGCAAATACATCTCTAAATACAGGTGTTGTAAATCCCTGAAAACAGTATTCTTTTTTTACTACTGATTGTGGGGTACTGTTTTTTATAAGGGAGCAGTGACCTTTGCTGAACACTAGTAGAATGCTCATCCTTAAAAGGAATAGAATTTTGTGATAGCAAGGTTTATTTGGAGGATGTTTTTTACCCATTTCAAACATTCTAAAATGCTTTTAATAATGGTATATTGCGTCTTTAATATAGAAAAAGAGCATATGAAAATAATTGTACCCATGGCAGGAATAGGTTCTCGTTTGAGACCGCATACCTTAACCGTCCCCAAACCGTTAACAGTAATCGCAGGAAAACCAATTGTACAAAGATTGGTAGAAGATATTGCCGCTGTAATTGATGAAAAAATAGAGGAAATCGCTTTTATAATTGGCCCTGCAAAAAAAGGGTTTCCTGCAAATACTTCGGAACACTTGTTAAAAATTGCAAAAGGCTTAGGAGCAAAGGGAACGGTATATATTCAAGAGGAAGCTTTAGGGACTGCACATGCTCTTTTTTGTGCGAAAGATGCACTAAGTGGCCCCTGTGTTGTTGCATATGCAGACACCTTATTTAAAGCAGATTTTAAGTTAGATGCGAATGCAGATGGCGCTATCTGGGTAAAAAAAGTTGCAGACCCAAGTGCTTTTGGTGTGGTAAAGTTAGAAAATGGTTTTATCAAAGATTTTGTAGAAAAACCGAAAGATTTTGTTTCAGATTTGGCAATCATAGGAATCTACTATTTTAAAGATGGAGATAAGGTGCGAGATGAAATTCAATATTTGATTGACAACAATCTAAGAGAAAATAATGAATACCAGTTAACCAATGTGTTAGAGACCTTAAAAAGAGACGGGGCGAAATTTATTCCAGGAACGGTAGATACTTGGATGGATTGTGGGAAGAAAGATCCAACAGTAGATACCAACAAGCAAGTTTTAGAATTTGAGTATGCGGCAGGAAATAACTTAGTTTCTGATGATGTCGTTCTCGAAAATTCAGAAATTATACAACCTTGCTTTATTGGGAAAAATGTGGTGCTCAAAAACACAAAAATTGGACCTTATGTTTCTATCGGAGAAAACAGTCTTGTAGAGAACGCGACCATTACAAATTCTTTGATACAAACCAATGTTGTAATTTCCAATGCAAAATTAGACAATGCAATGATTGGAAACCATGCAAAATACGATGGCAACTTTACGTCTGTTAGTATTGGAGATTATACAGAATTAACGTAATCATCTTGAACACAAAGAAAATAGCATACAGAAAAGAGCGCTGCGTACTTTATTTTAAAGGGGCTCTTTTTTCTTTGTTCTTTTTTTTGACAACCCTGAAAGGTGTTGCTCAAGAGCATACCCCAGTACCACTTGATATAACAGAAGAAATGGAACTAAATTTCCAGGATTTTTTCTTCAAAGCACTGTCCGAAAAGGCAATTGGGAATTATCAAAAAGCTTTAGAGAACTTAGAGAGTTGCAACCAAATAACACCCAACAATGTAGCGGTTTTTTTTGAGTTTTCTAAAAACTACTTAGAATTGGGTAATCCGTTTTTGGCGAAAGAATATGTTGCACGAGCGCTTAAAAAGGAGCCTGGAAATAGCTGGATGCAAAAGCATTTGACAAAAATTCTAAAAAAAGAAAAACAGTCTCTAGGAGCTACAAAAAATAGCCAAAAAGCAAGTAGTTTAAGTTTAAAAGACAGCTTAGAAAAAGGAAGTACTAGCAATAAAACACGAGATGTTGAGGATGTTTTTAAGACCTACGAAACTGCGAAGTCTTATTCCGCTTTAAAACACATTCTAGAGGGTTCTAAAGAGAATGCAACGCAACTTTTAAAGTACAGTGCAGAAGGGATCCTATTGTTTCCTGCGCAACCTTTTGTATATTTAATGCATGGAAAAGCATTGAACTTAAAAAAGGAATACAGCAAAGCTTTAGAAACTTTAAAAAATGGTCTTGACTTTGCTTTTGAAGTATCTATAGAGCTATTGTTTTACAAGGAACTTGCGATTTCTTATCAAGGTTTAGGAGATGAAAAAGCAGCAAAAAAATACAGCAAAAAGTCTAAAAAAATTAAAAATTAAAATGCGAACATTAAAATATCTATTGCTATCAGTCCTTTTTTTTACTTCTTGTAAAATAAAAAAACAGGCTTCAGATACTGCAGGATTTGTGAAAGAGATGTCAGCTAAAAAGGTAGTAAAAAAACACATTGCAGCCAATTTTGCTAAAAATACTTTGGAAGCTAAGTTCAAAGTAGACTATAGAGACAGAAAAATGAAACAAAGTATTTCTGTGGCTTTAAAAATAAAGAAAGATGAAGTAATCTGGTTAAAAGGAACAAAATTTATCAATATTTTTAAAGCAAAAATAACGCCAGAAAAAGTCCGTTTTTATTCCTCTTTAGAAAAGACGTATTTTGAAGGAGACTTTGCGATGCTTCAAAAGTTATTGGGAGTAGAAATTAATTTTCAGCAATTACAAAATTTATTTTTAGGACAAGCAATGCTAGATCTTAAAAAAGAAAAGCAGGAGGTAGCAATCGCAGAGAACACCTATGTGCTGTCTTCCAAGAGGCAAGCCAATTTTTTTGAGGCGCTTTTTGCAGTAAACGCTAAGAATTTTAAATTAGCCTATCAATCAATTCGACAAGATAAAAAGATGCGTCGGTTAGCGATAAACTATCCTTCTTATACAGTGGTTCAGGAGGAAGTGTTTCCGAAAGAAATAAAAATCAATGTAAAACGAGGAAAAGAAAGTACAACAATAGATTTTACATTAAAAACGATTGAATTTAACACGAAAATAAATACTTTTTTTTCTATTCCTGCCGGATATAAACGCATAAAGTTATAGTGATAAAAACACCATTTTACATAGCATTTTTCTTAGTCTTTTTTAGTTGTTTGTCTTCTTTTAGTCAAACGAAAAGAGAATTAGAACAACAACGAAAGAAATTAAAAAAAGAAATTTCCCAAGTAAACACCTTGTTGTTTAATGCGCAAAGGAAAGAAAAAAATGTACTGGAAGATCTAAAAGATCTTACACAGAAAATAGCCGTTAGATTCGCGCTGATTGAAATTATCAATGCAGAAACAACACTTTTAGCGACAGCAATTGTAAAAAATAAAAAAGAAATTGAAAAGCTAGAAAAAGAGCTTGCAATTTTAAAGGCAGATTATGCGGGAATGATTTTTAAATCTTACAAAAGTAAATCCCAACAAAGTAGATTGATGTTTGTACTGTCATCTCAAAATTTTCAGCAAGCATACAAGCGTTTAGAATACATGAAACAGTACACTTCTTTTAGGAAAAAACAAGGAGAGGCGATTGGAGTGCAAACAGATATCGTGCGAAAAATGAATGATTCGTTGTTTTTTCAAAAGCAATTAAAAGATACTTTGATGCTTTCCGAACAAGATCAAAAGGAAAAGATTGAGTTGGATAAAAAGGACAAAGAAAGACTTGTTGCTGCAATTAAAAAGAAAGAAAGCAAGTATCGAAAAGAGATTGAGAACAAGATACAAGCAGAAAAAAGGCTTGCTGAAAAAATAGACAAAATTATTCGTGAAGAAATTGCGAAGGCCAATAGATTGGCGCGTGAAAAACTTAAAAATAGTGGTAAAAACATAAATAAAAATGAGTTTGTTTTAAGTCCAGAAGCAAGAGCGTTGGCCGCAAAATTTGAATTAAATAAAGGGAAATTACCGTGGCCTATAGAAGAAGGGTTGATTACCAGGCGTTTCGGGCAACAACCGCATCCAACGTTTCCGGGGATTACAATTAACAGCACTGGGTTGCACATGGTAACCCGAAGAGGGAAAAGTGCCGCAGCTATTTTTGATGGAAATATTTTAAATATCTTAGTGACATCAGAGGGTAGAAAAAATGTATTAATCCAACATGGAAATTACATTAGTTCTTATAATAATTTGGATAAACTATATGTAAGAAAGGGAGATGTGGTAAAAACAGGAGAAAAAATAGGACAAATATTTACCGATAAAGTTTCTGGGAAAACAACCCTAATTTTTGTCCTGTACAAGAATACAACAAAACTGAACCCTTCTTCATGGATTTTAAAGAGGTAATTACTTTAAGTTTATTTTGGAGTATACATGATGTTGTTCTGAAGAATAATGGAATTAGGCAACGTAATTAAATCATTTTCTGCAGTTCTTAAGGTGATAAAAAAAGCACCAATATCCTTAATATCTCCAGTAATATTGTTCACACTATCTTTTTCTAAGATGGTAATAGAGTCTCCGATTTTTACAGGATAATTTACAAATAAAATAATACCCGCTGTAATATTAGAGAGAATTGACCATTGTGCAAAAAAGGCAATTCCTAAGATGGTTAAAAAAGAGGAAATATAAATTAATAACTGTTTTTCATCAACACCCCAAATAAAGGCAATCACAACCAGTACCGTAATATAGATAAGAATACTAATTATTTTGTTTGTTACTAATATTCTTGTGTTTCGAAAGCCGAATTTTGTTTCAATTTTCCGAAGTGATTTTGTAATTAATAGACGCATAAAAAAGGCCAATAAAAAGACAATTAAAGACTCTAGGATCTTGTAATGATTTAAAAATTCCATTGTTTTAATTTTTAACTAAATAATGCTTTTAATTCGGTAGCTTCATTTGGCTTTAGCTTACCAGCCAAAACTAAGCTTAATTGTTTCCTTCTTAAAGCACCTTCAAATCGTACTTTTTCTAGTTTTGTTTCCGGTATTAATTGTGGAATTTGAACGGGTTTTCCTGTTTCGTCTACGGCAACAAACGTATAAATACCTTCATTTACTTTTGTTCTATTTCTTGATTGTCGATCTTCGATCCAAACATCAACATAGATTTCCATAGAGGAATTAAACGCTCTAGAAACTTTTGCTTCTACAGTAACAACACTGCCAACAGGCACGGACTTATTAAAAGCAACATGATTTACAGAAGCGGTAACTACAATTCTTCGAGAGTGTCTTCTTGCAGCAATACTGCAAGCCCTGTCCATTCTAGCGAGCAACTCACCACCAAAAAGATTGTCTAAGTAGTTGGTTTCTCCAGGTAAAACGAGGTCTGTTAAAATAGTTAAAGATGCTTTGGATGTTTTTGCTTCCATAAAAAAGTAAATTTTACGCAAAGGTACGCAATCAGCTATTCATAAATACTGCTGAGAACAGAAAGAAAAGTAGAATTATTTGGCAGTTTTAACTAATAACCAGGCGTCTGGTGATACCGTTCGTCTGATGTTATTTAAGTGATTAATTGCATCATTTTTCTCCGCATAACTGTCAAAACTAACTTGTGTTAAGCCCCATTTATTAACACCAATAATTTTAGAATTAAAGCCGTCTGCAAGTAACTGTTTTACTTTTCGGTTGGCATTTTCTTTAAATTGAAATGCCCCAGCAACCACATGGTATGGTTTGGTTACTTCTCGGATGACATTTAGTTTTAAAGTGGGTAGCGGATTAGAAATGACAAAGGTAGCAGATTGTATCTTTTTTTCTAATATTTTTTGTTGACTTGCAAGCACTTCTTGTTGCTTATCTTGCTCATAACCACTATAACCAGCAAAACTTATTGTTAATAAAATGGCCGCGGTTGCCGCATATTTTATAAATGTTGGAATTATTTTTTTACGCTCCGTTGTAACAATAGGAATCAATTGTTTTACCTGAACTACAGGTCTATTTACTGCGGCGCTTACCACAGCACTTAAACCAAATGAAGCTGTGAGAAAATTAATTTCTTTTTTAGGTTCAAATATAATCTGTTGGTTTTTATTTAAGGAAAGAATTCCCAAACCATCTAATTGAATTTCACTTGTTTTTAACGCTTGCTGCCATTTTGCAACGGTCAAGGAAATAGCGGTAGCCGCTTCTTCAAAAGACATCTTTTCAGTGGAGGTAACATAATTTGCGAGCAAGCCATCATTGTGCTTTAAATGACCATTGAAAGCAACTTGTTTCGCAGGTGGGTAGAATGTTTGTGCATCACTCGTTAATTTTGCACCAATTTGCTGGGTTACAAATCCCCCGAAATCAGGAACTATTACGCAATCGTATCTGTATAATAAATCGGTGATGTGCTTGGCTAAATTCATAATATCAAATATATAATTTTTAATGTTTATTTGAGGAAGGTTCACTAAAAATTATTAACAATTTTTTTATATCTTAGGTATCAAATTGTTATGTATTGAAAGAAGAAAAACTCCTTGCTATTTTAAGATTGCAGAAGTGTAAAGCTGTGGGCACTATTTTGGCAAAGAAACTCATTGTGAATGTTGGCGATGTGGAGCAAATATTTAAAGAAAAAACAAGTCATTTGTCAAAAATAAATGGCATTGGTAAACATGTTTTAAAACACCTTTTTGAGAAAGAAAACATACAACTTGCCAAGCAAGAATTAAGCTATATAAAGGACAATGCAATTTCCTATTCTTATTTTTTGGAAGATACGTATCCAATACATTTACAGCATTGTATAGACAGCCCTATTTTGTTGTTTCAAGACGGTGCGATTGATTTCTCAAATAAGAAGATTATTTCTATTGTAGGCACCCGAAACATGAGTTCTTATGGGCGTGATTTCTGTACGAATTTAGTCGCAGATTTAGCCCAATACAATCCAATTATAGTGAGTGGTTTTGCTTATGGAGTAGACATTTGTGCTCACAAAGCAGCCATAAAAAACAATTTACAAACCATTGCGGTATTGGCACACGGATTAGAGCAGGTATATCCAAAAGTACATAAGAAATACATGCAGCAAGTAAATGAAAATGGCGGGTTTTTAACCGAGTTTTGGCACAATGAAATGCCTTTAAGAGAAAATTTTTTAAAAAGAAATAGAATTGTTGCCGGTATTTCTAAGGCGACTATTATTATAGAATCAGCGGCAAAAGGAGGTGCTTTGGTCACAGCAGATATTGCGAATTCGTATGACAAGGATGTGTTTGCAGTGCCGGGAAGAACAACAGATGTGTATAGCAAAGGGTGCAATAATCTGATTAAGAATAATGGGGCATTTCTTTTAAACTCTGCCAAAGAAATTATTAAGATGTTGAATTGGGATTTGAAGGATGTTCCAAAAATGATACAAAAACAGTTGTTTTTAGAGTTGAATGAAAATGAGCAAAAAATTTATGATTTGCTGCATGCCAAAGGACAGCAAATGTTGGATGTAATTTCTTTAGAATGTAATATTCCAGTGTATAAGTTGGCTTCTATTTTATTACAAATGGAACTGAAAGGGATCTCAAAACCTTTGCCCGGAAAGAGGTTTGAATTGGCATAAAATACTTATTTTTGAGAAAATTCATAAGAACAAATGGCGGTAGAGAAAAAATTGATGTCTAAGAAAAAGCCTACGTTTCCAGTAAACGAAATGTTAAACGCTTATTTGAAAAACTACAATAGAAATACTAAAATTTCTATCTTCTATGATGATTTATTGCGTTTTCAAGGTTCTGTGGTAGTCTTTGATAAGGATGATGAAGATACCTTGTGGGTACGTACGTACTACTCTGAATTTGACAGGGAAGAAATAGACAGAAGTTTAAAGAAAATATACACAATACTGCACTCAGATGGTAATGATAGTACCATTCCCTTTCTAAATGTGGATGCTATTGATTATTGCACCTTCGGAAATTCGAAACCTTTTAGAATTAAAATTCGAAATATTTTAAATGACAACTTCACGTACTTTTATGTGAAGAAAGCAGATGCTTCTCGCGTCTATGGTCTAGAGCTAGAGCATCTTTTATCTCCGCACAATATGAATTTTCTGGTACATAAAGACACTCTAATAGAAGAGCATATCGCTGGAATTCCTGGGGATGATTTTATCCGAGATTTTTTGCCAAATTGTACAGAGTTAGAGAAATCTCAGATTGCCAAAGAGTTTGTGAAATTTAAAGAGCGGTGTTTGATCCGTTTGTTGGGAGACATGCGTTCTTATAATTATGTAATTACGCCAACACACGATTTTGACCATATTATTTATAAAATAAGGGCTATCGATTTTGATCAGCAATCTTTTGAAGGAAACTTAAAAGTGTACAACTTGCAGTTTATGAAAGAAAATTTTAAAATGATCGAAATGGTAGGTAAGAAATTACAAAACGATTCTATTCTGCAATATAAAATAGAAGAACGTTCGTTCATGGCAAAAAGAATGTTAAATACTCCCAGACGAAGTGCGCGTTTGATTAAATGCATGAAAGCGGACACTATTTCTTTTCCAGAAAATGTAGCTCTTCTCAAAAAACAACTCATCAAGTATGTTGGAGACGTAAAGTTTAAAGAGTGCAATAACATGGGAGAAATTTTAGAAACTATCTTAGCTTTTGTAAAACGAAATTACATCGATATTAGTAATAAAGAGTTGTTTTAAAAAAGGTAAATTTTTAGTAAAAGGCATCGCAGACGGGAAAACAGGTAAAAGGGACTGCTGTTCTATCTTACTTCGGATACTTTCGATAAGAACGGTTAATATGATGAGTCCTCCACCTATATACGTGTTAAGACTTGGTATTTCGCGGACAAGAAAGTAGGCGATGCAGATTCCAAAAATAGGTTGTAGGCTGCTAATAATACTTGCGGTAGTTGCAGAAAAAAACTTCAAAGAGTGCAGCATTAAGCTATGCCCAATGGCAGTGGTTAAAAGTGCGAGTAAAAGCAAATAAGGAAACTGACTCTTTAAACCCGATAGGTCCATAAAAAACAAGGTGGGAAGTAGTAAAATTGTGGTAATTACTGTCTGGTAAAACATTAATGTGGTGCCATTATATGCCGCAACGTATTTTTTTAAAATTAAAATTCGGATGGCATAACAGAATGCAGAAAAAACCCCAAAAAGAATACCTTTTGCTTGCGAACTTTCAAGATGGAATGCTGGAGTTAAAATATACAACCCCGTTAAAACCATCAATCCTAAGAGGATATATATGGGACTAAATTTCACCTTTAAAAAGAAGGGTTCTAGCAATGCGATTATAATAGGGAAGGTGTATAAAGATAAAACACCTAAAGCTACATTAGAGAGCTTTAAAGCATAAAAATAAGTAATCCAATGCACTGCCATTAAAAGGCCACTGATAAAAAAAGGTGTGTAGTGTTTGGTTGATTTTATGGAAAAATCTATTTTTTTCAATTTTCCATACACATATATAAACACCATGGCTAAAGAGGCTCTAAACCAAATAATCACCGCTACAGGCATTGCTATGTATTTTCCCAAAACACCAGAGGTACTGATGAAAAAGGTTGCTAAAAGTAATAATGCTAGGTTTTTTATAGGTGCTTTGGTCATTATATTTTATTGAGGATCCCTAAGGCGGTTCTCACACTATCTACCCGTATAAAGGTAATGAGCAAGCGCAAACCATTTTTAGTTTCCTTTTCTTTCATAACACAGCTCTTATTGTTTTGTTGCACATACTTTAACATGTTAGAAAACGCGGTCGTTTGGTAAAAATCACTTTGCTGGTCTGCAACAAAATACCCAATCATTCTTTTTTGCTTCAGAATAATTTTATCTAATCCCAGGGCTTTGGCAAGCCACTTTATTCTCACGGAATCTAAGAGGTCCGCAACTTCATTTGGTATTTCTCCAAAGCGATCAATAATTTCAATTTCAAAGACCTGAATTTCTTCTTCATTTTTTAAGTCAGATAATTTGGTATATAAACTCAGCCTTTCAGTTACTGAATTCACATAATAATCTGGAAATAAAATTTCAAAGTCAGTATCTATTTGTACCTCTTTTACAAATTCTTTCGGCTTTGTTTCATCTGTTGGATATAGCTCCTTGAACTCATTTTCTTTTAATTCTTCGATTGCTTCTTGCAAGATTTTTTGATAGGTATCAAATCCAATATCATTTATAAAACCACTTTGTTCACCTCCTAGCAAGTCTCCTGCGCCACGAATTTCTAAATCTTTCATCGCAATATTAATTCCACTCCCTAGGTCAGAGAATAAAACCAATGCCTCTATTCGTTTTCGGGCATCATCTGTCATCACGTGATACGGAGGTGTTATGAAATAACAGAATGCCTTTTTATTCGAGCGCCCAACTCTACCGCGCATTTGGTGTAAGTCTGAAAGTCCGAAATTATTAGCATTATTAATAAAAATAGTATTCGCATTTGGTACATCTAAGCCACTTTCTATGATGGTTGTAGCGACTAAAACGTCAAATTCATTGTTCATGAAACTGAGCATCAATCCCTCCAGTTTTTTACCTTCCATTTGTCCGTGTCCAATTCCAATTTTTGCAGATGGAACTAATCTTTGCAGCAAACCGGCAACTTCTTTTATATTTTCAATTCTATTGTGAATAAAGAAAATTTGTCCACCTCTAGAAATCTCATAAGAAATAGCATCGCGAATGGTTTCTTCAGAAAACCGAATGACATTCGTATCTATGGGGTGTCTGTTTGGAGGTGCTGTTTTAATAATCGATAAATCTCTTGCCGCCATTAGGCTAAACTGTAAGGTTCTTGGGATTGGTGTAGCGGTAAGTGTTAACGTATCTATATTTTCCTTTAAGGTCTTCAGTTTGTCTTTAACGGCCACACCAAACTTCTGCTCCTCATCAATAATTAATAGGCCTAGGTCTTTAAATTGTATGCGTTGGTTTGTGAGCTGGTGTGTTCCTATAATAATATCTATAGAACCATTATTTACCCCTTCAATTGCAGCTGTTTTTTCTTTTGCAGTCCGAAATCTATTTAAGTAGTCAATTTTCAATGGAAAATCTTTGAGACGCTCCGTAAAGGTTTTGTAATGCTGAAAAGCAAGAATTGTTGTGGGTACTAAAATTGCAACTTGCTTCCCGTTGTCTACCGCTTTAAAAGCAGCTCTAATAGCTACTTCGGTTTTTCCAAAACCAACATCACCACAGACCAAGCGATCCATAGGTTGCGCCTTTTCCATGTCATTTTTCACATCCTGGGTGGCAGTAAATTGATCTGGGGTATCTTCATAAATAAAGCTTCCTTCTAATTCGTGCTGAATGTGGGTGTCGGGGCCAAATGAATATCCTTTTTCTAATTTCCTTTTGGCGTATAACTGAATTAAGTTAAAGGCTACATGTTTAACTCTTGCCTTTGTTTTTTGCCTAATTTTTTTCCAAGCCCCAGAACCTAATTTGTAAATTTTTGGTGTTTTCCCGTCTTTACCGTTGAATTTAGAAATTTTATGCAGGGAGTGAATACTCACATATAGGATGTCTCTTTCTCCATATACTAATTTAATAGCTTCTTGTTTATTCCCTTGAACATCAATTTTTTGAAGCCCTCCAAATTTTCCAATTCCATGGTCCATGTGGGTTACGTAATCGCCAATTTCAAGTTTATTGAGTTCCTGAATGGTAATGGCTTGTTTTTTCGCATACCCATTTTTTAATCTAAACTTGTGATAACGTTCAAATATTTGATGATCCGTATAGCAAACCAATCGGTTGTCTACATCTACAAAACCTTGGTATAAAGGAAAAACAACAGTTTCGTAGTGCACTTCTTGTTCAGAGTCGTCAAAAATATCATGAAAACGTTTTGCCTGTTGCTCGTTTGCACAGAAAATATAGTTTTTAAATCCTCCTTTGTGGTATGCTGTCAAATTATCAATTAATAAATTGAACTGTTTGTTGAAAGAAGGTTGTGGAATGGTATTAAACTGAATGATCTCGCTTGAAACAGTATCAAAGGGTTTGTCCTGATTCCCAAAATCAACCAAAGAGAATTCTTTTAGCTGTTTTCTTATAAAGGCACCATTACAAAATAATTCACTTGGTTTTGCATGGTTTATTTCTTTTGACAAGTCATTAAAAGCGTTTTCTGACTTTAGGAATAAGCTGTCTAAACTTCCAAAGAGTAATCCCGTATTTTTTGTAAAAATAATGGTGTTTGCAGAGATGTATTTTAAGAAACTTTGGCGGTGTTCTTGCAGTGTTTTTTTTTCAATATTAGGGATGATTGCTACTTTCTTTAACTTCTCTTTTGAAAGTTGGGTTGCCACGTCAAAGGACCGAATACTTTCAATCTCATCTCCAAAAAATTCAATCCGATAGGGTTCATCATTTGAAAATGAAAAAACATCTACAATTCCTCCACGAACAGAAAAGTCGCCGGGTTCTGTTACAAAATCCACCCGTTTAAATTTATATTCAAAGAGCAGTTCGTTTACGAAGTCTAAGGATAGGTTTTCACCAACAGTAACTTTAAGCGTATTTTTTTCTAATTCTTTTTTGGTTACTACTTTTTCAAACAGTGCAGCAGGATAGGTGACAATGATGGCTGCTTTTTTTTGAGAATTTATCCTATTTAAAACTTCAGAGCGCAAGAGTACATTCGCATTGTCTACTTCCTCAATTTGATAAGGTCTTCTGTAAGACCCTGGGTAAAAAAGAACATTTTTTTCTCCTAACAGTTGCTCTAAATCATTTAAATAATAGGCAGCCTCTTCTTTGTCGTTAAAAATTAAAAGATAGGGTTTTTCTGAGGTCTTAAAAGTTTCTGAAATGACAAAAGACAACGACGAGCCAACCAAATTAGTAATTTGGAAATGGTTTTTGTCTTGTTTAAAGGCCTTTATAATCTGCGAAATATTCGAAGATTGTTGGTATTGGTTTATAATGTTCTGCGCACTCAACCTGTTCAGTTTTATGCAAATGTAAGGTGTAAATTAGTAAGAACCCGTGAACTATTTTATTTTCTTAAGCTTTATGCTTCATTTTGTATTTTCCAAGCTTTGCTGCTCCGTGCAATAGTTTATCTGTTCAGAAAAAGGATACTGCCTATTTATAGTTTGTTAAAATAGCAATCATTTTTTTACGATTTAAAAAACCTGATAGTTGCAAATCTATTTCAAATTTTGTATTTAAAATTGTGGTGCTTGGATAGCTAATTATTTTATTTATTGCCCCTAATTCATAGGCTAATTCGTGAATTCCAGTAGTTGTTCCTGTAGGTTTATGATTGAATTTTTTTCCTAAAAAAGGAATGGTTTTTTTTTCTTCACCATTTAATAGAATAAAATAGAACTTTTCATTTAAAAGTTGAATTACTTCTTTGTTTTTAAAAGTAGTTCCTTTCATTCCATAGCAAATTTTACACCAATCTGTATATAGAAAAACAAGTATAGGTTTCGCTTTTTTTTGCTGCAACTTCTCCACTTCTTCAAAAGTGAAAATTGTTAAAACTTCTTTTTCCTTACTTTCTTGACCGTAGCTTTTGCTCCATCCAAAGAAAATAAAAATAAAAAGAAATTTTTTAGTAAAATGCATAATTAGGTTCGAAATATATTAAAATAGGGTGCAACGAACTCCCGCAAAAGCTCTAATTCCTTGGTTAGATGCGTATACATAACTCGGGTCAAAAGCGCTTTCTGGATTCAGCTCTGTGTTTACACCTTCATCAAAAGGATTGTCTGCACTATTAATACTATTTGCAGCAGGCGTAAAGTTCAACAGGTTTTTTACACCTCCATAAATTTCCCAACTGTTGTTAAACTTTTTGCTTAATTGAATATTTTGGATGCTAAACCAAGGCGAGTATTCATCTCTTGGGTCATTTTCACCCAATAAGGGCAAACGCATTGGTCCGTAAATATTTCCTGTATAATCGATGCTAAAGTTATTGTGAAACTTATAAGAAATAGACCAAACTCCGCTAAAACCTTCGGTTAGTAATTGTGTTCTCTTTACACCATCTTCTGTAACAGACACTTCCATTAATGTGGCTCCAGCGTTGATCGCTAATCCGTTTGTAAATAAAAAATCTGCATTTAAGGAAATCCCTTGTGAAACTGAAGAACCTTCTAAATTTGCATAGATAATTTTATTCGGATCTGATTCGTAATCCGGTAAGATTCTATTATTGAAATAGGTGTAAAAAGCACTTGCATCTATGGTGATAAAAGAACTTTCAGTATTTATTTTTTTTACATAATTAACGTTTCCATTCCAAGAGGTTTCTGGATCTAATGCTCCATCAAATTCTACTGTTCTTGCGCCAGTTAAAGCTGCATGATCTTCTGTGAAAATATTGGCAACTCTAAATCCGTTTCCCGCACTGAGTCTTATAGTATGAGATGTATCTCTAGAACTCCATTTGTAATTCACCCGCGGTGAAAAAATATTTCCATGCACACTATTGTAGTCCCACCGAACACCTAAAAGTATTTTTTTTCGAGCACTGAAACTTATTTCATTTTGTGCAAAAACGCCCGGTAAGTGAATTATTGATGGACTATTGTGAATACCATTCTCATTTAAAGTTGCAAATGTATTATCATCATAAAAAGTATAACGATACGCCGCACCTAATAATAAATCGTGTTTTCCCCCTAATTTTTTGTTGTAAATTAACTGACCAAAACCAATTAACTGTGCTGCATCATAGGAAGTTTCTCCATAAAAAGAATCTTGATAGTGCCCGTTTGCACTAAATTGAAAATTTAAATTTTCTGTAGTTGGCAATTCGTAGGTACCAAAAGTCTCCCATCTATTGGTGTAAATACTTTCACCATAAATTTGGTTTCCTCCTCTAAATTCTTTTTCCCAATTCATTTCTCCTCCCCAACGATCTTCATACACATAACGACCAGCAATGGTAAAAACCTTATTGCTTTTTCTTTCGATGTTTATTTTATTAAATATGGAGATTCTGTTTTGTAACGTCAGATCGGTAAAATTGTCATTATTGGTGTCAATTCTATTTTGAAAATTGAAATAATTTACACCCAGTAAACCTTGTATTTTTTCTGATGCATTGTAACGCAAACCAACATCTAAATTAACTTCTCCCCAAGAACTTATAAATGTATCTGTGGATAATAAGGGGGCATTTACAGGTTTTTTAGTGATGACATTTATAATACCACCAACCGCTTCCGAACCGTATAAAGTAGAAGCTGGGCCTTTAACAATTTCTACTCTTTCTATTAATGCTTGCGGAATTCCTGTCAACCCATACACGGTAGAGAGGCCACTTACAATTGGCATTCCATCAATTAAAACAAAGGTATAAGACCCTTCTAAACCATTAATATGAATATCCCCTGTATTACAAACGCTACAATTTAATTGCGGACGAACCCCATTTACATTTTGTAAAGATTCGAAGATCGAGGGTGTGGGGTTTTTTCTAAAAAAAGTTTCGCTATAAACCTCTACAGGAACAGGGCTATTCGATTTTGTTACGGGTCTTAGGGTTCCAGAAATTACAATTTCCTCTAAAGCATCATTTACCTTCAAGTTAAAGTTTTTAACTATTTTTTGATTTCCGGTAAGTGTAATTTTTTTTGATTTGAATTTAAAACCTATGCTGCTTGCAACGATGGTATAGGTTCCATTTGGAATATTTTTTAACTCAAAAAAACCATTTTCGTTGGTGGAAGTTCCTTGTTTGTTTTTTTTGAGATATACATTTACAAAGGGTAAAACTTCACCGTTGGAGCTTACTTTTCCTGAAATACTATTTGTTTGTCCTTTTATAGAAGCACTACCCAAAAATAAAAGACAGCTAATTTTGATAATTATTTTCATTTTTAAATATAATATCCGACAAATATAACATTATTTTTAGACTTGCCTAAAAATTTATTTTTATAAAAATTAAAGTTATATATTTGCGTTCTAAATAAAGGCATATGTTTACGCTTTCGGAAGAAAATTATTTAAAAGCAATTTATCATTTAGAATCAGGTTCTGAAAAAGGAATAAGTACAAATGCTATTGCCAAAAGACTAGAAACAAAAGCTTCTTCTGCAACAGATATGATTAAAAAATTATCTGAGAAAGAAGTGGTTCTTTACAAAAAATACCAAGGAGTAACTTTAACCGATTTCGGAAAAAAAACTGCCGCAAATATTGTACGAAAACACCGCTTATGGGAAGTTTTTCTGGTAGAGCGATTAAATTTCTCATGGGATGAGGTGCATGAGGTTGCAGAACAATTAGAGCATATAAAATCACCAAAATTAATCAATCAATTAGATGCGCTTTTGGGCTTTCCAACGCACGATCCCCATGGAGACCCCATTCCGGACAAAGATGGGAACGTAAACGCAGTTGATAAAATTCTTTTAGCTAACTTAACTAAAAACGAAAGCGGTGTTTGTGTTGGGGTGCATGATTCCTCTTCAGAATTTTTACGATTTTTAGATAAAAAAGGCATCACTTTAGGGAAAGAAATTACCGTATTAGAAAAAGAAGATTTTGATGACTCTTTGCTCATAGAGATTGATGCAGAAAAACTATCAATCTCAAAGAAAATAGCCAATAATCTATACATACAAAAATGATGAGTACATTCGATCAATTAGTTGAATTTGGAAAAGAACATCCAATTTTATCAGCATTATATGCTTCCCTTTTTACTTGGGGATTAACTGCTTTAGGGGCCTCCTTAGTTTTCTTTTTTAAGAAATTAAATAGAGCTGTTTTAGATGGAATGTTGGGGTTTACTGGCGGTGTTATGGTAGCGGCAAGCTTCTGGAGTTTGTTAGCGCCGGCCATAGAAAATAGCCCTGGAGAGGGTTTTATGAAAGTTTTTCCAGCGGCAATAGGTTTTGGTTTAGGGGCGTTGTCACTTTTTGGAATGGATAAAATATTACCTCATTTACATATTAACTTCAAAGAAAGTGAGGCAGAAGGTGTGAAAACAGAATGGCATAAGACAACCTTGTTAGTTTTGGCGATTACCTTGCATAATATTCCAGAAGGCTTGGCTGTTGGTGTTTTATTTGGAGCGGCATCTACCTTAGTAGGAGTGGAGCAAACAGAGATGATTATTGCGGCAATTTCTTTAGCTATCGGAATTGGAATCCAGAATTTCCCTGAGGGATTTGCAGTTGCCATGCCCTTAAGAAGGCAAGGTGTTAGTCGATTAAAAAGTTTTTGGTATGGGCAATTATCCGCGATTGTAGAACCTATTGCAGCAGTGTTGGGTGCTTTGGCAGTATCCTTTTTTGTGCCAATTTTACCATATGCATTGGCGTTTGCTGCAGGTGCAATGATTTTTGTAGTTGTAGAAGAGGTAATACCAGAAACACAAAGAGACAAGTATACAGATATCGCAACACTGGGTTTTATCGGTGGTTTTATTGTAATGATGTCTTTAGATGTTGGTTTAGGTTAGTATCTAATTGCTTAAAATAATAAAAAACGATAATTGATTAGAATTTATAATATATTATTGTTTTTATTTTTTTGTAACTCTCAGCTTTTGCAGCTTGTCTTTTGATTCTAAAAATTGTATTTTGCAATAAAATACTGCTGTGTTACAATCCTCTTCTTTTCAAGTGTATAATGCTTCTGCCGGAAGCGGAAAAACATATACGCTAGTAAAACAATACCTGAAAGTTTTATTGACTTCGGACAATCTTTTTATGTTCCAGAAGATATTGGCAATTACGTTCACCAACAAAGCAGCTGGTGAAATGAAAGAGCGCGTGTTGTCAAGTTTAGAAGATTTTTCGGGAGGGAATACAAGCGATTTATTAAAAATAATCTTGGAGGAAACAGATTTGGATCAAACGGTCATTCAAGAACGAAGCAAGAAAATTTTACAGGCTATTTTGCAGAACTATGCTGCTTTCTCAATTACAACTATCGATAGCTTTACCCATAAAGTAATCAAAAGCTTTGCGCATGATTTAGGTTTGTCGCTCAACTTTGAAGTAGAAATGGACGCAATTTCTTTATTAAATGAAGCGGTAGATGTTTTAATTTCAAAGATTGGTAGTCATAAAAAACTTACCAAGCTTTTAATTGATTATTCTTTAGACAAAGCAGATGACGATAAATCTTGGGATATTTCGAAAGATTTAAATGATTTTGCTCGGGTATTACTGAATGAAGATGACGTAAAGCATTTTAGAAAACTTGCAGATAAGGAATTGGATGATTTTTTTGAGCTTAAAAAGAAACTTCAGAAAGAAAATATAGAAATAGAGGCTACTTATAAGAAACTTGGAGATGAGGTGTTACAATTTATTAAGACTAATGGAGTTTCAATTATAGATTTTGCATATGCTGGTGAGGTTGTAAAACATTTTCAAAAGTTCACAAAGTTGCGATTTTTAAAAAGTGAAGAGTTGAAATTTGATGGGAGATTAAACACGACCATTGAAGAGGCTAAGAGTCTCTTTGCTGCAAAATCCACTCCAGCAACAAAAGAAGTGATTGAGGGTGTTTCAGACCAATTAAGGGCATACTACCAGGAGTCTAAAGAAATGTATCATAGTTCGTATTCTAATTATCTACTCAATAAAGTTACCTTAAAAAGTATTATTCCGCTAGCCGTTTTGAATAATATTAATTCGGAGCTCAGTAGTATAAAAGAGGATAATAATATTCGTTTAAATGCAGAATTTAATCAACTCATCTCAGACAATATAAAAGACCAGCCGGCGCCATTTATCTATGAAAGAATTGGACAGCGTTTTCAGCATTATTTTATCGATGAAATGCAAGATACTTCTGTATTACAGTGGCAAAATATAATTCCTTTGATAGAGAATGCATTGGCACAGGAGAATAGTAATTTATTATTGGTTGGTGACGCTAAACAGGCTATCTATAGATGGCGTGGTGGTAAAGCAGAACAATTTATAGCGCTAGGCTCAAAGGAAGAAAACCCTTTTAATATTGATAAAGAGGTTAATAGCTTAGAAACGAATTATAGAAGCTATTCAGAAATTATTAATTTTAATAATTCTTTTTTTCAGCACACTTCGAATTTTCTTCAAAATGAATCCTACAAAAAATTGTTTTTCGAAGGAAATACACAATTAGAGAATTCAAAAAAAGGAGGTTTTGTTTCCCTTTCTTTTTTAGACAAAGCGGATGAAAAGGAGTTAGAGAAAACAAAGTATCCAAGAAAGGTTTTGGAGAAAATAAAGGGGTTAGAGAAAGATTTTTATCTAAATGAGATGTGCGTCCTAACGAGAACAAAAAAAGATGGGATTGCAGTCGCTGACTATTTGTCAGAAAATGGAATTGCCATCGTCTCATCAGAAACATTGTTGTTAAAGAGTAATTCTAAAATCAATTTTATTATTGATATTTTATATAGCCTCGAGAATACAAATGATGAAGAAAGGAGGTTTGAGCTTTTATACTTTTTGTATGAACATCTGCAGATAAAAACATCAAAACACGCCTTTTTTAAGAAACATGTGAAAGCAACAAATGATTTAATTTTTAAAGATTTAAAGGCTTTCGGAGTTTCATTTAATTTTCTTTTGTTTCAACAACTGCCCTTTTATGAAAAAATTGAGGAGATCATTAGAGGCTTTAATTTGGTAACTTCTTCAAATGCATATGTGCAATTTTTTTTAGATATTGTTTTAGAGCAACAGCGAAAAGCAGCAGATATTGGGGATTTCTTAGAATTTTGGGAACGTAAAAAAGACGCTTTGAGCATTGTGGCTTCAGAAAATTCAGATGCTGTGCAAGTAATGACCATACACAAATCTAAGGGATTGGAATTTCCGGTAGTAATTTTTCCATGTGATGTAGATATTTATAGACAAATTAATCCGAAAATTTGGTTCGATGATTTGCCAAAAGAGTACGATTTTAAAGAACTTTTGATAGATTATAAGAAAGATTTAAGTTTGATTAGCGCAAGGGGAGCAGAGCTATACAATTCACAAAGAGAGGCGTTGGAATTGGATAATTTTAATTTATTATATGTAGCTTTGACAAGGGCTGAAGAGCAGCTGCATGTTGTTACTGAAAAGAAAATTTCTTCCAAAGGAGTTGAAAATAAGAATCATTATTCGGGTATTTTTATCAACTATTTAAAAGAACAAAACCTTTGGCAAGAAGACTGTTTAGAATATCGTTTTGGAAATGAACAAAGAGTTCAAAAGAAAGAAAAACAAGTTTCCTTAACGGTGGTTCATGAAAAATTTATTTCTACACCTTGGCAAGAGCATAATATTGTATTACTAGCAAGTTCCTCGAAATTATGGGATACAGCGCAAGGAGATGCGATTGGTTTTGGAAATTTATTCCATGAAATATTATCAAAAATTATTACAAGTAAGGATGTTGAATCGGTTACAAATCAATACCATCAAAAAGGATTTATTGATGATGCACAGTTGAAGGCAATAAAACTTGAGATATATACTATTACAAACCATCCAAAATTAAGGGCATATTATGCAGAAGAGGCGGTTGTTTTTAATGAAAGAGAAATTGTAGATGTAGACAATCAGGTAATTATTCCAGATAGATTAGTTTTTAATAGTAAGAATCAGGTAACAATTATAGATTATAAGACGGGAAGTCCGGCTAGTGAACATAAGCAACAGCTATTGAAGTATGAAAAAGTTTTAAAATCAATGAACTTCAGTATCGATAAAAAATTCCTTATTTATAGGAATGAAAAAATTGATGTCGTTGAGGTATCAGTAAAAAAATAAACTTTGTAACTTTGTATTTTTTAAATTGATAAAAAATGTACGGTAAAATTAAGGATACTTTAAATAAAGAGCTTCAAGAGATCAAAGAGGCAGGATTGTATAAAACGGAAAGAATTATAACTTCTTCGCAAGATGCAGTGATTACAATTTCCACAGGAGAAAAGGTCTTGAATTTTTGTGCCAACAATTATTTAGGCTTATCAAATCACCCTGCAGTAATTCAAGCTGCAAAAGATACCATGGATACCCATGGTTTTGGAGTTTCTTCGGTTCGTTTTATTTGTGGAACTCAAGACATTCATAAAAAATTAGAACAAAAAATAGCAGATTTCTATACTACAGAAGATACTATATTATACGCCGCTTGTTTTGATGCAAATGGAGGTGTTTTTGAGCCACTATTAACAAAAGAAGATGCTATTATTTCAGACAGTTTAAACCACGCCTCTGTTATTGACGGAGTACGTTTGTGCAAAGCAGCGCGATATCGGTACGATAATAATGACATGGCCTCTTTAGAAACGCAGTTAATTGAAGCAAATAAACAACAGCATCGTTTTAAAATTATTGTCACCGATGGCGTTTTCTCTATGGATGGCATCGTTGCAAAACTAGATGAAATTTGTGATTTAGCAGATAAATATGATGCGCTCGTAATGGTAGATGAATGCCATGCCACTGGTTTTATAGGAAAAACGGGCCGTGGAACTGTAGAATTGAAAAATGTAATGGATAGAGTTGATATCGTTACAGGAACTTTAGGGAAAGCTTTGGGTGGCGCAATGGGAGGCTACACAACGGGTAAAAAAGAAATTATTGAAATTTTACGTCAACGTTCGAGACCTTACTTATTTTCAAACTCTTTAGCACCTGCTATTGTAGGTGCTTCTTTAAAGGTTTTTGAATTAATTTCGGATGATACTTCACTTCGAGATCAATTAGAATGGAATACAAACTATTTTAGAGAAGAAATGGGACGTGTAGGGTTTGATTTGGTAGGCGCAGACGCCGCAATTGTTCCAGTCATGTTATATGATGCAAAACTATCCCAAATAATGGCAGATAAACTTTTAGAGAAAGGTATTTATGTAATCGGCTTTTTTTTTCCAGTAGTACCCAAAGAGAAAGCAAGGATAAGAGTGCAATTGTCCGCAGCGCACACAAAAGAGCACTTAGACAAAGCAATTAGAGCTTTTGTTGAAGTGGGTAAGGAGTTAAAAGTCATTTAAAATGGCCTCATAAATTTTGGTATTATGAATATTTTTTCAATTTATTTTGTAAACTCGTATTAAGAGAGTACTTTTGTGTTAAAATAATAAAAAATTAATTTAAAAATTTGATAATGAAAACATTTAAAATAGCTGTGATAGCTTTATTTACATTCGCATTGACTGGTAATTTAAACGCTCAGGATGCCAATAACCCTTGGGTTGTAGGTTTTGGATTAAATGCGGTAGATTTTAATACTAATAGCGACTTTAGTAGTCAAATTGATGATTTAACAGAAATTAAAGATTGGAATACACTTCCTTCAATTTCAAGAATTTCTGCAGAGAAATACTTAGAGAAAGGTTTTAGTTTACAGGTAGCTGGTTCTTTAAATAAGATTGAAACATTAGATATTGAAGGAGATTCAGATTTTCTGTATTATGCTTTTGATGCAAATGTAAAGTATGATTTAAATACTTTAGTAGGTGAAACTGCTTGGTTTGATCCGTATGTATTTATTGGTGGAGGATATGTTTCTGCTGACGGTGAAGGAGAGGGTATGTTAAATTTGGGATTAGGTTTTAACACTTGGTTTACGGAAAATATAGGTTTAAATTTTCAATCGGGCGTTAAGAAAGGGTTTAACGAAACGGTAGCAACTCATGTGCAGCACTCTGTTGGCTTAGTTGTCAAATTTGGCGGTACAGATACAGACGGAGACGGCGTATATGATAAATTTGATGCATGTCCTGAAGTTGCTGGTTTAGAGGAGTTCAATGGATGTCCAGATGCTGATGGCGATGGAATCAAAGATT
>Ga0209302_10000388_pt1 | contig 26534 bp, 32 predicted proteins | sample ArcOceMetagenome_2_FD_187445 | JGI IMG/M metagenome (GOLD analysis project Ga0209302, IMG submission 187445) | Marine eukaryotic phytoplankton communities from Arctic Ocean - Arctic Ocean ARC135M Metagenome (SPAdes) (version 2) | ecosystem: Environmental > Aquatic > Marine > Oceanic | place... | reverse complement strand
CACATCACATCAAACTTAGCATTGTGCGCCACTAGCACATCAGCCTGTTCTAACGCTTGTTCTAACACAACACGGCTATCAGAAGAGGCTTGCTCATTATGGTGAAAGACAAGGTTAGTAACTTCGTCTACAGTATCCCATCCGATAAACCCAAAGTGGGCTGAAACGCACTTGTTGTCAGGATTAAAGGGACTGTTATCAATTTTACCATCAAAGCGTTGAACGGTGGTTTCCAGATCTAGTACCAGTATCTTCTTCATACTGTACCCCGTAGTTTATGTAGTAAATCTAAAGGGTTACCATAAGGATACCATTTTCTAGTGCCCTTAACTTTCCATTTCTTCTTATAAAGTGTCGCTATGTATTTACCGTCAATAATGACTTCATCCCGTAGGACACAAACACCCACACCGCCATTTTTTGCAAATATCAGAGCAGTCTCAAGCTTTTCTAAAGTTTTAAGACTTGTTCGGTTATAGCTGTCATCAAATTGAGTAAAAGCTTGAGTGGTTTTAATAGCTTCTTCAATACGCTCAATTACAAGATCATTATTCAACATAGCGAGATACCTCTGGCTGGATGTTGCAGATCACGCAGCCGTGGTAGCCACTTAGCTTGTTCTTACTGATGTTAATAAATCGACTATGGTCAGGGTTATCGTCATCACCACTGCTGTTGTGCTTACCAATACCAATGATCAGGTCAGCTTCTGCCGCCTTACCTGTCTTGGAACCTTCAAGCATACTGAAATCAATGCGGGTACGACCTTCAGCATCTGCTGATGCCTGACTAACACCAAGCAGGGCTGCATCGTGGCGTTTGGCTAATTCCCGAAGTGAGCGATATAGTTCACGAATACGCTCATGGCTGGCGTTATAGTTACCAGCAATGTTAATCTTGTCAGATTGATCCACGACTATAACGTCAGGCTTAATCTTCTCACAGTACGAACTGATTGTATCCAGATCCCACTCTTGGACATCCTTCATAATCAAACGATCTTTGATAGACAGATACTTGCTCATAGCTAGATCAGGATTGTCTGATATCTGGTCACGGGTCATGCCACTACATGCTTGAATTGCCCGTAACTTAGTGCGTGTAGTCTTCTCTTCGTTGCCAAGGTACAAAACTTTAGCACCTTGAGAACAAAACCCGCCTGGCCCAGCGCAGATAGAAATAACAAATGCGGACTTACCTGTTTCAGGTCTGGCAAACACGATACCAAACTCAGATGGGCCTATACCGTAGACATTTCTAGCCAATGTTTCGATATTAAACTTCCAGCGATTGTCATCAGAAGTTTCTGCCAGAAGTTCATAGATGTCGTCAGTGGTTGGTTCACCAAAGTTGTCAGGAAGGTAGCCGTCTTTGGTACGCTCAATTAGCGACTGTAGGCGGGACATAGCTGAGACATCACCCTCAGACATATTAAGGCCAAGATTTGCAATGTCTCTGCCTACTTCTCGCCGCCATAGGTTTTCTATGACATCCGCTGCAATCTCAGGTGTAATGGGGTCTGCATGTTTCAGTGCATCGATTGTGTCACGAAAATCACCAATCTCTGCGGTGGTGGCTACTGGATTTTCGGAAAGCCAGATTGAGTATAAATCGTCAGGCTTTATGTCTGATTCATACTTACTATGGCTGGCTCCAAGTAAGTCGAAAAGAACACCTGTTTCATCAGAAAATATAGAACGCCGCAACCGTGGCACTGATTCATTGTATGCGTCTTTAGTTAATAATGTTTTGAGTAATTGTACTTCCATTTGCTGCTCCCTGCTCTGTGGCATAGTTAGGGGCGCAGCTATAACAGATTTTGGACATAAAAAAAGCCCCAATCTTTCGATCAGGGCTTAATTCTAATTATTTAACTTTAAAACAGTATGTTAACTGTTCCTAAACTTCATGGACTTGATGTCAGGTGTTTGGTCACCTCGACGCTCTTTCATGTCCACTTGATGAAACACAACACGTTTGTTGCCTTTCACAATGCCAGCTATTGCTTCTTGAAGTTTGGTTTGTTCTTCGGCTGCTTCTAAAAAGCTACCTTCGATGTCGTAGTCTAGTACGACTATACCTCTACACTTTATTGTCCCATTCCTTATACATGCACATCTTGTGCAATCTAATAACAAAGCAGCTAATACTGCTTACTAATATTATTATCAATATGTATAAGTGGGTGGGCCGTTAGGTGGGCATGCCCAGCTTGTTACTGGGATACCAAAAAAACCGTAAGCTGAATTATTAAACGCAGCGTACCGCCGTGATACGGCTGATCTTATGCGCTTTTTACATGCTTTTATATAACCAAATGTATATTTCATTTTAGTAAACTACCTCGCTAATCTCGCTAGAACTTAGATACTTTAGGTCTGTCACCGTTAATCTTACACGTATATCAAACCTAAAACCTCGCAATAATGACACTGCCTTAGTACTTGCATCGTTGTCAAGAACTAATGTAATTTTCTTATAATTACTAAGTGTTTTTTTGATGCCGTAAGTAATGTTAGTACCTAGTAGCGCAACACCAGTAAGCCCATCGACGTTTGATACCGCACATGCTGAAGCAACATCTTCGACTAAGATAGCGTGATCACCTGATCCTACATGGATACCTTGAGCAAGATCACCATAACTCCACCACTTATCCCTTACAGGCTTCATAGATCTCCCTACAGCACCTGTTTGTTCGGCGTTGTAGAATAGAACTCTATTTTCTTTGGGGGCATAGCGGATCTTTATATCACCTCTATGGTAAGCATCCAGGCTATTAACCTTTTTAAGATACTCCATCGCTGTATCACTATTGGATATATGGGTCGTTATAAGGGGAATTGGTTTAGGTGCTGGCTTATGCCTCTGTATTGCGCTGCCAGCCATTCTTGCTTTGACCGCATCAATACTACGCTTACCTGAGTACATACCTTTTACATTGCAGGATGCTCTGTAGCAATTCCATACAAGTTTACCGTCATACTTATCTAAACTGAACTTATTCTTACCCCCACAAAAAGGGCAGTCGGTTGTTACCCGTCCGCCTTCCTTTATTGATAAGGTTTTAACCCATTCGATTTGTTCACGGTAGTTAGCCATCATGACTATCGCCACAGGATCTACAGGCTGGCTTGAAATCATACACTAGGAGATCTTCGTCCCCTTCAAAGTATACGGGGAAAGTTTTATCCACATAAGTGTATACAAATAACGTAGCTTTCTGTCCTATCAGAACAGGTACTGCGCATATCTCACATATGAATGTCTTCGGGGTGATGTATTCTTCTTTATCCAGTATTGCTCTCTTCACTGCTTATGCCTCTTAGTTAAAGGTTATAACTAACCCTGGGCGGGTTAGCCGCAGGCTATAGGCATTTCACTTTTAGTCAAGCAGTTTATTGCGTGGCATAGTTATGGGCCTATATACCTTTGGCGTCCATAACCCATTGTTTTCATTAAATAGTATCATAACCTGAAGGTCGTAGGTTCAAATCCTACTCCCGCAACCAAGTACCTGAAAACACTGGGTTATTTATCCAGAGTTAAGTTTAGTATATAGAAGTATTTGTTTTATCCTGTCAATAATTTATTTTATGCCATGATTCTTGTGGGTGCTGCGTAGAACCTGCTCATATTTTAAAAAGAGTTGATCAAACTTCCACTGATATAGTTGCTGCATTCCCAGCAATGTATTCATCAATTCGTCATGAGTAGGATCACGTTCCCCATCCCCTACCTGTTTGAACACGGTTTCAAGATCATTACATACAGACCAGCAGTCCATGATCATTGGCTCTAGATCAGATAGTTTAGTCAATGTGCTTCTCCGTTATGCAGCGCTGTTGAGGTATTTATTCATGGTCTCACGACCATTTGCAGACACTGTGTATCTGTTTGCATTCCCACGGCTTCGCCCAGACAGTTCCAGCAAACCAGCATATTCTAGCTTTTTCATCATTGCGTAGACTGTTGTGCTAGTAGAGTTTTTCTCAGCGATATCGGGGACAGTGAAAGAAGTGTCCTCTGGCATATCTAAGATTGATTGAACCAGCACCAATGATGTCTTGGTGCGCTGTGGGAAGATACCAGCGTGTTCATCATAGCCCCCAAAGTTTGCATAGATTGGGGCACGGTAGATGCTCTTTTCATGCTTCAGAACCATCTGGCCCCATTGGTATTCTTGTTCCTGCGTTAAAGCCATTTTAGCGTAACTTTCATTTTAGAGTTCTTAATTCATCACGGACTGCTACGATCAGATCGATCAGTCTCTCTGTTGCTTGTTGCGCAGGCTTTCCTGTCAGCCGTTGCAGTTCTCGCTCGAATGCTTTTCGGGCCTCAGTAACGTCTGTACTCATGCAGCCTCCTTGGCTTGATTGAGGACTTTGGTGATCCCCTCTTTTAGTTTTTGGATTTCTTTCAAGGGTGCTATAAACCGAAACTTCAGCCCACCAGTTTTCATGCATTCAAAAGAAGCAGACACCAAACGTGGATTGCCCCCATCCCAGCCATCAGAACTTTTACCAAAGTAAGCAATTTTGTCTAAAAGCGACTCTGGTTTAGTTATCCCATGCGGGAGCAGAAATTCGGATTCAAACCATACACGGGCAGGTAATGATGGAGGGAAGCGTTCTTCACGTTTCTTTGTAATACCCGTACTCAAAATTAAAGTTATGAGTTTATCAGCTTCTCTAAGTTCGTTTAAGGATAAGTGTGTTATGAATGAGGTGCCTGGTATGTCGATGAAATCAACAAAACGCTTCTTTTGCTCCTCACCTGACTTCTTCGCTACTGTTATCGCCTTTGGCTTAGAAGGTTTCTGGGTAGCAGCTTTAAACTTCCCTTCTATCTTTTGTACTTTACGGGCTGCTAGACTAAGCAATAGCCCTTCATACAGTTTACGGAGCGGAGTAGCCGACTTCCTGCGGTTGCAAGACCCGTTTGCATGGCCCCAAGCCTTCTTCGGGGCCAGCATTTCGCTCTGGCTGATGTTGCGGCGTTCCATCACCCAAACCTCTTGTTTATGCCTGCGGCGGCTAGCTTCTTAGTGGGGCGCACATAGATGGAAAGAACGTCACGGCTTTGGTGGCCTGTTACAGAACGTAGTTCGTCCTCTGTACATCCTGCCTCTGCCATTTCAGTTGCACCTGTGCGGCGCAGATCTCTCAACTGAAGTTCGCTAGATAGCCCTGCAGCGTTTCTGATGCGGCGGAACACTTTGCCGATTTGATATCGGTCATAGGGCTTGCCTGTTCTCTCGTAGTACACAAGGTAATCATGCCAATTGCTCAAAGACACCTTGTCCATACGTGCCAGTAATCTAGGGGAAGCAGGAATATCTACCCAAGTCTTAGTCTTCTCCTGCTCAAACCCGAACATTTGATTGTTAAATTCTTTCCACGTTAGTTGGCGCATGTCCCCTGGTCGTTGGCATAGGTCGTAGCAAAGCAGTGCCACAGTACCCAACGAAGGTAGGCCCATCTTATCTGCCATATCGACAAATGCGTGGACTTCTTCGGGATCCCACAGGATTTTGCGGGAAGGGGTCTTCTTTAGACCCATATTTTTAAACGGGTTACTCTTAGTAGCCCCAAGACGTTCACCGACAGTCCATATACGCCGCAGAACCTTACACACATGGTTGGCACGGTGCATACTGCAGTCTTTACATAGCTGTGAGTAAATCTGCTCTGCATGTTTAACAGAAACGTGCTTGATCATAGTGTCCTGCAGCATCTTAGATGAACTACCAACACGAAGACGCATAGTAGAACGCAGCAACTGATCATATGTACGCTTGCTGTTGGCTGATAGCTTATTCCAACTGTTGGTGCCTTTATACAGACCAACTAATCCAGCAACTGTGTCTTCATTGATGTGTATTTCACGCTTCACACAGCGTTTATAGTCGCTGTACTGATCCGCCATGCTTATTGCTCTGGCACTAGCGTCAGCTTGATCATCAAACTGCTCATAGTAAGCGCCAATGGCTTCTTTGACGTACCGAGGTGGATTGACCACCCAGATCTTACGCCCACTTTCTAATATTTTCCTTCTCAGATACTTTAATTGCGTCATATCAGTCTCCCGTAAGTTATGAGGCTGATATCATCTAGCTATGTGGCACAAGTAAAGTCAAGCGTTGATTTAGTTGTTGCAAATCTATGAGTATTTGATATAGTGTTCTTGTAAGCTTCCTCCCAGCTTGCACTCTTCCTTGCTACTACAGCCCCCTACCTTAATCGGTGGGGGGTTTTTTCGTTGTACAAACAAAAAAGGCCCCAAAGGGCCAAATTCAAACTACTTGCACGTCAGATCTAATTATACCTGTATTATTACAACTGTTTCATACTGATCTTGTATGTCTTGATCGTAAGGCACAGCAACCGCTGTATCACTTAACATAACAACAGCTTGAGTTTTGTTGCTTTTGTTGGCTGCTTCTGCAGCATCTAGCAACGCCTCACCCAACTCGCTGGCTTGTGCCTGGCTTAGTATCATACGACTCTCCGATTATTGAATGTTCTAATTTTGTTCCAATTTTACTTGCACGTCAATCTGTATTTAGACCTGATGCTGTGACATCTTGTAAGTACTACAATGATACTATTACGACAATAGATGCAATAGCAATGTCTCAGTAAATACATTTGTTCGCTCATCGTTTGCCAAAAAATTAAGCTTGCCACTATTTAATAAAAGGCGCTAGATAAGGGCAGAACAAAAACGGGGGGACTAACCACCCCAAAGAAAAGCCCTTTTTTGTTCTTAAACTTTAAAACGAAAAAGGAACGACCAAATGAAACTACTTTCAACAAATGCCAGCAACACAAAGATACGCAAAAGCCAGGAACAAAGCGGTTTGCGCATTGCTAGCCTATCCCTATATCCAAATGATCTTATCTGCAGTGGGGCAAAGCTTGCCCTATGTATGAAGCCTTGTCTTAAAGATGCAGGCTTTGGGATCTTTCCAAATGTAAAAGACGGGCGGCAATCTAAAACCGATTTTTACCTGCAGGACGAAAAAGGTTTTCTTGATCAACTAATAAAAGAGATCCGCAATTTTGTTGCGCTATGCATAAAGGACGGGGAAAGCCCCGCTATCCGCTTAAATACAATTTCCGATATTGATTGGACAAAGCACGGTATCCCGCAGATGTTCCCGCAAGCCTATTTCTTTGACTATACAAAGGTGGCGGCAAGGCTTGGCAGAACCCCGCCTAATTATGATTTGATTTTTTCATACTCACAAAACCCCGCTTATCAAAAACAGGTTGCAAGGGCTTTGCAAACAAATGCCCCGCTTGCTGTGGTGTTTCGGGGGCATGTTCCTGTTGGATCTTATTTCTTGGGGCGTGAAATTGTCGACGGGGATAAATCCGACATATTGAACCAAAAGCAAAAGGGGAAAATTGTGGGGCTTAAACTAAAAGGCCATGAAGCCAAGAAAAGCAAAAGCCTTTTTATAGTAGAGCCAAGCCAAGCTTGCCCCGCAATATCAAGCAACACCTGCAGCCAACAAGATCTTGCCAATGCAGGCCGTGCTTTTGCAATCGCTGCAGAATAATGAAAGCTTTCTATATGGTGCTAGGCTTTGTCGTGTTTTGGTTATGGGCTTTAAATATGGCGTTTTGAGTGTATCAATAAAAAGCCTTTACTAATGCGCTGAAAGGATTTAACAAAGGGCAGGGCGATCACGCTTTGCCCTTTTTAGTTTAACAAAAGGAACCGACCAAATGATAAATGAAAATATATTGTTCTCTATAATGATTGCCTTGCCAATGATCACAATTGCCGCATATTTTATTGCGCAATTTATTATCAATATTAATGATCGCAATGACCAAAAAACGCTTGATGCAATAACTGCAAAATATGCAGCAAGAAAGATTGCGGATGATAAGCACCATGCAAAACTAATTGCTGATTTTTCTGCAGAAACTGATCGTATTCATAAACAGCTTTTGGAAATGAAAAACTGCCCCAAATGGAACAAGATGAAGCAAGAAATGGCGCAAGAATATGCCGCCATGATCAAGGGGCGCAATCAATTCAACGCAATGCTGAACCGTTAGATTATAGCCCTTAGCCCCCTGCAATATCGGGGGGCATTGGGCTGCAATTTCCTGCAGCGATTAAAACGAATAGGAACCGACCAAATGCCTTTTGATTTACTTATCACCGATAAGACGCCCCGCTCTTTGCTTTCACAAGATCAACTATTTGATTTAGTGCCTGCAGCTTTTACGCCATCACCTGCCCCCAAAACTACAAAGCAATACGACTATGTGGACACAATGCAGGCTGTGGAGATATTGCAAGATCATGGGTTCAAGCCTGTATATGCAAAGCAAAAGCCTAGCAGAAAGCGGGGCAATATTCCTTTTGCATCGCACCTGATTGCCTTTGCACAAGATCTTGATGACGCACCACACCGCCCCGAAATCTTGCTTTGGAACAGTCATGATGCATCCCAAAGCTTGCGCCTTTTGTCGGGTCTGTACCGTTTTGCATGTGATAATGGGATCGTTTGCGGGGAAGGTCTGCAGGCAAAGCTACGCCATGACGGGGGCCAAACTGCAGGCTTTGAAGATCTTGTAAAAGATCAAGCCCAAAACATGCCGCTTGCTATGGCAAAGGCTGAAAAGATGCAGGCAATAAAGCTTGATCCACTGCAAAAAATGAATCTTGCAAAGGATGCTTTAACCCTGCGTTGGGATTGCGCAATTGATGCAACATGGGATGCAAGTGGATCTTTTTGGGATGCTCAAACAATGCACCAATCCCTTGCCCCAAAGCGCCTTGCAGACGCCCCAAACGATCTGTGGACGGTCTACAATCGCTTGCAGGAGGTGATCATTGGGGGCCAAGTATCTTTGCTTTCAGTAACAGCAAAGGGCGCAAAAGAGCGGCAAGCCAAAGCGGTGCAATCCTTGAAAGAAACAATACGATTAAATCAAGGGCTTTGGGATCTTGCGGAAAAGGTTGCAGCGTGATGCGCTGGCAAGATCTTGTTGGCGATATCGTCGGGGCGGTTTCATTATTTGGCATAATGTATATGCTGCAATTCCTGCCCTTGCTATTCTAAACTATGGCCCCCTGGAAAGCATGGGGGGGCTTACATTTTAACAAAAGGAACCGACCAGATGATATTAGATATGCATGAAGATGATGTTCGCCAATGGTTTGGCAATCGTGGCATTGAGTTAGAAGAAAACAAGCTAACATTCAAAGCGGTAAAAAAACAGGGCAATCGCTTGCTGTTTATTCTAGATGATTGCTTTTACCATGAGGGATGCAACGAAATAGAATTGTATGATTTGGACACAATGTATTGCGAATGCTATGATGCATGGAAAGCAAAGACTTTCAATTGGGATCTTGAAAACCTTATGGCAAAAATAGATGATGATCCTGATTATGATCCTGATGGTGAAGCAATGCTTATGGCGGTGCATGAGGAAATAAAAGCTAAACAGGGGGCGGTGTAATGGTTGATATATTAAAAAGACGGCAACTAGAAATAGATCTAATAGCAAAAGAAATATTTAATGATCAACGCTATTCCATATCTTATAGTGCTGGCAAAGCGATTGCACGGTATCAACTTTTGGATAACGACTGCAATTGGCGCAACGATTTCAGCGAAAAGGTTTTTGATACAAAAGCCAAAGCAACTAAATTCTTAAAGCAAGAGAACCTAGACCATGCCGATAGGATCTTTGAATCTGTTGAAATAGAGGATGAAGCTTATGAATATTGATATAAAAAACCATAAAGACGCCTTAGAAATGGCGTTGCGCTTATCAGTAACCGCACCGACAGATGCAAAAGCAAAGCAAGCCTTAGAAATGGCTGTTGGTTTTGCTAACGAATTGAAGCCTGCAGATGTTGCAGCTATAAAGAAAAAGCTTGAAATAGAGTTTGAAGGGGCGGGATAAGCCTAAACCTAATAATACCAGCACCACAAAGCCCTGCCCTAATCGGCGGGGCTTTTGCTTGTGCGGTGATAACAAGGGGGCGGATCTAAGGGGCATAGAGTAGGCATTAGATTGATTGCGCTAGGGTTACCGCTAGAAAGAACAAGGGGGCATTGTATGGGGCTTATATAGGCTGCAGGGAATATGGCAAAGGAACCAAGGGCAAAGCTTAATGTAACAAGGTGCTATAAGAATATAGGAACCCGTCACAATAAGGATCTAGGCGAAAAGGCAAAGCCTTGCAGGATAACATGCCCCGACCTTGTGCGATAACATGCACCGCAAAGGCCTCCGCTCTTGCTATTTAATTGCGTCAAACAAAATTGCAGCTATTACAGATCTTTCTTGCGCTTGTTTTGCTGCAGGATTTTAGAACGAATACTTTTAAGCAATACTTTTCTATTAATTAGCTATATTTTACAGGGCTTTCTAAGCCTTGGCCCCATATCTTATAGGTCTTAGCTATAATAATATAATAATATTATCTAATGATTGCAGGGGCTTAGATGCAGGAATAAAATCTAGGAGGGGCGGCGAGTGCCATGGGGGTGTGTACCCGTACCGTATACAACTACTACCTATTTTTGGGAAATCGTAACCGTAAACCTGTCCTATTAATGGCCCCCCTACGGGACTTTTGTTCTGTTTCCGTCAACATAATACGGGTATATAGGAATATTGTTCTGGGTAACTGTAAATAACTATTGACCTAGTTATGCCACTTAGCTATATTGCTCCTACGGGCTGTTCTGCAGGCTGTAATTAACTGAGAGTATATTATGAGTGAGTTTGGCTCTGATATAACGCTAGAGATCCCTGTTCATGTAGATCACGACTTTGAGGTTGATGCTGATGGCATCAGCTACATTGTTACGTTTCTTTATATAGATGATGATGAGGATGCTATTGAGACCAGGGTGTCTCTTGAAGGCGTTACCGATGATTTGTGCGAGTACTATGGTGACATTGATGGTTACCAGCGGCTGTACAGTATTGCCCATGAGTTTAGCCGTGTAGCTGAGAAGCTTCGGTCTACGGCAGGGCGCATAGAAGACAGTTCAGATGCTGTAGATGATTTATTCAATATCTCTGATGATTGATTGGTCTATCCGTAGGCGGGTAGTTATTCCTGAACCTTCTTCTCACAACGAGGATGATGTTAAGAATTGGTCTGCTATCGGCAGGATATATGAACACCTAGCTTGTTATTATTTATCCTCTGTTGGTTTTAAGGCAGAGATAAAGGATGCTGCTGGGTATGATATCCTGGCAGAGTGTCCTGACGGTAATTTCTTCAAGGTAGAGGTTAAGTCTTCTACTCCTAGATCTGACAAATCTATTATTAACTATGGTGGCATGAGTAATAAAGCCTGTGCCGATGTATTTATGTTCTTCGACAGAACTACCAATCATATGCTGTTAAAGTTTGCAGAAGAGATCAACTGTTCTTTGGAGAGCAGGGGTTTTTCTCCGTCTGCTTTCTCTGATTATAATACGCAGAAGAGTTTATCTAGACTTGGGGGGTTTGTTCCAGAGGATAAGCTTTCCTACGTTTCTCCTTTGCCACAAGAGGCAGTGAAGTTAAACAGGGCTTGGGTATTAGCTAATATGGATATGATCCATAAACTTAGGAATAACGGTATCTGGTCACCTGCTATAACTAAATTATTTGGTTTAGGTGATCGACATTGGATTAAGCGTATTTGTCGAGAAGACCGAAACGGTATCACAGACAGTGCTAGACGCATAGCGGGTATTATTAAATAACAAAACTCCCCTTAGTACAGTGCTGCTATAATATAATTAGCAACATTAACTAAGGAGAGTTGTAATGAAGTATGTGTTTAACAGCCTGAACGGTATCTGGAATAATATTCAATATGTGCAGCAAAGACGTGCAGACTATTGGATCTTACAGAACATGAGTGACAAGCAGTTAAGGGATATAGGTGTAACTAGAGGTGAGATACGTACTAGGTTCTATAGCTAGTATTGGTATATACCCCCTGGCTTACAAGTAAATTATACACTGTTTTTCAGATAAGTCAACCCTAATAATGCCACTCAATTAAGGTATTGACCTAAACCCAACCCCAGTGTTATAATAAACATATTGGGCAGGAAAGCCCTATGATAAATCTCATATACATTCGTGCTGCTATCCGTGAACGTACAGGCAAAGAGTTATCTCTGGAAGCTGTGCGGGATCTTCTTTTTGAGGAAGGTCTGATCACCAAGGCTCAAGCCAAAGATAGAGATCTAATCTTCAGGGGGTATGCTGAATACTTTGAGACTGAAGAAGCATCTGCACGAGTTGAAGATCCAAATCCATTTATAATCAGGGAGATTAGCAATGAAGATGACTAAGGCAAAGTGCGGTGCGTCCAATCCTCCTGCGGGTAAATCCGCAAAGGTTAAGATGATGGGTGGCGGTATGGCGATGAAGAAGAAGAAGCCTGGTTACAGTTACGGCGGTATGGCTGCTAAAAAGACTAAGTAATGTTTATTGGTGCGATACTTCTATGTGCGTCCGTTACGGATGTATCTAGCTGTGACGTTAAAATGAACATGAAGGATTTCTATGACACCAAGGAAGAGTGTGCCTTAGAAATGTTTGAGGTAGCTAAGTATACTGCCAACGCATTGAGGGTGGCGACCAAACCCTTCTGTTTTAAAATAGAGGTGTACTCCACCTAGCATACTTCTGGGGGGGAGCCATGCTTGCAGAGATTGCGATGGCTAATGCTGCCTTCGGTGTAATTAAATCCGCTATATCTAATGGCAGAGAGTTAGCCCAGTGCGGTAAATCTATCAGCGATTTTCTAAGTGCTGAAGACAGTCTTAAAGACAAGACTGAAATAGATAAGAAATCTGTCTTTAATAAGATCATGGGCAAGGACACCAACGACTTTGAGTCTTTCCTAGCCCTAGATCAGATCAAGGAACAACGCCGCCAACTGGAGTCGCATATGCGCTTGTTCGGGCGTCCTGGTTTGTATGATTCTTGGGTGGAGCATCAGGCTCAAACCCGTAAGGCTCGAAAAGAAGCTGAGAGACAACGCATTAGGGAACGAGAAGAACTAATCGAAGGTCTGACTATTTTTGGATTTGTTGTTGTTCTTATTGGTTCTGCTATCGGCGCTGCCTACCTCTTCTACATATACAAAATGTGAGTCAAACATGTCCCTAGTTAAAAATATGAACAAGCGTAAGAAGGACGGCACTAGTCGCCCTAAGTCTAAGTCCACCGTAAGCGACAAAGCTTATAAGGATATGAAGGCTGGCTGGCCGAAGAAGAAGAAAAAGAAGGCCTAGACGTGAGTGATGCTCGCCTCACTCGCATTGAGGATAAATTAGATGCCCTTTCAAATGCAGTCGTAACACTCGCCCGAATGGAGGAGCGTATGATTACGTTATTTAAGCGCATGGATCATTACGACGATGAACAGAAGCACATGTGGGATCGCATACGGAAGCTAGACGAAATTAGTAAGTCTAGAGGCCAGAAGCTGCACTTTATGGAGCGCATCTGGTGGATCGTACTAACCGCAGCCGTAGGTGCTGGGTTTGTATATATGAGGACAGTAGGATGATGGACGAACCTAAGAAGTATACTGATAAACAGTTACTCTTTTTGGATGCGCTTATGAGCGAAGCTGGCGGTAACATCCGCAAGGCTATGGATATAGCGGGTTATTCTAAGACCACGAAAAGTGGCGAAGTAGTTAAGAACTTGCGGGAAGAAATCATTGAACGTGCAAGCCTGATGTTGGCTATGAATGCACCTAAAGCGGCCTTTGGTATTATTGGGGTTCTTGATGACCCTAGTGCTATGGGCGCAAGAAATTCGATCTCTGCCGCCCGTGAGATACTAGACCGTACAGGTTTGGTTAAAAAGGAACAGGTAGAGGTCACCAGCCAAGGCGGTGGCATGTTTATTCTTCCTCCGAAATCATCAGATGACATGGGATAATAAAGCACGTCCTAACGGATCAGCAAGAATACCGTTTGGTTATGTAGCTGACCCCGATAATCCCCTGCTTCTGTTTCCAGATGAACCTCTTGTAGCCCTTGTAGAAGAGGCGCTTGATTATCTGGAGAACGGTCACCCCACCCGAAAGGTGGCAGAGTGGCTTACAGAAAAAGGAGGTCGTAAGATTTCTCATCAGGGCATTATCCTGATTTGGAGAAAGCACCGACCAACTAGTAAACGAATAGCGGAATTAGATAAGGCTACTAAGAAGCGTAAACCTAAAACCCGCAAAGATAAGAAGATTGCAGCGGTAAAGCGTAAACGGGCAGATGGCAGACGTGTTGCCAGTATGATGACCAACAAGCTTGCTGCACACGAAGACAAAGCACAATCAATTAGCAATACATTGGATTTTGGAAGCGTTGAAGAGCAGGCACAGAAACAGGAAATTATATTCGCCCCAAATCCTGGGCCACAAACCGACTTCTTGGCAGCGCCAGAGAGAGAAGTCTTGTTCGGCGGAGCAGCGGGTGGAGGAAAAAGTTTCGCCCTACTTGCAGATCCCATGCGCTATTTTTCAAATGCTGCATTCAGTGGACTCATCCTTCGCCGCACAAACGACGAATTGCGTGAATTGGTTTTCAAGTCGCAAGAACTCTACCCCAGGGCCTACCCAGGGGCGAAGTGGCAGGAAAAGAAAAGCCAGTGGATCTTCCCGTCAGGGGCCAGACTATGGATGACATACTTGGAGCGTGACGAAGATGTTATGCGTTACCAAGGTCAGTCATTTTCTTACATTGGCGTAGATGAGTTGACGCAGTATGCCACTCCCTTCGCCTGGAATTACCTAAGATCTCGATTGCGTACTACAGATCCTGATCTACCTACATACATGAGGGCAACTACTAACCCTGGGTCGAGAGGCCACCAGTGGGTTAAGCAGATGTTCGTTGATCCTTCCCCTGCAAACAAACGGTTTGTAGCGAAAGACCCCGAAACGGGTAACGACTTAGTTTACCCCGAAAAACATGAAAAGGCAGGTGATCCCTTATTCTATCGTAGGTTCATTCCTGCGAGTTTATACGATAACCCGTACCTTACAGAAGACGGGGCGTATGAGGCAAACCTTCTATCTTTGCCAGAGAACCAAAGGCGGCAATTACTAGAGGGCGATTGGGCGGTAGCAGATGGCGCTGCTTTCCCAGAGTTTAAGCAATCTATTCATGTGGTAGAACCTTTCGATATTCCAGATGAATGGGTACGATTTAGGTCAGCAGATTACGGGTATAGTTCTTGGAGTGCAGTGCATTGGTTTGCAATAGATCCTGCATATGAAACTTTAATAGTTTATCGGGAACTATACCTGTCCAAACATACAGGCAAAGACCTAGCAGTTGCAGTAATGGAAGCTGAAATGGGCGACAGGATCACTTACGGTGTTCTGGATAGTTCATGTTGGCATAATCGGGGCCAGATAGGCCCATCCATTGCAGAAGAAATGGTTAATATGGGCTGCAGATGGCGTCCTAGTGATCGTTCTTCAGGTGCAAGGGTAGCTGGCAAGAACTTATTTCACCAAAGACTAAAGGTGGACGAAGTTACAGAGCAGCCAGGTATCGTATTCTTTGATACTTGCCGCCAGATCATTGCAGATCTTCCTTCAATACCTTCTGACCCTAAAGGTTCGGACGATATCGACCCTAGATACGCAACAGATCACACATACGACAGTGTTCGATACGGCATCATGAGCCGCCCCAGAGCATTTTCGCCTTTCGATATGGGCAAAGGTGTTCCTGAACGAACTTACCGTCCCGCAGATTCAGCATTTGGATACTAAAACATGGCTTTAATGGACAGACCTACTGATACTAACCCTGAAGATGTTACCGAAACTGATCGTGTGGTGTCGCTAGAAGAAGATGGGGACGTAGAGCAAGAGAATACAGAGTATTCTGGTGTTGTAGCATTCATCGACGGGCAGTTTCGTCGTTCCAAAGACCATAGGCGCACCGATGAGGATCGCTGGCTAACCGCCTATCGTAACTATCGTGGTATCTATGGATCTGATGTGCAGTTTACGGACACTGAAAAGTCCCAAGCGTTTATTAAAATCACAAAGACTAAGGTTCTTGCGGCCTATGCACAGGTTGTAGACGTTCTATTTGCTGGTGGTAAGTATCCACTAGGCATTGAGCAGCGTAAGTTCCCTAATAACGTAGCGGATGCGGTACATTACGATCCTAACGCCCTGACTACGGATAAAGTTAAAGAAAAAACGGGTGTGGACTACAAAGTCCCCCGTAATATCGTCCGTCCAGAGATTGCAAAAGAGTTAGGTCTGTACGAAGACAAGCTAAAGCCTATTGAAGAAGAACTTGAGGTTGGCCCAGGTACAAATCCTGGTTCCATCACCTTTGAGCCAGCCAAAGTTGCGGCCCAGAAGATGGAAAAGCTTATGCACGACCAGCTTGAGGAATCTCAGGCGTCTAAGCACCTACGTTCTATGGCATTTGAGTGTGCATTATTGGGGCATGGCCTACTTAAAGGCCCTTTTGCCCAAGATAAGGAATACCCTCGCTGGGATGAAGAGGGAAACTACAATCCTATCCTTGAAACCATCCCAAAAGTTGAATTTGTAAGTATTTGGGACTTTTATCCTGATCCAGACGCACGAAACATGGATGAGGCAGAGTTTACTGTACAGCGACACCGATTAAACCGCTCACAGATGCGTGGATTGAAGAAACGTCCACACTTCCGTGATGAAAGCCTCGAATTAGCCATAGAATATGGCGCTAGCTACACCAGAGAGTACTGGGAAGACGCATTAGAGGATAATGCAGGCTCTGAGCAGGTAGATCGCTACGAAGTATTGGAGTATTGGGGCATTATTGACACTGAATTGGCTGAAGAGGCTGATTTAGACATCCCTAAAGAATACGAAGATCGGGACGAAGTACAGGTCAATATATGGGTCTGTAACGGCCAAATCCTCCGTTTAGTGCTAAATCCGTTCACTCCAAGCCGTATTCCTTACCATGCAGTGCCATACGAGTTAAATCCGTACTCATTCTTTGGAGTCGGCGTTGCAGAGAATATGGAAGATACCCAATTGATAATGAACGGGTTTTTCCGTATGTCGATAGACAACTCTGCTCTATCAGGTAATCTTCTTATTGAGATTGATGAGACTAACTTAGTCCCTGGGCAGGACATGAGTATTTACCCAGGCAAAATCTTTCGGAGACAGGCAGGCGCACCTGGTCAAAGTATACATTCACATTCGTTTAAAAATGTAAGCAACGAACTTATGATGATGTTTGATAAGGCACGTCAGCTTGCTGATGAAGCTACAGGCATCCCTAGCTACAGTCACGGTACTACTGGTGTTATGGGCGTAGGCCGTACCGCTTCAGGCATGTCCATGTTGATGGGGGCGGCACAGTCTAACATCAAAGCAGTTGTTCGGAACGTCGATGACTATCTGCTAGCGCCATTAGGTAAAGCTTTGTTTGCATTCAACATGCAATTTAATTTCGACAAGCAATTTGTTGGTGATTTGGAAGTTGTAGCTAAAGGCACTGAAAGCCTAATGCGTAACGAGATCCGCAGCCAGCGTTTGCTACAGTTTATGCAGATGACACAGAACCAACAGATGGCTCCATTTGTTAAATACGATTATGTTTTGCGTGAGTTGGCAGCGTCTATGGATCTGGATGAAGATAAGATCTTAAACGATCAACGTGAGGCCATTATTCAGGCTAAGATGATGGCAGAGATCCAAGCGATGATGCCACAGCCTGAAGGCCCACCAGCGGCCCCAGAAGGTGGCCCACCTAACCCTAATGACCCAACAGGTACTGGCGGCGGTAACATAGCCCCAGGAGAGGCCCCACTGCCTGGTGCAGACGGCTTCACAGGATCAGGTGGCGGTGACAATGGTGGACAGCAGCCAGCACCACCTAATGCAGCCCCAGAAGGCCCCGTACAGTAATGTGGGTGCTTATGTTCTTTCAGCTAATAAACAATAATCTAAGCCATTACCAAATTGGACAATATCCTACTCAACAAGAGTGTGAGCAACAAAAAGATAGAGCCGTAGTTTTGGTAACTACCAGCAATATCGCTCTCTCCTGTTTCGAGGTGAATTAATGGATAAACAGTTTTATCGCTCATTGCTTCTTTTGGTTAATACCAAAGATCACATGGATCTCCTGCATAAGTATGTTTCTGCACGGATAGATCATTTTCACCAACAGTTAGAAAGCACGAAAGATCATCAGAGGGTCTTGGAAATCCAAGGTTCTATTGCTGAACTCCGCAGGTTCAAAACGCTTCGTGACGAAGTAATTAAGGGTGCAGAATAATGGATCTAACTACCCAAACGGAAGAAGCGTTAGGTTGGGCGGCAGAGGGTAAGAAGCTTGCTGTAGAGCCTATAGATGTTTCCTTCAAAGACGCCGCCACCTTTGTTGCTGAGATGACACCTATTGTTGGGGACGTTATGGCAGCTAAAGAAGTCTATGATGAATTACAGAAAGATGAACCTAATTATTACCTAGCGGGTGCGCTGGGCGGCGCTGCCTTAGTAGGCCTTATCCCTGGTCTTGGTGATGTTGCCGCTAAAGCTATCAAGTCGGGTGCTAGAGAGGTATTTGATGTAGCAAAGCGGGTAGAGGTAGACCCTAACGCTATGGGATCAGGTCTTGGTAATGTTAGACTGAAGCCTAAAACGGATGATACCCTTTCTGATGCACCCTCTGACGCTGTTGATAACTTAAGTTTTAGTTCTGCGGAGTTGGCTTCATGGAAAGACACAAACTACGCAAAAGATAAATTCCGTATACCACCTGATGATCAGATGGCTGCAGCCGCAACCAACTTACGGGAAGGAACACTTTCTTCTAAGGAATTTAGATCTTTATCTTCTAAGCGCCAGCCTATTAAACCTATTACTGAGATGCCTAAGTTTCCTACTAAGGAAGAGGTAGTTCAAGCCCTCCACGCTACAGACCCCCGTAAAACAAAAAAGGGCGTCATTGGTATTAATAAAACCATTGAAGATGGTACACCCATTTCTGCTAGATTAGATATCCCAGCGTACAACAACACAGATACTTGGGTTGTGTCTTTACATGACGGGTCTACGGCACAAGGTAAGAGCGTAGGATATGGTCAAACGGCTGTTCTCAACGATGTTAACTTTACCAGTAATTCTCTTGCAGCATCTAGCATTGCAACAGGTAAGCCAAAGGCTACCATTGCACGTATGCAAGGTTCTTGGAAAAACGTAGAACCTAAAGAAGTGTACAAGACAGTAGAGAACTTGTTTGATGACCCTGAATGGTCTCAGGTAGGCATGAACCCGTATCGTGCTTCTTATTTTTACGACAAAGCAGACGGTATGCCCGTAGTGTCAGCAGACCAAGTAATGCAGGTAGGCCCCTTAGTATTTGCTAAGAAGGCAGTTAAAACAACGCCAGATGATCCTCGCTTTGAATTTGAAATCAAAAGTACAGGCGTAAAAGCTAATTTTGATGAGGGGGGCATTATGCTTGGCACCAGCGTAACTTCCCCGTCCAATTTAGGGGCAGCAAAAAAAGTAAAAGGCGTAACCACTCGTAACGGTAAGCCTGTTTGGACTAACGATGAAGACCGTGAAGAGTACTCTGAGAAGACAGCGACTTTTGAGTACGGTGCGGGCTACCTTGTAACCCCTACAATAGACCCAGAAACTGGCGGCAATTATAAGCTAGATGATCTTTTTGATCACTACGCCGAAAATGGCCCCTACGATGTTTTCACGGGCGAAAAGCTTCCTGTATTTGATGATGAAGGAACGGCCACTGAATATTCTAAGTGGCGCTCCAAAAACATCCTAAACGAAGATCTTACCGATGAAGAGTTCTACACGGGCGAGAGCGGTGAGTACTACCCACAGGACGGCGCAGGTACATCAATCAAGGACTATATTGGTGACGCACGGGATCACGCCGTAGACATCAAAGAAGACGTTTTAGGCTTCTTCAGTTCAGACTCCCCAGAAGCTGAAGACACTAGAGTTGCACAAATAAAATATGCACTTGGCGGTCTTGCCGCATCACAACGAGGCATTACCACTAAGGAGGGCCTAGACATGGCTAACAACAAATTTCAATTGGATCAAAAGAAAGCCGACTTAGATGAGGACGGCGAATTGAGCGACTATGAAATGGCCCGTGGTGAGGCCATTCAAAAAGCTAATGTTGATGATCCAGAGAACGATGAGAAAATGAAGATGTACCACGGTGGTATGGGCATGATGTCAGACCCAGTGTCTGGTAACCCAATCCCAGTGGGTTCTAGTGCAGAAAATGTACGGGACGATATAGAGGCGATGATTAGCGAAGGTGAGTATGTTCTCCCCGCTAACGTGGTCAAATGGCATGGCCTTAAACATATCATGGATATGCAGTCAGAGGCTGAAATGGGCCTCATGGGCATGTATGATACTGGCCTCATTCAATACGCAGGTGAAGAGGAAGCGGAAGAGCCTGAAGAGGTTACTGAAGCAGAAGACGATGTTCCTTCAGAGGAAGTCGAGATCGAAGTCGCTGCCGTAGAGGTAGATGACATGCTGGATGAAGATGAGGAGGTCGAGGAGGTCTTCCCCAAAACATCCAAACTACCAGGCATGATTAACACACCAAAAATGGTGTTCATGTCGTAAAGGGCTACCCGCCACAGAGCGGCCCCCAACGAGGCAAAATACAATGGCAAAATACAGACGTGTGGATGACGAAGATAATGGTCTTTCTTATTCAGAAGAACTAGCGCAAGAGCAGCAAGCGCAATCTGGTGGCCCAGAGCCAACGGATGCTGAAGACACAACGTACAAAAAACGGTACGGGGATCTTCGTCGGCACTCTCATCAATTGATGCAACAAAAAGATCAAGAAGTTGCACAGATGAAAGCGCAGCTTGATCAGGCGGCAAAGGGACAAATTAAGTTCCCTAAGACTGATGAAGAGATTGATCAGTGGTCTAAGAAGTATCCTGATGTTGCAAAAATCGTAGACTCAATTGCTCGTAAACGTGCAGGCGAGGCGCTTGAAGAAGGCGAGAAGCGGATGGAGGGTCTACGCCAACTTGAAACCAAGCTTACTCGCAAGGATGCAGAACAGCAGCTTGTTAAACTGCACCCCGACTTTCACGAAATTCGCCGTGACTCCTCTTTCCATGAGTGGGTGGCAATGCAGCCGCAGTACATTCAGGATGCTCTGTACAAGAACAACACAAATGCTACTGAAGCATCCCGTGCTATTGATCTGTACAAGTCGGATACAGGGAAGCGTAAGACTAAGAGTAAATCGGCTGCACAGGCAGTAGGTCGTACTTCTAGTTCTACTCCTAGTACCAATGAGCGGGTCGAATATTCTGAAAGCCAGATTGAAGCAATGTCTGATCGTGATTTTGCTAAACACGCAGATGCAATTGAAGAAGCCCGTCAAAAAGGTAAAATCAATTTTGATATTTCTGGCGCAGCTAGGTAGCTTGCAAAGTAAATAGTTAAGTGGTATAATAAACGTGAGCAATGGGACATACTTGTTGCTCACAACTCTTTGATGATATGTTTCCAAGAGACTTATCTTCTGAGAGCATCCCTCTCAATTAACAGAATAGAGCCACCGCAAGGTCTACCTCTAGTTCTGCCTATTCCCAAGAATTTCGACGTTTAGTCCACCAGTGTGGTGAGGCCCGTTTGCTTGTTAGCTGCAACTAATCATGCATTCGCACCCTTATTAATCACTGCCACTCAATTGTCCTCTTCGGGGTCTGTTCGGGCATTTTCGCCCCGCCATTCCAAAGGAGAACATAAATGGCATTCGCAAAAGCATCAGGTTATACCAACCTCAACACAGGCGGCTTCTCGCCCGTCATCTATAGCAAAAAATCCCAGCTTGCCTTCAGAAAAAGTTCTGTAGTCGAAGCTGTGACTAATACGGATTATGCAGGTGAGATTTCCCAAATGGGAGACTCGATTCGCATTATCCGTGAACCAACGATCACCATCAACACGTTAGAGCGTGGAACTACATTGGCGACACAGGATCTGGCAGATACTGACTTCACCATGACAGTAGACAAAGCCAACTACTGGCAGTTCACATTGGCGGATATTGAGCAAGCTGCATCACATATTAATTATATGGATCTTGCTTCTGACCGTGCTGGTTACGATCTTCGTGACGCATTTGATGCGGAAGTCCTTGGCTATATGTCTGGTTGGAAAACACCAGGTGCATGGGCACGGAATACAACCACATCAGGTACAGTAGCAAATACTGCCGCTGGTACGGACGAATTGCTTGCTGGAAACAAATTGGACATCACTGACTTTGGTGGTGCTGACTTGGGTGTAGCTGGCGAAGTAACATCTATTCCAATCGCCGCTGGCGGTGGAGCAGGTGGTATTACTTCACCATTGGCAATCATGAACCGTATGAACCGTCTGATGGATCAGGCCAATGTTGCGACTGATGGTCGTTATTGTGTAATTGATCCAGTGATGGCAGAGATCTTGATGGATGAGGATTCAAAACTCATTAATGCAGACTTTGGTGGTTCTGATGAGATCCGCAACGGTAAGCTTCCAGCTAAGATCCGTAACTTCACTGTCTATGTATCTAACAACTTGCCTTACTTGGGCAACGGTGCAGGTACAGCACTTTCAACTGGCTCAGAGACTAACTTCTCTGTGATGGTTGCGGGACACGATAGTGCAGTCGCAGTAGCAGACCAGATCGCTAAAGTGGAGACATTCCGTTCTCCGAATACATTCAGCGATGTTGTCCGTGGCATGCAGTTGTATGGTCGCAAGGTACTTCGCCCAGAGGCGTTGTTCACTGCTAACTATAACTTAGCATAAATTACTTAGGGGGTTGGCCAAGTGTCTGCCCCCTTCACTCTATTGAGGGTGCTTCATGCCATCTACTTATATTAATCTATGTAACCAAACCCTTCGCCGCCTTAATGAGGTGGAGATTGCGGAAGCCGACTTCGGGTCGGTTCGTGGCGTTCAGGCACTTGTTAAAGATGCGGTTAAAGCGGCAGTAAGTAAGATTAACCAAGCAGAGTTTGGCTGGCCTTTTAATGCTGCCGAAGAGACTGACACTTTGGTTGTTGGGCAAACAGAATATACGTGGCCCCAATACTTTAAAGTGGCTGATTGGAACAGCTTTCAAATCCAAGCAGATGACGGACTAGGTGTAGGGTTTAATACGCTGAAGTTCATCGAACAGGATGAATGGTACTCAGATTATCGTGATGCTGATTATACGGCGGGAACGACAGGCAGAGACATGCCTGAGTTTATCTTTCCAAGTCACGGAAATGGTTACGGAGTAAGTCCATCACCTAACAAGGCATACACCTTAAAGTTCCGTTATTTTATGAATTATTCTGACATCACAAATGCAACGGATGTCACCCGTATTCCTGAAAGCTATGACACCGTTTTAATCGATGGTGCGCTTTATCATATGTACATGTTCAAAGATAATATGGAGTCCGCCCAAGCCGCTTATATGGCGTTTGAAAAGGGCATCAAGGATCTCCAGACCTTATACATAAACAACAATGTTTCGATCAGAGACACACGGATAAAATTCTAGATGCCAGATCAAATACAGTCCTATAAATTAGTCTGTAGCGGTGGCCTTAACTCTAACGAAAATCATCTTGATCTTTCGGATAACAGTCCAGGCGCAGCAACACGATTGGTTAATTACGAACCTGGCCTCTTCGGGGGCTATCGTCGTATCGAAGGCTATGATGAGTTTGATACCGACTACGGCGAGGTAACTGTCAGCGGACAGCTTACAGGCCAAGGTAAGGTTTTAGGCATTGCCATCTTTAAAGACGATGTAACAAATGTAACTAAAGTAATTGCAGCCCGTCAGGACGCTGGCGGCACTAACTATAGCTTCTATTATTACACTGCTTCTATCGGTTGGCGTAAATTTACGTTAGACCACTCAGTAACTAGACCAATGACTTTGAATGGTCTTACGGTAAACAAACTACGTCATGCTGTATTTAACTTCGGTACAGGAAATCACATTGTATTTGCTGATGGCGTAAATCCTGCAATCATATTCAATGGTACTAATTGGAAAGAGATTAAAAGTTCTCATTCTGGTGGCTACGATGCATCTAACAATACTGCTGGTGGGGCGCAGGCGGTAAATGCTCCTGCACTTGTAGATATATTTGAGAACCATGTATTCTTATCGGGACATGAAGCAACACGGGCGGCGGTAGCACATAGTGCGCCAAATGATCCATATACATGGACAGCGGCTGCAGGTGCTGGGCAGATAGCTGCGGGATTTGATGTAGTACAAATCAAACCTTTCCGTGATGACCTTTTTGTATTTGGCAATAACTCCATTAAGAAGATTAATGTTAATTCCAGTAACGACTTCGCCCTAGATCAAGTTACAGCAAACGTAGGCTGTGTGGCCCGTGATAGCGTGTTAGAAATCGGCGGGGATCTTATGTTCCTTGCACCTGATGGCTTTCGACCTGTTGCAGGTACAAGCCGTATTGGGGACGTTGAATTAGAAACCGTCAGTAAACCCATTCAGGCGACACTAGTTGATATTATTAAAAACGAAGACATGGAAACGCTCAACGGCGTTGTTATTCGTTCCAAATCACAGATCAGATATTTCATTGGTGACAGCACTACAGGTGCTTCAGATAGCATTGGTATTATAGGTGGCCTAACAAATAGTTCAGGATCTATTGGTTGGGAGTTTGGAGAACTTCTGGGCATCAGGGCGTCTTGCTGCACCAGTGGGTACATAGGAACTTCTGAGTTTATCCTTCACGGCGATTATGACGGCAAAGTCTATAAGCAAGAACACGGGATAAGTTTTAACGGTGGGGACATCGTAAGTATCTACGCCACTCCATATCTAGATTTTGGTGAGACAGAACAGCGCAAAGTAATGCGTAAGATTAATACATTCATTCGGGCAGAAGGCCCGTTAGAAATGCTTCTGTCGATGACATACGATTGGGGTGACGGGGCTGTTTCTACTCCAGCCACGTATTCACAGGAATCCGCAGGCGCTCCTACCCGATATGGCGGTAGGAACATAAGTTATAACGCCACAAACGTACTTTATGGCGGTTCATCAAAGCCAATTATGACCAGCGACATTCAAGGATCAGGTTTCTCTGCACAGGCCACTTTTGTGACCGTGGGGCAGACGGAAGCGTTTTCTATCCAAGGAATGGTTTTTGAATTTACAGCGGCAGGGAGAAGATAAGCAATGGCAGGTTACACACGGCAGTCTACTGGTTCGATCATCAACGGGTCACCTATTACTGCACCCCCGCTTAATTCTGAGTTTAACCAAGTAGCGGCGGCATTCAATGCCACTTCAGGTCACGGCCACACAGGCGGTACGGGCGATGCTCCTAAGATCCCACTGGCAACGTCAGTTTCGGGCTATTTGCCTGCTGCTAACGGCGGTATCGGTGGTAAGAATAAGTTTGATGCCACTACAACGCCTGTCGCCACCAATGACTCTGGTGAAGGCTATGCCCCAGGATCAATGTGGGAGAACACAACAACTGGTCGTGTATATATCTGTATAGGCAACACGTCCAACGCAGCCGTTTGGCGTGAACTGGTACAAGTTACTACAGGCAATGCTATCCTCCCCGCTGCCACAGATACGGTGGATTTGGGTAATAACGGCACTCGTTTTCAAGACCTGTTCCTAAGTGGCGGTATTTCAGCGGCAACAAACGTGGCTGTTGGCGGCACACTAAACATCACAGGTGCAACTGCACTTGGATCAACGCTAGGTGTATCAGGTGACGCTACATTCGCTAACCTATCAGCTACGGGCACAACCGTAATCAACTCCATTGACCTTAATTCAGGTGCTATCGACAGCACGGCCATTGGTACAACCACACCAGCCGCAGGTACGTTCACTACGCTAAATGCAAATACCAGCCTTGTAGCTGCTACAGCCGATATCAATGGTGGTTCCGTAGATGGTGCCACTATCGGTGCTTCTACGCCAAGCACAGGTGCATTCACTACTTTAGGGGCGTCAGGCACTGCAACTCTTGCGACAGTTGATATTAATGCGGGTGCTATTGATGGCACTACTATTGGTGCTTCTAGCCATAGCACGGGTAAGTTCACCACGCTGAATGCTACCACCAGCCTTGTGGCTGCTACTGCCGACATTAACGGTGGTACAATTGACGGTTCTGTTATTGGTGCCTCTGTGCCATCAAGCGGTGCATTCACTACTGTAGCTGCTTCTGGTGCCATCACAGGCAACCTTACAGGCAACGTAACTGGTAACACCGCAGGTGTTCATACAGGAGCGGTTGCAGGCAACGTCACTGGCAACATAACTGGTAACGTAACTTCAGCAGGTTCGTCCTCATTCAACAACGTGACCATCGACGGTACGTTGAATATGAACGCAGGTACGTCTGCTACCATCACTAATCTTTCAGCACCAGTAAACGACAATGATGCGGCACGAAAAGTAGATGTTGAT
>Ga0209302_10000386_pt1 | contig 26589 bp, 26 predicted proteins | sample ArcOceMetagenome_2_FD_187445 | JGI IMG/M metagenome (GOLD analysis project Ga0209302, IMG submission 187445) | Marine eukaryotic phytoplankton communities from Arctic Ocean - Arctic Ocean ARC135M Metagenome (SPAdes) (version 2) | ecosystem: Environmental > Aquatic > Marine > Oceanic | place... | reverse complement strand
CTCTTAATCCTTAACTGTTATAGAATACCCATAAACATTGTAAAATCATAATACCCATAAACATTGTAAAATCATAATACCCATAAACATTGTAAAATCATAAATATCCATAAACATTGTAAAATCATAAATATCCATAAACATTGTAAAATCATAAATATCCATAAACATTGTAAAATCATAAATATCCATAAACATACACAATGTGTTCAAATTTACATAATATTTACGTATTATGTAAATGATACCACTAATTTACACCATTGGCAATTCAAACATATAAAAAATATTGAGAAATGTAAGTAGATGAATATTTTTACACCTTTGAATGTGTATGCGATTTTACACAAATACAAAATCGGCTTCTTTCATAATTTCGATTAGATTATTTCTATTGACAATACTATTTGATATTTTTATATTGTCAATTAAATTCATATACTTAAAATTGGATAAATCAAACAATACGCACGTATTATAGATATCATATATATTTTCAACATACTCAGTATTTTCGTCTAACCATGTTATAAAATCGATTGTCCTTTTATTATTATTGACCATTGTGTCTATTTTTCCTCTACTACTATCTTTTTTAGACATTTTACTTTTTTTTGTATTAATTAGCGTATTGTGATTATTCCGATGTATTGTGTTACATATGGAATTATTTATTATCGTTTGTTTGTATTTATTGAATAACTTCAATGTTTTAAACAAAGAAGTATCCTTATTCATATTATAGTCAGTTCCAGATACAATACAAATATTGCGGAAGTCCCCCATAGACATATGTAATTCGTTCAAAATGGTCTTTAAATCGTAAATTACTACTGTTTTATGCAATAAACTCAAATATCGTAATACTCTTGGACATCCATATACAAATAAGTCCATATCTTCGCTTAAACATGCGTATACTTTGTGCTTTAATACAAGTTTTGCACATAATTCATCGGCTTCACATGGTGCTTCTATATAACTAATACCCATTGATTGCATTAACGATTTCGCATTTTCTATATCAGAATGATGTAATCGAATAAATTTCTTCTTTAATTGATTCATATTACTCATTATTTCGGCACGTTCATTATCCTCTACATCGGCGAGTTTTTGTTCTAAATTATTGTATTCTGCTTGAGCAACCTTCTTCAACTCTTTTCTCTCCATAAGAAGAGCCTGTTTTTCCTTGGGTGGTTTACCATCAAATACAAACAGTGGAATTATATTGTATTTGCGAAAAGTAGCAATCATCAAGTATAAATTTTCTAATAACGCATCTTCGCCCAAAAATCGATATAAATATATACTTGTATCGATTGCAATTTTTTTTCCAGACAATTCATAAAATGGTATCTTCTTAATACCATCGTGACAATTATTTTGTAAATATCGATTCAAATGTTTAATTCCCATGCTGTATACGAAGACTAAAATATATTTATATGTATAAACTATTACTATACCTATAACTTATATCGTATAATAAGAATCAACTTTCCTACAATGTATCTAGCATGTATTAGTCATCATATTTTTCAATAATATTCAACTATGTATCTCCCACAAATCTAATACACTCATTTGTAGTGTACAATCGGGATTATCATTTACCTTATTTACTATATCACCGATTCTACTAATATTTTTTTTAATCTGTTTATTTTTTGTAATAGTTTTTATATGATCTACATATTTTTTTACTGTCGCTGGCGTTTTATGAAAGGATATAAAATTTGTATTATTTGTCTCACACCATTTTATAAATCCGATATAATTATTTAATAGTAGACTCGTTATTATATAATAGGAAAACACAGCACTGTTTTCTTTATATAAATGATTACATATATTTATATTATCATCTGTCTTAGCAGTGATATGTTGGAAATTTAATCCCATGAAATTTAATATTTTTGAACTTTGATATAGTGAAAAAATGCATTCCTTCATCATACTTTCATGAAATCGCATCTTAAAACAATCCAATGTATATTTCGAACTATCATTCTCAATACTACAGCGTATATACGAATAAAACATAGAATTCATTATTCGTGCCCACGATTCACAATAACTTTCGTATAGTTTATATTCTATGTTTACATTGAATAGACTTCTTAACATTTCATCAGTGGAACACATATTCAAATTGGAAAAGTCTAATCCGAAATTATGGAAGGTTTCGTGCAAAAATACTTTGAACCATTCTTCCTTTCTAAAAATAACAATTTCTGTCGTCTCCTTACAACCTGACGTATATGCAGAATTGACATGTCTTGTTCCAATTGGTATTAATTGATTCGATGGCAATTCTTTTCGAAATGGAGTAAAATATAAATATATATTTACTTGTTTTGAACACGTCGAACTTGCGTATTTATTTACTATATAAATCCACATGTACATTTGTTTCATATACTCATTATACTTTTCTATCTCCTTCTGTGTAAATTCATCGCATATCACAAAATAGGTATTTATCTTTCGGTTGTTAATGATACACGTATAGTGCAATTGATAACACGCGTGTAAGTCTATATATTTCTTTATTTCAGATGGAAAAAAATATTCACTATAAGAATTTGCATATGGTATTTGAGATACGACACTCAATTTGTTACAAGAAAAGGTATATTCATAACTTTTCATTTTTTTAGACACATACTTGTCCGCAGAAATGAGTAAGGAGTGCATATGTTTTATTATATCGTCGATTTCTGATATTTTTACATAGTCGTATGATAATTTACTATTACGAATCATTGATTCTATATCATTATCTTCTTTATCCATTACTTCTACTATACGAACACAATTTTAAATATTTTTATGTAAAATTGTATTTTCTTTTCTTTTCTTTTCTTTTGGATTGTTGTGTATTCTTAGCAATTACTTTGCACTTTGAATGCGACTTCTAACTAGCATTAGCTTATTGGCAACTTCCGGTTCGGAACCACGAACAAAATGAAGTAGTTTCGCCTTTTTTGTAGCCATCAACATTTTCTTTAATTCGATATTTTGACTAAACTTTGCATACATAGCATCTTCCATTGTTTTTTCATTTATTCCACCATAAAAATCCGGATCGATCTTTATTTCTTTGGGGCGTAATAGTTCACTTTTATGTTTTCCACTCTTAGAACCGGCGGATTTGGCTATATCCACATCTTTAGATATTTTACTTTCACTATCTAGCGAAAACATCATATAAAATGGTTTGTTCGTTTTTTTGAATTTTGAACCTTGATAATAATGTTCCACGCTTTTCCATTTGTGCCCATCTAATTCGAATTCACTAGTATATTCATTATCTAGTTTGCGTCTCCAATCAGGAATTTCAGCCAATTCGGAAAAAGATTTTACCAACCCATAGTCTATTTTCTCACCGACGCCTTTTCCAGGCAATGGTTTACCGTTGGATTTAATATAAAACTGGAACAACATATTGTTATCGTACAATTCATTTGGATTTTCGGCAATCACAATGATATCATCTTCAATCGGTTCTGAAATACCAATTTCTTCATTAAATATTCGAAATTGGGGAATAATATAATAAGGTCCCGCTAAACGCTCTAAACATTTACTGCTAATGAGTAATTTTACCGTATATGGAATTTGAGGGAACGTAAATACTTTATGATATTTATAGGCTATTAATTTATAATGAATACCTGTATGGTCCAATAAAATATAGTAATCTGGCTCAAATTTACCAATCTCTTCTAATATGGTGTCGTTGAGTTGGCCACATTGCAACACATTGCTAGTATCGCCCTCTTTATAATTTTCACTTGAAAATATGATGAGTTTAATATTGAGGACACGTTCTAGTGTTGAAATGGCCCACGTATCTCCCCAAAACTCACAGGTTTTTATTAACTTCTTGAATTCGTCCATTGTTGTTACCTTACTCATAAAATGGAATTCTTGTAGCATTTCTTTTGATATGGCGACATCCTTTTTTAGCGATTTAAATGTATCTGCTATTGTTTTCGCTTCCCCAATAATTTTTAATTGTTCATCACGATCTTTGGTGTTCTTTAGGCGATCGCGCAGTTCGTTGTTAATTTTGCTTAACCGTTTTAGTTCGATTTCATCTGTCTTGACGGATTTAGAAAATAACGTGTATTTTTCCTTGTAATTTTCATATACTTCTTCGGTTACTTCATTGGCCAATTTATTTCTTAGTTCTGCTACAGTTATGTCTTTTCCAAGTGATAATAATGCGTCGCGAATTGTAGCAAACAAACAATCACCCCCACCTTCATTATCTAGTAATGTATATTCATTACTTTTTAAAAACGCCTGAATCCATGGTTGTCCTTTTTCGACCTTAAACTCTGTCAATTCCTTTTCTGTTACTTCCCTTGTTTGTTCTTTTGGCAATGTAACGTCGTTGTCTGCCATGTCTACCGACGGTTGGAGTTCTTTAGTGTCTGCCGACGGCTCTTGGTCTTTAGTGTCTGTGTCTACCGTGTCTGCCGACGGCTCATTTTCTTTAGTGTCTGTGTCTACCGTGTCTGCCGTGTCTGCCGACGGCTCATTTTCTTTAGTGTCCGTGTCTGCTGACGCCTGTGGGTCTTTAGTGTCCGTGTCTGTCGACGGCTCATTTTCTTTCAAGTTGTCTTTTTTTGTAGAATTATTCAATATATTTTCTAAATATTGTTTTGTTGTAAAACTATATAATAAGGGTTGATCGATTTTCTCTAATTCAATATCACCTTCTTCGTCAATGATATTCGGCAAATTGGATGATGTTATTTCATATACGCCTATTTGAGAATGAACTTTTTGATTCATTACTAAATAAACCGGGTAATAAATGACATTTTGGTCAATGAACAAATATTTAGATTGGCCTAATGCGATGATTACATCGTTGCCGAGAACAGATATTTCATACAACGACGCGTCATAATTTTTATCATCTTTGTCTAAGGTTTTTGTTTCTGGATAATTGATTTCATCGTGAATACGCGAATGCACCATTATATTAAAATGGGATTTTATTTTTATACTCTTGTTTTCCATATAGACATGTAGACATTTACAATATTCCGTAAAAAAAAAGACAAAAATATTATATGTTATTATTGTATAACGATGTCCACATACACGGATTCTACAGGTCTTACATGGACCTATATTTTAGATGCAAGTAATAATGCAACAATTGGTAATGGTTCTAGCAGTAGTGTCGCAGCTGCTGACTTAATTGGAGCAATTACGATTCCTTCCACAATACCTTACGGTAACGGAGACGCTAGTTATAACGTTACAACCATTAATGTCCGTGCCTTCTTTCAATGTTCCAATTTAACTTCAATCACCATTCCTGATTCGGTTACAAGTATTGGCACATATGCCTTCTTTTATTGTACCAGTTTAGCTTCAATTGATTTAGGTGATTCGGTTAAAACCATTAATGACCGTGTCTTCTATAATTGTACCAGTTTAACTTCAATTGATTTACCTAATTCGGTTGAAAGCATTGGCCAATATGCCTTCTATCAATGTTCCAGTTTAACTTCAATTACCATTCGTGATTCGGTTACAACCATTGGCCTAAATGCCTTCCGTAGTATCGGTTCTTCTTCCACTGTTATTGTGATAAATACTGACCCTAACAAAACATTGATCGAAGGTTTAGAGTATATTGGTGGCCTAATGGATGGTAATATTACTGGAATAGTTACTTATCTAAGTTTGACCAGCACACCATTTGCACCTTCTTTATCTAATGTATCATACGCATATGATGGTACTACAAAATATAGTGCTACAATTAGTTCAATGGATTTAGAAGGTGATAATTTTACATTTTCTTTAAGCGGAGCAGATGCGGCCAGTTTTCAGATAGACGCGTGTAATAACGCATTATTAGAATCAGTTAATCCATGGGACTTAAATGACCCTTTTGCATATTCATTGACTATTAAAGCGACAGATTCTACTGATTTATCTGCTATTTCTCTTGTTTCTATTACAAAAACGGCTACTGCAACCGAATTATTTACCAACAATATATCTGGGTCAACTTTGAAAACTCTTGCCGACCAATTTTCTGTATCTCCAAACGATTTATATGATGCTGGATACACAGTTGATCAATTAGTTGCTGCAGGATTTTCATACTGGAACTACACGTTAGATGCTAGTAATAATGCAACAATTGGTCTGGGTGGTTGGATTAACCGTGGTAATGCCACAATTTTAGGAACAAGTTTAAGTGGAGCAATTACGATTCCTTCCACAATAACTGACGGAGGCGTCACTTATAACGTTACTGGTATTGGCGAATATGCCTTCCTTCTATGTACCGGTTTAACTTCAATTGATTTATCTGGAACACAGGTTACAACCATTGGTCAATCCGCCTTCGATGGATGTACCGGTTTAACTTCAATTGATTTCTCTGGAACACAGGTTACAACCATTGGCTCAAGTGCCTTTGCTCGATGTTCCGGATTAGATTCTGTTACTTTACCAACCAATCCTCTTTTTACAAACATTCGCTATGGTGTCTTCTATGAATGTTCCAGTTTAACTTCAATTACCATTCCTGATTCGGTTACAACCATTATCTCGCCCGGGGAGACAATCTCGCGGGCCTTCGAAAGATGTTCCAGTTTAACTTCGATTGATATTCCGAATTCGGTTGAAAGCATTGGCGATTATGCCTTCTATAAATGTTCCGGTTTAACTTCAATCACCATTCCTGATTCGGTTACAACCATTGGCTTAGGTGCCTTCAATACTATCGGTTCTTCTTCCACTGTTTACGTCAAAGACGTTGACCCTACCAAAACACCATTAGAAGGTTTAGAGTATATTGGTGGTCCTGGACTGGATCATGGCTCAGACGGTGGCCTAATGGATGGTAAAATTACTGGAACAGTTACTTATCAACTAGATTTGACCAGCACACCATTTGCACCTTCTTTATCTAATGTATCATACGCATATGATGGTACTACAAAATATAGTGCTACAATTAGTTCAATGGATTTAGAAGGTGATAATTTGACATTTGATTTGAGCGGAACCAATGCGACCAGTTTTAAGCTAACCACATATGACGCGTGTAATAACGCATTATTAGAATCAGTTAATCCATGGGACTTAAATGCCCCTTTTGCATATTTATTCACTATTAAAGCGACAGATTCTACTGATTTATCTGCGATTTCTCTTGTTTCTATTGCAAAAACGGTTACTGCAACCGATTTATCAACCAACAATATATCTGGGTCAAATTTGAAAACTCTTGCCGAACAGTATTCTCTATCTGCAAAAGATTTATATGAGGCTGGATATACTTTAGAAGATTTGTATGATGCCGGTTATTCTGCCACTGACGTAAAGTCAGTAGTTCATACTGCGGTTACTGTTACTATAACTGGTGCGGATAGTTGGGGTGATGGATGGAATGGTGGCAAAATGACTATTTCTAATAATAATGATTTTAGTGAAGAATTTGTAGTGGTTGGTTCAACTACTACAGTCGAGCAAACATTGCCTGCAGGTGACTATACTGTAACATGGATATTGGGCTCCTATCCTCACGAGATAAGTGTAACTATTACTAGTGAAGATGGAACAGTTCTTTATACTGAAGCTACTGGGGGTAGTGTTACTAACGGTTCATTTACCATAGTAGGGGGGGGTGGTATAACATCTCAACAATTACTTGCTGCTGGGTACACAAACCAACAATTGTTAGACGCCGGTTATGCACAATCCAATATTTGTTTTGTCGCTGGAACACCTGTCAATACAGATCAAGGTGCCGTAGCCATTGACAAGTTAGATGTTTCCAAGCACACCATTCGTGGAAAGCGAATTGTCGCTGTTACCAAGACTATTAGTGAGGAAAAGCACCTTGTACGCATCAGAAAAGACGCATTAGCCAAGAACGTTCCTAGCCAAGATACATTGACCACCCAAAATCACACATTCTTTTACAATGGTAATATGGTAGAGGCAAAACACTTGGTAAGCCAAATGGATAACGCTGTTCTTGTCAAATATGATGGTTCAACATTATACAATGTTCTTCAAGATAAGCACGAGAAGATGGTAGTAAACAACTTGATCGCCGAGACATTACACCCTGAACACGGTATTGCTAAAATGTATCGTTATTTCATTGAAAACAATGTTTCTCCTGAAATGCAAAATGCAATTTGTGCAAAGGTGAATAGCGAATACAAAAAGAAAAATCTTACAAAGTAAGTAGAATACACATTTGTATACAAGAAAATATATCTCTTCATATCATATGCTAATATGATATGAAGAGATATGAAAAAAAATCCGACTATATTTATTGAACAGTGTAAGAGAGTTTTTGGTGTGGTTACGATTATTTTTTGGCGCGTTTACGATTATTTTTTGGCGCGTTTACGATTGTTTTTGGTGCGTTTACGATTATTTTTGGTGCGTTTACGATTGTTTTTGGTGTGTTTACGATTGTTCTTAGTGTGGTTACAAGTGTTCTTAGTGCGATTACGAATGTTCTTAGTGCGATTACGAATGTTCTTAGTGCTAAAATTTGTACGTCTTATTTTTCTACCACCATTCATAGGTTTATTATTATCGTTATTTTTAACGAGATAATCATTTTGTAGTAAAAAAGAAATCATTTTGTCAGCAGTTCGTTCTTCATTATATTCTTGTTTTTTATTACCATTTTCTAGTACTACAATTGTAGGAACATATTGAACATCGGAATAAATAGTAGTTGATGCTAGTTTTTTCATTCCAGATGGGTCAATTTGTGCTATAATAATATCACCATTATATGCATCATGACGTGATACTTCCTTTTCCATATTTTGCCATTCTTCATTCATGGCTATACAAGCAGGACATGTAGGACTATAATATTTTGCAAATACAGTTGTTGTTTTTGCAAGATTACTGAAAAGATCAGCAGTTTCACCATTCACATTCATAAGTTTCATGTATAGGTAGTTAGTTATACTATATGTCTATATAAAAATGGCAGAGAGAATTATTATCACAAAGTAATATATACAATGTTTTCAATAAACAACAAATTATTATGTTATCTTATTATATTTTTGCTAGGGTTATATTTTGTAATGAATTATTCCTCTAAAGATGTATTAGAAGGATTTAAGAATAATTCTGATTGTCCTAATATTTTAATTCAAAAAGGAACCGATATTTATTTATATAATTCTAAAAAGGCGAAGGTTCCCGGAATCAATCCTGTAAAGTTCAAAAATTTAGAAGATTATGTTGAATTTTTAAAATGGCAACGCAGTCAAGGAATAGAGTGTCCTGTATTATTTTTGCAACATTCGTATGATGCACAAGGAAAACCAGTATATACAATGCGTCCAAGTCCAACAGATTTACAAGGTGGATTACCCACAATCGGTTCTATACCATCAGATGATGGCTTACCTCCACTAACACAATTGATAGACGCCACTAGGGATGATCCACCATACAATGAAAAGTCTTATCCAGGATTTGATCCACAAAATTTATATCAAGGTGATTATACACCACTAGACAAAATGTTTAGCGAACAAGAAACAGACAAAGTGGTAAGTACAAATCCGATGGACACTAATTGGGGTGGTATAAAATATACTAGAGATGTAGTGAAATCAGGTTATTATGCAGATAATGAAGTATCTGTATATGTCTCTTAAATGGTCTATACAAAATCTATAACCATAAAGTGGATTTATTTTGAAAACAAGTTCAAATTCATAGAGCCACGAACCAGTAAAATATAGACAAGTGTATGAAGGACTAGTCCACGTATAGTGGGACAACCATTTACTTCTGCAATTTTACCTAAAATACTTCCAAACAATTGTTGTGTCAACCTATATGTTTGTGGATGAATGACCAACAAAAAAATTAACGCTGAGAAAATTGTAATTTTCCATTTCATGTAACTAGAATCCCCCATTATATTTTATGGTGTGATTTTTTTTCTCAAAATTGTAAAAAAATTGAACTATTCAAATGCTTATATGGTATATAAATAAATCAAAATAGAATCAAAACAGAATCAAAATGGTAAGATATATTCGCAATATTAATAATAAGGACATGTATTCTAATATAGAAGGAAGTGTAACTGTAAACACATATAACAGTCATGGTATCCGTATATATGGAACAAATACTTTGGAAAATATAGATAGTAATATTAATGATATCACTGCTACCACTGAAACCACTGAAACCACTGAAACCACTGAAACCACTGAAACCAATGCTACTGTGAATGCAGCCCTTATTAATGAAAACGGAACACCAGAAGTTGAAAATGTAACAAATGTAGCAAATATATCAAATGATGAATTATATGATATATTTGGTAGCGATACGAGTGACGACGAAAACAACATAGAAGAACACGTAGATATCATTACGGACATTTCTTGTGAGTTAAATGATGATACCAATAATGTTAGTGAGGAAGAATATGAGGAAGAATCTGAGGAAGAATATGAGGAAGAATCAGAGGAAGAATCTGACGGAATCCAATATGACATTAATGAGGCAAATAATATTTCTCGTAATCGAATTGAACAATTGAACGATTATAAAAATACTGCTTATAAACATCAATTTATTGGACTACCACAACTGGCATACAAAATGAGTGTGTGTGCTATGAATATGTCTATAGATATAGCAGAAGGATTGTACTTGGACGCTATTGATATAGACCCATATAATCCTTATGTAGTTAATCTTGCAATTATATATGAAACAAAGAAGAACAATAATGAATTAGCAAAGAAATATTACCTGATTGGTATAGAACAAGGGTGTGTATTATCAATGTATAATATTGCAGATTTATATAGCACCGAGAACAATATAGAATTGATGTTGAAATACAATGAAATGGCAGCAGAACGTGGCGACCTTGAATCGGCTAAACGTTTAATTATACACTATTACAATGTAGGAGATATGTGTAACTTTGCTAAATACTATTATTATTTTCGAAATACTATTACTAATGAATCCGAACAAGTAGATCTGGAATACATACAATTTACAAGTGATATTAACGATCTAATAATATTAGATAAAATTACAAAATTTGCTATAAAAAAATATCAACCTAGTGACAATAATAATACTATTGGATATATACCAGACGTTAATTTAAACGATTTACGAGACTATCTATATAAGACAGACGACTACAGTACGTATACCAATAATGTTGTCTTATTTACAAAATTAAATCATATAGTAGAATGCGGAATTTGTTATGACGATGATAAGGTAAATATAAACATTCATTGTGGTCATACAATGTGTACCGATTGTTACATTCGTTTATATGATAAGAATTGTCCTTTTTGTAGAATGACCCCTCCCTAAAATGAAACAAAAATAAAAGCAAAAGCAAAAGAAACACAATGTACATATTTTTTTGCTTTTGTATAAGTATAATATCATAACATTTGTACGCGTTTGGAATGGATTGCTTTATATCCACTAGAATAATGGGAAGTAGTGTAGGTAGATAATGTAGATTTTGCCATATTTCCATTATCAGTGCTGTAAATGATGGAGCGGATATTAAACAGTTTCATTTTATTTACACATTCCACACACGGCATAGATGACATAATCTGTTTGCCATTCGATGATATTCGAACAATGTAAATGGTTATTTTTTTTCGAATATTTTGTTTAAGACATTTTCTAAGAACATCAATTTCTGCGTGACATGAACACGATGAGCCGATTAAACCGTCTTTTGAAAATGTCCTATAATTATTACAGCCTCGGGCCACGACCTTTCCTGATGCTACTGCGACACACCCGTGTCTGAATGTAACATGCGATTTGTGTGCTTCGTCCAACGCAATATTCGTATATCGATCATCATTGTTGCTGCATTGTAACCCCATCATTTTAAGATTTTAATATATTGATATCATCTGTAGATTAAATGATATCAACATCAATTTTACTTGTCTTGTATGGTATATGTTTCATATGGTATACACCTTTGAATATCTACTTAAGACCATCTAAAAATTTCATAGAATCATTAAGAGTAGTTCTAAATGTATTCATATTGTTTAGTTTTTTTGCCATTTCTGTCAATTCTTCATCATTAGAACTCTTCTCTAATTGTTGTGCCATGTGAGGCAATGATGATAATATTTGCGTGTTTATTCCATCTTCTAAAGCAATAATAATGTTTTCCCAGTCTTTTCTATATTTTTTAACATTCATTTGGTCTTTCATTCTCTCTGTAGAACCTTTGATTTCATCTACTAAATTGCCAAGCCTCTGAGATTCGTAATCTTTATCACCCCCTCTAATACCAAAGCCCTCTTTATTATGCTTAAGTATAATGTTGAAAATTAGATATATTAATACGGCGATGATAACATAGCCTAAATATAAGAACATATCAGTTGTTTCTATCATCTGTATACATTTAATAAACATTTTTATTGCAGAATAAACCGTTTTATACTTTCAATAGATGGTTTTGTTAATCGTCGAACTTGTCCATTAGTACCTTCCATTCGAATACTAGAAAGACAATCTGGTGTCTCCTCTAATTTTATTTTCAAATGAGGGATTGTCTTATACATATTCATAATAGCAATCGCACTTTTACTACTAACTCCTGGAATGGTTGACAGCATAATTTCGCCAATATTTTCGGGCGTAATATTATTTTTTTTCACTTTTTTCATAACTTCGCAATAATGCTTACTTGATGTGTCAGTCGTTTGTTGTATAGTTGTATTCGTTATAGTGTCTTGTATATTATTATTATTATTATCAGATTTTGCATCGTTGATGCTATCAGTATTTGTATCAAGAGTAGTATTAACTGTAATCAGTTCTAATGTTTTCGAAACTTGCTGATTTTCTGACATATAATACGGGTGTTTCTTAGATTCGCGTTGTAATTTATTAGCGAAATGTATAATAAATTCACACGTTTCGTTAATGTTTTTACTTTTATAAATAGAGAAGCCTTTGAAGTATTGTAATGCAATAATAGCTGAATATAATGTTTTTTTGTCGACGCGTCCTTTTACAGCGTTATATTTTTCAAAATCGCCTTCGATCAAATAAATAATATTATGATTTGGTAACGAGACGTTATTTAATCGAAACGACTGTTCATTATATCTACCATCCTTTATACTTGCTGCTAAATCATATAGCGTTTTTCTCTCTATGATTACCTTTTCAATAGTTGTACTATCATCTACCAAAATGATATCACCTAATGGTAAGTTCCCATGTTGTATTTCATGGCTATGTTCTTTGAACAAGAGATTCATCGTTGCAAGTAAGTTATTTTCTCTGTAATCTATTTTTATAAGCATAAATAATATAAGAATATTTTTTTATATTATTATTTTGATATTACTATTTTGATATTACTAGTACTATCGAGTGTTTATGTCTAGTTTGAAAAATTATAACATTGGTCCACCAATACCAGTAGGTTTACCAAATGATTGAGTAAACTTAAATAGATAGTTGGGGCGTAATGCAGGAGCAGAAGCACGAGAAGATAATGAACTAGAACTAGGCCTCATAAATCCAGTAGCACTGGGTGCGGCACCCCCCTTTTTAGGCCCACCAAAATAACTAGTACGCACCATAGTACCGTCTGTAGTCATAACCATAACTGATGGCATAATACCATTCGTACCACTTGGGCCACCAAATTGAACTTTACGTGCAACCGCAGAACGGCCACGTTGACTTCTATAACCATTACGTTGAGGCATAATATAATATAGTATTAGAAGAAAATATTATATTATGAATTTATCTCGAGTGGTGTAATGAATCTATACCATTCAAATATTTAATAGTATCTCATAAACATTCTACCGACACCACCAGAACCTTGGGGGTTTCTAGAAAGAAGGTTATTTGCTTGCATGTAGGCAAGACCTGCTGCGGGTGCAAGAGGGATGAATTGTCTAGTAGCAGCTCTATTATCTTGCATGCGATGAATGGCAGCATTACCACCAATGTGGGATGCAGTACCACCCATGTGACCAAAGATTTTTGTGCTGTTTGAAATAGATGGCGTCATACGCGCGCGTTTGCTACCTTGCATATATCCGGGCATTATATAATGTCTAAATATTATTTTTTTACTTATTTTAGATATATTAAATTGATATAGATATATCTAAATATGTGTATCTATAAGTATAATCATGGATAACAAATTATTACACGACGATGATATTATAAATTCCGAAGGAGGATTATTATTTAACCCGTACAATTCCGAAAATATTGAGATTACATTGAGCAACGTTCAATCTATTCTGACTAAATACGGCGTTCCAGGAACGGTAAATAATTTAAATCTATATAAACGTGCATTTATTCATAGATCTTATACAAAGCGTCCACAGCTAGAAAATCTTAAGGAAAATATTACAATTATGGACAAACCATCAGATTGTATGGCGTTGCATAGTAAATCGAATGAACGATTAGAATTTTTAGGCGACGGTGTTTTAGAATGTATTACTAAATATTATCTATATCGACGTTTTCCTAAAGAAAACGAAGGATTTATGACAGAAAAAAAAATTGCTCTCGTAAAAAATGAAGCAATTGGTAAACTCGCGCTTGAAATGGGACTACATAAATGGTATATTATTTCTAAACATGCTGAAGAAAAAAAGACTAGAACAAATTTAAAGAAATTGGGGTGTCTATTTGAGTCGTTTTTAGGAGCATTATTTTTGGACTTTAACAAAATCGAAATAAAGGACGAAGATTCTTGGTTTCAAAATGTATTTGTTACAGGTCCTGGTTTTCAGATAGCCCAAACGTTTATTGAATCTATATTTGAAAAGCATGTTGACTGGATGAAATTGATTCGCGATGATGATAATTATAAAAATATTCTACAAGTAAAGATCCAGAAGGAATTTAAAGACACGCCACATTATTTGGAAATTAGACATGATATTGAGATTGGTTATGAGATGGGTGTATACTTGTGTCTAGGTCAACAAATCCATGAAGTAAAACACAGGAATGCTATACCATATAGAGCATTTAATAGTTTCAATGCGATTCAAGAGACGTTTATGGAAGACGGCAAGGTATTTGTATTTTTAGGTAAGGGAGTACATAAGATTAAGCGTAAGGCCGAGCAAATGGCCTGTGAAGAGACACTGAAAATGTTTTCTACCTAAAACTCAAAATAAATACCAAATATGAAAAATGGAGGATAACATGGTTCATTACGTGCCGCACTATAGATTTTGTCGTAATACGTTGATTTATTATATCTCGATGTATTATAGAGTCGATGAACCTTTTAGACAAATTAAAAATAAAACCAATACCAAAGAAAAAAGAACAATTTAATATAAAAATAGTACAACCACCTACACCTACGATCTCTATAACAGAAGATGATAATGAAGTAGAAAAATCTAGGAAAACAAAAATCATAGATAAAACAAACGATAAATTAGTGGATCGTGTGCATTTTTTAAGTAAAATAAATCCATTAACTGCATTAACGTCACTATCTAAAATACCAGATACCATATCTGCAAAAATGTTAACAGGCGAACAAATTGTAGAAAATGAAATATCCGCTCCAATTATTCCACAAAAACCCATAAAAATTCGAAAACTTAAAGAAAAGATTAAACTGGATGACAGAGATATTGAACAATTAAAGACAGATGATGTCCAGATATCTGAAAAGATAAAACAGACCAGAAGAAGAACGAGAAAACCAATTAGCAATGTCATATCAGAAGGTCCAGGCACCATGATTGAAATAGGTGATACGTTATTGCAAGAAAGATTACCAAAGAAAGAGGAACTTGTGCTAATTAAATCAAATGCGTATTACATGAATAATCGTGAATCGTTTGTTAACTTTACGAACGCTTTATTCCGACCATACAAAGATGAATTAAAAGACTCGTCCTCATCTATTAGTTGTGATCGACCAGATAATGCAAAATTCCAGTTATTAACTCATCAAAAAATCGTCCGTGATTATTTAAATTTGTACACCCCATATCGTGGATTATTGTTATATCATGGATTAGGTAGTGGAAAAACCTGTTCGTCAATTGCTTTAGCAGAAGGCATGAAAAGTGACAAACAAATCATCGTAATGACACCTGCGTCGTTAAGAACAAATTACTTAGAAGAATTAAAAAGTTGTGGTGACCAAATGTATAAAAAGAATCAATTTTGGGAATTTATTGATACTATGAAAACACCGTCGTTAATAGATACATTATCTAGCGTTTTGCAATTAAGTAGCGATTATATAAGAAAACATGGAGGTGCGTGGTTAGTAAATGTAAAAAAACAGCCGAATTTTATTGAACTAAACGCTGGTGATAAAAAGAGCATTGATTTGCAAATTAATGAAATGATTACATACAAATATAAATTTATGAATTATAATGGCTTACGTAATAGTCATCTAAAAGAATTAACATTGAATTATTCGATTAATCCATTTGATAATAAAGTAATTATCATCGATGAAGCACACAATTTTGTAAGTCGTATTGCAAATAAAATGAAACGTCCTGACTCATTGTCCATGAAATTATACGAATACTTATTAAGTGCAACAAATACCAGAATTGTATTTTTGACAGGAACGCCAATTATTAATTATCCAAATGAAATTGCAATATTGTTTAATATTTTACGCGGGTACATTAAAACATGGGATTTTCCGTTGAATATCAAAACAACTCAGAAAATGAATAAAGAAGAGATGGTCAAAATATTTGAGAAACTAGATATACTTGATTATTTGGAATATAAACCTTCATCAAAAATATTAACGGTTACTCGAAATCCATATGGTTTTATGAATGTGAATAAATACAATACATATAAGGGTGTAACAAATAATAAAATTGCTAGTAATATTAAAGTCGGAAAAAATGGTGATTTATCCGATAGTGAATTTGAAAAGATGATTGCTTCTGTATTAAATAAGAACCAAATAGAAATATTAGTATCGGGTGTTCGTGTTGAAAATTTTAAAGCATTACCAGACACATTAGAATCATTCCAAAATTTTTTTATTAACCCGAATACAGGTGTTGTAAAAAATAAGGGATTATTTCAACGCAGAATATTAGGTCTAACGTCTTATTTTAAAAGTGCGCAGGAACAATTGATGCCGAAGTACGATTCACTTACGGATTACCATGTTGTAAAAATTCCTATGAGTGATTTTCAATTTGGTGTATATGAACAAGCACGAATACAAGAACGAAAAATAGAGGTTCAAAATGCTAAGAAGCAGAAGAAATCTAAAGGTAACCGTAACAACATTTACGAGGATAGTGTATCAACGTATCGTATTTTTTCTCGAGCATTTTGCAATTTTGTGTTTCCCGAAAATAAACGCCCTATGCCGAAAGATGGGGAAAATATGGAAGATGTACTACAAGAAGAGGTTGATGAAGATTTATTAGATGCAGTTACGGTCGATGAAAAAATAAATAATCCTGACGGAGCACATAATGCAGATGATATTGATATAATACAGAAAAACATTGAGAATGATAGTGATGTATCGTATGATACACGCATCAAAGATGCACTCAGATTTTTACAAGACAATGCGGCAACATATTTGAGTCCGATTGGGTTAGAAGTATTTAGTCCCAAATTCCTAAATGTATTAGAAAATATTCAAGATGAAGACCATATCGGTTTACATTTAATATATAGCCAGTTCCGTACATTAGAAGGTATTGGTATTTTAAAATTAATATTAGAACATAATGGATATACCCAATTCAAAATTAAAAAGGAAAATGGGAATTGGATATTGGATATTCCAAGTTCTGAACGCGGAAAACCAACATTTGCACTATATACGGGTACAGAGACCGTAGAAGAAAAGGAAATATTGCGTAATGTATACAATAGCACATGGAATCTTGTTCCTGAAACAATTGTCTCTTCATTGCGTCCAATTTCTACAAATAATTTTTACGGTGAAATTATTAAAGTATTTATGATTACTGCTTCAGGTGCAGAAGGAATCTCATTGAAAAATACGCGCTACGTCCACATTATTGAACCATATTGGCATCCTGTCAGAAAACAGCAAGTTATTGGACGTGCAAGACGTATTTGTAGTCATCAAGATTTACCACCTGAATTGCGTACAGTTTCCGTATTTCAATATTTGATGACATTTACAAATGATCAAATAGAAGGTGACGGGTCAATTGAATTGCGATTAAAAGATCGTAGTAAATTAGACAAAGTTACCCCATTAACTAGTGATGAAGCATTGTTTGAAATATCTAGCATTAAAGAAGGAATTTCCAAACAATTATTACATTCCGTTATTGAAACCTCGATGGATTGTTCATTACATTCTAGTAGTGGATCTAAGAAAGATAAGACGGTAAAATGTTTTTCATTTGGGAAAGTATCTCCATATACATATTCTTATAAACCATCTATATCTAATGAAGAATCCGACCAAGTTGCACAAGCAAATAAAACGTCTATAACTTGGAAGGCAGAGGAAGTTACCATTCCGATCAATGGTATCAATACTATATTTGCTAGGAATAAACAAACAAATGAAATATACGACATTGACAGTTATAATGATGCTATCGAATTTGGTGGAGACCCCATATTAATTGGACGATTAGAGCAAACTAATGGAAAATATCGTTTTATCAAAAATTAAATCATTCAATGGTGTAAAATACAAACGTATAGTTCATAAATTTCGGATACTTCGATATTTGAAAAATGTAAATTATAAAATTTATTTACATTTTTGGAAATCCTTACTTACGAAAATAGTTATATGAAGTATCTAATAATTGCATATACTCCATAAAATTGCAACGCGGTGGTGTATATGGAATCTCTATATTATTGTTAGTAATTGTATAACTATCACGAATTCGGGTTGTCATATCTTGACAAATGCCCATTTTTCCAGATAATTGACGTTTTATCCATTTGTTTTTTATATGTAATTCATAATCTGTATCTGCATAATCAATACTATTTGAACGTCTTTCCATAAGTATTATGTTATCGTCAATACTATTTGAACGTCTTTCCATAATACTTATGTTATCGTCAATACTATTTGAACGTCTTTCCATAATACTTATGTTATCGTCAATACTATTTGAACGTCTTTCCGTAATACTTATGTTATCGTCTGTACTATTACTACTAGAAAAACTACTTGTTTTATCTCGGTTAAAATTATATATATTAAAAATCATCTGTATAATACGATAACAAAATAAATTTTTATGTATTTTTTGTAAGTATTTCTAATATTTGCACACACATTTTTTCTATATTTTCTTGACGAATCGTAAAATCATAAAATCGATTTTCTAATTTATTCATTCTATTTTCATTCGTTTCATTCGTTTCATTCGTTTCATCAGATGCAATATTATTCGTATTATTAACACTAACTACATCTGAAATTGTCTTCATATCATCAATGACGATAGGATCTGTTGTTTTCGTTTTTAATTTATCTAAAATATTACTAACGATGGGGTTTGGTGTATCTTTAAACGATACTTTTTTATCTGCATTTGTATGATCAATCCGTTTTGGTGTGGATTCATTGTTATTAATCCAATTAGATGCCTGGCTAACATTTTGATCAGGTATTTCTAATTCTTTTTCACGATCAGCCATCATATTTGCAATAATTTTATCCATGTCCGAACCGATTGGTTTATCTACATTATTATCGCTAAAATTAATATCGCTTGGGCGTGTCGGATTTATTGTATCGTCGAACATCTGTTGATGTTCCTTCATTTTGTCATTTAATGTATCTTCACGTTCTTTTCGTAAATCGTCTGCTTTGTATATTACGGTTAATGGTGGTTCTGATGATTTATATTTTTCATCGTTAATTATAGGAATCAACAGTTCTATTGTTTTTTTGTTTTTTTCGGTTAAATTAAGATCACTATATTGAACCTGTATATTATCGATTGTTTTTTCAAAAACTTCTTGGATTTTATTATATTTATTGTTTTGCATATCGTTAAATATACCACTATCTTGTAATAATTCCCATAATAAATGTTTATTGGTATTATTTGTATAATCCATAATAGATAATTATACAAATATTTTTATATCTTATTCCACGTTGAAGTATTTTTTTCGTAATTCAAAGACGTTTTTATCAGGAATCCTTTTTTTCAAAAATTCACATGGTGTTTTAGTATCTTTTAGAGATTCGATAATAAAGTATAAACTATACATGCCACATTCAGAATTCGTACGTTGATGTTCTAATTCATTTATATAAGTAGTAAACTGAATATTTAATTTGCGACCTTGTGTTTTTATTTTTTCGATTAATTCAAGAACCTCTTTTGGTGGCTTATTACCATTACTGTCAAAAAAACAAATATATTTACGTTTAATATTTATGAACATCGAAATCCAATGTTCACCCGGCAATTTATGTGTGTGTGTATTGAATATTATACCTATTTTTGTTTTATTGCGTTTAATATTATCACGTAAGTTAAATTTACACAATTCTTCCCATACACACTCACCGTATAATTTATGCTTGTTAAAATCTATTGGTGATGGTCCCAAAAACTCAAAACATTTATAAGCATGTTCATATTGTTTCATGACAGATTCTATATCTTGACTACTTAACCATTCTGTTGGATTTCGTTTCCATTCACTTGGTGCAGATGGCGCAAATGTATAATTCAATAATTCATTATCTAAATTCCCATCCATAAATTTATGACGCAACCAACAACTCTCGCGATCACATGTATTGTTTAATTTCTTGCGAAATTCATTCCATATTTCTTTCGAGTTGTTACTATTTATTTCGTTATCGGGATGACGGATATTCCAATACTTTTTCATTTTTTGTAACGAGGCATTTGTATAACATGTAAATCCATTTTCATTGGACTTTGGGCTACATTTTATTGCAGTTGTTTCCGTGCTATGATTATGCCTATCTTCGTCTTCGTTTGACATTGTTTTTTTTTTCCTAGTTTTCCCCATATTTTTTTTCCTAGTTTTCCCCATATTTATCTTCTTACATAATATTTATATTTTATTTTCTACTGGGTTTTCCTTACTTCCGGCTTGTTCGCTTTTCTTTCTGATTACTGCAATGTTTTGTTTTGTAGAACGAATACCTTTTTTTTTCAATTTTGGATCATGTAAATTGATATTTTGTTTTTTAGGAAATGGTGTTGCATTTTCTTTTTTAGTTGTTACTATAAAACTATCTAATGTGACCTTTTTAACTATTTCAGGACGTTTCATTAAGTAATCACAATCAATATAATTATCTTCATGAACACTATCAATCTCTACATTTTCGGAAATATTATTACTTATAGTATTCGTATTTGTATTTGTATTTGTATTTGTATTTGTATTTGTATTTGTATTCGTATTCGTATTCGTATTTATATTCCTATATTCATCTTGTATGATATCTTGCTTATCTATAAATTTTAAATGCGATATACACGTTTTCATATAACTATTAAAACTATTGCGTAAATGTAGGTCTTCTATTTCTGATTTAAATGCACATTTTGTTAACTCAATGATTCGTCTACGATAGAATTGTTTATCGCGGTTTAAATCATCGTCGATACTTTTTTTATTTCGTTCTAAAATTTCAGGATATTGGTTTTTATTTAAAAAAAAAGATAAAGTTATATTGTTGATACTGTTTTCACTATTACTAGGTGAACAAATATCGTTATTTGTTTTATTTGTAGAATTATCCATCTTATACAAATAAAATATTTCTTTATTTTCTGTAGAAACGAATGTAAAATTACACCATTGAATATTTACATATTTTACATATTTTACATCTACAAATCTTGTATTTGATTACGTGTGTGATTATGTAACATATTATTGCCTATATTATTTTCATTCGGATTAAATGTATTGAATTCAGGTTTATCAAACAACAATGGGTGTGTTTGTTGTATATTTTTAGAATCGACGATTACGTTGTATAAATCACTAGTAGAAGAAGGAACATATGCTGATTGGTTGCATCGTTGTAAAGCAAAATTCTGGTTTCTTAAATCAGACTCAACGCCAACATTATCAGAAAATCCCTTCCACGGCGCTTGAGCATTTCCTGGATTAAAAGTACTGTTTACGGAATATGATTTATACTCGCGTGATGAGACAGTCGATTTTACACGTTGGTCTAATATAGGCATACATGCATACTTTGTAGATACAGATCGCATGCTATATTGTGGTTGTAATTCATGTGATGGAATATTTCTATCAGATATTCTTTTATTAATTTCGTCTAAACGTTCGTGATTACACGTATAACAACCATCTATTAAACCATATATTTCACTCATTGTATTATACTAGAATAATATTATTTTTTTTACAAACCTACCTAAAGATACATAGACAATATATTATTATCAGGATGTGTGGTATTTTTGCTTTACTCGTAAAAAATAATAACCTTATGGATGAATATATAAAAACGTTAACACGTACTATTATGCCAGAATTTATGAAAGGACAAAATAGAGGTCCAGAACATACCACGTTATCGCCTATAAACGAACACCTAATATTTGGATTCCATCGATTAGCAATCAATGGTTTAGACGAAGTATCAAATCAACCAATATGCATAAATGGTGTATATTTAATATGTAATGGAGAGATATATAATTATAAAACTCTTTATTCACAATTATCGATTGTTCCCAATACTAATTCAGATTGTGAAGTTATTATCCATATGTATTTGCAATATGGTATTGAATATACATTGCAAAATTTAGACGGAGTTTTTGGATTCGTATTATATGATAGTAATATAAACAAAGTATACATTGCTAGGGATCCTTTTGGTGTGAGACCTGTATATATTGGACATCATAACGATTATATGGTTGTTAGTTCTGAATTAAAACAAATAAATAATATATGCGACTCTGCGTCATGTGTTCAATTTAAACCTGGTTCATACGTCGAGTGCAACTACCGAAATAACGCACTTCATGCGTCGAATTATACTTATTATACTGCTTTTAATTATCTACAGTCTGAACATGCAACAACCACCATGAAAACACAAGGCGAACAGTATTATAGTTTAATATATAATGCATTGTACGAAGCGGTAAAAAAACGGGTGATAACAAGTGAACGTAAAATTGCGTGTTTGTTATCAGGTGGATTAGATAGCAGTTTAATTACTGCATTAGTTGCTAAATTTGTACCGAAGGGTCAATTAGAAACATATAGCATAGGAATGAAAGGCGGTGAAGATTTGCAATATGCTAAAATGGTAGCACAGCGTATTGGTTCTAAACACACTGAAATAATATTATCTGAACAAGAGTTTTTATCTGCTATACCTGAGGTAATTTATACTGTTGAAAGTTATGATACAACTACCATTCGAGCTAGTGTTGGTAATTATTTGATCGCGCAATATATTTCTAAGAATAGTGATGCTAAAGTTATATTTAATGGCGATGGATCAGACGAATTGACAGGTGGGTATATGTATTTTCATAATTCACCGTCGGCTATTGAATTCGATTATGAGTGTAAGCGATTATTGCGCAATATGTATCAATATGATGTATTGAGAAGTGACCGTTGTGTTTCTAGTCATGGTTTAGAACCAAGAACACCTTTTTTAGATCGAAGTTTTGTTCATCAATATCTAAGTATTCCATGTAATATACGTTTTCACAATAATAATAATAATAAATTTATGGAAAAACATTTACTACGTAGTGCTGTTGAAACGCAAGATCCAGAACTATTGCCATATTGTGTGTTATGGCGAACAAAAGAGGCTTTTAGCGATGGTGTCAGTAGTAATAATAAACCATGGTATCAAATTATTCAAGAATATGTTTCACATAACCAATTTGTTGATTTATATGACGAACAGCAAAAACATTCATTTAATAAACCATCTACACTTGAACAAGCATATTATAGAGGTATATTTGAAAATTACTTCCCGAAATGTTCGCACGTTATCCCATATTTTTGGATGCCACGTTTTTGTGAAGCGTCTGATTCTAGTGCTAGAACATTACAGATATACAAAGACAAAACACAAGTGCGGTCTGACGATAGTGATATTGATATTGATAGAGATTCAAAGGCAATATTTTTACAAGATTCTGATGAAACTTCAAATATTTGAATATTGAAGTTCAATTGTGTAAAAATTGACAAATGAAAAAAAAATATGTATAATATATATATATTATCGTATGCAATTACATGAAAAGTTCTTTCTTGTTGCATTAAAAACGTCATATATATTATACGTTATAGTACTGTTTGGTATATCGCAAACAGCGCCTGATTATTTAGATATGTTAGGTGAATTTTTAAAATTTTATGTTATTTTCTTTTTATTATTACGATTTAATCCATATTCAAGTCATAAATTTACGGACTTTGATAGAGAATTAGTATTCCAATCGGCTGGATTCTTATTCACTACCAGTTCATTAAATACACTTGTTGCGAAGTATTTTCACATTTCTAAATCGGACATAATTTTTTAGTATACACCTTTACTGGTGTAATATTTTATCTAATTTTCTTTTTCAATGTAGTGTTTTGTTTTTTTGGTTTGCGATGACGTGTTTTATTATAGTTATTTTCAAGAAAGAATACCTTTAAATGTTGCAATATTTTTTTCCCGATAATTATGTCTATGTCGGTTTCCTCTTTTGATTTAATCGTATGATGATAATTATATTTATGTATATGTTCTGTTATTTTCATTATAAATAATGATTTGTTCTTTATTTTATTACCTAGTTTACTATTTAGGTAACGAGAAATCATATCGTCATATTCTATACTATGTATATATGGTTTTACATTTATGTAATAGACTTTATCATGCTCCATACCCTTATGGTAAATATCGTCTATAAAACAGATTTCTGTATCATTTGGTAATTTAGTACATTTTATCAAATCGTTATGAGACTTACTATTAGACGTTCTATTTAATTCTACACGCTCTCCTCTTACTTTAAATGCACATATTATTTGGTCAAATATTTTTTCGTTCATTTTATCTTCGAAAAAACGTATAATATTTGTTGCCCAACTTTTGGGTCCTTGATTATTTGTATAAACCATTAACTTACTACATTGATTACTGTTCTTTTTCTTTTTCAAGTAATTTATAATTGAAAACATTTTAGGACGTATTAATTCCGGGTATAAATCCATCAATGTATTGAAATCTTCGTTTTCGGATAAAAACATTTCATTTTTCAAATAGTTATTTAGACAATCATAAAAAATACCGAATTGTGTGAAATATCCCAAAGTTTCATCTAAATCAAATACGACAATTTTGGGTGAAGTTAACATATAATATATAGATAAAAAATCGTTTCCATTTTTTTTAATGTTACTCTATTTTTTTTTCTAATGTATAATTATATTACCTCGTAAACAATAAATGAATTTAACGAATAAAGATTATCAAAAAATAGTAAAATATTATAATATTCCCAAAACGTCAAATAAATCGTATAAACAAATTGGTGAACAAATATTAGCAGATAAATTATGTAAATGTATCAAGAGTATTGGTATTATAAATAAATCTGAAGATAGTGCCATATCTATATGTCGTAATAGTATTTTCAATAAAAAAAAATTAGGAATGTATAAATTTGAATGTAAATCGAAATATAAATTATTATTTAAAAACGGAACTCGGAACAAATTATATAAAACGTCAAAACGTTTGAAATTAGATAAAATAAAAAAGACAAATCGTAAACGAACGCGTAAACGTAAACGTAAAATGTAATTAATTATTTTTGAATAATTGTTATTTGGCTATGTAATCTAATACGGATATTATAACATTTTCTTGATTAGTTAATTTTTGAAATATCATACATTCGTCGAATTTTATTTGAAAAATTCGATTCATATTATTTTTACAAACGATATGAATTCCATTTTCTAAGATCTTGATATCTACAATAATACCACCATTGGTTAATTTAATAACTTCAGGATTTCGTAGAGGAATCCATCTAATATAACATCCATATTGTATATCTTCTAAATCATCGACATATCTATAATTAGCTAATTTTATATGGTATTGTTTTAATGTATTGCTAGACAATTGTAGTTTCTGTAGCATATCATTTTTCATTGCTTTGATTTTTCTAGTGTTTAAGTTTATCACTGTTGAATTATTTTCATTATCAAGTGCTTTTAATAATTCTATTTTTTCTTCATTCTCCATTACGATACTAAACATAATAAAAAATATTTATATCTTTTCAAATTTGTTTGTCTCGTTTTCTTTAAGGGCGGCGTATTTCCCAAATCACCTACACTGTGTAAGTAACTACTGAAAAAAATGGTAAAAATGGCTACTTACATAAAAGTGCTTATGTAGGTAAAGTTCTAATTTTTTAATTCTATTTTCCATTTTGAAAAACGCAACACAAGGAA
>Ga0209302_10000384_pt1 | contig 26671 bp, 20 predicted proteins | sample ArcOceMetagenome_2_FD_187445 | JGI IMG/M metagenome (GOLD analysis project Ga0209302, IMG submission 187445) | Marine eukaryotic phytoplankton communities from Arctic Ocean - Arctic Ocean ARC135M Metagenome (SPAdes) (version 2) | ecosystem: Environmental > Aquatic > Marine > Oceanic | place... | reverse complement strand
TTAGAATTTTAAAAAACTAAGTTCTTTAATATGCCTTATCATCTCCTCCTAAAGCATCGAAAACTGTTTTAAATACAATTCGTAAATCCATTAAAATGGACCAATTTTCTAGATAATAAATATCATACTTAACTCTATTTGTGATAAATTTATCGTCTTCTACTTCTCCTCTAAATCCACTAACTTGAGCTAATCCCGTAATGCCTGGTTTAATAAAATGACGAACCATAAATTTATCAATCTTTTCGGCATACATGTGCGTGTGACTCACCATATGAGGCCTTGGACCTACAACAGACATATCCCCTTTTAAAACATTAATAAATTGGGGCAATTCATCAATGCTAGTTTTTCTAATAAACTTCCCTACTTTGGTAACCCGTGGGTCTCCTTTTTTTATTTGATGAAGATGTGCTTCTGGGTTAGGTTTCATAGACCTGAATTTATAACAATAAAATTCTTTATAGTCCAATCCGTTTCTTTTTTGTTTAAAGAAAATTGGCCCTTTAGATTCAAATTTAATTATGATACCTAAAAGAGGGGTTAACCAAGATAAAACTCCAACAATAACAAATAAAGAAAATAAAATATCGAAACTTCTTTTAATAAATTGATTGATGGGCTCCTCGGTTGCAATTTTTCTCATTGACAAAATAGGTAGAACTCCATAATAAGTAAAATCTAACTTCTTGGAATAGATTTCTTTATTGTCCGGTAAGAATTTTAAGATTTTTAAATTATTATCAGCGTAATCTATTAAACTAAGTAACTCCTTATTAGTTATCTCTGCTACAGAAGAATAGATTTCGTCAATTTCATTATTAGAAATAAACTCAATCACTTCATCAATATTAAATTTATTGCCTCCTTTTAAATCAAATGTTTTAATAAGTTGATATCCATAATCTGGGTTATCATTAAAGTACTTTCTTAATTGATCTGTTTTTTTATTTAATCCAACGATAACCACTTTACGCAAGTTCCCTTTAAATACTTTTCTATACTTTTTTAGTAAAAAGAAAATTTGTAATTTAATAACTGTAATTAATAACATTACAATTAGAACATATTTTATAACTTTTGTAGGGTCAGCGTCTAAATTATTGAAAAATCCAAAAAAAGCAAAAACAAGTAGTAAAAACATGACAGACTGTTTTCCTATTAATGTAAAAATTCTATTTACACTTGTATATCTGTAAATCTCATAAAAAGAAGATAATAAAGAGGAAATCACCCATGAGATAGTTATATAAATTATAAAGTTTAAAATATCAGATTTTTCTGAAATGATTCCAAAAGCAAAATATCCTATAATAATTAAATCTATTATATAAGAAATTGGCCTTAAAAATCCAGAATATCTACCTCTTTTAAAAATCATTTATTATTTTCTATTATGACATGAAAAATCTTTGTGTTCGTTTTTTAATAATTCTTCTGATGTTAAATTTTTAAAGTATTCAAATGTTCTTTTCATACCTTCACTTCTGGATATTTTTGGTTCCCAATTTAAAATCTCTTTAGCTTTTGTAATATCAGGTTGTCTTTGCAAAGGATCGTCAGTGGGTAAAGGTTTGTATATTATTTTTTGATTTGTTCCAGTTAATTTAATGATTTCTTCAGCAAATTGTTGAATTGTTATTTCGTTAGGATTCCCAATATTAATTGGATATGCATAATCACTTATCAATAACTTAAATAATCCGTCAATTTCATCATCAACATAACAAAAGGATCTTGTTTGAGAACCATCTCCAAAGACAGTTAAATCCTCACCTCTAAGTGCTTGTCCCATAAATGCTGGAATTACCCTTCCATCATTAAGTCTCATTCTTGGACCATAGGTGTTAAAAATCCTTGCGATTCGTGTTTCTATGCCATGAAAACGATGGTATGCCATCGTAATAGATTCTTGGAAACGTTTTGCTTCATCATACACTCCTCGTGGACCAATAGTATTTACATTCCCATAATATTCTTCTGTTTGGGGATGAACTAATGGATCCCCATAAATTTCAGAAGTAGAAGCTATCATTATTCTGGCATTTTTTTCTTTTGCTAATCCTAATAAATTATGTGTTCCTAAAGATCCTACTTTTAGAGTTTGTATTGGTATTTTTAAATAATCTATTGGGCTTGCTGGTGATGCAAAGTGTAAAATATAATCTAAATCTCCAGCAACATGTACAAATTTAGAAACATCATGGTGGTAAAACTCAAAATTTGAATGCTTAAATAGGTGCGCTATATTTTTTAAATCGCCTGTAATTAAGTTATCCATTGCGATTACAAAATCTCCTTCGTTAATAAATTTATCGCATAAATGAGATCCTAAAAATCCTGCAGCACCCGTAATTAGAACTCTTTTATTCATAATTTTAAATTATCTGCCTATTGAAGTGTATATAAATCCTTCTTTTTTTATTTCTTCTACATCGTATAAATTTCTTCCATCAAAAATAATACTCTGTTTTAATAATTGCTTTACTTTATTAAAATCTGGAGTTCTAAAAATACTCCATTCTGTACAAATTATTAAAGCATCTGCATTTTCTAATGCTTCATACATAGAGTTACAGTAGTTAAGTGTTTCTCCAAATTGTTTTTTAATATTCGGCATGGCTTCAGGATCATAAACTGATAATGAAGCTCCCTTATTTAGTAGTTTTTCTATTAAATAAATAGCAGGTGCTTCTCTAACATCATCGGTTTCTGGTTTAAAAGCAAGACCCCAAACTGCTAACTTTTTATTAGATAAATCATCATTAAAAAAGTTTTGAATTTTTGGGAATAATATTGTTTTTTGTTTCTCATTAACCTCTATTACGGACTTTAATATTTTAAAGTCATAATCTTTATCCAATCCAGCCTTTTGCAATGCTTTTACGTCTTTTGGGAAACAAGAACCTCCATACCCTATACCGGGAAATAAAAATCGTTTTCCTATTCTAGAATCAGTACCCATACCAATTCTTACTTTATCAACATCTGCCCCTACTTTTTCACAGTAATTAGCAATTTCATTCATAAAAGTTATTTTGGTGGCTAAAAATGCATTCGAAGCGTATTTTGTTAACTCTGCAGATTTTTCATCCATAATAATTATTGGATTCCCTGATCGTACAAAAGGGTTGTATAGCTTCTGTATCAATTTTATCGCTTTTTCACTACTAGATCCTATTACGATTCTTTCTGGCTTTAAAAAATCGTCTACTGCATATCCTTCTCTTAAAAATTCAGGATTTGATACTACATCAAATTCACATGATGCGTTTTCTGAAATTGTTTCTTTTACTTTTTCAGCAGTACCAACTGGAACTGTGCTTTTATCTACAATAACTTTGTAATCTTTAATTTTATCTCCGATTAATTTAGAAACATTAAGAACATACGATAAATCGGCAGAGCCATCCTCATCTTCTGGAGTAGGCAGGGCTAAAAAAATAATCTCACCATGTTCAAGACCCTCGTCTAATGATGTTGTAAAATTTAGCCTTCCTGCTTTAATGTTTCTTTCAAATAAAACATCTAAATGAGGCTCATAAATTGGAACCATACCATTTCTCATTTTTTCAACTTTATCTTGGTCTATATCTACACAAATAACTTCATTACCTGTTTCGGCAAGACAAGTTCCTGTTACCAAGCCTACATATCCAGTCCCTATTACAGATATCTTCATTAACTATTTTTTTAATTATTTTTTTAATTATTTATTGCAAAATACAATAAACAAGCATTTGAACTAGCTATCTTCCTTTAAAGGTTTGTTTAGCTTTTGATCTACTATTTTTTTATTATTATTGATTAACAGAATCACTAAAACAAATCCCAGATAATAAGCTCCCACCTGTCGATGAAAATAATTCTCCACCATACCAAATAAAATAATGATTAAAATTAAAGCTGTTGGGAAAAAATGTTTGTGATTTTTATATAATAAAAAGATTAAAACACCTAAAAATAAGAGAAGGCTAGTAAGTCCAGCACTTATATAAAAATCTAAATATTGATTATGAGTGTTAAACCTTTTATCTATAAAATTTTGTCTTGTTTCGATATCATTTATCTCGTTTTTATAGCATAACACTAATTTATTTGCAGTTTCTCTAAATCCAATTCCAAAAAGACCTGCTGTGTTTTCATTGATGATTTTTGAGGTACAATCCCAAATTTGGGTTCTATACCCTAAAGGCAAACTGGATTCTGTATAGGTAACTTTTGAAATATCTAAATTAGGTTGAAAAACTGCTGGAAACTTAAAATAACTTGTTGCCAATAATGCAACTAAAATTACTCCTGTGATAGCGAGTCTAGTCTTTTTGTCCTTACCGTAAAATTGTCTTAAAACAACAATAAAAAACAAAATCACTAAAGCTGTTTTGGACATTATTAATAATAAATATATAACATTAATAATAATACTGGCTAAATAATATTTATTATCAGAATGGTATTTTTTGGTTAAGGAATTATATGAAATTAAGATACTTAACACACACAAAAGCCCTATATAAACTCTATCTATTAATAGGGCATCAACTGTTTCTTGAAAAAATAAAAATGAAACTTCTGAATTTTGATTGACTAATATTAAAAACTGAACCAGCGTATATATTATGGCAATTAAAGAAGAGAAAATAATTGACTTACTTACCTTTTTAAAATCTGCAATGGGTAAGTATAAAAATACAATCCCAATAGGAATCATCATTGTCTTAATAAATACAAAATCCAGTTCAAACCTACCCTGGAATAGTGAGTTAGCAAGGAGAAAAACTATAAAAAACACCAATAAAAGAGTAGAACTTATTGATATTTTTTTTAAATCTTTTTTTGTGATTATAAAAGGAAACACTAAAACTAAAATCAGCATTAAAATATTTGGCAATGCTCTTACGTACTCATCAAAAGGAATGATGAAGTATAATAAAATAAAAACATAAGGATATATTGCGGCTAATAGTATTCTCACTTAAAAGTCTTTTATAATTAAAAAATAATTGTCTTTTTTTTCTAGTTAAGAACCAGTTCCTTTAAACTTTTCTTTAAACACTAAATATATGAATTTACTATTACCTACTAAATATCTTTTCCACATTCTTTTAGGCTCTTGAATAAATCTATAAAACCATTCCAATCCATTATTTTGCATCCAAATAGGTGCTCTTTTTGTAAGAGCAGCGATAACATCAAAACTACCACCAACTCCCATAATAAAATTGACAGCCTTTAGTTCATTTTTAAACTCATATAAAAAGTTTTCTTTTTTGGGGGAAGTGATTGCTACAAATAACATATTGGCTCCACTAGAAGCTATTTCCTTAGCTATAGATGCCTCATCTTCTTTATTATAATATCCATTTCTATAACCTGCAATTAAATTTTTGTTATATTTTTTAGTGTAAATAGTTACTACTTCTTTTACCACTTCTTCTTTAGCGCCGAACAAAAATATTTTATAATTATTTTTATAAGCAAGTTCCACTAGATTCTCCATTAAGTCTATCCCAGTTACTCTTTCTTTTAATGGCTTGTTTAAAAATTTAGCTGCCCATACCACAGCTTGACCGTCTGCATTTATAATATCGCTATTATTAACACTTTCTCTTAGCTGCTCGTCTTTTTGTATTTGAACAATCTTACCTGCATTAACAACCACATGTTGAATGCTTTCCTCATTAACGATGGTATCGTTTATAATAGAAAGGGTTTCATTCATAGATAGATTATGGATGAAGGTATTAAGTATCTGTATTTGAGCTGGTTTTAACACTTTGAAGTTTAAGTTTATTTATTGAGTATTTAAAAAACTAACAATATCTGATTTAACTTTTCTACTGTCATATTGATAAGCTGTATTAATAGCACTTGCTATCATTTTACTTTTAAATTCAGCATTGAAAGTAAAATATTCCTTAATTTTTAAAGACAAATCATTTGCATCTTTTGGTTTAAATAAAAGGCCGTTTTCACCAGACTCAATGTATCCCTTAGGCCCTCCAATATCACTAGCTATAACAGGCACTCCACAAGACATTGCCTCTAAGCCTACCAAACCCAAACTCTCGTCAACTCTATAGGTTGGAAAAACAAAGATATCAAATAAATTATATTCTTTAGCTAGCTCAGGCTGGCTTAAATTTGATTTTAAAGTGTAAGAAGTATTTAATTTTTCTAATTTTTCTATAATTTCATTTTTATCAGGACCATCGCCAACTAATCGAAGACTAAAGTTCGAAATTGAATTTTCTTTTAATAGAATTTCAATAGCGTTTAACCATATTCTCCATCCTTTTTTTTCTATGAAATTTGAAACGAACCCAATGACAAAAGTATCTGGCTTGGAGATGGAAGTGATTTGTTGAAAAACTTTTTTGTCTATTCCTCCTGACGGATAAACCAAAAGCAACTTTGGTTCTTTTTTAAAATGACTTAAAAAAAACTCTTTGTAATAGTTTGAGGGTAATACTATGGCTGATTTTTTTATTATTTTCTTTAAAAAAAATGACAAAAACTTTTTAAAAGAACTGTTGAATATTAAATCGCTTCCGTGAAAGTTTAATATATATTTCCTATGAAACAAGCAAAGTATTGGCGCTACATGAAGTGGGTAATGAATATATATTAGGTCTTCTTTTTTGGCAACAAACATCAGTTTTAATATTCTTAGATAGAATACTATGTAACCCAATAATTTGTTTAACCCTTCTTTTTTAGTAAGTACTGTTTTTTTAATTTCAAAAGTATCTTCTAAAGCAATTACAAAATTCTCAACAAAAATACCATATCTAATGTTCTTTGGAGATGGATACATGTTAGAGATTAAATATAGCTTCCTTTTAGTTTTACTCATTCTTAATTAATTTATCACTGTACATTAATAAATAAAAGCTTAAGAAAAAAGAAAATATAAATACCCCTTTAGCTCGAGATAAAAAACTTTCAATAATACTTAATAAGACAATAATTATAAAAAAACTTAAGGCCTCCCCTTTTAGCCTTGTTTTAAATGCAAAAAACAAAATAACCCAAGTAAAAATAATCAAGCCTAAAAAACCATTTGAAACAAAAAATTCTAAAAACTGATTGTGAGCATTGTAGTTTTCAATTAAAGCCGTTTTAAAATCTCCATTAATATACGCTCTTGTATAAATCTCTTCCGTGTCTCCAGAGCCAACCCCAAACATTAATTTATCCTCTTTTTTAAACTCCCTTATAATGTGATCCCATCTTTGAATCCGCTCTATTTTAACTTTACCACTTCCATCAATTAATCCGGTAAACTTATTTCCTAAATAATCAAACTTTAGAGATAAAATGATGACTCCAACGACAAACAAACCTATTAATATTCCTTTTTTAATATTTCTTTTTTGAATTACGGAGAATACTAAGGCCAATATAAAAGCTAAAAATGCTACACGGCTGCTCAATTCGAATAAAAAGAGGAAAAAAGGAAAAAGAATTAACACTAATTTTAGTTTGTTTGCTTTTAAAAACTTTAGTTCCTCACTTTTTAATATTGCCAATACCAATAACACGATTAGTAATGCAAAATAATTTGGATGAATACCAATGGGCTTTACTAAGTTCCAATTAGAGTAAATCCATTCAAAAAAGTAAGGGGCTTGCCTTAAAGGCGTTGCATTTGTTAGAATAGAGGATATAACAAAACCCCAACAAATAACCATACCGATTAACAGACCTGCTCCTAAAGCATAATATATATGTTTGAAATTAAAATCTTCTTTTTTATGAGATAATATAACTGTAGGAAGTAATAATAGGGTTAAAACCCTTGTCAAATTCTTTATAGCAACAGCGGTATCCGTTGATAAAAATATCCCTAAAACATATAAAAAAAATAACAAAACAAATGGAAGTACAAAAGCCCTTCTTTTCCATAATATTTGTTTTCTTTCTTTCAAACTCATCACCGTAAATGAACTGACTACAAAAATCCAAATTGCAATAGTGTTTATTGACAAAAATAAAGGAAGTGTGCCGACAAAAAGATAAGTGCTATTTCTAAAAAAAGCTTTTTTAAAAATACTAGATTTCAAGAATTCTATCATATCTTTTTTGATAAGTATTATTTATAGCTATTTCTTTCAAAAAATCTATAATTAAAGAATATTCCTTAGTGTCTATACCTTCAATAATGTTATGTATCTCCTCTAAGTTATTCATAGATGCAAACAGTTGATATTGGTTGCTTAATAATTTCTCAACTGGGATGTGTTTTTCAGTGAAAAAGGGAAGTTGAAAACTTAAAAAGTCAAATACTTTTATTGGAAATGTAAGGTCGTCATACTTATTTCTAGGACGGGTATGAAAAGCATAAGCAATATTATTAGTATCTACAAAATCGGGAATGGAATTCCGTGGAATTTTAGAGATTGCTATACTCGTGTTTTGGGTTTTTTCTTCTAGGTTATTATCTCCTGACAGGATATAAAAATTATAATTATTACGATACTTATTCTCAAAGTCTAAAAATTTATCAAAACCCGAATTTTTATATTTTGTACTGCCTAAATACAAAATACCCATTTTTTTAGTAAAATCTGGTTTTACTTTATTTTCTAATATATTATAGGTTCCTGGAGGTAAATCGGTATAAGGGCGTTTTTTATAAAACTTGTTTTTTGCAAAAAAAGTTTCTCCCATTTTTAAAGTTGGAAACACCATTTGTGTAGCAATTAATGATAAATAAAAGTTACTTAAACGATTAAATATTAGAGTGATTTTTGATCTTGTTGTGGTAAATTCTTCAGGAAACAATTCAATATAAATGTCTCGAATAAAAACGATTACTTTTTTTGCTCGTAATCGTAAAAGAAATAAACAAAAAACATCTATTAATGAAATTCGATTCGTAGCAGACTCAATATAAACGATATTAATTTTATTGGTTGAAAAGGATTTTTTGAATTTGTTTCCTTTTTCAATAATATCTTCATTTTTATTCAAAAAGACAGCCTTAAGGAGTGAAATTCTTGTTTTCGGGCCTCCAGAAACTTTATTTAAATTTGGAATTACATATAGAAGGTTGTTCATTTTTTTAAATTACGAAATCAGTTTTTTATTCTTTTTACTTCCTTCTAAAATTAGATATGGCAATATTAAATAAAACATATTATTAAAATAATGAATAGATAATAAACAAGTAAAAACAACAATAAACATAAACCCGACTTTAACCTTTGTATCTTTTATTTTAAATATCAAATAACCATGAAAAATAAAGAATAATAAAAGAAGTAAAAAACCTCCTCTATGATATAAATAATAAAAGCCATTATCTATTTCTTGAAAAGTCATAAAATCGCTAAACGCCTGTACTCTTTCGTTTTCCCTATATATTGTTGTACTAGCACCAAAACCATTACCGAATATTTTTTCTGTAATTGAAAAGTTTTCTTTTGTAATTGCTGCATTTAAATCATTAACTCTAATTTTTAAACTTGGATATTCAAAGGGGTCTAACAAATAGGGTATTTTTTCTTTTATAAGATCTGGAGCATAGTCAGAATTAAAAAATAGAACAGAAGAAAGTCCTATTCCTATAATAATAAAAATAAACTTAGGCTGTATTAATTTTTTAAAGTCAACAATTAATAACGCTAGTAAAATGACCGTTATCACAATATTCATAAGGTTAGTGGTTAGTAATAAGCTTGGCATAGCAACAATAAAAGCGATTACTAATTTTAAATCGAAATTTTTATTTTTAATTAAATAATAAAATGAAATTAAAACAATAGGAATAATTGAAGGCCCATATACTCTTCCTTGATAACCAATAATAGCAGTATGCCATAAGTTAGGAAACTTACCTAGAAATAATAATATATATATCCCTAATGTTAGGTAGTTTATAAATAATAAAAAGGGAAGTATTTTAAAGTCTTTCTTATTTAATAAAAACAAATAAAACAAAAATCCAAATAGTTGAAATTTAACATCTATTTGCGGGTCAAGATGTCCATAAAACACACCAATGGCAAGGAAAAAAAGGTAAGTTGCTAATGCAATATAAAAATATAAAGGAACCTTAATTTTTCCTTTTTTAACTAAAATAATGTTAGTGCCTACCAATAGTAATAAACACATAAAAGAAACACTACTTGAAATAGAGTTGCCTATTAATAAAAAAAGGGCGGTTAATAGAATGTAATATATGTATTTCAAGTTTTAATAATTTATGATGAAACAAATTTAAATTAAAAATTATGCAATACTGTAGGTAACTACATAATTTATTTTAAGATCCCATTTAACTTATAACTAACGGTTTTTGTTTATCTTAGTTAGATATATAAAACATAGTAGACTATGAAATATAAAGTATTTGTTTATCTGTTTATAACGAGTTTGATTTTTTACTTGTAATAATGATGATACTCTCGAAAATAATGATCCCATCGGAAATGATGACCCTATCGATGAGGTTCTTAATTCTCTCCCTAGTGAGTTTGAAATTACACTTGACGAGATAAGTTATACAAGCGCAGAAATAAGTTGGAGTGAAGCTACAAGTACTTTACCCAACCCAATTACCTATAACATTGTAATAGATAATAACATCATTGCTGAGCAATTAGAAGAAAGAACCTATTTAGTTGAGGATTTATACCCCAACACTACTTATAATTTAAAAATAATCGCAAAAAACGAAGTAGGAGAAACCACAGTCTCTCAAGATTTTATTACACCAGAGTTAGTACCCGTTAGATTGCATACAATAACAATTTCATATGAATTTGCTGATTTAATAACAACTATTGAATATACTGATCAAGGTCAAATTTTAAGTAGAAAAAATGTTTGGTCTCATAACGATTACGTCCTTTTAAAGTATTCTTATGAGTATATTGGTTCGTTATTAAATAGTGCTTCTACTAGTAATGCTTATTGGGTAGGTATAGGTGATTATGTTTCTTTAGATTATACCTACAACGGAAATAATCTTCAGCAATTAATAGCACATGAATTTGATGATGGTGAAGGTATTGAAAGAGTTCATATATTTAATTCTCTTACACAGTATGAATATGAAAAGATCAATCATAACCTTGAAGCCCCACCTACATCAACATTCCATAATGTAGTACTTACGATTAATAATGACAACGAGTTATTAGAATACGTACAAAACAATATAACTGAAGGAACTACCAGTAGCTTATCGTTTCAGTATGAAAACAATAATTTAACTAAAATAACAGACGGTAACAATGTTTTTGAAATAACTTATGATGAATCACCTAATTATTTAACCTATTCTCATAATGGTTATGTTAATGATGGATCTAGTGGATTAAATAGTTCACAGTATAGACTGGTTGGTGGTCTTCCTGTTGTAAAACCTAATAGTTTCCCTTTTCATACCATTAGAAGAATACCTTATTTTCTTACCCACTCAAATAACAATAATCCATTACAATATAAACGCAATGGACAAGTAATAGCAGATTTTGAGTATACCTATAATGTATATGGTTATCCAGAAACAATGACGGTAATAAGACCAAATGATGAAAATTACATCTATTCTATGGCTTATGAAGAAATAGATTAAAGTTAAGATATGTCTACTTTTTTTAACGAAGCTGTACTTATGGCTTGGCTTTTAATTTAGCTAAATTTGTTTTCAATATTTGTAAATATTGAAGGCCTACATCCGTATATTGTCATACTGTTATATTAAACTATCTGTCAACCATGAAAATTGGATACCAAATTATTTTTCTTATTGCTTTTTTTTGCGTTCTATCTTGCTCTAAAGAACAATCTAATAATTCTAAACTCAAAAAAACGTCGGTTAAAATTGATTATGAAGATCAAGATTATACCATGAGTTTATTTGATATTTCTGAACATTTATCTTTTACGGATATTCCAAAAACAGTTCCTTATGGTTCCGAGAAAATAATTAAATATGCTAACCTTATTTTAAAGGATTCCATAATTGTAATGCATTCATTTAAGCCTTACTATATATCTTTTGATGAACAAACTTGGGAGGAAAACCCAGAAAACAACAATACTTGGCAACTTTATTACCAAAATCTTTTCTTTGTCTCTGTCCTGAACCATGCTTATTACGAAACGAAAGAAGAAAAATATCACATAGCAGCCAAAAAATACATTTCAAGCTATATAAACAAGCATTCCTCAAAAGATATTAAAAGTTGTAAATATTCTTGGGATGATGCTACCGCATCTTTTAGAACCCTTCACCTATTGCAAACTGTTGCAAATGAGCTTGATTTGGAAGATTTTGATGCCTCATTTATTAAAAAATCCTTTGACCATATTTCAAATAATTTGTATTTTATGGTAGATCCAACAAAATATAAAGCCCATAATCATTCTATTATGGTTGACCGAAGTATCTTATTCCTTGCCAAAGTTACTTCCTCTAATCCCGATTTTTCCGACAAGATATTTAATCTAGCTTTCGAGCGATCAATGGGAAATTTTAACAAATTAGTTGATGATTCTGGTCTAGCCAAGGAACACTCAACTACCTATCATTTATTTAATCATAATCTATTTCAAAAAGTTTTCGAATTAATTGGACTTGATAGCCTAAATACAGCAAGTCGCTTAAAAGTTTTAAAGAAAAATGATATTTTACTTCAATTAGTAAAACCCGACTTAACCTTTCCTCTTTGGGGAGATAGTCAGATGGAATCATTATCACCTCATCTTATTGAACGGTTTGGTAATGACCATCGTTTACAGGAGGTACATGATGGTAAACAGCTTTCATCTATAGTTAGTTTCGTTAATAATATTGCAGTTTTGCGAACTAAACAAGTTGATAGTGGTTATGTTGCATTATTTGCAAATTACTATTCTAAAACTCATAAGCATCACGATGATCTTTCGTTTATTTTCCAAACTTTGGGAGTTGATATACTAACAGATCAAGGTTATTATGGGTATGAAAAAGAACACAGACCCTATTTGTCCTCGATTTATGCTCATAACACAACTGTTTTAAATGACAGTACTTATACATTAGGGAAGAAAAATCAGTATTCCAAATTAACCGGATACACAAAGGACGACGAGGTTGAAATGATTAAGGCAGAGCATAATATGTATGATTCAATCATTTTAAAAAGAACATTGTATTACTTACATCCCAATGTTATCATCGTCCATGATAAGACCAACGACTCTTTGGCAACTAAAAGCCTAACACAATTATATAATTTTGGTGAACTCGCCAATAAATCTTCCTTAAATAACAAAACTGCTCAAATAGAGTTTCCAAAAAACATAATTGTTAAGCTGACCAATTTAAATTCTCAATCAACGATTTTAGAAAAAGAATCATATCGCTCTAGAATTCAGTATACCAAAAAAGATACTAAACAAATACAGTTTAGAGTTCTTGGTAATGAAGTCACTTCGGTTCTTGAAGTTTCTTCACCAAAGTATAAATCTCCTGTAACAAATGTAAGCATCAAAGGATCCTATATTTACTATACAAAAAATGGCGAAAGTAAAAAGGTTGCTTTCTTAGAATAGGGTTATTAAAACTTATGGGTGTTTGATCGTCTGTAATAGATAATTAATACTGAACATTTAAACTAGGAATTTCTAAAGTGTCATTAGGCTTGTAAAAAAAAACCTTTATTTTATCTAATGACTTTTCTGATATATTAGTTTTAATCCTTTCAATAAAAATATAAGAATCTTTTAGATTTATACCGCTGGATTTATCGAGACTAATATAAAAATTGTCTGATTTAAATTTTTTCTTTTTAGAGTTTTCAGAAAGCAATGTACTGTCCTTAGGGTATAAATAAACTACGAGTTTATGATCCTTAAGATATGATGGAATACTATCAAATTCTAACTTAATATACTTGTCTTGATCATTGTTTAAATTATAAGAATAATCTACAAGATTTAAATATTTAAAGTCAAAGGAATTTTCTTTTTTCAATGGTATTTTAAACCACTTAGAAAGACTATCAACAAGGGTATGTGTAACCTGATGACTTCCTAAATAGGTTAAATGGGAGCTGTCAAAAAAAGTGTTTTTATTCAGATTATAATCTGTTCTTTTAGCGTTTAAATTCAAGAATTTAACATTATCATATACATTTGTAAGACTGTCGATAAACTCTCTGTTAAAGTTTTCTTGTCTTAATTTTAATGAATTAACCAAAATTACTTTAGTATTTTTGGTCTGAGCATCCTTAATAAAATCAATCATTGTCTTCTTTAAATCACTGTTCCACAATGTGTCTGTATCAATTTTTTTCTTTGGCTGATTGTTGTATTCTTTATTAAAAACTTTCTCATCAAGTGATTTTACACGGTAGTCATATGCAAAATATCCGTTTTCAGAAAACAGGGCGCCTTTAAAATGATAATACTTGGTTTTTTGGTGATTAAACAAATATTCTTTTCTCTTATTTAATCGAAATAGTTTTCCTGCTTTTTCTGAAAGAGAGGTAATATAATACTCTGTATACTCTTCTTTTGGGAAAAAATTATTCACCTCTTTAAGCTTGTTTAATGAAAAAGGAACTTCTTGTAATGCTATTGTTTGAAAATACCACGATTTTTCCTTTTTATTTCCTGGCCTTAAAACACTATTCTCAGAAACATCAAAAAGAACATACTTGAATTTGTTCTTCTCTAATAAATCTTTAGCTAATATCAATGAGGTTTCTAAAATTTGACTTGAAGAATTAATATGAATTGTTTTAAGTCCCAATTTACTCCGAAGAATGGAAGGGTCGTAGGCGGTATAAACATAGGAATTGCCAAATAGAGCTAAATCATAGTAATTAGGATTCTCGTTTACCTTCTCTAATTCAAAAAGATAATGCCTTTCAACACCTACTTTAGGTGCATTGGGAATTATAAAAATTAAAAGTAAAACACCAATAATTAACACAAAAATCACTAGTTTGATGATTAATGTAAAAATATTATTTTCGTTTTTAGCCATATTTCCCAAATATAAAAAACTTACTTTCTTACTTGTCTTTTTTCAACCGTTAATATTCCAATACTTGATTTGTCTTGTATTGTTATACTTAATGTGCCCTTATTAAATTCTTTATGACTAATTCTATCATTGTTCCAAAAAACGTCATATTCAAATTGTGGATTCAAACATACAACAATTGAAAATGATTCACTCTTGTGTTCTAGCATCCTTAGCTTTGCCGATAATGAACTATACCCTTTATTAAACTCTTTTTCTTCAATCCAAACATCATAACCTGTTGTTAAGTTGCCCATTTTATAATAAGCGTTAAACCAAGACATAACAGGTGTGGACAATCCGCTAAACTGATGCCAACCCTTTCCTATTTCTGTTTCAATTGAAAAATATTCGTAACAGTTATAGTCTTTTTCTGTTTCTCTTTTCCAGACTTCCAATCCCGTATTTGCAATTTTATAAGCAAATTCAGCCTCGCCTAAATCTAACATTGCTCTCCAGAAAAACCATTGATGAGGCATCCAAACTTTACCATTCCAATAACCGTCTTTATTATAATAGGGTGCAGTTTGATCTACAGTAGACAAACCAACATTTGACCATATTTCACCTTTTGTTTTTAGATGAGAAACCAACTTTTCCGTCTGTAATTTGTCACTAGCACCAGCTACCAATGGACTAGCTCCGCCCAATCCCATATTATAATTGAGGTTGTCCTCGAATTTTAAAATACCGGTTGGATTATCAAAGGTATTGTGAACAACATAACCAAAATACCCCGATTTCTCATCCCAAGAGTGCTCTTGCAGCGCATTGGTCAATTCTACAATATCATTGGCATATATATCAATATCCTTGTCCAAACCTAAATGTAATGCGGCTTGTTGTAGTATTTTTGCCGCCCTAATTACATGTGATGTACTTACTACGGGTGTGACGTTTTTTGTTAATTTGTTTTCGTGTATGTATTTTTGAGCAGGATAATCATCCCATCCTCCAGAATTATAAAAATAATCCCAAGTACGAATTAATCCAGAGTCAAGATTTCTAGTCGTCGAACCATCAATTCTTCCTATTAAAAACTCGTAATACCTCTTTAATTTTAAATAATTATCTGCTACTAAATCCTCAGACTGTGTTTTATTCCACAATTCCTGAAAGAGATAAAACTGTACTGGTAGCATAGTACCATGATGTATAAATGCCGATTGTTCATCGGTTTCGTTTAAATAGGCTTCTAAATTCTCAACACCTCTTTGATAACTTAATTGACTTAGCCCAATACCTATAAAACCAGCGTCCCAAGTATATAGACAATCCCATTTACGTCCAGGAGCATGATGCCTAATATATTGGCCCTGTGTATATACTGGGTAAACGACATTACAAATCGTATTTGCTGCCATTCTATTTTGGCTAAAAACATACTTTTCACCAGATGGGACAACATTATTGATAGGTATGTTTTTTCTTGCTGCTTGATACACTTCTTGAAAACCCATTCCTTTTGCAGATCTCAATCTATTTATAACCTCTTTTTTTGTTCCTTGACAAACTAAACCGTTAAGGCTTTTACTTGAATTAGGAGAAAGCTCAATAGGTTTTATAAAAACATTGGTGAAGTGTCCTTCTTTATCTCCATCGAAAAGCGTTTTTTCCCCCTGATCATACTCATGAAGATTTGCAGGTAGATCTTTTGAAAACCATTGTCGTATTAAAAAATCTTTTTGATCCCAGTATACACCATAGTACGTGTCTGTATTTTCATATTTAAGAATCAAACTATTCTCCAAAGGGCCTTCTATAATCTCGGGAACTCCCTTCCATATCAACGGCTCAAACTTCAGCTTTTCTATGTCTTGGTTCGAAACAATGGCAAATCCATCAATATTCAAACGAGTTTTGGATTTTGTTTTTAGATGAAGCTCATTAGTCCCTTCCATAAGGTTGCCAATATTAATCTCCTTTATTTTCAATGTTTCTGTACCCTCTAACTTAACATCCGTCTCAACAATCCCAGTCAATACTATAGTAGCTTCTTCTGGTTTCTCAGTTTTATAACGGATAAGTAACTTGGCATCTTTTATCGCTTTTGGAATTGTAAAACTGTATTTTATTTCATCTCCAGATTTACGCCCAAAACCTTTTCCGATTCCACTACCATTTACAAGGTGATGGTCTCTTATCTCACCCCGCAACATTCCGTCATAAACTAATTGATTTCTATGTCCTGGAATAGCAAAATTTAACTCATTATAATCAATAGCGTCCACCCAAACAGCATTTTGAGGTAAAACAACGGTGCTGTAATTAATTCGGGTCTCTGGATCATGAGGTTTTAACGGTGGAAAATGAAGTGAAGCCATTAATTGGGCTGTCACGCTTTGAGGCTCATTTGTATTGTTGGTGTAGTCTATTTTAAAGCTTCTAGCTTGAGCATCTATTTCTGAATAAGAGATGTCTGCAAAGACCTCATCTTTCCAAATAAGATCATGTCTAAACGAAAAAAACTCCAGATTTGGGGAAGCTTCCCAGGGATGAAAAGACGACTTTTTCATCACGTTGGGAACTACTGTTTTTTGGTCTGTCAACCCAGGAAAAATACTTAAATCAAAACGAAGTCCTTTTTCAATATCTGGTATGTGAGAAACTCCAATGTATTTCTTGGTATAGGGTCCCCAAGCAGGTAAATTAAGGTCGTGTGAACGCTGTTGAGTCGCTTTGTTTAGTGATTCGCTTTTTTCAGATTGACTTGTGCAACCCAGCATAAATATCACTAACCATAAGATGTTTAATATTCTCATAATACCAAATTTGCAAACAATAGATAAGCGAAACAATATAGAGCAAATTTAGTTTAAATATATTAATGTTTATACTAATAATACTTATACAAGAGGTTTTTATCTGATAGGTTTCGAAAAGAAAAAGTGATTGAAAAGGAAGTCATTAAAACTATATTTTTTATTAGGTAATGCAATTTAATTTTTAGTGTTATCATTCTTAAAATAGTCGAAATCTGCCGCCCTAAAACTGAAAGTATATAAATTCTTGCTGCTCTCCTCCATAGGCTCCAAAAATTAGAATTATAAAAACAAAAACTAAATATACGGTCCACCTTAATGCTATATGTTGTTGTAAAAGGAGTTGAGAAATACTTTTAATAAAAGAGTTATAGTACTCAACGATTAACATGATTACTATAAAAACAAGGACCCATAAAAACTCATTAGCAGTTAATCCCAAGTTAAACAAACTACCGTTAAAAAGGTTCTCATAGTTCCAATTAAACAGGTTTTTAACCACTAAAATGGCATCGGTAAAGGTGTCTGCCCTAAAGAAAATCCAAAGAAATGTAACCACCGAAAATGTAAATAGGCCATTAAAAATTTTATTGGTTAAAGTAGGAGTAGACGATTCCCCTTTTTGTTTGTTCTTATTAAGCATTTTTTCTAAAACAATAAATACACCGTGCATGGCACCCCATATAACAAAATTCATAGATGCCCCATGCCATAGACCACTTACCAAAAACACAATAAATAAATTCCAATAAGTACGTTGTAAACCTTTTCTACTACCTCCTAACGGTATGTATAAATAATCTCTAAACCAAGTAGAAAGTGAGATGTGCCAACGTCTCCAAAATTCTGTAATACTCTTGGCGAAATAAGGACTATTAAAGTTATTCATTATATCTATACCCATCAAACGAGCAACACCTCTAGCAATATCTGTATAGGCAGAAAAATCACAAAAAATCTGTACCGAAAAAAATAGAACAGCCCAAACGGTCTCTATACCCGTATAATCTCCTGGATTGTTATAGACCGTGTTCACTAAGATTGCAACTCTATCTGCAATTACAATTTTCTTAAAAAACCCCCAAAGCATTAACAATAAACCCGCTCTTAAGTTGTCGTATTCGAAATTCTTTAAGTTTCTTAATTGTGGTAAAAGATGTTTAGAACGCTCAATAGGTCCAGCTACTAATTGTGGGAAGTAAGAAACGAAAAGCGCATATATCCCAATGTGTCGTTCTGGTTTTATTTCGTTTCTATACACATCCATTGTATAGCTCAAGGCTTGAAAAGTGTAAAAAGAAATACCCACGGGCAATAGTAAATCTAATATAGGAGCATCAATAGGCATCCCAATTACATCAAATGCCTTTCCAATGGTTTCTGAAAAGAAATTAAAGTATTTATAAAAAAATAGTATTGCCAGATTTGTGATAAAACTAATGGCTACTATTAGTGTTTTAAGTTTCTCCGTTTTGGCCTTATAAATGTAAATACCACTTGCGTAGGTCACCAATGTTGAGAACGCTATTAGTAAAGCATATGTAGCATTCCAGCTCATATAAAAATAATAACTCGCAACTAGAAGTAATGCCCAACGATACTTTTTTGGGGTGATCATATAGAGCACCAATACTATTGGTAAAAAAAGAAAAAAGGAAAAAGAATTAAATAACATAGGTCACAAATTAGTTTTTTAACCTATTAATTATGCGCCAAGAAGGTATTGCCGCTCCCACAAACTCTTTTAGTGTAGCACCAGTCATATATTTAACCAAATACCACCAATTGGGAACGAATAACACTAAGAACCCTACAGCCATTGACGATGCTACCATTTCAATCGAATAACGACTTCCAATAAAAATAAAAACAGGCATAATTGTTATTGAAAAAACATTCCAATAAAAGGCTCTATCAGTTCTTCCAGTTGCAATTACCAAGCTTCCGATTGGATTTCCTAAACTTCTAATGTACATATACACACATAATATTCGCACCACATCTACAATGCTCTCATAATTATTTCCGTAAAGAATGGATATTATGATTGGAGCAAAAATGATAATCAATAGATATACTAAAAAGTTTAATGATGAGATAATTTTAATAAGCTTTAAATAATTTGTTTTTAATATATCTATATTATCCTGAAACTTAGCTAATAGAGGATTCGCTATTTTAGTTATAATTGGATTGATAATCTGAGCAGGACGATATACTAATTGTTTTGCTAAACTGTATCCTCCTAATACTTCTGCACTAAATAATTTACCAATAATAAGAATGTCTAAATCTCTATTAAAATAATTAACTACTTGACTCCCTACTTCGAAGATACCGATCTTTAAAAAAGGAGATGCCAGGGTCCAATTAAAATATAATAATACGGGTCTTATAATCATTCCTCTAATAAAGAAAACCAAATTTGGAAGCGAATATTGAAGCAACGCTGAAAACACTAAAGCATAGATACCATATCCCTTTACTGCAAGTATAATTGCCAATAACAGAGCTAATGAAGAACTAATGATCTCTATGATCGCTATTAATTTAAAATTGAGATTTTTCTGTTCTATCGTTTTGTATTGGTTTCCTAAACCTGCAAAAATAATGGTAACAGACATAATAACAATTAATTCTGTAAGCTGTGGCTGATCATAAAAGGAGGCTATTAAGGGAGATAAAAGAAATATTAAACCATATAAGGTTACACCAAAAAACAAATTAACCCAGTATAAACTAGCATACTCTTTTCTGCTAATATTTTGTTTATGAAAAATAGCCGAAGTAAGTCCCATATCTGTAAAGAGGTTTAAAACACCTAATACAAAAACGACAATTGCCATTAAACCAAAATCTTCTTTATTAAGAAATCTTGTAAGTATTGAAATTCGGATTAGCGATGATAAAGCAACACCAATAGTGGAAATAGATGTCCACTTTACTCCATTTAAAATACTTTTTCCAAACTGCATGAAATTAATATTATAACAAGGTGTTAAATTCTTTTATAGCTTCATCACTAAGCTTCATTTTATTGTTCCTGCAATTTTCTCTAAAAGTGGAAAGCAATTCTTTATTGGTAAAAATTTGTTCTAACGAAGCATATAAGCTTTCGGTTGAATTTTCTGAAATAAGTCCGTTAATGTTTTGCTTTACAAATTCTTTTGCCGCCGGGAAATCTGTTGTTATAACAGGAGTATCTAATATCAATGATTCTGTAAGCACCATTCCCTGAGCCTCAAAAGCCGAAGATAACACAAAGCAATCGGCATTTTTAATAAATGGATATGGATTTTCTTTAAACCCTAAAAAATGAACAAATTGGTTTAGTTTTAGTTTTTTAGATTCTTCTTTTAATTTTTTTAAATCAGGGCCATCACCAAGAATATACCATTGAAAATCATATCCTTTTTCTAGCAGGCCTTTTGCACTTTTTAGAATTCGATCAATCCGTTTTTGATGATTATCAATTCTTGCAACTGTTACAAGAATTTTTTCTGATTTCTTTTTATATGGATTTTCTAAATTTCCTTTTGTAATAATTTCATGTTCACTGATAAAATTATGAACAAGATATGATTTTGACTTAAATTCTGGTGCTAATTCTTCAAAAGCATCCTTACAATAATTCGAAACAGTTACAACCTTATTAAAGCCTTGATACCTTGACAAAATATAGTCTTTTGTAAATCCAAGTTCTTGAAGATCGTTATGAATCCAAGCTATTTTCTTTTTAGATTTTATCACGTTTTCAACGAGATCATTACAACCTAAATTAGTTTTGCTTTTAGGAATATCGTTTGAAAATGATATGGCAACATCAAAATTGGTTTTCGAAAAACCTTTGTAAAAGTTATTTATAAAAATGCTCCTAATGGCATTTCTCCCAATAATTTTTGAAAGAAATTTAATAAGTAAATAAACAATAAACTGATGTGGCTTTAAATTTTTTTTGGCTTCTTGGAAGTCAATAAAAAAGTATTGAAGTACTAAAGGTGAATAAATAGTAATGTTTGAAAACAGATCTTGAAATTTTTTATGTAAAAATGGGTTGAAACATAAAAATGACACTTCTAACTCAGAATTCTTAGAAAGCTCAGTCGATAGATTGTAGAAAGAATTAGCAATTCCCCCCATCTTTAAATGTGGGTTTACAAATAAAATTTTCAATTTATTATTACATTTTTAAAACCCCACAAAAATCCAAAATATTTTTATTAGGGTCTGTTTCTAAATTTTTAAATTCACTATGAGAAACTAGATAAACAATTATATCAGCTTTATTTATAGCTTCGTTATAATCAGTTAAAACAAAGTTTTCACAAGTTGTAAGGTTAGGTTCAACTGCTAAAATTGTAAAGTTTTGACCTTCTAAAGTTTCCGTTACGTATAAAGCAGGGGATTCTCTTAAGTCATCAATATTTGGCTTAAAAGCCAGTCCCATACAAGCAATAACAGGATCTTTAGAGTTTTTAATTTTAAAAGCCAGTGCTTTATTTTTTATTTTCTCTAAAACCCATTCCGTTTTATAGTTATTCGCCTCTCTAGATTTTTTTATTAAAGGGCTTTCGTTAGGGAATTCAGAAACTATAAACCAAGGATCTACAGCAATACAGTGACCTCCAACTCCAGTCCCAGGGTTTAAAATATTTACTCTTGGGTGTTTATTAGCTAAAGCAATCATGTCCCAAACATTAATATCTGCTTTATCACAAATAATAGATAATTCGTTCGCAAATGCTATCTGATTATCTCGCGAAGCATTTTCTACCAATTTTACCATTTCTGCCGTTTTTGCATTAGTAGGATGCAATGTACCTACAACAAAATGCTTGTAAAAACCGATGGCTTTTTGGGTGGAGATTTCATCAATTCCTCCTATGGCTCTGTCATTGTGTTTTAATTCGTATATAATATTACCCGGTAAAACTCTTTCTGGGCAATAGGCCAAATAAATATTATCTTTTAATTCTGGTCGCTCATCAAAAATCAGTTTTTCCATTTTTCGAGTAGTTCCCACTGGGCTTGTAGACTCTAAAATAACTAGCGCTCCTTTTTTTAGGGTTGGAATGATGCTTCTAAACGCAGAAGCCACATAAGACAAATCTGGCTCGTAATCTCCTTTAAAAGGGGTTGGAACAGCAATTAAATATACATCAGATGCCACAGGTGCTATAGAAGCCTTTAAAAACTTTTCTTTAACAACTTTATGAACAAGTCCGTCCAAATCAGGTTCCACTATATGAATCTCACCTTTATTTATAGTGTCAACAACTCCTTGACGAATGTCTACTCCAGTAACTTTTAGTCCTCTGCTTGCTATTAATGCTGCTGTTGGTAAGCCTATGTAACCAAGACCCATCATAACCACACTGGGTTTATTTTTCATATGTCAATACTATTTTTTAAATCGAACACATGCTGTCCGCAATTAGTCATTCTATGGTATAATAAAAATTTAACATGCTCGTTTCATATTATAATTCCTTAATAAAATCTACAATTCTATTACAAGACTTACCGTCACCATAAGGGTTATGTAATAAACTCATGTCCTTGTAATAATTAATATCACTAATTAATTTTTGAGTTTCTTCTATAATTTTTTGAGTATCTGTTCCTACTAAAAGCACAGTTCCTTCTTCAACTGCTTCAGGACGTTCTGTGGTATCTCTAGTTACCAATACTGGCTTTCCTAAACTTGGTGCCTCTTCTTGTATTCCACCACTATCAGTTATGATAAGATATGCTTTCCCCATCAACCAAATAAAAGCTGCGTAAGCTAGTGGTTTAACGAGCTTGATGTTGGGGATTCCAGAAAGAAGTTCATATACGGGTTGTTCTACATTTGGGTTTAAATGTACCGGATAAATTATCTGAGTATTGGGATTGTTTTCAGCAATTGTTTTTAATGCTGAACAAATATTTAAAAGGCCTTGTCCATGATTTTCTCTTCTATGACCTGTTACTAATATAATTTTTTTTTGAAAATTTAATATTTCCTTTAAACTTTCAATTTCTGAGTCGTTGTAATTAGGCGTATTTACTTTATTTGTTCCAAATAATAAAGCGTCAATTACTGTATTACCCGTTACAATTATGTTTTTACTATTTATGTTTTCTTGCAATAAATTATTTTGTGAAAGAACCGTTGGAGCAAAGTGATAGTCTGCTATTTTTCCGGTTAGTTGTCTATTAAATTCTTCTGGAAATGGATATTTTCTATCAAAAGTTCTTAATCCCGCCTCCACATGACATATTTTTGCTCCACTATAAAAAGCTGCAATTCCAACTGCCATAGAAGTTGTTGTGTCACCATGAACATAAACGAAATCTGGTTGTAATTCTTCCAAAACTGGTTTCATTCCTTCAATTATAGTAGCTGTTAAACTATATAGGTTTTGGTTAGGTTTCATTACGTTTAAATCGTAATCTGGTTTGATATCAAAAAAATCTAATACCTGATCCAACATTTCTCTATGTTGAGCTGTTACGCAAACTTTTGTATTAAAACTTTTATCTTTTTGGAAGGCTAAAACTAAAGGAGCCATTTTTATTGCTTCAGGACGGGTACCAAATACAATTAAATTTGTTTTCATAAAAATAAATTAATTATCTGTTTTTTGTTGAATTTGAAATTTTTCTTAAAACATAATAATAATGTCTGCAAAGCGAAAAGAACAAGAATATAAAAACATATAAAATCGGATAATAAATCATTCTATTGGCTTGCAAGAATGAGCGATCTTCTATAACTTTTGATTTATTAACTAACACTAAGATGTCTTTTGCATAAACCAAAAATTTCTTTAACTCTTCATTCTTTTCTTGAAAGTCTAATTTTCTTTCAAATAATCTATCAACACTAAAGTTTTTGTCTACTATAAAAATTTGACCAGAAGGAGATGATAATGATTGATTTGTTCTGTAAGCATTAATAACATCACCTATCTGTTTAATGCTTATTAAATTATTCGCTATTTGAGATTTAATGTCATTAATGATAGAGTCTCTTAACTCCTCTAATACTTTATTACTGTTTATGTATTCAATTGTTTTATCAATAGTTTCTTGATTTGCATTATTCGAAAGGTTTAGTTTAAGGGTATGAAAATAATAATCTGAGTTAAAAGTTTCGTATAATTTTATATCCTCATCCTCGAATTCTAAGCTTCTCAATAAACCTTCTAGTTTTCGATCGTTAACTTCATACCTACCTAAAATATCATTTAAATTTACAATTGGAGTAATATCTAATTTTTTTAGTTGAATAGAATCCCCTCTTAATCCCATGTTTACAAAAAAAACAGAGTCGTTTTCTTTAATTTTGTTGTTTATTAAATTTATTTCGCTATAAACATAATCTACTGTATCAAAATTAATTCTAACTAATGCAGTTGCTTTTTTATTAGGCTTGTAGTTATCTTGAGTAAGATATCCCAAACCTAAACCGATTATAATAAGAATTGTTATTATAATCCATTTCTTTAAAATATAATCAATTGCGTTAAATAGCAATACAATCCAACCTATAGCTATTTTTTTAAACTTACTGAATAGATATATTATATCTAACTCATTACTTTTTTGTTCTTTCATAATAGAAGGTGTTAATGTTGTTTTATATTAACAGACTTTAAACTTTTTTTCCAGTCTATCGCCGTTTTATTAAATATACTTTTATATTTGGATGTATCCAAAACAGCATACTCCGGCCTTACTGCAAATGTAAGGTAATAGTCTGTTTTTGCAAGATTTGATTTCGTTAATTGATTGGTTTGTATTAATATCTCTTTTGCAAAATCATACCAAGTTGCTTCACCTTGATTGCTAAAATTATAGATGCCATAGTTCTTGCTATTAATCTTTATAATTGTAAGTATTGCTTCGGCTAAATCATTCGCATTGGTAGGTGTTCCTATTTGTTCCGTAGTTACGGTTAATGGTTTTCCTTCTTTTGCAAATCGCAAAACAGTATTGTAAAAATTATGCCCGTATTGAGAATACAACCAGGATGTTCTTAAAATATAATAGGTTTGACAAATTTCTTGTACATATTGTTCCCCCTTTAACTTAGAAGCACCGTAAATATTTAAAGGGCTGGTGGTATCTTCTTCTACATAAGGAATCCCTTTTTTACCATCAAAAACGTAATCTGTAGAAACCTGTATAAGAGTGGTATTGGCTTTTTTGCAATAGTTGGCTAAATATTTAACCCCTTCTGCATTGGTTTGAAAAGCATTTTCTTTATCGCTTTCAGCTTTTTCAACATTAGTATAGGCTGCGGCGTTGATACAGTAATCAAATTGATTGTTGGAAAAAATATTGGAAACCGAATCTTCGCTATCAATATTCAATTCACTTCTGGATGCAAACAAAAAATCAATTTCAGGATAATTAGCAGCTGCATCCTTGATACATTTTGCTAATTGTCCGTTGGCACCTGTTACTAATACTTTCATTCTGCTGTTGCTTCTAAAAAAGAGGAGAGAATTAAATCTTTTTCTGAAATAATAAATTTATTTTTTGGAAGATGCCAATCTAAAGATAAGGTTGCGTCGTTATAAATGATACCTCGTTCTGAAGCTTTATCATAAAAATTATCACATTTATAAGCAAATTTAGAAGTTGGAGATAACGTGATAAATCCGTGAGCAAATCCTCGTGGAACAAATAATTGCTGTTGACTAACATCATCTAGAATTATAGAAAAATGTTTCCCAAAAGTCTCAGATTCTTTTCTAATGTCAACTACAATATCTAATATACTGCCTTCTAAAACCCTAACTAATTTCGCTTGAGCCATTTCACCAACTTGATAGTGCAATCCTCTTAAAGTTCCAAGATTAGAAGTTGACTGGTTATCCTGTATAAAGTT
>Ga0209302_10000383_pt1 | contig 26678 bp, 19 predicted proteins | sample ArcOceMetagenome_2_FD_187445 | JGI IMG/M metagenome (GOLD analysis project Ga0209302, IMG submission 187445) | Marine eukaryotic phytoplankton communities from Arctic Ocean - Arctic Ocean ARC135M Metagenome (SPAdes) (version 2) | ecosystem: Environmental > Aquatic > Marine > Oceanic | place... | reverse complement strand
GTATCTTTAAAAAAAGAAGACTGAGCAGAGCAGGCAGTACTGTAACCTAGAAAGATTAGAGCCGATAATATATAAGCGCGCAGTGAATTCAAAGTAAGCTTGTAAAGCTACTAATTAAACCAGTTTCACTCTGTTTAATTAGAGATTTCTATTGAGATCACTTTTTATAAAAACCCAAGGAATATCCAATGAGTATAAGTGATTTGGTTCTTGGAGCATATAGTATAGCACTTGACAGTTCGACTATGAATTTTTTTAAAGAATAAAAAATCTATATCATGTGTATATTTAATCTTATGCCAATATTTTAGATTTATGAAATAATTTGAATGAGCTAGCGAACATTAATATCATCCTACGATTAAATCACAATAAATAGAATAATTATAAAATACAACCATCTTAAAATCAACATACTCACCCCTTTTGGATTTGAAGATTTATGTGCTATACAATGAACTTAAGTAATATTTCAATGTTTCTATTTTAAGTGCAACCAATCAATATTTACTTGCATCATGTACGGTGTAAATCCTTATTACTAATTTCGTTATTGGTTTAATAAAAAGATTAGGGGTGTTGAAGTTTGATTATTCATTTTAATAAAAAAAACATGAAGAAGATTTTACTAGTATTAGCAATTGCTTTAGGGCTGAATGAAACAACTCAAGCACAAGTCGGTTGTGATATGATGAATTTAGTAGTTAATGTAGGTTCTGATACTAGTATGGTTAGCATATACCACCCAGGTCATTACTTAACTGGGCCACAAAGTGAAAATGTTATTGTCTGGGAGATTACAGATATGACAGGAAACATTATTAGTCAAGTCACTTTAGTTGATGAAGCACTTTATCAATTTGATCATAATATCCCTATTACCGATACGATGAATGTAACTGCACATTTAACGAATGAATCTTCATTTTCCCAAGGTAACTCAGTTAATTGTTTTATCGAAGATCAATTGTTTTGGGAAGAGGGAGTTTATCCAGGTGGAACGTCTTGGGGTAAATGGGAATTTCTTCATGGCAATATTGGTTTAGATATGAATAGTGCTTGCGAAGAATATGATGTTATTATAGTGGATTGTGAATGTGAATTCTTTGACCCTGCTACATATACTGTTTTTTTTACGGATATAGATGAGATTAATTGTGTAATTACTGAAGATTGTTTTTGCGAATGTTTGAATGATTCAGATGGTGATGGAATATGTGATGAAAATGAGATTGAGTGTGTTGATGAATCACAAATCGATGAGGAGGTGTTGTGTACGGAAGAATATGCTCCTGTTTGTGGGTGTGATGGCATCACTTATTCAAATCAATGCAATGCGTTCAATTACGGAGGTGTTACTTCATGGACAGAAGGAGAGTGTGCTATTCAATGTGTGGATGAAAATCAAATCGATGAGGAAGTGTTGTGTACAGACGAATACGACCCGGTTTGTGGGTGTGATGGCATCACTTATTCAAATCAATGCAATGCGTTCAATTACGGAGGTGTTACTTCATGGACAGAAGGAGAGTGTGGAAGTACTTCGGTAATTAATGACTTAGAGGCTATTTCAGTACTTATTTACCCTAATCCTGTATCATCTAGCTTAACGGTAGATTTGGGAATTTTAAATGGTTTTGAGACAGTTATTAAGCTATATGATTCGTCTAGTAAGCTCATGTTTGAGAAGCGCTCCGTTTCTAATCTTCTTATAGATGTATCTAGCTTGGCTGAGGGACTATATTTCCTAGAACTGTCTGCTGCTGATCAAGTGTTGAGAAACAGAATAGTCATAGAGTAGTTGTAGGTTTTGCTTTTACCTCTTTAAAAAAACTTAGTTTAAAGCAACGTTCGTCTCAGACTTAACTGCACTAAAAGCGCTAGAAATATCACTAATCAAGTCATCTGAATTTTCTACTCCTATAGAAAGTCTAACCAACTGGTCGGTAATGCCTATATTTTCTTTGTGTTCTGGATCTAAGCCTATGTGAGTCATGCTAGCTGGGTGCTGAGCTAAACTTTCTGTACTTCCTAAGCTCACTGCTAGTTGAAATAACTCCAGATTATTAAGGAATGTGAATGCTTCTTTTTCTCCGCCTTTAATGTAGAATGAAATCATAGCGCCAGGAGAGGAGTACTGCTTTTTATATAAATCGTATTCTTCTGTCCCTTCTGGAATAAGGCCTAAGTAAGATACTTTGTTTACTAGCTCATGGCTATTCAAGAAATCTGCTACAGCCTCAGCATTCTTGGCTTGCTGATCCATTCTCACCTTTAATGTTTCCAAACTTCTAGTTAACAGCCAACAGGTGTTAGGCGAAGCCATATTCCCTAAGAAGGTTCTCAGCACTTTTACACGCTGCATAAGCTCCGCATTTCCCAGAACTGCACCAGCTATAAGGTCACTATGTCCTCCTATGTATTTAGTAGCAGAATACAGCACTAAATCAGCCCCCAAATCCAATGGATGACTCCATATAGGCCCCATGTAAGTATTGTCTGTAGTCAAATACACTTGCTTTTCTTCCGTCGAGAAATGGTCAGCTATTTCTTTACATTCACTTATATCTATGAGTTCATTCGTAGGGTTGGCAGGAGTTTCTATGTAAACCATAGCTAACTTATCTGCTTTGCCAGTGTCTTCTATGAGCTGTATAATTTCTTCTTTGGACTGGTTAGGAGTAAAACCTACCGCGTGTACACCTATTCTAGGAAGGAAGTGATTAATAAAGTGATCAGTCCCACCATATACAGGAGAACTAAATAAAAGTAAATCACCAGGCTTTAGGAATTCTAAAAGTACTGTGCTAATCGCAGACATACCACTTTCAAATACCGCACAATCATCTGCTTTATCCCATAAGCAAAGTCTGTTTTCTAGAATTTCTAGATTAGGATTGTTTATTCTGCTATAGATTAATCCTAGTTCTTCCTCCTCCTCCTTGCTACGTATACCATAAGCTATCTCGAAAAATGCTTTTCCTTCCTCAGCTGTTTTAAAAACAAAAGTAGAAGTCTGAAATACTGGTGGCTTAATAGCACCCTCAGATAATTCTGGCTTGTAGCCATAAGACATCATTAAACTCTCAGGGGAAAACTTAGTATTCTTCATGTTACGGTTATTTAGATTAGGAGATTCTACCGTAAAACTACTTCTAAGTAGTGGTATTTACTGTTCGATATATTTAATTAGGTAAAATATTCTCCGTTTTTTTATTTGCGTGGTTTATAATTCTATTTTTAGCGTTACAATGCATAGCTAACAGAATAAAACTCTGAGAAGATGTTAAAAAATTTAGACGAAACAGACTTAAAGATTATCAAGCTACTTCAGAAAAATGCCAAATCCACCATTAAGGAGCTGGCAGATCAGTTGAATTTATCGAATACACCAGTTTTTGATAGAATTAAGAGACTAGAAAAAAAAGGAGTAATCACTGGTTATATGGCCAAGATAAATAGAGATGCCATAGGTCTTAATTTAATGGCTTTCTGCACGCTCACTCTAAAGGGACATAGGGCTGAGTATCTAGAGGATTTTCAGCGAGAGGTAAATGAGCTTACAGAAGTGGTAGAATGTTACCACCTTACGGGCACTTTTGATTACCTGCTAAAGGTGCTGGTTAGAGACATGGCTGATTACCAGGAGTTCATAACTAAAAAGCTCACTAAACTCTCCAATATAGATAAGGTGCAGAGTTCCTTCGTGCTTACCGAGTTAAAGAACGAAACCACGTTGCCCCAAAACATTGTTTAGCCTTAAAACAATACATTTTATTCATGAAATTTAAGAGCAGAAAAGACTGGTTATTTCTCACCGTGATATTCGGAACCATAGCGATTTGTGTGGCCTTAGTCACAGGAGCAGTGATGAATGACGGAGAACGTTTTGGGAGTGTAGTCGCTATAGCCACAGTCACAGGCTTAGTGAGTTGGCTGTTGTTGTCTGTGTTGCTAAGCACGCGATATAGCGTAGATGAAGATTATATTTATTATAAAGCAGGGCCATTTAAAGGAAAAGTAGAAATCCAAAGCATTAGAGAAATTCAAGTAGGTAAATCGATGTGGACAGGTCTAAGAGTAGCCACAGCTATGAACGGATTAATCATACGCCACGGCAAGTATGACGAAGTATATATTTCACCAGACTCCAACAGTAGTTTTATAGAAAAAATAAAGCAGGTGAAACCAGACCTAATTATTAAATACGATTAATTGCTAATTTCTTCTTGTCATTTCCACCACTCTTTCTCCTTTAGCTATTCTGCATCTGAGAGTAGCTAGAAGCTGAGTTTTAAAATCTCCCCAGTCTAGCCCATTTCTGGAGTGTAATCACAGGAGTAGAGTCTGTTAGAGACATTAAACAAGACTGATATTAGTCTAAAATCTCTTCATAAAGCCCAAACAGGTATGGATTGCCATCACGGATTTCCATAGAGTAGCTGTCATAAAAGACTTCGCTTTTGGATTTGTTGTAGATGTATGTCTTTAGCACTGCTCCTTCCAAATCTAAATTTAATACCGATAATGGTACGGTGTGATGAGCTAAAAACCATTCTTGGCGTTTTGTCTCAAATCGATTCACATTAGTAGCTGACCAGTGAATTACTTCGCCAGCCCTAGAAATATCAGAGACTAGTAGCACTTCACTTTCATTTGACGTAAGTTTAATTTTAGTTCTGATGTCTATAAAGTCGTTTTGGTTTAATGTCATGGAGCCTAGATCGATAGAATAGCTTCCTGAGTATTCTGTAGAGAACACTTCAGGATTAGCCCATAGTGATTTACCACTTGTTAGCGCTTTTGCTATATGTTGCTCAAGAAGTAAGTTTTTACTTGGTTCTGGACTTCCAATCTTACTAAACACCCAAGAAGAACCACCTTCGTAATGAGTCACGTATTCAAGGGTGGGATAGTACTCCTTTATGATAGGAATATAAAAGTTGTTTGTCATAGAATATGCGCCAAAAAACAATTGGTCGTATTGTCTTGAATTCTCCGATAGATACTGTTTGAACTCCAATTCAGAACTGAAGTTTTGGGCCCAGGTGTAATTGGTGTCTACATCTAAATGTTCATTGTAATAATGATTCATTTTAGGATAGGTATCTATTATTCTTAGTGTGGATTTATTTTCAAGTACTGCCTTGTTTTGATCTTTGATGATCGCGCGATATGGCGAGTTGTAAAGTGTTTTATAGTGTTGTCTGTTATGTAGTAAAGTAAAAACACTTAAAGTGATAATTGACACTGATATGAGTAGATTTGCTTTTGGTTTAAGTTCCTTAAGATGACCAAAAAGGATAAAGAACAAATAAGGGAAACTAAATAGAAGAACTGAATATTGAATCACTGGATTTTTATACCTAGAGTAGAAAAATCCTATGAGAAATGGAATCATAAACCAGGCCATAAATAGGGTAAACTTCTTCCATGTGAAGGATTTGTTTTTCTTGAATACTCCAGCTATAATAAGCGCTATTGCTACGCCAAGAAGAACCCATGAAAAGTGAAATATATAACGGATAAAAATCCAAAGAAAATCATTCTCTGGTGCGCCTAGCCAAGTGCCCACACCACCCATTTCTAGTTGTGTGAAAAATAGGCTTAGATTAGGAATGTAAAGAGCGAAAATACCTAAGCCAAGTAATGCGTATTTCCACCAGATTTTTTTAGGAATAAAAAACAGGCCACTAATTCCTATGATAGCCGCAAACAGCAAGCTGAAGTGGTGATTGTATGCAGATAAAGCTCCCGCTAAAACAAATAGAATTCCGTTTTTCCAGAATCCTTCTTCAGGTTTCTTAACTAGTTTAGACCAGTACCAAGCCATCAAAAGAGTAAGGAATAATCCGCTTATATACGGTCTAGCTAGTTGGCTGTACATAATGGTGAACTGCAGAGAAGCCATGAAACTTGTAGAAATCAATGCTACTGTTTCATTATACCAGAATCTACCTAGCTTCCATAAAAAGTAAACGGCTCCAAGGCCCATGAGCGTGAAAGGGAACTTGATGATCCAAGGGGAATCTCCGAAAAACAGACGCCAGTAGTTCATGAATAGTTGAACTCCGGGTGGATGGGTGTCTTTTTTGAGGCCTTTTTCTACTAGCTCACCGAAATCTGTAAATCCAGTTCTGAAAAATGCACTGAATTCATCATGTGTGAATGTGATAGATGAGTAATCCCAAAACCGCAGAACGGCTCCTGTGATTAAGATGAGGATGAAGATATGCTTGTTAGTGAGTTTCATAATTCAAAGACGAAGTTATTCATATCCAATCGAAATAGCACAACACTATATTCTTCAATTCTAAAACTTGTTAAATTTAGTTGCGAATGCAACTAAATGCTACATTTGCAAAATGGAATTAATTCCTCTTGATAAAAAAATGGACGCATTTATAGTTCCATGGTTAGGAAAAACCATGAAGCTTGTAGATGTTTTGGTTAATCTCGTTTTCCGACAGCATAACATGGAACTGAAAAAGAACCAGGTTATAATTCTAAGGCTAATAAGTAATGGGATGCACGCCCAGTCTGATTTGTCCATAGTTACCGAAAGAGATAAAAGCTCTCTTTCTAGACTACTAAAAGGGATGATAAGTAAAGGACTAGTAAAAAGACAAAAGGACGAGATAGATGCTAGGCAGTTTCAGGTTTACCTCACTAAAAAGGGAGAAGAAACACTAGAGCAAGCGCTGCCTATTCTGGTAGAGGCTTTTGATAAAATTCAAGATAGGGTATCTCAAGAAGATTTGGAAACCGTCAAGAGAGTGATGGGGCATTTTCAAAACAACATCAGTAAAGAATTGACATTATTTGATAATAAATAAAATGAGAAAAGTAATAATATCGGCAGTAGGAATCGTAATAGTAATTGCAAGTGTGCAGACGTGTAAAATGATGAGCGCCTCTAAAGAACAGTTCAAGTCTATATCGGTAGATAAAATCACTACCGTGTTTACAGAAAAAGTGGTGCTTTCTGAGGTTCCTGTGTTTATAGAGTCTTCGGGAGTATTAGAAGCTTTAGAAAAACTAGAGCTTTACAGTGAAGTACAAGGAATGATGCTTCCAGATGGCGGGAAGTTTAAAGAGGGTGTCAGTTTTAGTGCAGGTCAAACTCTTATAGCCGTTAAGGCAAATGATATTCAGGCGCAATTAGTGGCGCAGCGAAGTTCTTTTCAGCGTTTGTTGACTTCTGTTATGGCTGATATGAGGTTGGATTATAACGACCAGTTCTCAGGGTGGAATACGTATTTGACTAATATGAATGTGGAAAAGGCACTTGCTGAGTTGCCCGTGGTTTCTTCTGAGCAGCTAAAACTTTTTCTTACTGGTAGAAGTATTTACAGTGAATATTACAACATCAAAAATGCTGAAATTAACCTTGCTAAATTCAGCATTACAGCACCCTATAATGGGATTCTAGTAGAGTCCAATGTAGACCCCGGAACAGTGATTAGGCCTGGTCAGAAGCTAGGTGTATTTATTAGGCCTAATAACTATGAGTTAGAAATAGCAGTAAGTGCAGCCATAACTGATAAGCTAGAGAAAGGGCAGAAGGTTAAACTCTCGATAGATAAATTCTTCGATAAAACGTGGGATGGAACTATTTCTAGAATGAACAGAACAGTAAATACAGAAAGTCAACTGAGTGCTGTATTTGTTAAAGTAAATTCTGAGAAGCTAAAAGACGGAATGTTTATGCATGCTAAGATTCAAGCCAATGCTGTTGAGAGTGCTTTGGAAGTTTCGCGCTCGGTGTTGTTTGATGATAACAAAGTATTTATAGTACGTGACTCTATGCTGATAGAAAAACCAATTTTAGTCAAACACCAAGCGCAGAACACTGCCGTTATTTCTGGATTGGAAAATGGAGATGAATTGCTAACGAAGATTCCCCCTGGAGCATTCGCGGGTATGAAAGTGAGTATTTACCAAGAAACTGAAAGCAAGTGAGAAAGATTATTACACATTTCATCAAGTATCCTGTAGCTGTAAATGTCCTCATTTTAGGGTTTATAGTATTAGGAGTAGTAGGCATGTTCAGCATGCGTTCGAGCTTCTTTCCACTTCAGGATTCTAAGAATATTCAGATTACGATCGTCTACCCTGGGGCTTCTCCAGCAGAAATGGAAGAAGGAGTGGTGCTCAAGATTGAAAACAATCTAAGAGGATTAGTAGGAATAGACCGGTTCACATCTTCTTCTAAAGAGAATTCGGCATCCATTAGTGTAGAAGCTGAAAAAGGCTACGATATAGATGTGCTTCTGGCAGATGTAAAAAACGCAGTAGATAAAGTCCCCTCATTTCCAGCAGAAATGGAACCGCCAGTAGTAGCAAAACAAGAAACCCTTTCTGAAGCTATTTCTATGGCTGTGACCGGAGAGAATGTGGATTTGAAGACTTTAAAAACCATTGCCAGGCAAGTAGAAACAGAACTTAGGGCTATAAATGGAATTTCTCAAGTGGAGCTTTCCGGTTTTCCAGATGAGGAAATTAGCATTTCTCTAAAAGACGAAGTACTCAGGTCTTATGATTTGTCTTTTAAGGATATAGCCAGAGCTGTTTCAGCGTCTAACATTTTAGTCACAGGAGGAACTGTTAAAACGGTTCAGGAGGATTACCTCATTCGAGTGAAGAACCGCTCTTATTATGCTCAAGAGTTAGAAAACATAGTGGTTAAAGCTCTAGCAGACGGAACTAAGATTAGACTAGGAGCTATTGCCAATGTAGAAGATACTTGGTCTGAAACACCAGACAGAGCTTACTTTGATGGAAAAACATCCATTTCAGTAAGTGTAAAAACTACCAATAGTGAAGACCTGGTAGATGCAGCCAATAATTCGCTGGCTTATGCTGAGGAGTTCAACGAGCGTTACCAAAATATTCAATTAGAAGTAACAGCCAATAGAAGTATTACGATCATAGAGCGTACGAAGCTTCTCACCGAAAATGGTATTATAGGAATTCTCTTGGTCTTGTTCTTTCTGTCTCTATTTTTAAGACCTAGACTGGCTCTTTGGGTAGCATTTGGGTTGCCTATATCGTTTATGGGAATGTTTATGATGGTCAGTTATTTCGATGTAACTATTAACGTGCTCTCTCTATTCGGAATGATAATCGTAATTGGTATTCTGGTAGATGATGGAATAGTCATAGCAGAGAATATTTTCCATCATTATGAAAAAGGAAAAGGTAGAGTTCAGGCAGCCATAGATGGAACTATGGAGGTGCTCCCAGCCATTACATCTGCTATTCTTACTACACTAATAGCTTTTAGCACATTCTTCTTTTTAGATGGCCGTGTGGGAGAGTTCTTCGGTGAAGTAACCATTGTGGTTATTCTCACATTGAGTTTTTCTCTGATAGAAGCCTTCGTGATTCTGCCAGCTCACATAGCCCATTCTAAAGTACTTACCAAAGACCAAAAGACATACAAGTTCAATGAATGGGGAGACCGATTTATGAATGGTATGCGCGATAAAATTTACATGCCAGTTCTGAAAAAGGCATTGGCCTATAAGCCTATTTCATTTGGTGTTTTGATATTCCTTTTCGCTATAACTATAGGAGGAATCAGTGGTGGAATTATAAAAGCTACATTCTTCCCTGCCATCGCTAGTGATAGGGTTCAGGTAAATGTGAAAATGCCTCAAGGAGTAAATCCTCAGGAGACAGATTCTATCGTTAGTTACATAGAATCTCTAGCTATAGAAGTGGGTGAAGAATTCACAGCTCAGCGAGAAGATGGTAAATCGGTAATAGAAAACATTATTAAGAATGTAGGTCCTGGCACAGCCAATGCTTCTCTTACAATAAATCTGCTTCCAGGAGAAGAGCGCGGTGAGCTTGCTGCATCTGATGTTTCTGCCGCAATATTCGAAAAAGCTGGTTCTTTCCCGAGTGCTGAAAGTGTGACTTTTGATGGAGGTACTAATTTCGGAGGCAAGCCTGTTTCTGTATCGCTACTCAGTTATAATATAGAGGAGCTTAAAGCAGCTAAAAAAGAATTGAAAGAAGTTCTGAATAACAATTCCAAACTAAGAGACATCGGGGACAACGATCCTGAAGGAATTAAGGAAATTAGACTTCAGATGAATGACAAAGCCTATGCTTTAGGCTTGACCTTAAACGAGATGATTTCTCAGGTAAGAGCTGGTTTTAACGGACTGCAGGTGCAGCGTTTTCAGCGGGGTGAAGATGAAATCATAGTGTGGGCTAGATATGATAGAGAGAGCAGATCTTCAATTAGTGATTTGGATAATATGCGTATAGTAACGCCCAAAGGGGAGCGCGTTCCGTTAAAAGAATTAGCTTCTTATGAAATAGAACGTGGAGAAATATCTATCAATCACTTGGACGGAAAACGTGAAATCAGAATAGATGCCGATTTAATCGACCCCAAGGAAAGTGCTTCAGATATAGTCACAGACATTAAAGAAAATGTTATCCCAGGAATGCAGGAGCGTTACCCGAGTTTGTCCGCCCTTTTCGAAGGCCAGAACAGAGAGGCTAGCAAAGTGCAGGAATCTGCTGCAGCTGTTTTTCCTATTATTATTCTACTTATTTACATAGTAATAGCCTTTACATTTAGATCTTACAGCCAGCCGCTATTACTGCTCATAATGATTCCATTCTGTTTAATTGGTGTGGCTTGGGGCCATTGGGTTCATGATTTCCCAGTGAACATCTTATCACTTTTAGGAATTATAGCGCTGGTGGGAATAGTCGTCAACGATGGTCTGGTCTTCATTAGTAAATTCAATGGCTACCTCAAAGAAGGAATGACCTATGATGCCGCTATTTTGGAAGCCGGTTCTTCTAGGTTTAGGGCCATCTTTTTAACATCTATAACTACAGTAGCTGGACTAGCACCGCTGATTTTCGAACCCAGTCTTCAAGCACAATTCCTTATCCCTATGGCCATTTCTATAGCGTATGGGATTAGTATAGCCACTGTGTTAACCTTGGTGATGCTGCCTATGTTGCTTTCCACGAGTAACACTATAAAAGTATATGGAACTTGGCTTTGGGAAGGAAAAAGACCGACTAAAGAGAATGTGGAAAGAGCCATAAAAGAAATAAAGTCTGAGCAGGAAGCTTTGGAAGGAACCTTATCTACTAAGGAGCAAGTTCGGAGAGCGATAGAAGAAATAGAGTCAGAAAAAGGAGTATCTAGTAACGATTTAGAATCATGAAAATGAGATTAAAAATAATATTGGTTTGCATAGGCATTGCAACGCTTATAAAAACGCAAGCACAGTCAGAAGTTGATTATACTGAGAGTTCTAGTATGCTAACTTTCGAGCAAGCATTGGCCAAAACACTTGAGAATAATTACGACATAAAAGTCGCCAAAATCAATGTGGCTGTGGCTGAAAACAATGCAGAGAAGCTGAACAATGGTTATCTGCCGACACTTTCTGCCAATGGGAATTATGGATGGACTTATAACAGTGGTTCTTTTGAAACGGTTCAGGGAGAAAATAATTTTGACCCCAATTCTGCATACAATTACGGTGCAGGACTAGACTTGAATTATACGCTCTGGGATGGACAGGGAAGAAAGTATGCGTACAAGCAGAATCAACAATTACAGCAGCTTTCTGCGCTTCAAGTGCAGCAGTTGGTGGAGAACACCATAGTCGAATTGAGCCGTGTGTATTATGAGGCTAGTGGACTTCAAGCCACTGTGGGTAGCCTGAAAGATGCTGTTTCTATTTCAGTGGATAGACTCACTAGAGTGGAGTATGCGTATGAGTATGGTCAAGGAACTCAGTTGGACATACTAAATGCGCGAGTGGATTTGAATACGGATAGTATCAACTTGGTGAACTCCCAGCAGCAATTGTCTAATTCAGTAAGAAATCTGAACTTAATTATGGCGTCAGAAATCAGTGAGACGTTTGAGGTATCGAATGATATTAGTATCAATAAAACACTAGACAAAGAGCAAATGCTAGCCTCAGCTCAAGAAAAAAATGTACAACTAGCGACAATTGAGAAAAACATGCTAAGTCAAGAGTATGCTTTAGGAAGTGCTAAAGCGGGCTTGATGCCAAGTGTTACGGCTAACCTAGGTTATGATTACAGAGGAAGCAGTGATCCTAATGGAGCTTTTGTAGTAGGAAGTGCCACTACTGGTCCGAATGCAGGTCTTATATTGAACTGGAGCATATTCTCAGGTCAGAATAAGACAAGAGTTCAAAATGCCCAGCTGAACTTAGAAAGCTTATTGGTTCAACAGGAAAATACGAAGCAGCAGGTAGTATTCAATTTACTCAATGCTTTTGACGCATATACCGTTAGCTTGTTTATTCTAAACTCTCAAAGTGATAATGTGGGCACAGCCCAGCGTAATTTCGAAAGGAGCGAAGAAGCATACAGAATCGGACAAGTTGGTTCTGTAGAATTCAGACAAGCACAGTTGAATCTGCTAAACGCTAAAATCCAGTTGAGCCAAAGCGAGATTAACGCAAAGAACGCAGAACTTCAAGTTTTAGCCTTGGCTGGTAGGATTGGGAGGTAGGGATTTTTAAGACTTGTGGTATTCTCTAAAGCTTCAAACTAACCTGAAGCTGGCAGCCTAAAGAATCATGATATTCTTCTATTACAGCTTCTGCAGAACAGTAACTAAGCATACCCTTCTGCCTGCAGATTAAAGAGCTCTGCGTATAAGGTTTCATTAGCTAACAGCTCTTCATGAGTGCCCATTTCTAAGATTTTTCCATCTTTTAAAACCATTATCCGATCTGCCATTCTTACAGTTGAAAATCTATGAGAAATAATGATGCTTGTTTTCCCTTCTGTAAGTCCAATGAACCGCTGAAAAACCTCATATTCTGCTCTAGCATCTAAGGCAGATGTGGGTTCGTCCAGTATGAGCACTTGCGCATCCGACATATACGCTCTGGCTATTGCCACTTTTTGCCACTGACCGCCTGATAATTCTGCTCCTTTCTTGAATCTTCTGCCAAGCTCTTGATCGTAACCTTTTGGTAGCGCATTTATCACTTCGTGTGCTAAACTCCGTACGGCAGAATCCTTGATTTTTTCTTTATTATCTAAATCAGTTATTTTCCCAACAGCGATGTTTACTCGAGCAGTGAGGTAGTATTTCACGAAATCTTGAAAAATAGCTCCAAAGAATTTTTGATAAGCCTCCTTGTCGTAATGCCTTACATCCACACCATCCATTAGTATAGCGCCCGCTGTAGGCTCATAAAAGCGTAGCAGTAGTTTGATAAGCGTGGTTTTACCTGAGCCATTTTCTCCAACTAGTGCCAGTTTTTCACCTTTGAGAAGTTTAAAAGAAACATCTTCGAAAACAGAATGTTCACTGTTTGGGTAATTAAAAGAAACGTTCTTGAATTCAAAGCCTTCTTTAACCTCAGGAGGGAGTTCTTTTTGTTCAAAACCGATGTCGTTTTTGAACTCCATATCTATAAATTCAAAATAGTCTTGGAGGTACATCGCGCTCTCGTTAATCTGTGTGAATCGCAGAAATATAGTCTGCAGGTTACTTCTTAATCTGCTAAATGAACCAGCCAAGAAAGTCAATCCACCAATGGTCACTAATGACACCGAAGCTTTTAATGCTATAAATACATAAGCTCCGTAATAAGCCAAATCACTGAGAATGTGAAACGCGCTTCCGAAGATGGTTCTTTTGATATTGAGTTTCTTCTGCTGTGAATAAAACTTATCGGCTATTTTGGTGAAACTCTCACTTATGAAGTCGGCTAGTCCGAACAGCTTTACTTCCTTCGCGGTGACGTCACTAGCACCTATCATCCTCATGTAGTCGAGTTCTCTTCTTTCTGGTGTCCAGGAGCGTTGCAACGCGTAATCCGATTTACTGAACTTTAGCTCATTTATGAAAGTAGGGATTATAGAGATAGCGAGGAGTAGAATAAGAATAGGGTAGAAGTAGACCAAAGCTGAAACTAAAGAGATGATAGTGATCAAATCTTGACCTTGAGATAGCACAGCTGACATTAATGAAACTCTGCTAGTAGTTTGTCTTCGAGCTCGCTCTAATTTATCATAAAACTCAGAATCTTCCAAGTCGGATATTTCTACACGAGCGGTTTTTTGGATCAGCTCTACAGATGAAGCATTTCCATATAGTGCTCCCAAAAGACCGTCTGTTAATAGAATCACTCTGCTAATAATATCATTGAAAACTACCAAAGCTAATTCTATAGCTATCAGGGTGTAGAGCCTATTGAATTCTAGGTTCTCTGTGTTTGTATGAAGAATTATTTCATCTATAATTTCTTTTCCTAACCAGAGAAGAGCTATCGGGAATACCGACTTGATTAGTCTTAAGGTAATGTTAGAAATAAATAATTTCGGGCTTACTTTATATATTAAGCTAAAAAATCTCGGGAGATATTTTAATGAAACGAATCCAGAAAGCCATTCTTTAAAAGGGTGCATGTGTGATATGAAAATTAACCAAAGTCAAAGATAAGTCAAAGCGCAGAGAGCTTCTATTATGTTAGGTTAAAAAGCTGAGGAAAGTGCACTGTTTTAGCTGACTCCTATTCTAAAACTACACAAATTGAATACAAATCTTTTTACGATTCAGAATCTGTTTTTAACCGACTGATAATAAATAGCCATCTCATGAAAATTAACCAAGAGAGAAGTTTTTGTAAATAAGGCAGTATGGTGCTGCTTTTCGAGAGTAATGTCTTTTCTAACCTTACTTAAAAATTCTTTGGTAATATCTAGTCAGGAAGCTATCAGATACTGCGGCACTCGTTGTTCAAATTGATGGTGCTTTTTTCTGAATTTGACATAGCACTCTTTAGATAATTAACTTTATTTCCTAAGGAGCTGACTATTGAGCGGTGTAAAGTTTACTTAAAAGGCTGCTATATTTAGAAGCCTTAATAGGAATATTTATACTTATATCACTTAAGCTTACATCGGATGCTGCCAGACTATTTCTGCTTTTTGAGAACATAGTGCTAGAAACCTCAGTTTTATTTAATGGAGTAGAAGCCATGTTTCCTGTAGTTTCCCTTGCGTCATAAATTAGAGTTGTTTTATCTGCATTTATGTTTTCTAAGATAACATCAGTTATTATGATTTCTGTGTAACTTTCTGTTTCTTGATAGTTAAATTTTGTATTGTTTTCCTCAATCTGCTCAATCTCATCTGCTTCCCGCTCGATTTTTTTATCTTCAATCTCAAATTTAGAATCATCCAATAGTATGCCCTCTAGCTGATCTAATTCAGGCGCTTCATTTAAATCTAGCGTGCTTTCTTCTATGTCTTTTTCTGAAACTAATGTTATAGGTTCTGTGATTACATCGATAGCTTTCACTTCTTCTTCTTCTTCTTCTTCTTCTTCAGTAACACTTTCTAAGGTGATTTTCCTCTCTTCTTTTTTACTCTCGTTAGCCGTGCTTTCTTTAGGAGAAGGTTCTTTTTTGATGACTTGAGCTGTTCTGTCAATAGGGGAGAAAGTAGCGATGTAAAACACAGAGACTAGCACTAGCGCCAGTGAGGCTAATTGAAATCCAGGTCTATAAAGAATCGTTTTATTCGTATTCCACAACCAAGCCCAGAAACCTGTCTTTTCTTCTCTTTCTTCTTTTTGATTCTCCACTGTTTTAGCGCTAAAAGCAGCCATCAATGCTTCTTTTGTAGCAGCTTTAGGAGAAATAGCTTCTTCCATAGAGGGTACAGCAATTAACGATTCTAGCGTTTCTCTCATAGAATCGTACTCCATGTCGTTTTCTACAAACTGCAGAACGAATGCTTTCTCTTCGGGCAGCAGCTCGCTGAAAGACTTCTCTTTTAAGAGCCTCTCTAAATCTTCTGGGTCATATGTAAATTCGTTATCCATTTTGTCAGATTAATGTATTGAGGAGAAGTGTTAAGCAGGCTATGTTTTTAAAGTGTCCTAGTTTTTTGTTGAGATGTTTAATTGTGTAGAATATTCGTGATTTTACAGTTCCTTGACTGCATTCAAGGACTTCACTTATTTCTTTAATACTTAGGCCCTGCTTGAATCTCATAATAAAGGTAGACCGCTTTACTTGATCCATCTCTTTCAGCGCTTCATCTAATTCTCCGATGAAAGCATCTTTGTCTATCTTTTTATCTCCCGTATTTGAGCTTTTGGTAATCGCGCTAGCAAATATCTCTGGAGCAGCGCTCACTCTTACTTCAGCTTTCCTGTACTCATTCTTGCACATGTTATTGGCTACGCTAAAAAGCCATGTTTTAAATGGTCTGGAAGAGTTGTACAGCTCCGGTTTATTGACGATTTTCATAAACAAATCCTGAACGAAGTCTTCTGATTTCTCTCTGTCCTTCCATAGCATTTTATAGAAAAAGTTAAGAGTCATTTTAGCATACCTATCATAGATAGCGCTAAAAGCATTAGAATCAGATTTTTTCACTAAGTCCATAAGCTCTTCGTCAGAAAGCTCCTTATATATATCCTTCACGGCCATTATTTCAGCGCTGGATATTTTTTCAAGAGCTGTTTTTTATATGCCAAGACTTGATTTAAAGTTCCTTTCTCAGATTGATCATTTGCCAGCAAATCCTCTAAAACTGAAAAAATCAATATGTAATTTGTACATAAATCTGAATTAGAGATTAATTCAACTTTAGAGAACATTTTCCAAGCATTTATGCACTGTCTTTTTTGCTCCGCAGCCGTTATCGGGTTGAGGCTAAAAACAATTCCTATAGGTGTTAATGACTCCTGTGCTTTAAGGAGAACGGAGCGGGGAAGTGTAGGAGTGAAGTAAATAGCAGAGGAGGTAGATTGGCTTACTGTGAGAATCCAGTCATAAGGATTGTCATTAAAGCTGGGGTTAGAAGTTCCCAGTCTAGCAGCGATAAGTTTTCTGTATTCAGGATCTAAAATCCATTCTGCGTTAATTACTTGAGTAGCTGTTTTGTTCTCCTGTGTTAACAAGCTAAGCAGGGGGTAGGTGTCTTCCCATCCGTTGGTCACTATAAAACTTGCTTCGGTTTCTATGCTTCGCAATACATTTTTATTGTATTCCAAAACCTCATTCGTAATAAACCCGGAGTTTCTTAGTTTGGAGGTGTACTTATCAAATAGCAGCTCTTTTTTAAGCACATGAGAACAGGCTATAAAGTCGGAATACAGTTCCGCTTTATTCTCAGTGTTTTGCTCCGCAATCTTTAAAAACTCTAATCCTGCACTCGTAAAGCCACTCTGCTTATACTGAATGTAATGAGCCTCATAAGTTTCTGCTAGAGATAGTTGTGCTCTGTTAGATATCGTATTTAGATTGTCTAGTGTTGTTCGGTTTGTTGACTTGTAGCCATTGGAGAAGTTCTTGGTTCGTTCGATCTCATACTCTAATAATAGCTCCTGAGGGCTTTCATTAGTGAGTTGAATTTCATTGTCATCAGACTGCTCATCTCCTTTTATGCCGTCTAAATTAGACTGAGCTGAAGAGTTAAAAGTAGCTGCTAGAATGAGCCCAAGAACTGTGGCTTTTAAATATGTTGTTATATTCATCTATTCCTTAAGTACCCGTAAAGATAAGAAGGGTTCAAAATGAATTGATGAATTTTAGCATAAACCTATTGCTGGTGAACTAATTCTTTATAAACCTAGAGTCCGATTTTATAGCTAACTCCAGCAGAAGCCCATCGTCCAGGCATTCTTACCAGATTGGTTTCTTTATACTCTATAGCTAGGATGTTGGTGACGTCTACGAAGATGTTTAGTTTTCCTTTTAGCATAAAGTTTACCCTAGAGTCTAATAAACCATAAGAATCTAGATTTAATCTATCCGCATATCTGTATGATATGGTATGGGAAAGATTCTTTGTGTAATTCAGCGTAACTCCCGCTGTTAGTTGATGTTTTAAGTTTTCTAAAGCATATCTTGAAGTGATGCCCTCATTTACCTCTATGTCGGAATCTAGATAGGTATAGCCTAATCTTACTTGTTTGACAATTGAAGATTGAGGATTATTGTATACTATGTTCGAGCTAACTCCAGAAGTTCTTAGTTTGGAAATATTGTAAGGAATCCAAACCGATTCAGGGGTGTCTTTAATTCTATCTATAAGATCCGAAGAGCTTCTGTTAAAAACCGCCACATCTAAATTTATTTTAGGAGATAGTTTTGTGCTGTATCCTATTTCTTGAGAGAAAGCGGTTTCTGGTTTTAAGTCAGGATTACTTCCGTTTGCAGGGCTTGAGTAGTATAAGTCGGTATATGAAGGAACCCTTAATGTCTGTCCTACGCTCGCGTATATTTTCGACTTAGGTGATATGAAGTAAGCCGCGTCAACTCCAGGTAAATAGCTGATTCCAAAATCGCTAAATTGGTTAACTTGGACTCCAGGAGTGATGTTTATTTTTCCGGAAACCAATTGAAATTTATGCTCTAGAAAACCAGTAACGACTGTTCGTTCTCTTTCCCCTAGGTTATTGCTTTCTAGTTTTACCAATTGAGCATCTACTCCCAAGCCTAAAATTCCATATTTAGTTTTGAATGTCGAGTTCAGCTCTAACCCATATTGATTGTTGGTGTGAATGTTATTGAAGTAGCTTGGGTTTTCTCTAAGGAATACATAATCATCTAAGTTGTTTCTCCAGTAACCTCTTATTACGATGTTATTTTCAGTGTCTCTTAATCTTGGAGAATACGATAAAGAGGAAAGGATAGTCGTTACCTCCTCGTACTGGTCTTTGTAATCTTCACTTGCGTAAAACCCATTAGCACCGAATTTTCTAGAGGTGTATCCAAGCATAGCATTTAGCTTGTGCCCTTTTAGATTCAATTCAGACTGGTATAAGCCATTCATGATCTTATAGTCAGTATTAGATCTATATCCATCAGAAGAGTTGAATTCTCCTGAGATACTTTGTTTGAAGTTTTTAGTGGCTACATTAATAACAACACCATCAGAGCGAAGATTGAAATCTCCAGCACCTCGTTTAACTTTAATGAAATCATCATCAGAGATTTTAGTAATGATGTTTATGGCTCCAGCGAAGGCGTTTTGTCCAAAAACTCTAGAAGCGCTTCCGAAATGAACCTCTATTCTGTCGATACTTTCTAGGTCGATAGGAAGATTCATAACGTGATGACCTGTTTGGGCATCATTTAGCTTTATTCCGTTGATTAAAACGAGCACTTGGTCAAAAGAGCTGCCTCTAAGGCCAATGTCAGTTTGAACACCGTGGGGCCCTCTAGACCTTAAGTCGAGTCCATTAACGTTATGTAATTTATCAGCTACAGTGACTCCAGGAAGCTCTTGTAGTTCTTTTTTGGTTAAAACAGTTACACTCGCAGCTTTTTGAGAAAGAGGCGTTTGTATTCTGTTCTCGAAGACGAATGCTTCAGAAATAGAATCTGTAAGAATTTCTTGTGAGACTAGGTTAAGCATAAAAAGGCTTAAAATACAAGTGAAATAGAATTTCATTTTTTTGTGGTTTAGAGTGCGTAAAAGTATTATTTCCCTTAAACAAGAGAGTTTTAGTTTGATTAATTTGAATAAGACTTACCTAAAACGCGACTAATCAGAATGTATAATTTCAATAAATAATGGCGTTCGGATTGAAGGAAATTAAGTATTGAATCTTCATAAGAAGGTTTTTTTTGTGATAATACTAGTCGTAAATACTCCTACTTTTGTTTTTTAATTAAAAGGAATTACATGAAACCAGTTCGATTTGATAGAAAGAAGGATAAAGAGTTTTTTCAAACATTAAAGTCAAGAGTAGAAGGCTATTTTGAAGAGAATAATATCAGTAAAAAGGCCAACTCGGCTATGTTCCTTAAGACAGCGGTTCTTACCGTTTTTTATCTTATACCAATAGGCTTTTTGTGGTTTGGAGTGATAACTAGTCCTTGGATAGTAATTATGTTATACATCTTGTTAGGAATAGGGCAAGCCGGTATTGGTCTGAGTATAATGCATGATGCTAATCACGGGGCTTTCTCAGATAAGCCTAGGGTGAACAATTTGGTGTCTAGATATATAGATGCGGTTGGAGGAAGCGCTATTACATGGAGAATTCAGCATAATGTCCTTCACCATTCGTACACTAATATAGATGGGTATGATGAAGATATAGAAACACCTCCATTTCTGAGATTTTCTCCTCATGCAGAGAGAAAGCCTATACATAGACTTCAGCATATATATGCATGGTTCTTTTATTCGTTAATGACGGTGTTTTGGATAACAGCGAAAGACTTCATCCAATTAGCTAGATACGAAAAAATGGATTTGGTAAAAGGCCAGAACACGACATATAGAGCAGAGGTTGGAAAAATGATAATATGGAAGGTGATGTATTGGATTGTGTTCTTTATCGTTCCATTAATAGTGCTTACACCAGTAATATCTTGGGGAGTAATTTTAACGGGCTTCATTCTGGGGCACATGTTATCCGGATTAATTTTAGCAGCTATATTTCAGCCAGCTCACGTTATGGAAGATTTAAAGTTTGCCTTACCTTCAGAAGAAGGTGTTATGGACGTTCATCCAGCAGTGCATCAATTGGAGACTACATCAAACTATGCCAATGGAAGTAGCCTTTTAAGTTGGTACGCTGGAGGATTGAATTTTCAGATAGAACATCACCTCTTTCCACACATTTGTCACATTCATTATAAGAAGATTGCGCCTATAGTAAAAGCGACTGCAAAAGAATTTGGCATTCCATACCATGAACATAAAACTTTTGTACGAGCTTTGTGGTATCATACGAAGATGCTCAAAGCATTAGGCAGAGCATAGAAATAAAAGTAAATTACATTTGAGTTCATTTAAAGAACTGGGTTTATCCGAACCGATTTTAAAAGCTCTGGAAGGGCTAAAGTTCGAGAAACCCACAGATATCCAAGCAGGAGCTATTCCGATTTTGCTTGAAAACGAAAAGGATTTTATAGGTTTGGCCCACACGGGTACCGGTAAAACGGCAGCTTTTGCGCTGCCATTATTAGATCTAGTAGACACTTCTGAGTACGTTACTCAGGCGCTTATCTTAAGCCCTACTAGAGAGTTATGTCAGCAGATAGCAGATCAGATAGATTTGTTTAACAAGCATAACAGGCAACTCAAGACTTCTGTAGTTTATGGCGGAACAGCTATTTCTACTCAGCTTAGAGATTTGAAAAGACCGCCTCATATCCTTATTGCTACGCCAGGAAGACTTCTGGATTTAATAGAGCGTAAGTCTGCCAAACTAGGAGATTTAAAATATCTAGTGTTAGACGAAGCTGATGAGATGTTGAATATGGGCTTCAAAGAAGACATAGACAGAATCCTTAAATCTGCTCCTAAAAACAGAGCTACTTGGTTATTTTCTGCAACAATGCCTTCTGGAATTAGAAGAATAGTAGAAAAATACATGCGTCCTGGAGCTGCTGAAGTAAAAGTTAGTGTAGGAAATGAGACGAATAAAAACATTAGCCACGAATATGTAGTGGTGAATAATAGTTATAAGCAAAGTACGCTTACTAGATTTGTAGACGCTGACCCTAAAATGAGGGCTATTGTATTCTGCAGAACTAAAGCAGGTACACAATCTTTAGCTGAAGATTTAACTCGTAAGGGATACAATGTAGGTGCCCTTCATGGAGACTTAAGTCAAGCGCAGAGAACGAAGGTTATGAACCAGTTCAAATCCAATAGACTTACACTATGTATCTGTACAGATGTAGCTGCTAGAGGAATAGATGTTAATGATTTGTCACATGTATTTCATTATCAGCTGCCAGATGATAGTTCTTACTATACACACAGAAGTGGAAGAACTGCCAGAGCTGGTAAATCTGGAATATCACTTTCTATAATAAATAAAAGTGAAATCAGAAAAATCAGAAATCTAGAAAGACAGATAAAAGCTACTTTCAAAGAGGTTACTCCTCCAGATGCATCTGAGATATTAGAATTAAACTTATCCAAGTGGGCTGACAGGCTTTTAGCAGCTGAGCTTCCGAAAGGAGCGGATATTAATGTGGTGAGTAAAATAGCTACTAAACTAGCTGAGCTTGAGCCAGATGTGCTTCTTGAAAAATTAGTAGCTCTGGAAGTTCAAAAACTTCATAGAACAGAGGCACCAGCAGAAAGAAGCGAAAGAGCAGATAGAGGAGACAGAGGGAGTAGAGATAGAAACGATAGAGGAAAAGGAGGCAGTGATAGAGGTGATAGAAACAGCAGGTCTTCTTCTCGAGATAAAGACAGAGGTGATAGAAAGGATAGAGACTCTAGAGGGAAAAGAGATGATTTTAAACCCGCTGAAAGAAGAGAACCTTCAATCACAAACAGTAAAGACAAAACAAAATTCTATATCAACGTAGGTCAACGAGATGAAATCAGCCGTTCTGATTTATTAAACTTCTTAGTTGAACAGACAGGATTTAGCAAAGGCGACTTTGGTGATGTAGACATGGATAGAGGTCACAGCTTCTTCGAAGTAGATAATGCGAAGAGTAAGCAAGTGATGGGCAAGTTTAGAGGTTTTTCTATAGATGGGAGAGAGCTTAAAGTAAATCCAGATGGAGATAGCTTTGAAGATGCTCCTAAAGCTAAAAAGAGAAAAGACTCTAAGAAGTCTGATTCAAGTGACTCTAAAGATAAAGGAAGAAGAAGGAGATAAATGAAGAGAATATTAAAGATAGCTGGTATAGCGCTGTTTTTAATCTTTATAGCTGTGGGTTTTGTCTTTTATGATAAAATCCAGAGCTTAACTCAATCTAATGTTTTAGTAGATGCAGAATCTCCTGAAGCACTTTATATTCCTTGCGGTTCTAATACAAATGATGTTATAGCTCTCCTGAAAAATGGAGAGCTTATTTCTTCTTCTGAAAATTTAGAATGGCTCTTTTCTCTTAAAAATTATAAAGGTGGAAATGTAGTTCCTGGAAAGTACACTCTGCAGCCGGGGTGGTCTAATACTGATTTAGTCAACCACCTGAGAGCAGGAAGAGGAAAGCAGGAAGTAAAAGTCCAATTCAACCAAATACGTACTAAGGAAGATTTAGCTGGAAGATTGGCTAGAAATATAGTAGCTGATTCTGCTTCTGTAGCTTTATGGTTGAATAATTCTGATTCTATAGCCAAGTTTGGGTTTAATAAGAATACCATTATTTCTATGTTTATTCCTAATACGTATAACGTAGATTGGAACACTTCTACTTCACAGCTCATGACCAGAATGGGAAAGGAGTTTAAGAAATTCTGGACTGCTGAAAGAGTAGCTAAAGCTAATGCTATGGGTATGACTCAGAGCGAGGTAGTAACACTAGCGTCCATTGTCTATTGGGAGACTAAGCTAAAAAAAGACATGCCTATGGTAGCGGGTGTGTATGTGAATAGACTTAAAAGAGGCATTCCTCTTCAGGCAGATCCCACACTGATATTCGCGGCAGGAGACTTTACTATAAAACGAGTATTGAATAAGCACAAAGACATAGATTCTCCTTATAATACTTATAAATACGCTGGATTACCTCCAGGGCCTATTTTAATTCCGCCAAGCCAGTACGTAGATGCTGTGCTTAACTATTCTAAGCACGACTATATTTACTTCGTAGCTAAGGAAGATTTCTCAGGTGAAAGTTATTTCGCTAAACATCTTTCTCAGCATAATATTTATGCAAACAGATTTAGAAAGGCGTTAAATGAAAGAGGGATTTATAGGTAAGTTTATTCTAAGCGTTGCAATGGTTACATTTATGGTATCATGCAGTCAGCAGTCCAATTCAAATTCTGATATAGACCGTCAATCTGATTCAAAAGAACAGATTGTAACTGAAGTTGAGGCTATATTTATAGACACTCTCAACCCGTTAGTTCTTGGGCATGAAAATCCTAAAGAGAATTTAGAACCTCCAGTCTTAAGCCTAGAACCACCACTTAAAGTACCCTTAAGTTTTCACACCCAATCCATCGAACTAAACGACACGACATTCAATTTAACGCTTCCTGAGAAATGGAATATTAGCGCAGCCAAAGAAGGGTTTGGGAGGCTTCGTTTCTTATCTAAAAGTCCAGATGGCAGGCTATTCGCTACGGATATGAAAAACAGATCGGACAATTCAAGAGGAAAGGTTTTTATCCTTGAGGGGTTTGATAAAACCACTGCTACATTCGATACATGTATTACTTATTTAGAGAAATTAAGAAACCCAAATAACTCTGCGTTTCACACAGATACAAGCGGTGTAGACTGGTTCTATTTGGCATTAACCCAAAAACTAGTGCGTTATAAATACACACCAGGAGAAACATCACCTTCATCACCAGAAGAGTTAGTTGCTGAGTTTCCAGATTATGGGCTGAGCTATAAGTATGGCGGTTGGCATTTAACTAGAACAGTAGCTATCCATAATGAAAAGGTTTACGTGAGCGTAGGTTCCAGTTGCAACGCCTGTGAGGAAAAAGAGCCAGAACGGGCCAGTATATTAGAGATGGACTTGGATGGTAAAAACGTCAATAATTATGCCTACGGAGTGCGAAATGCTGTAGATATTAATTGGATTCAAGGTGCGCTATATAGCACGAATATGGGAGCAGACCACCTGGGTGATGATGCTCCAGATGAAGCATTGTATAAGTTAGAAAGAGGAGCACATTACGGTTGGCCTTACTTCTATCAGCATGATGGAGAAATTAGAGCAGATACGAGTGAGAATTGGGTACATGATTCTCTTCTTTCTAAAGATGTACCATTAGCTTACGCGGAACTTGGAGGACATTCAGCTCCATTAGGCTTTGAGTTTTTTGAAGGAGATAATTGGCCAGAGTCTATTCGTAATTACTTCGTAGTGGCACTGCATGGGTCGGGATATGTAAGAATAGGGAATGGGTATAATCTAGTAAGGATAGCAGAAGGATTAGAGCCAGAACCTGTTATTTCAGGCTGGTTGAAGGATGGTCACCGATTTGGTAGGCCTACAGATGTTTTCATCTATGATGATAACTCGTTCTTCATTACAGACGACCATGCAGGAGTGCTGTATTTTGTAGAAATTGATGAATAAAAAAAGCCAGTGCTTAGAGCACTGGCTTTCCCTCTAAAGTTTTATTTGAAAACTACTGTACTACGAATCTTTTGTCTACGATGTTAGCACCAAAATTTAATCTAGCAGTATAAACACCAGTAGCATATTCTGATACATTGAATTTAGCAGTATTAGAAACGTTTGTGTTCACAGAAGTTTCTTCTATCACTTGACCTAAAGAGTTTAAGATTTGAAGTGTCGCTTTTCCATCTACATTAGAATCAAATGAAATATTTACTTGATCAGCCGCAGGGTTAGGATATACATTTACCTCGAACGTTCTACCTGTTAACTCATCAATAGAAACGATATCTCCTGCAGGTCCTGCTTTTATGTAATCTACATAAAGTCTAAAGTCATCATCAGAATCATGTAAAATAGCCACATGGACAGTTTGCCCATTATAAGCAGATAAATCTACAGAGTGATGTCTTAGGATTCCTGATGCTGGGTTAGCTCCATCTGTAGGATCACCTTCGAAAGCTGTGTGAACTATTCCATCTGAGTATTCGCCTGGAGCATCATTGATATTTTGAGCGTATGTCGCTAATGTTTCAGTGAAACTTGCTAAATCCGTACCAGAAGTAGAGAGCATTATTTTGTACCCATCCATATAGATAGTACCTTGAGCTGGACACCCACCCCAAGCATACTCATAATCATCACTAGCTACAGTAATAGCTGGAGAGATTAACCAGTTTCTATTCCCTGGAGCAAATCCCTCTAACCAAGATTGGCTGATAGCGAAAACCCTTCCTTCATAAAAAGCTCCCGTTCCGATAGTGTCCACTAACCAATTTTCATAACCAGCCTCGTTTGGGGTAATTCCATCTTCATCGATAGCTGTCCAATCTGCAGGAACTTCTCCGCCAATTTCGAAACTCTCGTCAATAACTAATTGACCTTGTACAGATACCGCAAATGCTGCACCCAATAATAATGTGTAAATTTTTTTCATGATATTAAATATTTAAAAAGTGTTTTACGCAAATCTCTTCTAATCATTTGAATTTTCAAACTTAAAATGAATAATTAGTTAGATATTTTAAATTTATAAGGCTATCTGTGATAAAACCGCTAACCAAATAACAAAAAAACCCAGTGCTAAAAGCACTGGGTTTTTAAAAATCAAATAGGTTTTAAGCTTACTCGCAAGACTCTCCAAATGCTCCTAAGAACCCACCAAGGTCAGAAACATTTACAAATCCATCACCAGAAAAATCACCAAAACAAGGAGTGTTTTCAGAGCAGGAACCATCGTCTATAGTGGCTGCAGGATCATATTCATTAGCATATTCATAAGTACATCCCAGGCATGAAACAAAATCACAAGACCCGTCATCAATAGTAGTTAAAGGGTTGTAGTTGCAGGCATCTAAGTATATGCATCCAGAGATTTCTAAACATGAGTCATAATCACAAGAACCGTTATCGCAATCAGCTAAAACGTTGTAGTTACATGCTGATGAATCAGTACAACCAGCTACAGTTCCTGAGCCTCCACATACTCCGCAGGCATCATCCACTAAACAAGAACCGTTATCGCAATCAGCTAAAACGTTGTAGTTACATGCTGATGAATCTGTACAACCAGCTAGAGTTCCAGCACCTCCACATACTCCGCAGGCATCA
>Ga0209302_10000382_pt1 | contig 26685 bp, 23 predicted proteins | sample ArcOceMetagenome_2_FD_187445 | JGI IMG/M metagenome (GOLD analysis project Ga0209302, IMG submission 187445) | Marine eukaryotic phytoplankton communities from Arctic Ocean - Arctic Ocean ARC135M Metagenome (SPAdes) (version 2) | ecosystem: Environmental > Aquatic > Marine > Oceanic | place... | reverse complement strand
ATTTACCAACTACAAGAACACTGCCTGTTCGAAAGATCATAAACGATATTTCATGTACATTTTTATGCATAGGTTGTTGTCCGGTCTGTAATTTTGGTGACATGGTATTATCATAATAAAATTTGGATTGAATTCCTGGATAAGAGCATGCATCAAAATTACTATTTATCCGATACTTAAATTTTAACAAATCATGTAGTTTGTGTCGATCAATGTAATATCCGCAATTAAAGTTAGAATTAATTAGTACAGTTTCACTCTTGTCTGCAAGAAACGCAAGATCATTACCTAAATATGGTTTCAATGTGTCTACTAACAATTCCAATACATCATGGAGTAACGCGTCGTGTTGAATTCCTGGTATTTCCAACTTACCGGTGTTAAATACTTTGACATGTATTTCTTTAAAAGAACCTTTATTGAATAGTCGTAAAATCACGACAAAACAGTTGAAAAACGCGCGCTTCTTTTTACTTCGATAACTTAAGATATCTTTTTTACACATACCAATGCTAATTTTTCGTTGATCCTTATATTTAATGCGTCCCTCCGGATTATCAATATGTTCAATAATTTGTTCTTCATAATGTTCCATATTTTTTAATTTATCTTCAATATAATCGACATCATCTTTTGATGTGGAAGAGAATTTAGTTTGTTTTTTTATAACGCCGTTTTTAGGAATATAATAGTCAATTACAGGGATCTTCCAAAACACCGTTTTTACATCGATTGTATTTTTATTTAGGTAACATATTTTTGTTTTCGTTGAAATATAAAGTTCAGAGCATTTAGGAATATTATACACATTATTTGAATCGCGTATATTGTCTACATGTGATTCGTCTATAATGTTTTTTATGGAATGATTATCGTCGATAATTTGACTAGATATATTGGTGTTACTTTTAGATAAATCATTTACATTACCATCATTTTGTAAAAAGGATTCCCAATCATTGTCAATATCATCCATATCAGTTATTAGTATCTATATTGATTTGTTTAAATATGTTTAAAACTATTTAACGACTTCAATTATTTTCTTAATGTATATAAATAATGGAACATTACATTCATGAAAGGACCACTCCGATTGTAATTAAAAATAATACAATAAACAATAATTCCAAGGAATTAGGATTAACCAATCATGTAATTGACCCTTTCAAAATGTCACCACCAAACAGCTTTATGGATAAATTAAACACCCGTATGGATACTTATTATTCACCTGGACCAGGCAAGCAATCAATACTACATAACTATGAAAAATATGATAATTGCCATTATGTGAATGTTAGTACCAGCAATTAAAAATAGTAGAGCCATTATCGATAAATAAAAAGAATATGATATAACATATATCATATTGTTATGATATATCATATGGAATTGTACAATAAATATTAAACAATATGTTTTTTTAATTGAATAATAGAATAAGGTAATAAATAATTGATATTAATATCAGAAATATGCATTACATATTCGACGAATTTTAAAAAGGCATCTGTTACTACTTCTGGATGATATCGAATGAGATAATTAAGATAATTTTTCAGAAGGTTTTTTTTTTCGATGTTGTATTCTGTGCTAATATCCTTCATATATTTTACAATAACATGAGAATCATCATTGGTGATTTTTTTTGTAATATGTTCCCATAAGCATTGCTTGATAATTTTTTGTTCGTTAATGTTAGTATCATTGCATTGCATATAATTTATCATACTACGAATATCAGAATTGAATAATTTTTGTATAGAAACAATTGTATCATTCGAGTAATTTAATTTTTCGGATATATTAATAACATTTAAAAAATTAAAAATGGCCTTTTCTGGTAACTGATTAAACCGGAGTCGAACAAACTCGTTTTGTAAAGCCTCGTCGATTCTACTGATATAATTACAGATTAAACAAAACCTGACATTTGGCTTATAATTTTGCAATAAATACCGCAATGCAGTTTGAGCATTTTTTGTCATATAATCTACCTCGTCCAAAATAACAAATTTCATACCCTCGTTAAATAAACTATTCGAATTAACAAAACTGTTTATTTGATTCCGTATAATATCTATACCTCTTTCGTCAGACGCATTTAAATGTATCATTAAATTTTTATTACCCGAATTATTTTGATACGAGGAAATTAAATTAATAATTGTTGTAGTTTTACCTGTACCAGGAGGTCCATAAAATAATAAGTTGGGAAAATATTGTCTTTTCATTATGTTCTCTAATAATTGTTTATTTAATGGATCTAATACAATATTATTGAATATAGTTGGACGATATTTTTCAACCCATGGGGTATAATTTTTATTGTTTGTGTTATTCATTCGCTTTAATATTATAAGGAGCTTTTTATTTAAATAAAATTGATTATTAATATTATAAATTAATGTCCAATACAAATACACATCCCCAGACCGGTCCAATGATGACTATCCAACAACAAAACACCCAAAATGATGAGATTGGTACATTACAGTTAATCATAGGACCGATGTATGCTGGGAAAACATCAAAATTAATAGAAACATATAGTAATGCGATTAAAAATAACCATAATGTTATCGTATTAACACATAGCTCAGAAATACGCTATTCAATTGATAAATTAAGTACACACGACCAAAAGCAAATTTCTTGTTTTAAATATGATAAAATAAATACATTTATTCAAGATAAATCAGATGATATCGCGAATTCTCATGTAATTTTAATAGACGAGGCTCAGTTTTTTGAGGACTTGTTACAAATAAAAAAATTAGTGGATGTTTGTCATAAAAATGTCTATGTATTTGGTTTAGACGGAGATTTTAAACGAAATAAATTTGGACAGATACTGGAGTTAGTTCCTCATTGCGACAGTATTGAAAAATTAACGGCACAATGTACTCTATGTAGTAAGAATGCAATATTTAGTTGTAGAATTATAAACAGTGATGAACAGGTATTAATTGGATCAAACGAGTCTTATGAACCATTGTGTAGGAAATGCTACAATTCCAAATAGTTCGGTTTAAACATATTAGAAAACAATTTAAATTAATTTTTATTAATTACCATATAAATGTCTCAAGTAGTCGTTGAAGAGAAGAAAAAAAGAGGAAGAAAAAAGCAAAATGTTGTCTTACAGGTTGGTTCGACGGTTCAACCAGGAAGTGTGGTAAATGATTCTTCTTCCCCAGTACAATTGGATGATGCTAAACCACTTCCTAAAAAAAGAGGACGCAAACCAAAGGGTGGTAAGATTATACCTCAAGTAAATACAAGTACTATCTCTATGAATCCCGATCCCAACATAATTTTACATTTGAAGTGTTCGATTAAAGATATATCTACTTCTTTTCAAGAAACATATCAATATGATCCAACGGTTGAATCAATTCAAAGTTTCAATTTCGACGAAAATAATGCTGTAAATTATTTAGAAGAACAAGGTAAATCTGATGATTTGTTGAACAATCAATCAAGTGCTTTAAGTTGTATAATGAACGATGAACTACCACAACACCATAACAACCAATGTAATCCATCGGAACAATCTAATAATATTAACACCTATAACGAGAGTAATGATAATGACGATCTTAAACTATTATGGAAGAAGATCAATTCATTAAAGGTAAAATTACATAATAATGATATATCAGATAAGCGTTCAGCTTGTTTTTGGTGTACATGCGAGTTTGATAATCCACCCATATATATACCAAAATGTGAGTTTAAAGAAACTTATCAAGTATATGGGTGTTTTTGTAGTCCCCAATGTGGAACCGCATATTTAATGGATGAAAAAATGGACTCTTCTGTTAAATTTGAAAGATACCAATTATTAAATCATGTTTATGGAAAGATATTTAATTACGAGAAAAACATAAAACCTGCTGCAAATCCATATTATACACTTGATAAATTCTATGGTAATCTTTCTATAAAAGAATATAGAGAATTATCCAAGGGTGATCAGTTATTAATCCTTGCTGAAAAACCACTAACTCATGTTTTTCCCGAATTATACGAAGACAATTCTGATTATGCTTTAAATCAGCGTACTACTCCAGCCACTTCTTACAAATTAAAGCGCAAAACAGTTACTGCTACAAAAACTACAGTTTTGGATAATTTTGGTATTGGAAAAGGTGATAGTAAATAATTACCAATATATTCTACAAATTATCTGTTATATGTAATGATATACTCGTGACATTACATATAATAATAAATATAAACTGCAATATGTCTAATCAACCTTGGATATCATTTTTTTATATTGTTCGGCATTTTCCTGGTCGGTTCGAAATTTTCGCGATCCGACATCCATTAGGTTTCTAATCTCTCCATATATTTGCTGATTTGTTGTCATGTTACTGTTTATACTAGGGTCAGTTTTTTTATTTGTGATACCATAGAACTCGTTTAATACGATCTCATAATTATAATCGACCGTTTCTAATTTCGCTCTAGCAGTATTTTCATCATAATCAGTTTGTCTACACACCATATTAACTGATTCATTCTTAATTCTCGTTAAACGGGCTTCGTGTATTTTCTGTAATTGCTGTTTCTTTTCTTGATCTGTATTTGTTTTATCATCAGTTCCGTATTGTTCTACAGTAACTGAGGTTTGCTGATTATTGCTATTATCGGTGGGTGTATTCATTTTATATAATTACATTAAATATTTTTTAAACTATATTAAACGAATCTTTATTATAATTAATAATAATGGAATATACACAGAAAACACCAAACAATTTATCTAAATATGTTGATGATTTTCATATATCGGTAAAAAAAGAATTTGAAACGGCTTTAACAAATATATATACTAGTGAAATCAATAAATATAGTGATATTATAGAACATATAGTAAAGTTACCGTTTGTCCAGGCAATTGTAGACGAGAACATTCGACTTAAAGAAGACATATTAAGATTACACGAAATTTCTAGAAAACATGAAAACCGACTAGATAACAAGCAGGTTGTATTAGAAATATCTGATAAACCCATCGAACAATCTTATCAAAACATGGATGATGTTGTTTTGAATCATCATGATAGTGAAAATGAAGATAGTGACGATGAAGATAGTGATGATGAAGATAGTGATGATGAAGACAGTGGTCACGCCATTGACAAATCACTATGTGTTGAATCAAATTTGAATAATCAGCCTACATTTCCAAAACCAATCATTGAAGAAATACAAACAGAAGAAGTAGAGCAGTCTGTCGACGAAGCAGAGGAGGGGGAGGAGCAGTCTGCCGACGAAGAAGAGAAGGAGCAGTCTGCCGACGAAGAGGAGGAGGAGCAGTCTGCCGACGAAGAAGAGGAAGAAGCAGAGGAGGAGGAGCAGTCTGCCGACGAAGAAGAGGAAGAAGCAGAGGAGGAAGAAGCAGAGGAGGAGGAGCAGTCTGCCGAAGAAGAAGACGAAGAAGAGGAAGAACAAGAAGTAACCGAGTTAGAAATTGACGGAAAGACCTATTATTGTGACGGAGATGATAACGGTAATATTTATGAGGATGACGATGGTGATGTAGGAAATATTGTCGGTGAATTAAAAGACGGAGAAGCAATATTTCATTAAAATATTATGATTTCATAATATAAATGAACGGTAATTTATGCGCTCCCGCTATGTTGTATGTAGGATTTTCACTCACTCAAATTATTATTGATACATTTAAAGGCTTCTATGATGTTGCTTTTTTTAAATCGATTGTCATGATTGTATTCACTATTGTATTGAACGCACTTTGTAGCCAAGGTTTAGGTATTATCTCATGGTTAATTGTATTTTTGCCATTCATCATGATGACATATATTACTGCTATATTAATGATCACACTTGGTTTTGGCAACAACCCCGATGATACAAAAAATAAAGTAGTCTATCCATCGGATTATCCAACAGTATTACATAAACCACGACACCCAATCGCAAATGGTATAAAAGATCAAGAACACACTGCTTACATTGGCAATGTCAATAATACAAATGATCCATCAAATGATCCAAATGTTCCAGATGAACCTACTCATTTACAAGAATCAAATGATGTTCCCAATCCATCAAATAAACATGACTAAAATTTGGTAAACGATAAAAAATAGAAATAATAATAGTTTCAATATAAATAATTTAAAAGTATACGGTTTAAATTATTATATAAATGACAATATTGAACGAAGTAACAGATTTAATTACGAATATTTTCAAGGGTATGTTTGATATAATGTATATGATATATGACATTTCGATATTTAGCACAGTATTTATAACTCTCCCATATAACACAAATGCTGAAAAAAACCAAATACATAATGATATCATATCAACAACCAATACATTTTGTAAAGACATTGTATTTGATATCGGGTGGAAATATTGTGAACTGATTACATTTACAAACACTTTTTATAAAAAATCAATGGTGCCAAAATTCCACGAACTTACAGATTATGCTTACAGAAACGATGTTTTATTAATAAAAGACGGCATCGAAAATGTATCTTTTAAAAACTGGAATGACCTACACGATTCAATTGAAGAACTCGATTACGATTTAATAATGTATACTGATTATAGTTTGAACGATGACAAGAAAAATTATACCATGATTATTGATGACAGGAGTATTCGAATGAAACAACCAGACGAAAAGCCATCTTCAGTAAATTTTATAGTATTTCAACTAACTACAAATGATACAAAATATGACATATCTTTAAAGGAGCCTAAAAATTTCTTACTACAAAACAATGTTTTAAAGTATCCTTTTTTTAAATGGTATATGAAAACCGTGTATAATATAGAACTGAGCGAAGAATTTAGCGTAAATTACATGACACAAGATATGTCAATTGCTGAATTACATAGTCCATTTTTTATAAAATTTAGTGAAGACAGTATTACTTGTTTTTCATCTGCAAAACCAACTCCTATAATACTATCTAGGTCAGATTCTGAAGTAGAGACATATATAGATTCTGAAGTAGAGACATATATAGATTCTGAAGTAGAGACAGAGACAGATATAGATTCTGAAGTAGAGACCGACATAGATTCTAATATAGATAAAGAATTCGAAGTTTCATTAAATAGTATATTTGACGATAGTTTAATGAATAATATTAACAATTGTGAAAAATTAAAGGCTCAATAGAATAGAAAAGTAAATAAAGATAGTGTAAATAGTTTAAAAAAAAATTGACACCTAATAGTATAATGGAAGGCTCCCATAGTTTGGAAGATTCGCCTATGCCACAACATAACTTAACCGACGAATGGTGTATTTGGGCACATTTACCACATGATACTGATTGGTCGTTGAATAGCTATAAAAATATTTACACATTAAAGACAGTAGAAGATGCTATTGCCGTGTCCCAGGCTATTCCACCGAGATTGGTGAAGAATTGTATGTTGTTTATTATGCGTAAAGGAATCACTCCTCTATGGGAGGATCCAAGAAACCGGAGTGGTGGGTGCTTTTCATACAAGGTAAACAATAAAATTGTTACTGATTGTTGGAAGAATTTGTCTTATAGTCTAACTGGTGAAAGTTTATCAAAAAATAAAAATTTGCAAAAACAAATAAATGGAATAACTATTTCTCCAAAAAAGAATTTCTGTATTGTTAAAATATGGTTGGCAAATTGCGAATTTCAAAATGCGTCTATGATTGATTGTACAAGTGGTATAGACGCTTATGGGTGTTTGTTTAAGAAACATGCTCCAGAATATTAAAAAAAATGATTAAAAATAAAAATGATTAAAAATAAAAATGATTAAAAATAAAAATGATTAAAAATAAAAATGATTAAATAATATAATAAAAGTATTCATTTTTATTATATTAAAATTATTCTGCTATATCAAGATATGATTTGACCTTAATAATATCTTCCCCTCGAATGTTATTTATTATAGTAGCAAATTGCATATCGAAAGAGAAATGTTGGTAAAATGTTTCCCGACAATTTTTTATTTTTTCATACACTATATCATGGTTTGATTCTATATACTCTATATGTTGTTGAATGCTTAACGATTGTTCTTCTGGTGTATTACCTTCCAAATAAAATACATTATCACCAAACCATGTTTCAAAAAATGGGTTTTTATCACAAATTATTGGAACCCCTGCAGCAATTCCTTCAAATATACGCATCGAACAAATTTCATTTCTAATATGTTGTTGAGTTGACAATACTAAACATATACCAGTTTCTTGTATTTTTTTTATTACAGATATACCATCAAATTGTATTTCACCCTTATATGATTTAAATCCTTTCCAAGGTATAATATTACCAAACTTTGTGGGACCAAATATGTTAACAATATTCATATTATCTAATTTATTCAATAGGTTAATTACAGAACCTCTAGTGTCTTTTTGAAAGTTTGTATCCCGATCTGTATTTTGCCAATTAGTACCAACATAAAACAGTTGGGGATTTTTATTTATTTTATTTATTGGAGACACAATAGACAGTGGTAGAGAAGTTGTTAAATGTCCATACATCCGATTATCTGATGTAACTGAATAAATAAACTGGTCTATTATAGGAGAATATGCCGACAAATAACCATCAAATCCAATTATATTCCTAAAACATGGAACCATAAATGGAACTGGGTTCCATAATGTAAGAATCGATGTATGATTACTAATTTTTTTAGAATCGTGATGTAGTCCAATAACTGTTATTTTATTATTAACTGGAAAAATATTTATATTTGTACCGGTTAATGGATGTCCAGAAAGTACAATCCCGGTTTTGTCAATTTTTATAAAGTCAATATTATAGTCATTGCAATATATATTAATACGTAATAATAACTCTGATTCTGCATTCTTTAGTTCAGGGAATGAATCTATAAAAATAAATGTATGTATAAATGATGAATTATTAAAATATTCGGATACCTTTTTTTTCATTATATTTTTTTTAATATTTTTTTTTATAACTTCTGATTTATTATTACCTAAATTAAACATTATATATTAATGAAAATAAATTTTTCAATAGAATTATACACAAATACACAAATACAAAATAAATATAAAAACAACCATATAAATATTTTTTATGATATAATAACTATACTATTTCATAAAAATGTCGAGACATGAAGAGGAATATAAAATACTTATATTGACTGCTTTTATATCTGGTTGTATGTGTATAATAATTACAATGGTTGGTATATTATGTTGTAGATGTAATCCGTCTATTTTACCTTGTAGACGAAATGAAATAAAAAATATTTATACCATGCAAAATGTCATTCTACAAGAAGAAGACACGTTATAAGTATAGTAAATTATCTATAATTCATATAATGATAAATTTAACACCTTATCATTATATTGTTACCGGAATATGTAAATATCTAAAAGTCGTTATATAAATCAAGACATGAAATTTTAATTATTAGGAGGAAGTGGACTGAGGCATAATTTAATAGTTCCAAGACTGGCTACATAGTATTTAACGACCAAAGGCAAATCATTCTCCAGATACATTTCAATCTGACTACAAAGATTGGTACACTTGATAAAATATCCCAAATTCTTCAATGAAAATTCACCCTGGATAATTTTGCTTGAGTCTTGTTTTTCAATAAATTCCATTCCACCATTTGATTCCTCGCGCTTTACTTCAGCGGTAGCAAACTGTCCAGCGCATCGAAAGATCAGTTCATTGCCGACGGATTTGATCTCCAATCGGTCCGATATACAAGACAAATCACGAATGATTTTTTGGAAATCAGTGGATGGTAAATTGATGACGGAAGAAAAGTGAACATCGGGTTCTTCAAACTCGTCGGTGTCTGGTTCAATAAGACGAAGTTTCTGTGTTTTACATTGCTTAATGTCGCCATTTTCGAATTTTAGACCAAGAAAGGAAACAATACCATCATAATAATCTTCTTCTTCAATATAGATAGTCAATGTGTCATCATTATCAATTGAATTGATCAATTTAAATAAGTGAAACATATTAACACCAATAACAATCTTTTCTTTTTTGCATTCATAATGTTCAAAATTCTCGGCACCTAAAAATAGATGCGCAAGCATAGTATGTGATTTATCCATATTGATAATTCGAATACCATCCTTCTTAAATGTAATATTTGTTTCCAATAATATATCCTTTAGCGCAGTCATTAATGTACGAAACGGAGCAATTTGAACAGTTTTAATAGTAAGAACATTTTTAGATTCAAACGAAGACATCTCTTATAATTAAATTTTATATTAAAATCTTTAAATACTTATGCGTTTAATATAAAATATTGAGTGTTGTATTTACTAAAACTAAAGATTGGTGGATAATAAATAAATGTTTAGTCAAATATCTTATAAGCAGATATAAACATGCCTAGTAATATAATAAACATACCGGCATAATCATCCACAGTAGTAGGAACATGTAACCAATATCTATTCGTCACTAATTGGCCTAAAAAATCAAAAACATAAGAACTTAAGGAAATTTGTGGCGCGGTTAAAAATAAATTGCCCATTCTATTAGCAGGTATTACAAATAACCATTCTATGGTTGCCCACTTCTCAGCACCCATCACCTTTTTTAGGAATGACGCATTTTTCATTTCAGGAGTTGTTTGTTGAAATAAGGCTAAATCCATTAGTAAAACAATGAATATATTTAGTACAAGCCATACAATTAATCGATTCCAGGTAAATTTTGTTTTCATATTATATATTATAATATGAATAAAATTTTATTGTATGTTCAGTTTTTAGCATCTTTTATTATTGCCCAATCCATTTCTATGTGGGGGCAATTTTATACACTAAAATACCCTGATTTATCCATGTTAAAGGCTCTTGCCATGGCTCTACCATTTGCTTGGTTAGATTGGTTTTTTATGACAATTGCCGTAAATTTAGGACATAAATATAAACTAGTGACAGAAACACAAGATACATTCTTATTGATTATCACCCAATTTACTGTTATATTGCTCATGAACAAATTCTTCTTAAAACAACCTCTTTCAAATAGTGATTTAGTTGCATTCGGTATCATTTTACTAGCATTTGGGATAAGTTACATGAATTTGGTGAGTAAAACATTCGGTATTCCAATTCCTAAGAAGGATAAAAAGGAAGAGACTGACGAAAATGATGTGAATGCTATTACAAATGAAGATGCTGTCATTAATGCATAAATATGTAGTATACGACATTCATAATTCATAATTCATAATTCATAATTCATAATTCATAATTCATAATTCATAATTCATAATTTTTATATACAAATGTATTATATATGAAAATTAAAAACGGGTTCAAATTTAAGAAAAATGGTTGGAATTATATTTCTATCAGAGGAAATCCTAGCGAACGAGGTTATGCACATGGACTTTTATTGCGCGATGAAATTAAGGAGTGTCTCAAAACATTAAAATGGAAAATGTATGACACACATGGTATCGAAATGGCATTTTTCGTTGAAGTCAGTAATTTCCTCTTTAAAAAACCTCTTGAAGAAAATTTCCCCGAATTTTTCGAAGAAATTAAAGGAATTTCAAAAGGCGCACAAGTAGATTTAGATCAACTTATATTATGGAACAATATTACATCATTTGATTACGCTCTTCCAAAATTAAAAGTATATTTGGAAGAAATGCCACATCTTAGAGAGAAATACGGACACCTGTTAGAAACATTACCGGATGGTGGACTCATGGAAGGTGGGTCAAAAGATAAATGTTCATCTTTCATTGCTGTCGGTGACTATACACATGATGGTAAAATATGCTGTGCTCATAATACATTTGAGAATTTTGTGGATGGACAATATTTCAATACGATTATTGATATTAAACCAACAAAAGGCCATCGTATTTTATTTCAAGGAGCCCCTGGATACTTGTGTAGTCAAACAGATTTTTTTATCAATAGCAAGGGTTTTATTGGCACCGAAACAACCATTGGTGGATTTATCAAATATGTTCATAAAGATCCCATTAGTTGTCGTATTCGTAATTGTATGCAATATGCGAATACATTAGATGATTATGTCGAAATGCTCCAAAAAGAAAATTCCGGTGATTATGCAAATTCATGGTTGATTGGAGATACAAACAATAACGAAATCATGCGTATAGAATTAGGACTTAATTTTTCGAACATCGAGAGAAAAAAGAATGGCTATTTTATTGGATTCAATGCGCCATATGACCCAAGAATTAGAAATCTTGAATGTGTTAATAGTGGGTTTGATGATATTCGTAGACATCAAGGTGCTAGAAAAGTCCGATTAGAACAATTAATGGAAGAGAACAAGGGGAAATTAAATGTTGATATTGCCAAAGAGCTAATTGCTGATCATTATGATGTATATCTCAATAAAACAAACATGTGCTCCAGATCTGTATGTTCACACTACGAATTGGATGACCGTGCATTTATGAGCCAAGCAGATAGACCATTACCATACCAACCTCGTGGTGCAGTGGATGGATGCGTTGTCGATACAGAATCTTGTAAGAAGATGGGGTTTTATGGTCGATGGGGTAGTTCGTGTGGTACACCGTTTGAAGTGAAACCATTTATAAAACAAAATATGCAATGGAAACGATATGCACCATATTTATTAGATCGTCCTAGCCAACCATGGACATATTTCAAGTCCTTAGATAAGAAACCAATTGGTGAGTTTATACATAAAACAATCAAGTCACATAAAAAGAAGTCTAAACACAGTACGAAGAGAGAAAACAAATAACCAGGAAAAATAATCACAAGAAATAGTCATAAGAAAATACCACATAAACATAATACATTGTAATATATTACGATAAAAGTAGTAACATATTATAAGATGTATAATATAATGGATAATAACAATAAATTTGGAAATGAAAATAAATATGTATGTGACATACATAAAACATACGATGTTACCGTAGTATATCCATTAAGTCCGGCAAGATTCAAATGTTTACAGTGTAAAAAAAAACGGGTTCATGGTTATACGAATCCAGATCATGTATCCAATCCTTTTGGATATCTTTACTTAGCCCCGATGAATTGTATTGAATGTTCAGTGAAACATAAAAGGTGTATGTGGTGTAAATAACATGATACATACCGACAAATGAATAATATAATATATTATAGAGGGATATTCTATAATATATTACCTTACCAATGGTGTAAAGCGTGTTTTTACCTTACCAATTGTGTAAAGAGTGTTTATACTATGATATTATAATTTAACACGCACCGTCTTTCGATTTCCATAACCATGTTTTTTTCTCGATTTCTTAGCTAGTCGCAAGGCCTTGCTCGTTTTCTTACAACCCTTCTTAAGAATATTATAGTCAATTGCAGCCGACTTCCCAGATGTTATTGAACTTGCTAATCGTGCATATCCCCATGATTGTGCGGTTTGGTTTGGACGACTTCCTGAACTGAAATAAGCCCCCTCTCCTTTTTTTACTATTTCTCTCAATGAACGTAGTGAACATCCGGTTTTGATGGCCAATGTTCTAGATGGTTTTAATTTATTAACTTTATATAAACGTTTAGCATTTGTTACATGGTTACTTGGTTTTGATTTGAATGACTTGATCCGTTTACGAGTGTAGTATTTTCCTTCTTTATATTGCCGTCTAGATTTTTTTAGCATTTCTCTCTGTTTCTTTTTATCTGTTTGAGTTAACTTAGTTGGAATATATCTTCTTGGTACGTGTTTCTGTTTTTGTACATGTCTATTTCTACTGGATATTTTATGTTTTCGTGTGTGTCTTTTACCGCCTTTATGTTTTGTGGAGGTATCTTTTGTTGAAATATTATATATCATGGGAATACCATATTCCATAGCTTGTTCTTTTCGGGTTCCATCTCCTTCGCCAAATTCGCGTTGCTTTGCTTCACTATAAAATCCAGGATAAAATCTGGCTACAATTTCATTCATCGCTCTAGTAGTCTTCGCATCATCGTGTAACAACTGACCCATTCTTAATTGGTTCACTAATTCGCCTTCCTTGACATGTTCAGTGTGTTCTCGGTTTTCAAATCGAAATCCTAAATTATAATAATAAGAAATAACACTTTCGATAGCATCCAATTTAATATATTTTGCCTTTAATTTCTCTCCTAATTTTATAATTTCTTTCATTATATCTGTCCCTTTCCTTTTGGTCTTTCCTTCTTGGATTCTTGTTTCCATAGAGTGGAATTTGGAATTACATATTAACTTTAAATATAAATGATCGTTTTCTTCGTCAACCTCATCATTCGTTTCATGTATTACGCACGCAAACCCTCGAATTTCTGTATATCCGTCATATTGAAATGTATGAATAAATAAATAATCGGCGTCTTCAAGAGAATCATGTAAGAAGTCATTTTTTATATCCGACATACACAATGATTTCTCTACATTTTCTTTTAATAATCGGGACGAGTAGTCGAGATACATTTTTTCACCATTTGGTTTACTTTTGTCAATGGCAATTATTTTGGACATTTTAAATTAACGGAATGTATATAATAGTTAAATATATAAAAATGGAACAAATTTTGTTTTTGTTATAATAATTCATTCCATTTTTTAATATTTTATTATAGTATAATTATAAACACGTATGGGGACACATTTTACAGATAGATTTTCGCTTTTACATGTAGCGTCTGGTATCATTTCTTATTATTGGGATATTTCTCTCTATACATGGTTTATCATTCATCTTTTATTTGAGTATCTTGAGAATACCCATGTTGGAATGAAACTAATAAATACGCTTCCTATATGGCCTGGTGGCAAGGACAAAGTCGATAATATGATAAATCGTACTGGAGACCAGGTTTATGCAGTAGTTGGGTGGTTTTTAGCCTACATGGTGTGTTCATATGAATAATCAGTTGTAATATAGTTCGTTATGTAATTATATTACAAACCTATTTAAAACGATTTTATTATACTATTTAGATGTCAGAAGAATCATTAACTTCCATTATAAAAGAATTGGTTTCGAAATACCAAGACAATCCGACTATTTTTAATAAACTAATACAACATGTCGAGCAGTTGCCCGAATTATTAGAAAATACACATACCACTATTATCGAAAGAGAGAAAAGAAAAAACAAATTAGAATCTGAATCCGAGCTATTTATCCAGAAATTTTTACACAATCACAAGTATTATTACCACCCACCTTCAGAACTATTTTTTCAATATCGTGACGATTATAAATATTATGTAGCTAAAGAAGATGATGTTCAGCATGCTATTTTATCTACAATTAGTGCAAATAAAACATTGATGGATTGGAAACATAAACTCAAGGTGAGTATTCTAAAGAAAATAAAAGAGCGCGATGTTTTCTCTTGTATTCCAGAATCAGAAACGATTCAGGCTGTGATTAATCGCTTATATCCATCTGTCTGTAATAATCGTGAAAAGGCCAAATATTTATTAACCGTACTCGGTGACGCCTTATTAAAAAAATGCAACCATACCTATTTTATTACGAGCAAAAGTAAACCATTTTTTAAAGAGTTGAGTAATCTCTCTTGTATGTTATTTGGCAGTGCAAATTTATTTAATATATTTAAGGTAAAATATTACGAACATAAATATAGTGATTGTAGAATTGTTGACACCTTAGATCACATTAATCTAGAAAATTGGAGTCAATATTTTAAACAAAATAATGCTCTCGATTTATTCTGTGTAGCTGCCCATTATTCCCAACGATATGATAATGCCGACACATTCTTATCAGAACATTGTAAGGATACTTCGTTAAAGAAATATGCGTTCTATTTAAAGGATAAGGATGAATCTCAAATGATAGATATATTTTATGAGCAAAATATCGAGAAGAGCGAAGATTGTTCTATTTCGTGGAAAAATATGCAATATTTGTGGAAACATTTTATCGATGCCGAACGACTACCTAATGTGTTTTTTTCCTCTACTCTAAAAAGTAAAATGATTGAAAAATTTAATTATGATGGTCACAGTGATATGTTTTTAGATTGTACAAGCAAAATTTTACCAAATGTGAGTAAATTTATTCAGTTTTGGAATGATTCGATCGAAGTCTTGTATGGTTCGTATGGATCGGTGGACGGTTCAGACGGTTCGGGTGATATTTGTGGAAATACTGAAGAATTGGAAATTGATGAATTATGTTCCTTATTTACACATCATACAAAAAGTAGTATTACAGAGAAACATGTTATTGATTTAATTAAGCATTATTATCCTGATGTTAGTATGGAAGACGATAAATATTTATTACATACACAATGTAAGTTGTGGAATAAAAAACAAGATATTGTCGATTTTATAAAAAAATATAACTCGACTTATGAGAATAAAAATGGTTCTAGTAGCAATATTAATAATGACAATGAGAACGGTAATGATAGTAGTAATGATAGTAGTAATGGTAGTAGTAATGATAATAACATGTACTCAGAAGAGATACCAATTAACGAATTATACCAATATTATTGTAAATGTAAAAACAAGTTCATTACCAGTAAACGATATTTCGAGAGATTTATTAAAGAAGAATCTGAATTGTATATTATTGATAACAATTTTATAAAAGTCGATTCATTTAAAAATATTTAGATGAATTATGATATCATACCAATCATAATTATAAGAAAATAATTATGATTTATTAGTTGATTTGCAGATATTTGCTAAATATGTTTACTTTCTGCGGGTGCTACGCTTCTTGGTAGTTCTCTTAGACTTCTTCATATTTTTGACACCAAACACACCACTACCCTTGGGTTGAAGGAACCCCTTAAGGTGCTTTTGTGTCTTGGCCAAATGACTCTTCTTCTTGGAAAGAATTCTTCCATGTTTCATCATAAGTTCGTGTTTCTTTAAACCTCCTGCGGTCTTGTATGCTGTACCGTGCATAACTTGGGCGCGTGAACCTTCAAGAAGGTCATACTTCATATTTCCAATGTGATATTTGCCATCGGCACCTTTGTCGTGTCTTTTAACCATTATAAAGGATAGAGAGAAAATTATTTATTCCTAAAATCTAAATTACGCGCAAAGAATAATTACCAATGGTCTAAATTATAAGGATTAAACTGTAAAAACTTAAAATCTATTCCTGGGTGGTTGGCCATATCCACTTGGACCTCCAGAACGCTGTCCATAGACATTCGTCGGTACATTTTTAACGGTCCATTTTTTATTTCTAATTTGACTTTGGTATTGTATTAATGTAGATATTTTTTCGGAAAGTGTTTGAGTATTTATTACCACATTTCCAGAAGATCCTGGCATATTTTTATTAAACGCATTACAGTTTCTAAATCGCGAGTTACATACTTGAATGGGTCCACCATTCGAAGAAGGAATGTATGGATTTGGTCCAGGAGTTGGTCCAGGAGTTGGTTCAGGTTCAGGTTCAGGTTCTGGAACAGGTTCGATTTTTTGTACTGTCGGTGGATATACATTATCTGGAATTTTGAATTCATCCATTGCTTCTTCAAATGGAATATGTTTCGGTTCAGGTATTGGGTCAACTGATTGTCCAGTTACTGTTGGTGGATACATATGGTCGGGTATGTTAAATTCGGACATAATAGGCTTGCTAGGTATAAGTTTCGGTTCAGGTATTGGATCATTTGAGTGTCCAATAACTGTTGGTGGATATACATAATCAGGTACCTTAAATTCCGACATTGCCTCTTCAATTGGTATAAGTTTCGGTTCAGGTATTGGATCATTTGAGTGTCCAATAACTGTTGGTGGATACATATGGTCGGGTATGTTAAATTCGGACATAATAGGCTTGTTCGGTATAAGTTTCGGTTCAGGTATTGGATCAATTGATTCTCCAGTTACGGTTGGTGGATACATATGGTCGGGTATGTTAAATTCGGACATAATAGGCTTGTTCGGTATAAGTTTCGGTTCAGGTATTGGATCAATTGATTGTCTGGTTACTGTCGGTGGATATACATTATCTGGAATTTTGAATTCATCCATTGCTTCTTCAATTGGAATATGTTCCGGTTCAGGTTCAGGTTCAGGTTCTGGTTCCGGTTCCGGTTCTGGTTCCGGTTCAGGTTCAGGTTCAGGTTCAGGTTCAGGTTCCGGTTCCGGTTCCGGTTCAGGTTCTGGTTCCGGTTCCGGTTCCGGTTCCGGTTCAGGTTCCGGTTCAGGTTCAGGTTCAGGTTCCGGTTCTGGTTCCGGTTCCGGTTCAGGTTCCGGTTCAGGTTCAGGTTCCGGTTCCGGTTCAGGTTCCGGTTCAGGTTCCGGTTCAGGTTCAGGTTCCTGTTCAGGTTCAGGTTCAGGTTCAGGTTCCTGTTCAGGTTCAGGTTCCGGTCCGGGTTCAGGTTCAGGTTCAGGTTCCGGTTCAGGTTCCGATTCAGGTTCTGGTTCCGGTTCCGGTTCCGGTTCCGGTTCCGGATACATGACAGTAATTGAAACATTGGACGCTCCAAAAAACGATTGTTGACCACCATGTATTAAATTCAAACCGATATTATTTTGATTTAACGATATTAATGTAATTTCCCACAAAGTAACATTAGTTAAATTTTCACATCCATTAAAAGCGCTTGTTTCAATATTGGTAAGATTTTGGGAAATAGTTAGATCGGTTAATGTTGACTGATTATCGAACGCAGACGGTCCAATTGTGTTATATCCATTAATAGTAACAATAGACGCACCATTTAAATCACTCTGGACAATTGTTTGTGTTAAACCATTGTTGTCTCCATTAAATATTTTTGTTCCAATGATATCTACATTTTCTTTACCACCAATTGTTTGATTGGGTCCCAATGACAGGAGGGTAGATGATGTATTTACATCTTTATATATAGTGGTTAAGCCACTTGATGTGAATACATTATTTGTACCAATGGTTGTCAAATTGGAACCTTCCACAAATATTACTTTTTCTAACCGCGAACATAAATGAAATGCTGTATTTTCAATAATTTTCACCAATGCTGGAATAGTAATATCTGTCAAATTTTCACATCTATAAAACGCACTGGTTTTAATTTCCGTCACCGATGTTGGGATAGTAATATCTGTCAAACTTCTACAATCAAAAAATGTTGAATTCTTTATTTTGTTATAGTTAAATGATGGAGAAAATGTAACTGTTGTCAATGCGGTACAAAAGCTAAACATGTTATTTCCCAAGTTAATGATATTGGGAATATTATAAACGGTTCTTAACACATAACAGTGATAGAATACATCATCATCAACAGTAATTAAGTTACAACTTATATCAAATTCTACTTCTTCTAAGTATGTAGCGGATTTGAACGTACCTATTCCAATTGAGGTAACATTTGTTCCAATAAATATTTTTTTGATTTGATTTTTCGTAATGGAATCACTGTACGAGGATTCAGTCAATGAACCAATTATATCAATATTATATGAAATATTATTTAAATCTATGAAAACACTCGCCATAAATGTGTTGTATTAATATATTCTATTATTCTATTATATATTTTTCGTCAAATTAATGATGGGTTTCCAATTTGATAAGTGTTAGGATCATATAATTGACCAATTTCATTAGATATGCCAATTATACTATCTATATTGAATTGTGTATTTACAAAATTGGCTAAAGTTTGCTCTTCATATTGTTGAGAAGTTCCTTCAATAGAAGTTAATGACTGATTTACTGTTCCCGCAAATAGTAATCTATTTTTACTGGAATCATCTTGTGATTTATTGACACCTGTCACAGACCACCCATGCTGTACAATAACACTATTATTACTTTGATCTATACCTGTACTTATTGTTGTGCCATTATTATTATATTCACTTGATTGATACATAGCATTCCATTCAGGCAAAGATGGCGATGATTGGTCTATTGGTGTCAATGTATACGATAAATGTAGACCAGTAATAGTTTGATCATTTTTAATCATTGTTTTTAAGATAGTACATGAAACATCTTGATAAGTTGCTAAATCTTCACCTAAAATATTTTTTGTTGTTTTTTCTGTCCATAAATATATTTCTGTCATTTTAATTATTCTTGTCGTTACTAATAGTTTGTAAAAATTGTTTATGATTTATACACAATTTTTACTTATTTTATTTATTTAATTTTTATTTAATTTGATTTTAATTTTTATTTAATTTTTATTTTTGGTTATCTTTATGATAATGGATAAGTTTCAGGGCTAGCTACATGTGATATCAAATAAACTAAATCATTGAGACCGACAGGAGTGTTATCAGTACTTTTAATATTAGCAAAATAATTATTACTTGCTGCTTCACTTGTTATTGCACTAGCTATACTAGCATAATCCGGATTAATTGTTACTATATAGTTAGCTAATGCTATAGCATCTTCATTATTTATAATATTATTACCATCAAAATCAGCCTTGTTTCTTATAGCAGTTAATGATCCAATTAATAATATTAATGCTGATTCAACTTCTGTATAATAATATTCCCCCGTCTTAAAAGACATTACTTCTCCTGCATGAGGATACGTATTATTCATTGTATTACTACCACCATATCTAGTAGAATAATATGGACCTTTTAAACTAGCACCAGTAGGGGCATATGCTATATATAATTGACTCCACAAATCTGAATCTGAATTAATGTCTGTATTAGATAAAACATCTGTCCCTTCTTTATTTTCTTGGTAAGGATGTCCCATAAAATTCCAACCTTGAACTAATGTTAGATTAATTCCTCGTATTGCCTTAATAGTAGCACCAGAAATGTTGAGAGTTCTAGTTGTGTCGGTAGCATTTTCCAACCCATTGTTTCGTCCATCTTGTGTTGTTAGAAATATTGCATAACCTTGATCATAATTAATCTCAATATCTGCTGTTCCACTCCAAGCACCATTCTCATATACATAACTGTCCCACATCCAATCATATATTAAAATAGCATCAGTAGATAGTAGCCCTGTTATAGATTCAATAATACTATGCAATGATGTTTTATCTGTATCAACCACATTAAAAGATATTTTATTCCATCCTCCATGAGTAAATGTAAATGATTGACTACCAGCATTACCAAGAGTTATATCAGTTGAATCGCTTGTATATTGAACATATGATTTGACTGGATTGCCAATACTAATCACAGTTGGTTGTTCAACGATAAATCCTGTGTCTGATGTAGCTGTCCATTTTCGCGATTCGTAATTAGCATTACTAGACCATGAAGTAACATTAGAGAGAGCATTATGACCTGTTTGTTTTTCCGAATACCAAGTTATATCATAATTATTGTTACTTACGTCACCTGTGGTATCAGCATTACTAGTTATATCATATGTAAGCGCATTTGTTACGGTAGTTTTATACACACCATTATGATAAATTTTATACTTACTATCTGTCATTGCAAATTTTAAATCTATAAAAACAGTAGCAGTCGCACCACCGGTTATTTTATCTAATTGATCAGTATCATTAAAAGGATCGCTACCGATATTATGTCGTGTATAACTAGTTACATATAAATTATGAAGAGTTTTTTTAGCATCCACACCACCACCTTTCCATAATTGGAACATAAACCCCCCTGTTCCAGTTAGGTTCTTATCACATAGTAATACTTTAGATGAATCCGACCCAGTCTCGCTCCATGTATAGTTATCTAGACAATAATTATTTGCGACATCAAACACAGCTATAATATCACCTTCGACCATAGTATAATCGCTTATAACAGAATCATCTCCGGTTGGATCAAGTGTCATTTTGGTAGGAGATCCTGGGGATTGACCTATAAATCTATTTTGTGCAATCATATGTTTTGGTGTTGTTCTCGTTACCCCGCCTGATAATGCCCATGTATATGCATTATACTCTGGATGTTTCCATTTTAAATTATTACCATCAAAATCTTGTTGATAAACCGGTTCTCCAAGTTCAACTGGAATTTTAAATCCAGAACTAACACTATCATCTGTTGCTGTTATGCTATAATTAGCTACATTGACTGTATTTTGACTAGTCGAATATGGTTTGGTCTTAGCGCCACTATCGTTTGGTGTCCATATATTAGAATCAGCATGAGTAGCTTGCATATTTGTATACACAATAACAGATGCAGTATAGGTGGATCCTGGCACCAATCCGGTTATATTGGTACTTGTGAACGTATTTGTTGAAGTAGCATCAACAGTAGGCACCCCCTCAATCACAGAATTAGATGGAGTTAAGGTATCTGCTGATCCCAATGTACTATTATATACATAAAACACACTGTATGCTCTTGGTGTATCAGTCGAATAACTACCGGAAGCTACCCAAGTAGGATTAATATTATTACTACCAGATCCCCCACCCATACTCACTTGTCCAGCTTTCACGGGTACTGATGTTTTGCCTTGAATATGGGTATTTGTAAATGTACCATCATATACCATATCTGAATATCCAGTACCATCATCATTTCCACCATCTTGTGTAGTACCATATAATAATGATAAACCCTCATTATTACCATCAGGACTATATCCTGATAAAACCCCTTGACTATTTTCAGTTAATATTCTAAACCCAATAATTTCATTATCATAACGATTAGTATAAGTATATGATTTGTAACTATTATGATTCGTTTCATTATTGTTCATAGTGTAGGTTGTGATATTTGATAGAGTCATTGATTCCGTAAAAGCATATGTATCACCAGTTTCCTGTTCATAATGTCCAGTAGTTTGAGCATTGGGATTAGTGATAGCGTATATATGAACCTTTTTTATCCAATTATAATTAGATGGATCATTTGCTTTATCTATAGAACCTAATGGATAATCCCACGAAATAGTAATTTTATTTAATAAGAAGTTACCTGTGACCGTCATATTTGTTACCTGTTTAGGTGCTGGCGCCAAAGCGATGGGTAAAGTCTGTATATATTTTGTAGTTCCAACAGGTGAGTATTGCCCATTGACTGGATCTGCCGCAATTACATTCAAATATATACCTATTTCAGTACCCATATTTGTTTTTGATCCATTTGCCCAATATTTTGACAATATAATATTATTACCACTCGCATCTGGTAAAATTTTTGCGTGAGGAATAGTAGTAATTAAATTATATTGTTCAAAAATTTGATATTCGGTTGGAGAAGTACCATCAGTAAATGTATAATCCGTTGGCACAGTAATAACAATAAAATTATCTTCATATGTTAGTGTATATGGATTTGAATCAAAACTTTGAGTTTGAATAATATTCGCAATACCATTTTGACTAGCATCAAGGTCATAAGAAAAAGCAGTATTTGAACCACTACTCTCAGGTACGGTAAAAGTTTGTGGTATAGTGTTAGAACTACTATTTGTAGTTGCTTTTAATGTACATGAAAAATATTTACCATAAAGTAAGTTTTCAATATTACCCGTGCCACCAGTAGGTATATTTATTCCACCTATTAATGATGTAGTAGGAGTAGCGGTATGATTACCCACGGAAGAATAAGTCTTAGACATTTGAGTCGAATTATCTGATACATCTGTTCCAGATACACTATAGGCTTGTCGTTGAAATGTATATGAAATAGAGCTAGCTGATCCAGTTGCTGGAGGAGTTTGCCATTCCAGTTGAATACTTGGATTGGTAGTAGCATCTGCTGCTGGAGCAACTTTCCAATTAATAGGAGTACCCGGTTGAGTTTTAACAGAAAATAATTTATTTGTTATTATATCACCTGTAATAACATTGAAAGCATTAATATAATAAGTATAGGTAGCATTAAACCAAAGACCATATGTATCATATCTCTCATGCCATGAATCAGTCGTCCATACTTTTTCTGGTAGAATAGAAATTGAATTTGATTCGCCATTGCCCATAAACAATACATCTTGTGAAAGATTACCACCACTACTATTTCCATCTGTACGCAATCTACGAATATTTTCAGTGAAAATTACTTTATCTGATGATGTGGATGATAAATTCGTAGCATCATCTTGGTGATAAACATCATTTAAACCAGAGGAGACCTTCCATTGTAATTTAACTTTGGCACCCCTATCTTCATCACCATTCGCAAAAGTACCAGGTGATTGATTACTTCCCTGCCAAGTGAGAGCCATATTATTTAATGAGAAACTTCTATCGAGTGTAGCATTACCATCTATAAAACTGTAATTTGCAGGTAGATTTGCAGATAGATTTGCTTTTAAAATATAGTTTCCACTTACAATATTTGGGTTGGTGTTCACATTATATAAATCAGCATTATTTAAACGAATATAACATGAAGCTGAATGACCAGGCGTATACCCAGACGTACCTCCACCGCAAGCCATATATAAATCTGCCGTTTCTCCACCCGATGAACCTGGTAAAAAAATAGATTTACCACCACTATGATTCCACTCTATAGTATTTAAATCCTGTACCGATCCATTGGTATTTACACCTACACATTTTGTACCATCAAACATAGCTATATCTATTAAATCAATACCTGATTCTGTTCCCCAAGTTTCAGTATTAAACCTTAATCCACCAGCGTTTGTTCCACCGACGTCCTTATGAACATAATAAGTATTTGGTTTATCAGGTTGAGTGCCAGACCATGATTTTACAAATGGAACGTTTTCCTCCTTATAATTATTCAATAACGTTGAATCATATAAATTGGATGATACAAAAGTGGACCAATCATTGGGTGTCATTTCAGCGAGTTTATCTGTCGCTATGCTACTATGTAAACCACCTGTGATATTGGCTACTTGTATTCCAGGACCAATACTAAAAGTAGTATTTACGAAATTCGCAAAGGTATTTTTATAATTAGTAGTACTATATATACCTGAGTTTGTAATTTTCTGACTTGTTGTACCAGCAAGTAACAAACGATTTGTGGTTGGATCAGGCGTCTCATTTCGTAAAGTATTTTTTACAGTCCAATTTGTTAAATTAGAAGGTCCAGCTAAAAACCCATTACCTTCTACTTGATAGCCAGAACTATTGTTCCATGACGGAAAATCTGAACCCGATTTTAATAACATAGATGGAAAATATAGACCAGTTATGTACTTATTAGTTAATGTACGATACATAATCATAGTACAAGGCGTATCCTGTGTTGAAATTGTTTTTTGGTCGTGTTCCGTCCAAACTGCTACAGTTGACGCCATTATATACTACTTAAATATATTATATTATGTCTGCCGACGGCTCATCTAGGTATTGTCTTGTCTCCCGACAACTTGTCTTCTTATTCTAAATAAAATAATTATTTATTAATTATTTTATTCTAAATTATAATATTTTTTATTTATGTTTATGTTCCATTTGTCATACTAAAATTAGAATCAGCTATTTTAGATAATAATCTAACTAAATCACCCACATCAATTTTGCCGTTATTATTAACATCCACATAGGTCTGCAAATCATATTCTGTCATATCAGTAATAATATCCCCGGCTGTTTTACCAGTAGTTTCATCATCATATACAGAGAATGTCGTTGAATCGTTAAGTAAATAAGCTTCTAATATCTCTGCGTCAGTACCATCAACCGTTCCATCAAAGTTGATATCACCTAACTTTCTTCCTCCAGGTTCAGTAATTTCAGGTGGATTAGCAGGTTCACCTATGACATACTCAGATGCTAGTAATAAATCAGAATTATCATCTACCACTGCTACAATTGAAGCTAATGTAACATTACCTTTTACTATAGCAAATACTCCAGTATTCATACCATTAATAGTTTGATCTACTGATCCCGCAAATACCATTGCTTTATTTGCTTCATCAATTGTATTATTAATTATATGAATAGGCCAATCTTTTTTGTGAATCATGGTATTGTTGTCGGTATTGTCTACTATACTATAGCTTACATCAGCAACTGTTGTAGATCCAGATACATCGTATGTAAATTGAACACCACTAATTTTTCTTGTATTGTAAATACCGTAATGAATTTCTGTATTGTTACTAGCATCATTGTATACAGTCCAAAAATAGGTTAATTCATCAAGTGCAGTAACCGTAACTGTTCTAGTTATAGCGGTTGCTGTGTTTCCAGCCGCATCAGTTACATTGTATGTTACCGTATAAGTACCTGCTACATCAGGGTTAACTGTACCAGTTGTAGTTATATTAGCTGTTAAATTAACAGAACCTGGATTATCAGTTGCGGTAGCACCCGCCTCATTATATATATCACCTTTATTAAGAGTTATTGTCGCTGATCCATTTAATGTAATAACAGGATTAGTAGTATCAATTATAAAAGTCGGTATTGTTAATGTAGAGGCATTACTATCAGCATCCGTCAATGTTATGGTTTTTCCAGTATATGTTCCTTCTGGTAAAGTAGCAAATGTTACTGTTTTATTACCGGTTCCTGTTATAGTTACAGATGTACCTTCAGTAAATCCTTCGGCAATATCGGTAGTTAATGTACCTGCTTCATCCGTAGTAAATGTATAACTTGGTGTTGTATTATTGGAAGGAGTTGGAATAGCCGTTATTTGTGATATTATTGGGGCTGTAGTATCGGCAGTAACAGTAACTGTTCTAGTTATAGCGGTTGCTGTGTTTCCAGCCGCATCAGTTACATTGTATGTTACCGTATAAGTACCTGCTACATCAGGGTTA
>Ga0209302_10000381_pt1 | contig 26699 bp, 25 predicted proteins | sample ArcOceMetagenome_2_FD_187445 | JGI IMG/M metagenome (GOLD analysis project Ga0209302, IMG submission 187445) | Marine eukaryotic phytoplankton communities from Arctic Ocean - Arctic Ocean ARC135M Metagenome (SPAdes) (version 2) | ecosystem: Environmental > Aquatic > Marine > Oceanic | place... | reverse complement strand
CGATTATTTGAACGTTTTTACCGTGTAGATAAAAGTAGAAGTAGACACATAGCAGGCACAGGATTAGGCTTGGCTATAACCAAGCATATTCTGGAAGCTCACGGGCATGATATTTCTGTAAGGAGTGCGGTAGGTAAAGGGTCCACTTTTGCATTCAGCCTAACCAAGGCTTGAGGAGTGCTCTGATACAAAAGGATTAGACGTTTTCTCCTCTCCTATGGTAGTTTCGGGTCCATGACCTGGGTGCACTTCAGTTTTTTCTGGGAGCACGTAAAGCTTAGTGCGTATGCTTTTTTCTAAATCTACTGGCACACTGCCCGGTAAATCTACTCTTCCTACACTTCCTTTAAAAAGAACATCTCCGCCTATTATGTAATCCTCTTTTCTGTTATAAAGAACGATATGGTCTGGGGAGTGCCCTGGAGTAAAAAACACTTCTAGTGTATGGCCATTAAACGTTACATCTTTCCCTTCTTCTAAAGTTGTTTCTCCTTTCGGTGAAAGATCATAGTTTAGTCCGTAGACCTGAGCAGTTGATTCAGCGCGTTCCATTACGAGTTCACCTAGTTTGTGTATCTGAGGAACCAGCCCATACTCATCATGAACAAAAGAATTTCCCATCACATGATCTATATGCGCATGTGTGTTGATGAGAAGCGCAGGAGTTAACCCTCTAGAGTCTAGACTTTGTTTAAAGTAATTTCTTTCGTCAGAATCATACATTCCAGGGTCTACGATGATGCACTCTTTAGATGCCCTATCTACCAGTACATAAGTGTTTTCAGAAAAAGGGCCGAACGTGAATTTTAAAATTTCCATCTGCGCTAAATTAACTTTTAACCTTCATAGAATTTCTACTTTTTTAGGACAACATAAATAGCCTGTATCTGTTATATTTACACCAATTCAATGAAGAAAACCCTCTTTAAGACATACCGTTACCTGGGATTTATCATATTTCTTTTGGCTTGGCACAGTTCTGATGCCCAATTTTACAATGGCTCACAGCAAGACTTCGGTAAGAATAGAGTTCAATACAAATCCTTCGATTGGTTGTATTATCCCTCTGATTATGTAGATGTTTACTTCTATAAAGGAGGGAAAGAGTTGGCAGAATTCGCGGTGCAATCTGCAGGGATTTCTCAAATAGAAGTAGAAAAACTATTTGACTTCACCCTTCAAGAAAGAGTTCAAATTATAGTCTACAATACCCAGACAGACTTTAGGCAGAGTAACCTAGGAATTATAGATGATAATCAAGGAAACATAGGAGGAACTACAGAAATAGTGGGTTCTAAACTCTTTGTGTATTTTGATGGGGACCATGGCCATTTTGCAACGCAAATAAGAGAAGGCATAGCCAGAGTGCTCTTTAGTCAAATGATGCTAGGAGGAAACTGGAAAGATGTACTTAGAAGCTCCACGTTTTTGAGTATTCCAGAATGGTATAAAGAAGGCATAATAAGTTTCGCTGGTGAGGAATGGGATTCGGAATCTAATCAGTACATCAGGGACGGAATAAAAACAGGTCTTTATAAATCATTTAATGATATTCAGGGGGAACAAGTAAAATATTCAGGTCATGCTATGTGGAAGTTTATAGCAGATGTGTACGGAGAAAATGTGATTCCGAATATCTTATACATGACCAAAATAGGCAGAAATGTAGAGGATGGGTTTTTATTTGTGCTGGGGGAGAATTTGGAGTCTATATCCTACAAGTTTGTGGACTACTGGGAAACTAAATTTAAACAAGAAGAAGGTTCTTACGCTGAGCTAAAGATAAATAGGCTTTATACCGATAAGCAGCTTGGTAAGATCGAGGTTTGGGAAGGAATAGATGCTGAAAAGAGAAAAGAGACCGTAGCCAAGTTTGATGCAGTAACTCCCGATGAAAAATCTAGATCCTACAGAAAGCTAAGAACACTGGTCGAGAACTGGGAAATACTGGGGTATGGAGGAAAAAAATGGAGGAGATTAGATAAAAGGTTTAGTAAATACTTAGGGGCTATTCCAGTGAAGTATAAGACTAAATACACCTACAGTCAGTTTAAAAGAAGTCCAGATGAGAAGTATGTGAGTTTTGTAACACATGAATATGGCCAGTATAAAGTATGGCTCTATGAAATAGAAACGGGAAAGTTAAAGAGACTTATAAAGAAAGAGCATAAAATAGACAGGATCCAAGACTTGTCTTATCCCAATACTACTTGGCACCCGAACAGCGAGGTGCTTACTTTTATTACAGAGAAAAGGGGAAGAGTTTACTTGAATAACTACACCGTAACGGATAAAAAGACTGTAGAGAAAGAATTATTTAGAATAGAAAAAGTAATCGACTTAAGCTACTCAGCTGATGGTAAAAAAATAGTATTCTCAGGGGTGGCACTAGGTCAGACTGACTTATACATGTATTACGTCATAGGAAATAGCCAAACTAGGTTGACAAATGATATTTATGATGATTTACACCCGAGTTTTCTGCCTGGCTCTGAGACCATAATATTTTCAAGTAATAGACCGGATGACACCTTAAGAACAGATGTTCCTGTGGATGTGTATTCTAATATAAAAGACATTTATCTGTTCTATCCCGGAGATAACCCTTCACTGGAACAGGTTACTAGAACCCCAGAGTTTGACGAGGATCAGCCAGAAGCACTATCGGACAAGTATTTTAGTTATCTCTCGTTTAGAAAGAATTTTAAAAACCAATACGCGGCCAGCTTAGATAGCGCTATTAGTAGAATAGATACCACTATTCATTACCGGTATTTCACTAAAGAAACCATACTGAGTAATTATTCCTTTCAGCTCGATAATTACCAGATTCACCCTGAGAGTAAAACGTTTAATTACAGCTTTTATAAAGAGGGTAGACAACAGTTCAACTGGGGTAAATTGGAAGATGGAAAAACGGTTACGGATTTAGGGAAAAGCGCTCTAGAGGTCGGAGATATTTCTGGATCAGAGAAAGGTGTAGGGGAATTACAGATTATCCTCATCGACAACTCAGACAGGGAAGTAGACCCGCTGAATTATGAGTTCTCTGCGAGTGGTGGAAATGTGGAAATAGAAAAAGAGATAGTCAGAATTCAGGATATGTTGGATTCCTCGGACAGCTCAACTACTGCTGAGAAAAAATTTGAACTCCCTAAATCCAGAAATTACCGATTAAACTTTGTTATTGATGAGGTGACCACTCAGCTGGATAATAGTTTAGGGTTTCAGATGTATCAGTCGCTTAGCGCTAACACTAACCTGAATCAGGGGAGTGGAATAGGAGGGATGGCTAGGGTATCGGATTTATTTGAAGACCATAAATTAAAAGGAGTTGTTCGGTTGAGCGCTAGCAATAGCGGGATCGAAGGAGGTGTCTTTTACCAAAACCTAAAAAAACGCCTAGATAAAGAATATTCAGTACAGCGGTTTTCAAACCAAGCCGTCTTACCAAACTTGCCATGGATAACCGAATCTCAGATGTTAATGGGGGCCTATAAGCTCACTTACCCGTTAGATGAGGTACGGAGCATAAGAGGGACAGCCATAGCTCTATTGGACGACATTAAGGTGTACGCAACAGAAATAAATAATGCCAGCATAGAAAATGACCGTGATATTATGGCAGGCCTTAGATTAGCTTATGTTTATGATAATACTCGCTCCAGAGGATTCAACCTACTGGAGGGGACACGTTACAAGGTATTCGCTGAGTACTATCAGGAGCCAACCAAAGAGAATTCGGGAATGCAAGTAGTCGGGCTGGATTTTAGGCATTACACCCATATCTATAGAAACTTAACTGTGGCTGTACGAGGAGCTGGAAGCACTTCATTCGGAGATAGAAAAATATTAAATGTATTGGGAGGAGTGGATAGCGAACTTCTGGCCAAGCAGGGTGATGCAGAAATAGCTCAGGACCAAGGTTATTATTACCTGAGTCAGTCTTCTCCGATGAGAGGTTTTTTCCAGAACAGTAGAAACGGAAATAACTTTGCGGTAATAAATTCAGAAGTTCGTTGGCCTTTATTTAAGTTCTTTAGTAAGAAACCGCTGAATTCCGAGTTCACTAAGACTTTTATGTTTACGCTCTTTTCAGATGTGGGATCGGCATGGAATGGGTTTAATCCATACAGTGAAGAGAATCAGTTTAACCAAGTGATTTCTGCAGGAAATCCTGTTTTGGTATCCATTCAGAATAACCGAGAACCGGTAGTATGGAGCTATGGATTCGGGGCCAGAGCTAAAATCTTAGGCTACTTCGTGAGAGCAGATTATGGCTGGGGAGTAGATGACGGTCAAATCTTAGATGGAGTTCTTCATTTATCACTAAATATGGATTTTTGAGGGTTGTAATAGGGTTAGTTGAACCCAATTGCAAGATTTATTTACTAGCTAAGTGAAAAATATCTTTTTTAGCAGTTATTCTGAGCGTAAGATTGCTGTATTGATTCGTTCCCAAGGTCTTTTGGAGAAATTTTCTTTTGACTGAATTGGATAAATTACAGAAAATTAGAGTGCATAAAAAAGGTCGGGAACCACCCCGACCATTCAATTTTTATTAACCTTTAACCAATTCAAGTCTCTTAATCTTGAATCTATCTTACTTAACGAGACTGATTGATTAAAGGTTTCAGGAAAGGCACAAAAAACATTAAAATAAAGTTAACGTACTGTGCGTTAGAGATAAAAACTTAGTCAGAAAGGTTGTGACTAGAGGTGTTTTGAAAAGACTACTCTGGCTAAAGGGTTTATGGAATGGGAAAAGGCGGTATATGTCAAGGACAAACTCCAATGTCAAATCCTTACTTATAGAAGACTCAATAATAGAAAGTATCAGTGTACTGCATAAAACTTCTCCGAAGCGGTGCTGTTACAGTTTTAAACAGATGTCTGCGTAAATTGATGAACTGCACCTAGTGAACTAGATCAATCGAAACAACTTTTGGTTTCTTTGTGAAGAATCTGTAATTCAGCCCAGCTGTAAATTGATATTTAGAAGCTACTTGAGATCCATTTAAATACTGGTATAAAGGGATTTCGCTTGTGGTGTAAAGTGTGATCGATTCATGCGTGTAGCTAATTTGCGGGATAAAAAACACCTTTTTACTTCCTGTAGATTCTTGATATATATTGTAATATGCCAATAAATCTATATGTTCTGCAGATTGCATTTTACCAATCGCTTCCCCTTTAATCTGCGTAGTAAATCCACATTTTTTAAGAAACCCGATTTTATAAAAGACACTAACGCTTCCATAGTCGCCAAACTTCTCTCCCAGTGAATTGAATCCCTTTTTAATGTAAAGCGCATTTGAAAATAGGCGTGTTTTTCCATTCTGGTATGACTTTAAAAAGAACGAATAGAACATTATATCACTGGATCCATTTGTAGGCTGCACGGTAGGAGGAGATGTTGTATAAATATCACCAATTATTGGGATTGAACTCACAAGGTTAGAATCAATATGAGAACCTAAAGGAATTTTAACTCCCAGTCCAAGCGTTAATTCTGTTCTTGTGAGACCTTTCTTCTTATTAAAGATGTCATACCTTGGGAGTACTATCAAGTCTCCAAAGCCAGAAGAAGAGACTTCTTTGCCCTCGGACTCTTCAAATGTCTTGTCTAAAAAATAGCCCGCTGCTGCAGATATTGTGAGCTTATCGCTTACTCCATAGTCTACTCGAGTAAATAAATAGGAACTGCTCAGATTTTCAAATTTGTCCACCAACGTATCCTTTGAGCCAGCCAAGAATTTATTGGATTCATTGATTTGAAAATTACCAGACACCTCCATCTGACTTTTTTGTAACACCCCAGTAGCAGCTCCTCCTGCGATGGGGCTTCCGGACCCGCCTGAACAACAACCTTGTGCCCATGAAAAACTTGATATCGAAAGGGATATCAAAGTGAGTAGTACAATGCGCATGAATGAAACGTTATTTAGAAACCATAAACCGAAGAACTTCAGAACTATCATTCGTTGTTATTCTAAGAAAATAACTTCCGTTGTTCAAATCTGTAAGGTCCATGGTTTTAGTGTGAGTTCCTTTTCCTAACTTTTCTGTGGTTTCAGAAGATAGTACCTCGGCTCCAACAGCATTCATTATGTCAATTCTCACCTCAGTCGCCAGGTCTAAACTATAAGATACCTGAAGCGAATTGGCTGCAGGGTTTGGAAATGATACTAGTTGAGAGAGAGATTCAGTTTTGATTTCTTCTACACCTACCACGGTTTGATTCTCCGCTAATGCTAAGTCTAGGGCAGCTTCAAATCCTTCTGTCGAACTGTTTTCATTGAAGTAAACTTGGTGACTCGCTCCTGATAACAGAACTATTTTTGGCATCCCATCTACGCCATAATCAGACATTGAAACCGCTGAGTTAACAATAGTTCGGGCATTAAGCATTTGATATTGTTCTACCCATGTCACTAATGATCCACATTGAGTATTGGCATAATCATCTACAATAATGAAATCTATTTTGTTGGGGTGGCTATCATTAAAACTCTCGGTATATGCATAAGCATTGAGAGGGTCTACAATACAGCTGGAGCAGGGCATTACCCATGCCAACAGGACAATCTTTCCTTGGTCTAATTTAGAGAATAGGCTATAAGAGTCTCCAGAGCAATCGTTTACAGTAAAGTCAGTAGCCGTGGTTTGTCCAAAACAATGTGAGAAGGCCATTGCTGTAAGAATGCTAATAAGTAAAAGTTTCTTCATTTTTATTAATTAAAGATGGGTTGGTTTATCTATCGTATTGGCAGCAGTGATGAAGGTTATCGTAATCTTCATCGGTAGCCTTAAAAAGAGGAGTGTCATAGCCAGAAGATGCCACAGCTTTTTGTATTTCTTCAAGAGTAATAATTTCTGGTTCAAATTTAACTATTACAAGTTGTTTTGTAGGGTTCCACTTAAATGATGAAATTCCTTTTAACGATTTCACAGAATTCTCAATGGTTGTTTTACACATTAAGCAATTTCCCTTTACACTAAATGAATCTTTAACAGGTTTAATTTCATTTGGAGCTAGTTGGAAGCTGAAAAACACAACTGACACGGCCAAGATATATCTTATTCCTTGCATGGATTTCTATTGTTTTTAAATTGTTGAACACTCCGGGTAGTGTCAAATAGGATCGGTAGAGAACAACAGTCTTTAAATATAGTAAAATTAAAAACAGTTGAAATTAAATATTAATCGATATGCAATTAACTACCACGTTTACAAAGGTTTAAAGGACGCTACAATATGGGGTTAACTATCGGAAAGCTAAAATGCGGTAGAATTTAAACGTGTGCCCCAAATGTGAGTAACGCATGAAGAGCATCAGATCACAATTAGAATTTATCCAAGAGCAGCTATCCAACGAGCGTTTCAGGAATCACGATCTAAAGGAAGAATTATTCGATCACCTATGCAGCGTAGCAGAAGGAAAATATGCTAGAAACAGGTCTTTTAGCATCTGTTTCACTTGCTACAGGAATTTCATTCAAATTAATGATGTGGCCTGGAGCTACCATGCTTTTATTAATTGGAGTTGTTTTATTATTCTTGGTATTTATCCCTTACATGGCTTATGAAGGTATAAAGTCTGGAGTAATAACGAAAGGAATGGAAAAAACCAGAGTACTCATAGGGGTTTTTTCCTCAGTATTAATAGGCTTGTCAGTCATTTTTAAGTTCTTACATTTCAGGGGAGCCAGCATTGTGTTGGTTTTAGGAATGGCACTGTTTATTGTCGGTTTTCTGCCTTTGTTTTTTATAAAGCTCTATAAGAATAACACTCCTTCCACTCAAAAGGTAGATTAGTAATTTCAATCTACTGGTCTGTCTAAATCCCTTCACCTATCTTTGGCTCATAATGAAAACCAAGATGGATTTTAGTGTGATTTTAATATTAGTAGCCATTGGCATTACTGCTGGAATATTGAGCGGTTTTGTGGGTGTAGGAGGCGGTGTAGTCATCGTACCATGCTTGATTTATTTCTTGGGCATGACTCAGTTTCAGGCGCAGGGAACTAGCCTTACGCTTATGCTTCCGCCTATCGGGATTCTGGCCTTTATGAATTACTATAAAGCTGGAAATGTAGATTTGAAATACGCCCTTATAATAGCGGTAGCTTTTATTATTGGTGGATACTTCGGTTCTAAATGGGCCATGAAACTGCCTGAGGCCAAGGTGAAACTTATCTTTGGAATTATTATACTTTATGCAGCCATTCGAATGATAATTTCAGGATATTCACAGTTAAATACGCCCGAGGTTTGATAGAGAAGATTAAACATAGAATCAAGGAATTAGAGTCTGAACTGCTAGAGATAAGAAGGCATATTCATACGCATCCTGAACTTAGTTTTGAGGAAGTGGAGACTGCCAAGTATATCAGTGCAGCGTTAACGCGCCATAACATAGAACACAAAACAGGAATAGCAGGAACTGGAATTCTAGCTATTATCAATCCTGAAAAAACGAATAGAATAGCCTTACGTGCCGATATAGATGCACTTCCTATTTTGGAGGAGTCTGGAGCTTCTTATGCTTCGCAAAACAGGGGTGTGATGCATGCGTGTGGGCATGATGTTCATACTACCTGTGCTTTAGGAGCAGCCATCGTACTGAATGAATTTAAAGAAGACATTAACGGAAGGGTAGAAATTATTTTCCAACCTGGAGAGGAAAAACTACCCGGTGGTGCTAGTTTAGTGTTAGGGGAAAAGGCTTTTGGAGTCGAATTGCCTTCAGCTATTTTTGGGCAGCATGTGTTCCCGGAATTGGAGGTAGGAAAAGTAGGATTCCGCCCTGGGATATATATGGCGAGTACTGATGAGTTGTTCTTTACTATTAAAGGGAAAGGCGGGCACGGAGCTATGCCGCATAAGAATATTGATCCTGTGGTGGTGGCAGCAGAGATTATATGTGCATTGCAACGCGTACCTAGTAGAAGAGCCAACCCGATTATACCCACGGTGCTCAGCATAGGAAAAGTAGAAGCGAAAGGCGCCACCAATGTGATTCCAAACGAGGTGAAAATGGAAGGAACCTTCCGAACGTTAGATGAAAAATGGCGCTATGAAGCTCATGGCCTTATCAAGCAAACGGCAGAGGGAATAGCAGCGGCTCACGGAGCTAAGGCAGACGTAGAAATCAGAATTGGATATCCTTTTCTAACTAATGATGTCGCGGTTACGGAAGAGGCTATTATAGCGGCCAAAGAATATGTGGGAGAGGAGAATGTGGTGGAATTAGAAATGCGGATGACGGCAGAAGATTTCGCTTATTATTCTCAGGTAATGCCTGCGTGTTTTTACAGACTGGGAACAGCTTCTGCAGATGGAAGTAACTCGGCTGGAGTTCATAATTCCAAGTTCAATGTAGACGAATCAGCCTTGCTCATAGGAGCGGGCTTAATGGCTTATCAGGCCTATAAAAAATTAAAGTAATTTCTCTCTTATGGCTAGAAAACTTAGAATAAACGGTCACTCTCATTTACTTCCTTACCCTGAGCAGATTCCTGCTTTTATGAAGGAGAAAGAGATTTTTTGGGTAGATGATGAGCGCAAGTATATGCTTCAGAAGGGATGGAAACGACCTGTGACAGATTCTAGTTTTTTCTTAAATGAAAAGCTAGAGTGGATGGAGAAGAATGATCTGGATCATGCTGTAGTATTGAATCTTTCTCAGTTGTATGGAAATGGTCTGAGGCTAGAGGAGATGAAGAAAGTGCTCCGTTTCCAGAATGATTTTAACGCTAAGGTACAGCACGATAACCCTTCTAAATTCTCGTGTGGATTCGTGGTACATCCTGGATTTGTGCAGGGAGCATTATGGGAGATGGAGCGCTGTGTAGAGGAGTTAGGTCTTCGCTTATTGTGCCTACCGACTCACTTTATGGATTCTATAGGAACGTGGAGGTGCATTTTTGATGAGGAAACAGAACCGATTTTCGAGTTGGCCAATAAGTACAATCTAGCTGTAGAGGTTCATCCGTATGATGGGGATAAAATGATTAAGCTGGAGAACACTGCTTGGCGTTTTCATTTGGTATGGATGCTAGCTCAGTGCGGAGACGCGTATCACTTCTTCACGTTAAAAGGCTACCAGGAAAAATACCCGAATATGAGAACTTGTTTTGCTCATGGAGGTCAGTTGGCACAGATGAATTTAGGGAGAAGAATTCAAGGATTCGATGGGCGTCCAGATTTATTCGAAGGCATGACGCACCCTAGAAAGGCCGTTGGCCATCCGAATATTTTCTTCGATACGTTGGTACATGATACAGATTCTCTCAAGTTGATGATAGACCGTCAGGGAAGTAATCAAGTGATTATGGGGCTGGATGATCCATATCCATTGGGAGAAATGGAAAGTCTGCCACAGAGTTCTTATCCGGGAAAAATATTAGACTTAGCACTAGAGAAAGGAGTTATTTCTGCGGAGCAAAAAGACCAAATATGGGAGGATAACGTGCTTAGGTGGTTATTCGGTGAAGATGAACAGGGGAAGAACAAACTGGTGAAAACCATTTTAGGGGAATAAAAAAAAGCCCTTAAACTATATGTCTAAGGGCTTCGTTACGAATAGTATGTCTTGTCTAGTTGGCCACCTCAGAATAGAATTTAATTCTAACTGCTCTAAGCTCTTCTTCGGTGAAATCACCTTCAAATTCTTCTTCTGCAGCTCCAATGTCTGGTGTTTCAGCTTCCATGAAGTACTCGAAAATATCTTCTATAGAATCCTCATCTAGAATTTCATTTATATGGTAATCTATATTGAGCTTGGTTCCACTAGAAACTATGGCGTCCATCTCATCTAGAATTTCATTCAGGTCTTTTCCTTTTCCTTTGGCTATATCTTCAAACGGTAATTTTCTATCTACAGTAGTTATAATGTGCACTTTAAGCCCGCTTTTATTTACTACCGACTTAAAGACCATGTCATTCGGTCTATCTATGTCATTTTCGTCTACATATTCCTTTATGAGGTCTAAAAATGGCTGGCCGAACTTTCTAGCTTTCCCTGATCCTACACCACCCACTTTAGTTAGTTCTTCCATGGTAAAAGGATATTGCATAGACATTTCTTCTAAAGATGCTTCAGAGAAAATTACATAAGGCGGGAGTTCTTTCTGCTTAGAGATTCTCTTTCTTTCGTCTTTAAGCATTTGGAATAAAAGCAGGTCAGTAGTTCCGCCTCCTGCTTTAGTAGTGGCAGATACGGGAGAGTCATCTACTTCTTCGAAATTCATTTCTTTAATCAGAATGAATGACTTCGGAGCAGCTATAAATTCTCGGCCTTCTACGGTAAGTTTTAACGTTCCATAGGTCTCTACTTCTTTGCGCAGCAATCCATTTACTACACCCTGACGTGCCACGGCATTCCAGAATTTATCATCTTTATGTGCCCCTTTATTCCAGAATGGATTCTTCTCCATTTTATAAGTCTTCATCTCTGAAGAATTTTTCCCCACTAGAATATCAGAAATAAATCTGGCTTTATGTGCTTCTTTCACGCTTTCTGCCGTTTGAAGAAACATCTTCATTTCATCTTTCCCTTCAAACTTCTCTTTAGGAAAACGCATATTATCACATAACTCAGCTCCAGGGCCATTTACTTCATCAAACTCTTCTCCGAAATAATGAAGTAAAAACTTTCTTCTGCACATAGATGTTTCTGCATAAGCCACCACTTCAGCTATAAGTTGCATGCCTACTTCCTGCTCAGCTATAGGTTTTCCTTGGAGGAATTTTTCTAGTTTCTCCATGTCTTTATAACTGTAGAAAGCGATACAGTTTCCTTCTCCTCCATCTCTTCCAGCCCTTCCGGTTTCCTGGTAGTAGCTTTCTAAACTTTTCGGCATATCATTATGAATAACGAACCTCACATCTGGTTTGTCTATTCCCATTCCGAATGCTATGGTAGCTACGATTACGTCTACTTCTTGCATCAAGAAGTCGTCCTGGACTCTTCCCCGTTGATTGGCATCCATTCCTGCATGGTATGCCTTGGCGTTAAGGCCATTTACCTGCAGGGTTTCTGCTATTTCTTCTGTTTTCTTTCGGCTTAGACAGTAGATGATTCCAGACTTGCCTTCGTGGTCTCGCACATACTTTATAATCTGCTTGAGCACTTCGGTTTTAGGTCTAATCTCATAATAAAGATTATCTCTATTAAACGATGCCTTGAATACTCGGGAGTCTTTCATCCCTAAGTTTTTCTGAATATCCTGCTGTACTTTAGTTGTGGCAGTAGCTGTTAAGGCTATAATTGGCACATCTGCTATCTGGTTGATTATTTCTTTTAATCTTCTGTACTCTGGTCTGAAGTCATGACCCCATTCAGAGATACAATGGGCTTCATCTATTGCCATAAAACTAATTTTCACTCCTCTTAAAAACTCTATATTGGCTTCTTTGGTTAAAGATTCGGGAGCTACATAGAGCAATTTAGTCTCTAGATTAGTTACATCTTCTTTTACTTGCGCGGTTTCTGTTTTATTTAAACTAGAGTTCAGGAAGTGAGCTACGCTATCTTTTTCGCAGAAACCACGGATGGCGTCTACCTGGTTTTTCATTAGGGCTATTAATGGGGATACCACTATAGCCACCCCTTCAGTCATGAGTGCAGGCAACTGATAGCACATTGATTTCCCTCCGCCCGTGGGCATGATAACAAAGGTGTCTTGGCCTTTCAGTAATGTTTTAATAACTTCTTCTTGTTCTCCTTTAAAAGATTTAAATCCGAAGTACTTTTCTAAAGCTTCTTTTGGTTCAGTGATTAACGTGGTCATATTGGTAATTTCCTACTTTTGTAACTTAAAAATAACACTAAAACTATTGCGCGTTGCAATGTTTTTGAGTGTTTATTAATAACACCTCTTTTGAAAGATAATAACAGCATTATTGACTCCGCAATAAAAACGCTTCAGTTAGAAGCCGCATCGGTTTTGGGCCTAACTGAATTTATAGATGATTCGTTCTCTGCCACCGTAAACCTAGTCAATGCTATGAAAGGCAGGTTGATTATTTCTGGTATAGGGAAGAGTGCCATCATAGCTCAGAAAATAGTAGCTACCCTTAATTCTACAGGAACTCCAGCGGTATTTATGCATGCTGCAGATGCTATTCACGGGGATTTAGGGTTGGTGCTGAAGGATGATATTGTTCTCATTATCTCCAAAAGTGGAAATAGTCCTGAGATTAAAGTGCTTAGCTCATTAGTGAAGTCGCGTGGAAATATGCTGATAGGTATGGCGGGCAACATGACGTCTGATTTAGCTACTAAGTCTGACCATGTTTTAAATACTACGGTAAGCGTAGAGGCTTGTCCAAATAACCTCGCACCTACTTCTAGTACTACTGCTCAAATGGCCATGGGAGACGCATTGGCTGTTTGTTTGATGGATTTGAAAGGGTTTGGGTCAGAAGATTTTGCAAAGCATCATCCGGGAGGAGCGCTAGGTAAAAAACTCTTTGTAAGAATAAATGATGTCTTGGTAGAAACATCCACTAGTGTTTCTGCGGAAACCAAGGTGAAAGACGTAATTTTAGCCATTAGTTCTAGTAGACAAGGAGCCACCACAGTGGTAGATGGAACTAAAATCTTGGGAATAGTTACAGATGGAGATTTAAGAAGAATGTTAGAGTCTAATGCCGACATTCGTATCGTTTCTGCAGCAGATATTATGACCAAGAACCCTAAGGAAATAGAGCTGAGTGAACTGGCAGCTGAAGGATTTAGACTGATGGAGAAGTTCAATATTACTCAGTTAGTAGTTACAGAGAATAAGGAGTACAGAGGATTAGTTCATCTTCATGACATTTTAAAAGAAGGGATTTACTAATGAGTAAAGAAAAGGAAATGAGTTTCTTGGACCATCTGGAGGAGCTTCGTAAAAGGCTTATCTGGATAGTTCTTTCTATAGCCGTAGGAGGTACGTTGATGTTTGTTTTCCAGTCTCAGGTAGAGTCTGTTTTAAGCGGGCCTAGGAACTCTGATTTTGTGACGTATAAATTGCTTTGTAACCTTTCTCAAGCTTCTGGATTTGATGATTCTCTTTGTTTTACAGATGTAGATTTTGAATTGCAGGGAACTACTATGTTGGCCAATTTCACAGCTCACTTTATGGTAAGTATCATAGGTGGAATTATTATCGCATTTCCGTTTATTTTCTATCAGTTATGGTTGTTTATCAAGCCAGGGCTCAAGAACAATGAGATTAGCGCAGTAAATGGAATATCTATTGGCACGAGTTTGCTTTTTTTTGGCGGAGTTTGCTTTGGGTATTTTGTTCTAGCTCCTTTGTCAGTAAGGTTTTTAGGGACGTATGAATTTGCTGGGGCAGTAATGCGGCCTAATGTAATGAGTTACATTAAACTGGTGGCGTCTTTATCCCTGGCTACTGGAATCATTTTTCAACTTCCTGTGGTGATTTATTTTCTGGCTAAAATCGGAATTGTAACACCTGAAGGACTTAGAAAGTATAGAAAACATACACTTGTGGCGGTGTTAATTCTAGCAGCTGTAATTACACCGCCGGATGTGTTTAGTCAAGTGCTGGTGGCTTTTCCCGTACTGATTTTATATGAATTCAGTATTAGAATAGCAGCTCGAGTTCAGAAGAAGGAAGGTACTAATGCTATAACTTCTCGATAAGAAATAGTAGGTTGTTACTCCAGCTCAAAAGGAACTTCTGAAAAATCGTATTACGTCTCGTATTTCGCAGCATTATTAATCCTATCTGAAAGATCTGGGTGCGCACTGAAAAAGGCAGGAATTTCTATGGATTGGCCTTTTGTGTAGGTTTTTAATTTGATAAAAATACTGGCCATGTGTACTGGTTTAATTCTATATTTTTCTAATATCTTCAGGCCAAAATCATCTGCTTCTTCTTTATTATTTCTACTGAAAGAGCAGGATAATAGTAATAAGCTCTTTATGTATTTTTCCTAGTATGCCCAATGAGTTACTTAGGCGGAGCGTTTACATGACTAGTAACAGCCCTGTTTGGGCCAGAAAAAGCAAGGTGATGGGCCAGTTTTCCAAAAAACAAGAAGTAGTACATTCTTCCTTTTCTAGCTCTTACAGCGCCCAGTATGCTAAATATAAAGTATAATAAATTGGCAGTAATTACTACACACACATAGCCCCAGAACAATGAGTTTTCTGCGAAATGGCTATCCGATTCCCAGGTTTCGGGATTCCAGATGAGAGTTAGATTCCTGATGGTCCAAAATATAAGTACCGCATTTAAAATAGTCGTAGGAAACTGAGAATAAAGCGACTGGAGGGCATGAAATTTCACGAATCGTCCTTTGTTCCTATTTACATAATAATAAACAACAGCGGCTATTAAATTAATGATGGGGAGCGGCAGACCAGCTGCCAATGCTCCGAACATCATTAAGTAAGCACCCATAGCATCTTCACGTTCTCTCGTGGAAACTTCTTCTGGCTGCGGTATTTCTGCATATATTCTACTCATTATTCAGTACTAGCAGATTCAATTTTTTTTATCTTCAACATCTGGTTTACTAGAAAATGGAGGATATTCATCTGACATATACCCCATGTAGAGATTGACTCTTGTAGACCATCTTATTGTTCCGACCTGAAACTCATGCCAGCTTTTAGGATAGCTTCCTGTAAATAGAACTGACCAGAACGATAAAAAGTTAAGTATCATTCCCCATATCGATCTGAAATACAGTACAAATACATGAGGTAGGATTACATAGATAGCTCCAAATAATGTCTTTAGTAAGTGTGTCCCCCTGCTTAACTTCTCTGGATAAGGAACTTCTAGTGTTGTATTATCATCTGTTCCACTTAGTCCAAATGCTGGATAACCGTCTGAAAGATTAAGTATCCGGGCTTGAAAACGGAGGTTCCATCGGAGTAAATTTACCTGGTATTCGAAAAAACTTTCAGGATGTCTCCCAGTAAATAAAATCACCCACCAAGCTATGAATCTAAGAATAGAACCCCAAATAGCACAAAATAATAAGAGAAACAGGTGTGGAATAAAAATATAAAAAAGACCGAAAAAAGCCCTTAAAAGTAGTTCGCTACGAGAGTAGCTTTCTTGATGTTTGATAGAGATTCGCATGATTTTTTTGTTTGTTAAGATTTTAAAAATAACACATTCAATGCTTTCATGATAGATTCGTGATAAATTATTTTGTCCTACCAAACTTCAGATGACTCATTGTTCCAGAATAATGTGCGGCCAATTATAAAGACTTTTGTAGAACTAATTAGTAGTTACGGTCGCTAATACTTCACCGTAGATTCCTTTGACTTTTTTAACTCTTGCTAGGACAACTCAGTTAGATTTTGGGCTCTATGAAGTCCCATTTGTTCCCATATAAATCTTCGAAGACCACTACCTTTCCGAAATCTTTTTCTGTAGGTTCTGTGACGAATTTAACTTTATGCTGCTGCATGTGTTTTATATCTCTCCAGAAATCATCTGTATACAGAAACATAAATACTCTGCCACCAGTTTGATTTCCTACTGAGTCTATTTCTTTTTCGTTTTTAGCCTTTGATAAAAGTAGGGCGCACTGAGTATCTCCAGGTGGAGCTATGATGACCCACCGTTTTTCTGCGCTGCGCTGCACATCTTCCAATACTTTAAATTTTAACACTTCGGTATAAAAGGCCAGTGACTCATCATGGTCTTTTACCATTAATGTCACTCGGGAAATGTGCTGCTTCATCGGTCGTGTTTAAGCTGGGTTTTTGGCTAAAAAAAGATGTTTTAAGCACTTAAACACTAAGAATGGACTGTTTAAGTGCTTTTTGTTCTCTTTTCGCTTGTTTTTTTAAGTAGATGTATCTATCTAAATAAGGCTCTAATTAGCGCGTCAAAACAAGTGCTAGGCAAGCGATATGCAGACGGAAATACTCCTCTTGGTTTAGGCCTCTCTAAATGCAGTTTATGAGGTCTTCTATCCTGTAGGGTGTTATTTTAATTCTGGCCATTTTACAGTGTCATCATCTATGAAATGCGGACTCCACTGAACTTCACTTAAACTGTCTTCGTCAAACCAAAAATTCATACCGAGTTTATCAGAAAAGATTAGTTCGTGCGATGGGTTTTCGCTTGATGACAAGTCGTCAAATCCTAGATCATCTACTCCTTTATCTTTCAGTTTACTTTTGAACTCTTCTTTGGAGAGACCTATGGGCGTGAAATCTAAAAACTTATAGTCAGCTGAGGTGATCGCTATCGTTACCAGACGCCAGTCATCTTCCTTATCGAACCCAAGAGATAATTCGAGTTCGTCAAAATGCCAGCTTTCAGTTTCATCCTCCTCTGACTCAGTGTAAGAGAAGCTTTCTTTCTCGTCTGGTTCTCCTAGAAGTAATTCTACATCTTCTCTTTGAAGACCGAATTTCAATTCTCCAAGTCCTTCTCCCTCTACTATGAGGTTGATGTTTATGTTTCCGTCTTTTACTACTTTCATTGCTTTGTTTTTTTATTTGGGATGCTTCTTAAATCTCGTTCACGAAATTTAAGAAGACCTTTTTATGAAGCTCAAGGTCCATGTTAGGAGAAAGTGCTACTCGTGCTATATAGTCTTTGTCTCCTTCTTTGGTGGTTCCTTGAGTAGAGGTAGCGGGGATGGTCCAGTAACATCCGTTTAACTGTCCGTAGCTCACGCAATATTTACTCTCATCAGGGATTTCGCTAATCATCAAATTGATCAGTTTATGATTTAAGGCTCTTTTGTAAGATTCTTTCTCTCCATCTGTACGTCCTTTAGTAGGAAGGTCTAATGAAAACACGGAAGGGGTAAATCCCTGTTCTGCTAATTCTTCTGAGACAAAATTGATTTTGGCTTCTGGCAAAGTCTCGTTGATGAAATTCACAAACTCACGTGTGTTCTTATACGCGTCATGAATTCGTTGTTTCATGGAGGGCATTTGTTTTGCTAATAATTCGTATTGTAGACTTGTAGCTTCGTTATCGCACAGGATGAGATGTTGTTCTATTTTCTCCATCAATGTCTTAGCCTTCCTATTTGCAACGCAATAACCAGCAGTACATAATCCTCCACTAGGAAATTTAGATCCACTGGCATATGAAATGGTTCGCACCTCAGATAAGATGTCTTCTTCACCTAAGAAGTGAACATTGGGACAAAATGTTTGATCTAAAATAAAAACAGGATCTACTGCTAGTTCACCGGTTGCTGTTTTGCGGGCTGCACTTAAGACCTCCTTTAATTTTATAAGATCGGGAACTTCGACTCTAGGATTCGTTGGGATTTCAGCGATGATATATGGGATGGCATCTTGGCTAGCTATCTTAGCTAAAACGGTATCAATGCTTTGAACCATATCATTATCACCATCCACTGGTAGATCTACCACTTCCACATTATCAATGCTGGCTGCTACTCGTCTTGCTTGGTCATTCGTTCCGCCATAACAATTTGGAGGAACTATGATTTTGATAGCCTTTCCTTTATGTTTTTCTAGCGCATCATGAATTAGACCCATCATGATGGCATATTGAATAGAGAGTCCACTTGAGCCAACAACTGCTTTGGTGTTGGTTCCTGTAATCTCTTTAATTGAATCTAAAACAAGCGTCTTATTATGCTCTAAGTTACTTCTATTGGTCTCAATAGATGAGTTCTCTATTAGGGATTTTATTGCTGTTAAAGAATTGACAGGTGTCATGGCTATGGTCTCTCTTCTGCGGACATGCTGAATTTCTGAGATATAACTGCCGTTTTCTTTACCATTCACTACTAAAATACTTCCCAGTTGAGAATGAATGTTTACGAAAAAGTCAATATTAGAGTTGAGGTCGAATTTGGAAATTTTATCTTGTTGTGAAATGAAAACGGTGCTTCCATTGAATGCTGCTATCTTTTCTGACTTCTCTACCCTTGTTAAATCAAAATTATACCCGTAAACACTTCTTAGTATTTCTGAATCAAAAAACTCGGGTAATTCACCCGTGTAAATGATTTGGGTGTTTTTATTATCTAATAAATTTTTTCTTAGAATAGCCAAAACAGGAACTGTCTGTGACGAAAAACTGATGACACTATCTGGAGTTAGCTTATTTAAGCTAGAAATGACCCATTCTAGTATGCAAGATAGCGGATGACCTAGTCGAATATAATCATAGGCAGTAGGTAATTTACTTAGTGTTTCGGCTTCAGAATTACTGTTTTTAAATAAGTGTTCAAACTGGTCTAAGAACTGAGATTTAGCCAAATTTTCATCATAAATATCTAGTCGATGAGTGGTTAGCTTTAGCCAGCCAGCCGGCATGTTTTCTAAGACCTCTTTAACATAATTGAACATTTTCTTCTCTTCCATATCTCACTTCTTTTGATAGGTCAAATGTATAGGTTAATTGGGCTTAAATTATAAGTGATATCGCACGTTTTGTTACTTTATTGAGATTGATTTTTTTATATTTAAACGATTAAATTTTTTGCCGACATGGGGAAAGGAGAGAACAGGTATTTAAAAGAGTCTGCATAATCATATAAACGATGAAGAATAGAGAAGATAGGCCAAAAAAAAAGGGGGAGCCGTGGCCAATTAAAGAGGTTATGGAACAGGTATATGCGATGAAACTTTGGGGTGGTCATACAGTTGATTTTTATTCAGGTGCAGGGTCTCATAATTCTGAGTTAGTAACTCCGTATATAGAGGTGTTAACTTCCTTTTTGACCTCATTTAAAAGTCCTATTACGGTATGCGATTTAGGGTGTGGAGATTTTAATATTGGAAAAGAACTGGTAAAGTACACGAAGAAATATATAGCATTAGATATAGTATCAGAGCTTATAGAACGCAACAGGAAAAAATTTAAAGAAAATAATTTAGAATTCCATTGCTTGGATGCCGTAGCAGATGATTTGCCTTCCGGAGATTGTGCTTTGGTAAGACAGGTGCTGCAACATTTATCGAATTCAGAAGTGCAGAGGATAGTGAATAAATTAACGGATTTTAAATATGTTATTTTAACAGAGCACCTGCCTGAAGGAGAGTTTATAGCGAATAAAGAGATTGTAACAGGGCAAGGCATAAGACTAAAAAAGCAGAGTGGTATAGACTTATTATGCCCACCATTTAATTTCAAAATATTAAGTGATAAAGTCTTGTTATCCATTGTCTTATCCGATGATAAAGGCGTTGTAGTAACCACTCTTTATGAAACGTAATTAATGAGTTCACTTTAGAATAGCTATACAGATCTGCTGTGATCAGAAAAACCCGCTGCTATATCTAGCAGCTTTATGGTTTCGCAATTTGTATTACTTTCTAATAAAAGCAATACATTTTTTGAATGCTTGAAATTTCCTCTAATATATGCAACTGTGTTGCATATATTAGTAAATTTGCATAATTATTAAATAAAAAAATTATGAAAAAAATTAACCTATTGTTAGCTTTGGGAGTATTCTCTATGCTATTTATTACTTCTTGTGAAAAAGATGAACCAGATGATCCTATTATTCCAAATGAACAAGAGGTAATCACAACGCTTAACTACACCTTAACACCAGAAAGTGGGACTCCAATCATACTTTCTTTTCGAGATCTTGATGGTGATGGTGGTAATGAACCTATTATTTCTGACGGAACACTGGCTTCTGGGATGTCCTATATTGGTTCGATGGAATTGTTAAATGAACTAGAGGATCCAGCTGAGGATATAACTTTGGAGGTGGCGGAAGAGGAATTAGAGCATCAATTCTTTTACGAAACTTCATTTCCAACTGAATTGTCTGACGTTAATATAGCATACAACGATCTGGATGAGGAAGGTAACCCAATAGGCCTGTCAACAGTTTTAACCACAGGTGAAATGGGGTCAGGAACTATAACAGTGACTCTAAGACACGAGCCAAATAAAGATGCTGCTGGTGTCTCGTCTGGTGACATCGCTAATGCTGGTGGAGAAACAGACATAGAAGTCACATTTAATGTGGAAATTCAGTAGGCATATAGCCGTTTGTGCTATTATCATAGTTATACCTGTACTCTCTTCTGCTCAAAATTGCAATTCGGCTATTTCCGGGTCTGTAAAAGACGAGAGTACAGGTATTTCTATTCCGTATGCTAACATTCTTGTACAAGAATTACAATTACAAGCTGCTACAGACAGTCTTGGTTTTTTCAATCTGGAGTCAATTTGTATAGGGGAATACCACATTGTTATTAGCCATATTGGATGTGAAACACAGGAAATATATTTAAATATTTCAACAGATACTTCACTTACGGTTTTGTTAGATTGTAATAGTCTGCGACTTCAAGAAGCGGCAGTAACTGGTCAAGTTGGTAAGGCCACGACTCAAGAAACTGAGTCGGTGAATTCCCGAAGTATTGCTCAAAATTCCAATAAGAATTTAGCTACAATGCTTGAAAACATTTCTGGAGTGAGTACTATAAAAACTGGGAGCGGTATAGCAAAACCAGTAGTTCATGGACTATACGGAAACAGACTTACCATTTTAAATAACGGAATAGCACAAAGCGGTCAGCAATGGGCCTTAGACCACAGTCCCGAAATTGATCCTTTAGTAGCCAATAGAATTACGGTTATAAAAGGTGTGGGAACAGTTGAGTATCAGGGGAGTTCTTTAGGTAGTGTTATTATGGTTGAGCCCAATAAAATAGAAAACGAACCAAATTTACATGGCGAAGGGAGATACTTTTTCGAGTCGAATGGGTTAGCAAATGGGCTTAATCTCGGTCTACATAAATACAAGAAATCTTTTGGTTGGCGGGCTACAGGAACGGTTAAAAAAAGGGGTGATAATCGAACTTCAAAATATTTTCTTCGAAATAGTGGGGGCCAAGAAGCTAACATAGCTTTACAATTTGAGAAGGTTTGGAATAAAATGTGGAACAGCGAATTATACTTCAGCTCTTTTAATGCTGAGCTAGGTGTTCTCAGAGGTTCTCATATTGGAAACCTTACGGATCTTGAGGAGGCTCTTGTACGTGATATTCCGTTTTTTACTGAAGACAACTTTTCTTATTCCATTAACGCTCCGAGCCAAAAGGTGAATCATCATTTCATTAAATTTCACACCAAATACGAGATAAGTGAAAGCCAGCGGTTTGATATTACTTATGCATGTCAATACAACTTAAGAAAGGAGTTTGATGTGAGAAGAAGCGGAAGATCTGATATCCCTGCACTTAGCTTGAAACAAGTTTCAAATTTTATTGAGGGAAAATACCAAAATTATTTACCAAGAAACTGGAAATTAAAAAGTGGGTTTCAGGTAAACAGGGTGAGTAACATTAATCTTCCTGAAACAGGAATCCTTCCCCTTATACCCGATTATAATTCTAATGAGTACGGTTTTTTTGCTCTAGCATCTAAAGGCTATCAGAAAACCTCGATCGAAATAGGTGGACGTTATGATATTGAAAACAGAAATGTTGCTGAGATCTCTAACAGCATTCCGCGAAAGATAATCAGATATCAAAATCAATACAGTAATCTGAGTGTTATGGGAGGATTCAATTATAAATTAGGGGAGAATTGGGAAACGTCATATAACATTGGCTACGCGGCAAGATATCCAGAAGTTAATGAATTATACAGTTATGGATTGCATCAAGGAGTTAGCGGAATTGAAGAAGGAGATATCTCTCTTAGAAAGGAGGTATCTGTTAAAAATACTTTATCGCTAAAAGGAAATGTAAAAAAAAGGTTATTTCTTGAAGGGTTGTTCTATCATCAGGTAATTAATGATTTTATTTTCCTTAATCCACAGGATGAAATTCGGTTAACAATACGTGGCGCTTTTCCTGTGTTCAAATACGAACAAACAGATGCACGACTCATCGGGTTTGATATAGCCGCAACTTATGAGGCAACCGAGAGATTTAACATCACAGGAAAATACAGCTACTTGGATGGAGATGACAGAGGGAATCAGTTGCCTTTAGTTTATATGCCATCAAATAATATTTATACTGAATTAAACTATAAACTCCCTGAATTAGGGTGCCTCTCTAATGTGGGTTTTCAAATCAACAGTCGGTTTGTCTTTGAACAAAAAGAACTACTTCCTTCTCAAGATTTTGTGGCTGTACCAGAGTCATACTACTTGATAGGGTTAAAATTGTCAGCAGAAAAGGAATTACCTAAGCTAAGATTAAGCCTGTTCGTAAGAGCAGAAAACTTACTCAATGAAACTTACCGAGAGTATCTTAATCGTCAACGTTATTTTGCAGATGATTTGGGATTTAACTTAATAGTGGGTGTAAATATTTCATTTTAATAAGTTATTCCATATCCTGACTCCCAAATCTATGTTATTGATTCTTTCATGTGTCAAATCCAGTTTAAACTAACTAAAGAGACAGAAATCAGGATACTAAAAATTTTCTTATCGCCATAATTATATTTTATTATTTGTTGAAATATGTTTTTATCCTGCGCATTTTATTTGGGGCCTATTAATTTTTGGAACAGCATTTTCCAGATTTACATTGGCAATATTTCAAATTGTATAAGTGAAAGCCTATTAGAGAAAAAGCAGCAGTGTATTTAAAATATTCTGTAATGACAATCACTGGTGATTGTTCCATGATTATTGCTGTGCACAAAGCTATCCAGGAGCCCCAAAGTGTATATTTTATCCAAGGCTTTGAGGTTGTTTTTATTGATCGCTGAATAGCCAAGAAAGAGATAAATAAAAATACAAAGTCAAGCCAAACCCACCATTTAGGTGCAGCTGCACAACAACTTTTTGAGCAAGCCGAAGCGATAAATAAAAATGGAGTAGCCAAACAATGAATCATACAGATGAAACTTGCTATAGCTCCAATTAAATCGGATTTTTGTTTTAAGATAGCTATCATAGTTATAAATTATTGCTTGTATTTTTTGATTTAGAATCAAAGGTAGCATAATTTTAATAAATGCAACATAGTTGCATTTTATTTCAGTTTTTGAGAGTGTTAAAAAAGAAAGGATATTAGGGTTGTTGTGCGAACATAAATGGCATTTATTGTTTCAAGTACTAAGGGTGTCAAGAGCCTTGGAGTGATGAGCTACGAACCGCCCAGTATGCTCATGAGAAAAAACATCCGGTGGATGATTTTTAGAAAGGAGAGAGCTCCGCTCCGGACGCTGGGTGGTGTGTGAGGCGCATTCCGCTAGTTAACTCTAGCGGAACCGTCTACTCAATTAGCTGTTGTTATTTTGTAAGGAAAGGTTTTCATTTTCAAAGCAATATAGTCTCTTGTCCTTATTGGAATATTTAAATCTTCGGCAATTCTATTCCACTGGAGTAAACTCTGATTAATTTCGTTAATAATTTTATTGGGATTATTGATGGAGTATTCATTTGCAATATGTAAAATATCCCTTAGTTTGACGTTTTCGTTTTTACCATTAATAGAGAGGAAGTGTGGTGTTTCCCGTTTGAAGTTTTCATTAAAAGTAAATGTAAGATCATAAGCTGGAGAGAACCTCCATTCTCCAGTTTTATCCATATTAAACCCGAAATTTTTAGTATGATCATCCACATTTCTACTAATAACATTAAATACCATTATTCTGAATAGTTGTTCTTTACATTTATAATCTAAATTGATTTTATTTAGAATAGAAAATATTTGTTCGTAAGAGTATGTATTCGGGAGTTTAAAATTCATTCCAGCGAATGCATGTAAAGTTTGTGTATGAATTTTTTCGTTCGGTTTGCGATCAAATCTTTTAGTCATAAAAAAGTATTCACCTTCTATTTCCATTAATTTGGACTCCACAACATTGATCTTAGACTTTTTAGCCATTAAATAATATGCATATTCAATTTTGCCACGGTATTGGTCGGATTCTAGGCCTATATCTTTGTTGAATTTCAATATCCAACTTTCTTGATCGTTTGATGGTAAGTTGTCCCCGCGATAGATGTCACCATTTTTCGTATTGATATTTATTAACACTTTCGGCTGAGCTCCTCCTGGGGAAGTTCCAATATGAAAGAGGTTAGCCATATCATCCACGTTACTTATAGGCTCGTCATTTAATAATGATTTTGATAATTGATTGAGTTTCTTTAAATCTATAATTTTTGTACTATCCTGATTAAGTTTGGTTGGTCTGAATTCCAATGCACCCATACCTCTATTTCCGATATAGGCTAGTTTTTCTATTGGAGTGAGATCTCTATAGTTTTTACCTTCTTTCTCTAAATATTTTGCAAACAGTTCTGTTCCAAATTTATCTGGTAATGAATCGGAAATAAACAACGGAAGACCTTTACTAGTGTCAATATCGAGGCTTTCTGTGTTGGTGTAAATTGAATCTGCTTTTGATTTTATAATTTTTGTTGAAAGAGGATTTATTAAAGGTGATAATTCAATTTCACTTTTAATAAACTCTTTGGAATACTCAAATGATGTGGAACTACTAGTTTCATTCCAGACTATTACGCCCACTAGTCTATCCCATATTTTTACTTCTAAAAGGTTCATTTCTTATATCCTCCTCTTTTTCTTTTTTTCTTCTCACGTTCGTAAATTTCCATAGGTGTGAGCTCATATTCTTCTTCTTTTAGAAAATTTTCAAATTTGTCTAGTTGATTGAGTGCTCTAGAAATTGAAATCAATGAACCTATTGAGAAGTTTCTACCTTTTTCAATCTCTGCAATTGAACTCCTGCTCATGCCGGTTTTTACAGCTAATTCTGTTTGAGAAAAGTCTGCGTCTACTCGCAGTCTTTTCAGTTTCTCCCCCCATCTACGGATTAGCTCTTTATCTGAATAACTGTTTAATTTACTAACCATGCTCAAATGTACTGTAAAAAAGGCAATAAACCAATATTTAGCTAATTATGACTTCTTTGTAGTTCATTTATTGGTCTGCCGAAAGAAGAGTGAATTGAAGTTCTGATGAAGTGTCTGTAGGTCGAAATGTTAGTTTAATACTACAAATGAATTATGTAGAGGTTATTACAGCTAACTCTACGCTAAAAAGCGTAAAACGGTTAGGTTGGTATGGTTATGATTTTTAGCCATTGTTGAACTCAACCTTCGGTAGCTAACGGACACTATTTTAAGTATAAGCTCATAAAGATGATGAGTAAACATACTAAAAAGGCAGGCACACTGCGAGTAAATAGCGCCAAAACCTTAATCCAAAGAGCTAATTTAGAGACACCTAATTTTGAGGAGCACTATGATACTCCCCATCTTTAGACAGGACTAAGAAAGAAGTGGGTAATAAAACAGGAGTTGAAACTAGAAAATTGCAAGCAGTTAACCTTTAAATCAAACCTCTTAATTCAGAACTAATCCCATTCAAACCCCATAGCATGAAATCCGGGGCTAGAAACTTTTAGCATCACAGTGACCGAAGGCCGAGCGCAACAGTAACCATAATGAACCGCGGCCCTACCGCGCCTCATTAGTGCTTAAATGTTGCCAGCAGTATTTTTATTTAATAAGATATTGTCGTTTCAGATTTTGGAAATTTTAATTCCGTATTTCCAGGGTAAAAACCATTCATTTTTGGTAGAGTTTCCAATTTTATAATCATTTCTTCTTTCTCTATTTTTGAATTTTCATGCTCACAATCTTCGGTTTCTTTTTCGTAATTTATCTTGCCATTTGATAGATTGTAGTCAAAAGTGAAGAAATAATCACAAGGTGATCCAAAAGTAACAGTTGCTCCGATTAATTG
>Ga0209302_10000375_pt1 | contig 26963 bp, 44 predicted proteins | sample ArcOceMetagenome_2_FD_187445 | JGI IMG/M metagenome (GOLD analysis project Ga0209302, IMG submission 187445) | Marine eukaryotic phytoplankton communities from Arctic Ocean - Arctic Ocean ARC135M Metagenome (SPAdes) (version 2) | ecosystem: Environmental > Aquatic > Marine > Oceanic | place... | reverse complement strand
TACTCTTCTTGGCCTACCTGTAAAGTAATGTCAGCTTCATCGTTATAGACAGCCAACGCACCAAAAGCTGCGTCATAGAATATACGACCCTCTGCGTGAGAAGGTTTGTTACCTACGGTAGTCTTAATGTCAATGTGAGTTTCAACTTCAAGGCTCTCACCTACATCCAAAGAACCTGAAATATCTAGGTCACTTGGTATAGCTACGTCCCCGTTAGCATCTAAGAACACAGCCTTAGAAGCAGGGTAAGTCATGAAGATGTCTTTAGTACCTGCTGCAAAGTCTACAACAGACGTACCGTTAGAACCTGAAAGTACAGTAGTACGGGTAAGTGTGTTACCTGTGTTCCATGTACCTAGGCCTACTTCCCATTCATCAACACCAGAAGTGGTATGCACAACAGCGTAGTATGAAGTATCACCATCTGCCATGTAAGAATTGAAAGGTTCAAAGGTAGCGGATGACCCACCCAAGGTGAATGCACCAGTACCAGCGGTAGTAGTCCCTTCTTTTACACGATCTTTAATGATGAATGCCATTGTGCAATACCTATCTTATGTTTAGCTGATGCGGATTACGGCGTTACTTGCGTCTGCAGTTGGGAAGACGATAGTAAAGTCACCGCTTGTAGATGTAACAGTACCACCAAAGTCAAACACTGCCACAGCCTTATTAGCTTGTGAAGTATTATAGATGATTGCACCGTCTGCAGCAAGAGTAAGGTTCGTAAATACTTCATCAGCGAAGTCAACGAATACTGTGTTGCCTGACAGAGTAATAGTAGCACTATCTAGCTCTTGACCAGTAGCAGTGTAGTTAGTACCTACTGCTTCGTCAGTGTTACCTGTTACGTCAGAATAGTTTGTTGTGCCAACACCATATGTGCCAGACGGTGATGCTTTGATCAGAGCCACTTTTAGTGTATCTGAGTCCATGTCGTGAACACCACCAAGAAGCTCTTGCTTGAAGCTGTTGCACATTGCAGTTGTAATAGCCATCTTGTGATGTCCCTTTATGTGTTAAGAAAGCACAAAGGGGCCAGCACGAAGCCAGCCCCAATGTTATGCCTATTAGGCTGCGTTGTAACGTGCAGTGATCAATGCTTCTGGACGTAGAATCTTGCGACCATATAAGTGCATCCCGCGAACAATGTCAGCGAATGAATCTGGGTCACGATAGTTCTCGACCTTGTTGATCTGCTCAGCAGAAGCAACAGCATCGTCTTGGCCAGCCAACACAACGCCATAGTTAGCGTTTTGTGCAGTTGTACCTGAAGTGCCAGCGCCTGTGCCTTTTGCTGGTAGTGAGTTGGACACATAAACACGGAAGCCGTGGATGTTGTTCAACACAAGACCATTCTGTAGACCAGCACCACCGAAGTCACCATTCAACATACGTGAATCTTCGTCTTTGAGCATCTCTACAAATACCGGGTCTACGACGACAAAACGACCACGTGAGTCAACGTTCTGTGTATCCATCTTACGAGCCATACGTGCAAGCACAGTCAATGGAGATACAGTTGTTGCTGACAGGGCAGTTGCACCTGGCAAGCGTGGAGCCAACGGGATAGAGTCACCAATAGTAGCTGTACCAGAGATAGTCAAGTTACCGAATGCAATAGCATCTAGCTGGTTGACTTTCAATGATTCGCCGTTCAAGGCACCTGCTGTTGGGTGCTGTGCATCGCCAGAGGAAGTTGTGATGAACTCGCCTGCAGCTGTGTGACCAGACATGTAAGACAAGCAATCTGCGTCCATTGCGTCTGCCATTTTAAATGCAGCGCGATCAGCGGCCAAAGATGTGAAGTTTACATTTGCGAATTGCTCTTCGATGTCGTCCATTTTAAACGCAAAGTAGTTTGCTTTATCGACGGTCAAAGAAAAGTCAGAGTCGTCAAGTTTCTCTACTGAGATACCTGTGTGACGCTGAAGAGCGTTGACTGTTACGTCTGGCTCTTTTTGAATGCGAACAGTGTCGCCTTGGTTAGCAATCTCACCAAAGTAAGAGTTGTTTGTGATTGCGTTTGTTACAGCAGAACGACGTAGTGCGATCTGTGCTTGCTTGGAATAGATAATTGGGGAGAAGTTCCCGTCAAATCCACCTGATGCGGATGTAATAGCCATTGAGTAATCCTTTCAAAGATATGTGGCTTTAAAGATAGACACTACATATCCACTTGAAAGAGGCTCTTCTTATTAGGGTAGTCAGCGTTGCTCTTAGGATTGCCATCCTTGGAGCGCTGGGCCTATAGTCTGAGGTAGTTCTTTTTATGTGGGGAGTGCTTAGTGATAAGCATGTACAAGCAGTTAATGCCTGACACTGTACATACCTATAGTTTTATCTATAATGATAGAAGTGTCAAGTTATTTCTTTGACATATCATAGATAAATTTACCAGTGCGCTGAGCTTCGAAGATCTCATCATTACGCTTCTCGTATTCCTTTAGTGACATTTTAGCCACCTGTGATTCTGTGATATACTTAGAGGTATCATCTGTATCTGGTGATGGACGGCCTTTAGACTTAACAGAGGATGCTGCTGCTTTGTCTGAGCTACCTACCTTCTTAGTGACGATACCTTTGTCTGACTTATAAAGATCAATAACACGTGCTACAGATTTAGCATCCTCACTGTTTTCATACAGAGCATCCTGTACTACTTTAGGCTGTGTCTCTGCCCAGCTGTGGAAGCTATCATCTGCACGGATCTGTTCGAAGTCAGGGTGGAATGACAGAAGTTCTGCTTCTGCTTTCTCACGCTTAGCTGTTGTACGTAAAGCTTCAATCTCTTTCAAGCGACCATCTAACTCAGAGGAACGCTCACTAGCTTTCTTATCTGCAATAGCCTCAACGATACCTGCAACGTCAGGATACTTCTTAGCCCATGCCTCTACTTCATCCTCAGACTTAGGTAGTACAAGCTCATTCTTAGTAGCCGACTCAAGCTGTGCTTCTAGTTTATCTAGCTTAGCCTGAAACTCTTTCTCTTTGTCTTGAGTGTGTCGGCGTAGATCACCATAACGCTTCTTAAAGTTCTTCTCTTCAGCACTTAGATCTTCTTCTTGTGCTTCAGCTTTTGGTTCTTCTTCTTGTTTGGTATCACTCTCTGATGAAACTGGGGCATCGCTAAGCTGTGCGCTACTGGGCACCTCTTCAGCAATCTCTTCTTCTTCTGTTTCATCTGATGATACCCCTGCTTCTTTCATCAGAGCCTTTAGTTCTTCTTCATCCCGATTTACACGGGCAGCGTTGCGTTGGTGTGATACAGAATCCGTATCCATAAGTTGTGCTTGTGACATGATAGTTCCTTGTGTTGGGGCCAGCACTATTGCTGGGTAGCCTTATTGTTATAGTTTATTAGTTATTTCTTCATCAACCCGCCCTTAGCGAAGCCTCCACCACGTTTTACTTTAGAGGAGTATGTCTCAGACCCACTAGATGTAGTGCGGCCTCCGGGTGTTGATGGCCCTAGACCTTGCTTTGCCTCATCAGCAGCTACTGATTTTGCCTGTTGATTGCGGTTGTATTCATCATCTTGTGCAGCAGAACGTGAACCAGTACGACCCTTAGGTACGACAGGTACGACTACTGTTGGTCTCGCTGCTTCTGCCGCTGCTTTTTTTACTGCCTCTTTGCGTTTTCTTCGCTCTGCGTCTGCAGTTTGTCTAGCTTCTTTACCAGCTTGTCTGCCTGCTTCTTCTAGTGCAGAAAGTTCTGCATTGTTATCCGCTGCGAACACTTCACCTGCCTCTGGTATTGGCATTGGTCCTTTAACAGGGATAGGCGCTTCAAGAGCCTCGCCGCCTGTGTATGACATAGCCTCTTCCAAAGCAGAATCAATACCTGTTTGCAAGTCAGTGCTATCAGCTTTTTCTCCTGTAGGATCAAACGGATATTCACCGAGACCAGCCTTATCTTTCTTGGCATCACTACCAAAGAGACGTGTCCACATTCCAGGAGAGTCCTCCATTGAGATCTCTAGCAGATCAGAATACTGTCCCCGTGCTGTCTTGTTAACACCTTCATCTTCGATACGTCGAGTGATCTCTTTCTCAACTTGCTTGCGTTGATGCCACATAGCAGCCTTAAAGGCTAAACCCATGACAGGGTTAATACCTAGCACGGCTGTATTAATGGCCGCTCTAGTTAAACCTTTAGAGTCTTCAACTAGCCCTTGTAGTTCAGTAGCTGATAGCTCTTTATAATTTACAGCTTCAGCAGTAGGGGCATTAGGTAAGTTTATAGGGGAGTTGGCTTCGCTAGTGTCTATATAGGCAGGAGCAGACGCAGGCGTAGGTGTAGTAGCTGCATTTGTTACTGCACCCCCTGTAGTAGCAGGGTCTGCTGGAGGTGCTACATAAGTGTAACCCTCTGGTATAGCAGACATAGGCATACCATTGAAGAACATAATGCTAATAGTATCACCTGCTGAGTTTACATACTCACGCATCTCCATAGTTTCAGTGCTTTGATTGGACAGTAGATTAAGAGCATCAGCAGAACCAACTACACCGCCTTCGGCATAACCCTCTACTACCTCAAAGTCAGCATCATCAAACATGATGTCCATATCGTCTTCAGGCTGAACAAGCTCCATGCCAGTAGCCTCTACAGGCTCACCACCGATGCGGCCATTATCTTCCATCTGTTGAAAGCCCATCTTAGCTTGAGTGCGTAAGTCTTCAAATAGCTTAACACCAAAGAAGCGTACAACATCAGCAGGCACAACGTACTCGCCTTCACTCAGTTGAGCGGGAATGTCATCACGTACCTCTTCAGGCATAGACCCTACGGGTACTTCGTTGCCTGATACTGGGTCAATCTCATCTGTTCGAGATGACTTAAACACAGCATCCATTTGATTACTCTGGTCCATTTAGTACATCCCTCATGTATTTCATGTTCTTGTAGGCACGGATAGCACCTTGTGCACGGTATAACTCATCCGTAGCACTAAGGTTTTCCATAGACTTGTGTTGTGAAATGATGAGTGAGTCAACGTACTCGTTAAACTCATCCCATACACCTTTATCATTTATTACCTGTTTAAGCGACATTACCGCTGAACCCTTGCTCACCTGGGGTAGGGGCTGTACCTACACCTATCTGAGAGCCACCACCACCTGAGGTGTCCTGTACGCCCTGTGGGCCTTGTCCTTCGGGTGCTGGGCTACCTTGGGGCATATTAACTCCTTCAGGCGCTGCAGGGGGCTGTGCTGGCTGCTGAAAGCCTTTTAAGATCTCAGCTTGGATAGCAGCATCACTCATAGAGTTAGTAACCTTGTCTGGGTCAAGATCCATAGACTTGGCAATCTCACGAATAACATAGTCCATCTTAGCAAAGGGAGCCAAGATAGGATTCTGTGCAACCTGTAAGAACTGCATCAAACGCTGTGAACGTACTTCGTTAGCCATAAGGCTCTCTGTACCAGAAGCATTTACTTCTAGGTCACCACGAATCTGCTCATCAAAGTCAAACTGCATGTTGAATGAGAAGAAAGCTTTACCTAGTGGTCGTAGAAGGTAGTCGTCTACGTTCTTAACCACAGTACGAATAGAACCGTTAGCAGCAGACATAAGCATACTAATGCCAGAAGCTGTGCGGCCCACGCCAGATACGCCAGTTTGACCGTGAGCGAAAGAAGGGAATCCAGTAGACTCATCTGCTAGTACTCGTGCCTTATCAAAGAGTTGCATGTTTTCTTGTGCTACATTCGGGAACTTAGTGCCGAAGATACCTTGGCCAGGTGCACCACCTTGACGACGGAATACCTTACCTGGATACACAGATAAGTCCTGACCAGGAACCATATTAGTTTCATCTACTTCAATGATAAGGTTACCAGATAGGGCAGCGTTGTCAATAGCCATACGCATAAAGCCGTTCATCAGCGTCTGCGTGTCATCCATGTTCTCAGCAATACCTACGCCAAAGAAGCTGTAAGGGTTATGCTCATAAGGTACAGCATAGTAAGGAATACGTGTAGGCTTGAATGGGTTAAGTACAAAGCGTAGTACTTCTCCGTTACATACCCAAACGTTACAGTTAACCTCATCTAGTTTTTTCAACTCTTTAGGTATCTTAACGCCGTGCTCTTCAAGAATATCTACGTCAACAAAACCCCAGAACTCCAGAACTTCCCAACGCTCAGAGGATGGTTGTGTGTCGTCATCCTCCATAGTCATCTCCCAGTACTTCTGTACGTAGTCTGGGCCTTTATCAACAGCCATGCCAATAGAGTCAGCCATAAAGTATGGGCGGTTCTTTAGAGAGCGTAGCTGTGTGCGTGACATCTTGTGACGCTCAATAGTATACTCTGCATCATTCATAGACTTAGCTTCTGGGTCAGGGTAGAAATCCCATACAGAAACATGGCTACACTCAGGTACAGTCTTTACGAGAGGTTCATACTCACCCGTTTCATTCCAGTTAGGATACTCTTTATCTACAGCAAACGGACCCTTCATGACACCTGTGCCAAGTAGAGCCATCTCAAATGCCATAGAGCGTAGGTGCGTAGAAGCGCCTGACTCTTGTAGCTGGTCGTGGATCTTCTTTTCCATCTTCTTAGCTGCAACCATAGCAGGATGGAATGTTACACTAGTAGGTGTAGTACCGTCACCTTCAACAATCTTATCTGACACTGACTCAAGCTTAGTCTGTAAAGGACCAAGACGGTTAGATAAGTCAGAAAGAGTCTCACCAGGTTTTAACTTAGTATCACCAGTAATCAAGTAAGGCTGTGATGCCTTCTGCTCTGTAGCACCTTTTAGAGCACCACCTGCAGAGGCAGCATTAGGATCAATGTTTATGTGCAGAGACTCAGCCACACCGTCTGGTAGTACAGAAGGGTTAACTGATAGAGGGAACTTGTTATTACCAAATAGTACATCAACGATCTGGCCATAAGCTGCTAGCGTCTTAGTCTTAGTAACCTTAACAAAGACACGAGACTTCTCAGTGTCAGTGAACTGTACGTCCTTGCCATACAAGCCACGATAGTTACGATACGCTTTTAGCCATCGCTCTTCGTCTGCATAGCGGGAGTCCTCTGCACGTTTGTAGCGATCAGTAACAAATGCTACTACACTAGATTTAGTTTCAAAGATACTATCAGTACTGTCTTTAGCAGCAATGACTTCATCTGTTTCAAACATTTCTTCTTGTTCTGCCATTATCAATACCCGAATGATGGATCACTAGCTTGAAAACCAGTGCGTTGTTTTGCTGGGTTGTAATCCCATATGCTACTACGTGGACGTGTCATAATACCGTATCTCAAAGCGTCATACAGGTGATCCTCTGCGTGAGTATCAACATCTTCTGGGTTTCTTTTATCCAGAGGAATACTAGGAATCTGTGCAATAGTGTTAGTACAGTTATTCATAAACACTAATTGAGGCTTCTCAGTGAACTCATCCACCTTTAAGCGTCTGTGTATTTCGTTTTTACCTGCGACACGTGAACCCCTTGATCTGTCAGAGGGACGCCAGCGGCATCCTTTTTGATTCATCTGCTCTGCCAAGCTAGGTCCAGTGTCGCCACGGTTGTGCCATAAAGAACTGTCGAGCACCCCGTATCGTATTGTACCGTCTTTTGCCTCTGCTTCCAAGATCATCCCTGCTAAATCAGAAGCAGTGACTTTAGAAACATACATCTCACGGTACACAATTAGTTGTTCATCAGGTGCTACAGCAAACCACAGAACACCAGTGTAACTGCCATACCCGTAATCGCAAGCCCTAAACCTTGCCCAAGAGTCAGGTATCTCGAAGTGGTCCACAACATGTACTTTACGGTCAAACTCTGGAAAAGCGGCACCTTCATTAATGTCCCAGTTACCTTCGAGTAGCTGCTTACGCTGATGCTCTGGAAGAGAGAGAAGCATCGCTTCATAGTCTCCAGAGTCAGATAGGTACGGATTATCAAATAGAGAGGCTGGAATAAAGCGGCGTTTAAATAGCGGCTGACCTTGTTTGCTGTGCCCTTGGGGGTACGTAATCGTTTCACCAGTTTCAATGTTAGTTGCCCAGAACGGCTCGTTAGCTGTTGCAGGGTCAATATACATCTTTTTAACCCACGCATGTCCGCTTCCTCCTGGGTTGGTTGTTGCTCTCATGTACAAGCCGAGTTCTGTGGAATGTGCAGATCTCAAGCGAGACCTCATATAATCCCAAGCGTAAGGGCTAGTCCATTGTGTAAGTTCATCGAAGCCAATCCAGTTAAACGCTTGGCCTTGGTAACGGGTAACATCAGTATCTTTGTCAAGATACGACATCCACAGCCGTCCACCTTGAGGAGAAGTCCACTGAGACTTACGCTCAGACCACTTGATACCGGGGATAGCACGAGGATATAACTCCTGACTCTTTTGAATTAGTTCTCTTAGTTCTTCTGTAGTGTGTCGTACAAGTAACCCTGAGAAGTTAGGATCATTCAAACCATGTAGCGGGTCAGCAAGCATGGCGTAGCTCTTACCTCCACCTGCTGCACCGCCATATAAAACCTCACGCTCTGACGCACTAAGAAAGTTTGTCTGTGGTCCAGGGTTTGGCTTGAACACTATGCTCATTGCCTCTTCTACGTCATACGTAGGTGCCTTAACTTGTGCAGGAACCGTAGCTACTTTATCTACAGCTACAGGCTCAACTGTCTTTACCAATTTCTGAGTAGGCTCCGACCCCTTTGGTTTCGAGCTTTTCGATCTCTTCAAGGGTTTTTTCGAGCCACTTGGCAAACTTGCGTTTAATCGTAGCTGCTTTTCTACGTCTCTGCTCAACTTCAACTCTTTTCTTTAGGCCCATATGCGTTATGCTGCGACCCGTTTCTTTACTTAGCCAGTGTGCTACTGCTCTGTAACTATACTGTTTAAGGTGACGCTTTGCAAGTTCTAAAGCTTCTAATTCTTCTTCAACAGGTATAAGCAATCTATCGTTATCAGGATCAAGACTATAACCAAAGGGTATCTTCTTTGTGATCCTAACTATAGTGTGCCATTCCTTGCTGTGGTTCTTGGGAGGTAAAGGTAGCTGCCAGAACCCTAAGTCTCTTTCGGGTATTATTCGTTCTTACCTTCTTTGTTAGGTAGATAGAAGATGCCGCCACCTGAGGTCACGTCTACTTTGTCTACTTTACCAAGTCCTGCACGATCAAGCAAGTCTTTTGCTGCTACCATCTTCTCTTTAATGCCTAGCTCAGTAGGATCATACAAGGCACCTACCATAGCCATAGCAGCCTTAGGTGCAGTACGAGCGAAGTAAGTACGTGTCTTCTCGCCAATCTCATCCTTCAAGGCTTCTACAATAGCGGAAGTGCTTGATGCAGGATCATAACCTGCAAGTTTCTTAGCTGCAACAGCGTCACCCTGAGCCTCATCAAAGAGTACCTCTAGGAATATCTTCTGCTTATCTGTTAGCGCTCTAGCCATGTTACTTCCTTATAGTGGATTATCGACTAAGGCATCATACGCTTTCCAAATATCATCTACTTCTGTTTGTAGAGTATCTAGCGTGTCACCTAGTCCGTCTGTTATAGTTGTAGCTTTATCCACTTGGCTACGTAAATCTAGTAACACCTTTTGCTGTTCTAGAATTTGTGTCATGTTTGTAGATAGCTGTGCCAACTTCTGATTCAAACCACGTACATCATTATCTGTAATAGCCTGCTCTAGCGTTTGGATACGAGATATAAGCATAGCTTCTAGCCGCGCCATCTCACCACTAAGAGTAGTATTAAGTCCTGCTATATCACCGCTAAGATTAGTATTAAGTTCTGCTATATCAGCACTCACTGTGCTATTAACATTAGCAATAGAAGAACCTAGGTTAGCATCTACATTAGATATGCTTGCCTTGATAGAGGAGTCTACCTCTTTAAGGTTGCTCTGGGCGATAGTCTCTACAGATGTGATACGTGTAGTTAAAGCCCCAGCCTTAGCATCAAAGGAAGCAGACTTCTCTACTACCTCAGCAATACCAGCCTCTACACCATAGAATCGCTGTAGTGTATCATATGACCAGTACACCCCACCAGCAACGGTAGAAAGGACAGGAAGTGCTACAGCAACCATCCAGCCCTTAATATTGTATCCACCGATAGTGAAGTCAAAGTCCATCATTGCGTAGGCATAGCTCCGTATTCATTAATGTATTCACCTGCTGCGTAGATCTCTGAAGCATTCTTCATCTCAGGAGTTAAGTAACCCTGAAAGCCAGTACCAAAGCCTGAGTCACCCCAAGTAATAACAAACTCATCTATTGATTGAGTATATGTAACAGCTGTGTAGCTACCTACCATGTAGTTACCCTGTGCAGCGTAGTTGTCTACAGTAGCAGTAAGGTCATCGTTATTAGCCGCTGCCATGTAAGCACCTGCCTGCTGAGCAAAATTCTCAACAGCAGCTACCGCTTCATTGTACTCGTTAACTTCTACTGTGTCAATGCTATACGCATCCGTAGCCAACATACCCTGTAGCTCTACTTGCTCAGGTTTAGTATCTGCCTCAGATGCAATAGATGCAACTTCTACTGCAGTCATAATTATAGCAGTAGCAGCAGTTAGATTGTCCACAGCTATAGTTAAGCTATTCATAGACGCTGCATGTTCCTGCATAAACAGCTGTTCAGCCGTAGAAGCAATAGCGTAGTCGTGGTTAAGTACAAGATCTTTAGCTGCTAGATATGCACCCAGTTCCTCTGCAGTAATAAGGCCATCATCCATAGCGCCGTCATTAATAACACCACCGATAGCTGCATAACCTACAGCACCTACTGTACGTACACCACTGTCTTGAATACGAGCTTGAATGTCACCGATGGATGCAATCAGCGCATCAATCTTCTCTTGACCTGTTAGCTCATAATCATTTGCTTTTGCTACTCCTGAAACGGTCACTAAGGCTGAGCTTAGGAGTAGTGTCTTCAATAATCTCTTCATCTGTGTATTCCTCTCCTACCCTTAACAGGGTGTCCCAGAATGTCTGGTCTGTCTCGTAACCCACAATATAAAGTGCAGGACTCTCTTTGTACTTATTAATAGCTGCCTTCCCCATAAGCAGCTTACCCGTGCGGCTATCATTGATAGGGCAGGGGGTGTTTGCTAACATCATACTACGGAAGACTGTAGGGTCTTGGCATAGTATAGATATAGCAGATACTTGTAAGCCTAAGCCACCTACTTGTTGAGGTGCGCCTAGTAACCTAGCATTCTTTCTACGGTTGCATGACTTGTCCTGTGCCATTGAACCACGAGAAATACCTATAATACTTATTTGTACGCCTGTAGATCTAGGTATTAAGCAACTATCATTACCGCCACCACCCATCATAGTAGGTGCTATTGCACTCATAACAGGGGCAGCAGAGCCAGCGCCAGTAGCATTGTAGTTGTTGGTCACTGCCTCTTCTGAGTTATTGCTATCAACTGTAGAGTTGTCATAGCCGTTAGAAAAGTCACCTTCAACATTACCTGCTAATGCATTTGTCGCCAAGAACAATGAGCAAATCGCTGTCCATACACATAAGCTGTAGTGCGGCCTCTGTCTCCCCAAGGTATTGTAAAGTTTGAGCATCTAAATTCCGTTGACATTTTTTATTATTAACAGCGCAGGAAGATGGTAAAACTACAGATGAAGTACTACACGAAGTAGTTATACTCAAACAAACCAATAAAGCAACTGTTAACTTAGGTCTGGAAAAACCTAGTCTTGATTTCACCACGAGTAATACCTACGTCTCTTAACTGCTTGTCTGTCATTTGTGTTAGAATGAAGTAGTCCGCACGGCGTTGTTGGTAGACCATCAGTGCAAGTACGATGTTAGCAATCCAAGCTTTTAGTTTCTCTAGCATGTTATATTCCTATGTATATACGAAGTAACAAAATGTCACCTCAACATACATAGTTATATGCAAGTATCACCAGACTAGAACTGCTGGTTAGGAATACCCGCTATGCTTAACCTACAGGACTAAATAGCTCTGTTACCGTGACGATAGTGTCTAGGTGGCCTGCACTGTCTGGAGTCACTGTAATCTTGTCACCAGGTTGTAGGACAAGATCTATGTCACTGAAACTTAGGTAGTCACCCGCTGCAATGTTCTTACCCTTGAGGAAGTGTGAAGAGTACGTGTCAGCAGCTACATACCAAGCAACCTCAACATCAGTATTACCACTACCGCCGTTAACTACATGGATAAAGGTTACCTCTGCAGTACAGTTAGGTGGGCACAAGTACACATCTTCTGTAGTAGTGCCAGTGTTGTGACCATACACAGACTTCATCCGTGCTGATTTGCTTAGGTAACTAAGTGACATCAGACTTCCTTAGCTGGCTTCTTAGGTGCAGCCTTCTTAGGCTTTGGCTTGCTAAGTTCAATCTCTGCTAAGCGACAGACCTCATTAACATTAGCATCCTTGCTCTGTACGTTACCGTAGTTGTCTTCACCAGCTGATTGGTTGCCCATAGCGTCCCAGACATAGCCGTGCTCATCTACACGATAGCCTGCAGCTTCTAAGGCACCTTGATATTTGTGGTAGTACTTCATGTCTTAACTTTCTTAACAGGGTTGGCAGCAGGGTTAGATGCACCGCAATAACCACCCTTGTTGTAGCCCATAGGTTTCTTAGCCATGCCGCCGTGTTTGTAACCGTGCTTAGCACCCTTCATTACAGTTCCGTCTGGCATAGTATGACTGTCTTTGCTTTTCTTCATCATGTTCATTTCTTCTTAACCTTAGCTGTTTTAGCTGCGGCCTTAAAGTTAGCCGCTGTAGGCGCACCCTTAGTTCCAGGCTTACGCATCTTTTCATTACTACCCGCTTTAATACGAGCCTGCTTGTTAGCGATATTCTTATACAGAGACATTACCACTTTACCTTATCTGCCCAGTAGGCTGCTGATAGCTTACCCTTTTTAATATTCTTGCCATGTCTAGCCTTAAAGCTTTTACGCTTAGCCTTCATGCGATCAGATTCACCCGCTTTAGGCTTGCCTGCTGTGGATGCTCCCTGTTCACCAAAGCGGATGAGCTTAATGGTTTCACCTTCTTTGGCAAGTACGGCGTGGGATTTAGACGGATGCTTGGGAGTACGCTTGGGTTTGTTATAGCCATCAAATGTCTCACCTCTGTATTCAATCGGCATAAGGTCTTTTCCTGTCAGGGTCTAACACATCTTTACGGCTAAGCATACCCTCAAGGTACATAGCTCGTTCAATGTGATCCAAGGAATACTTAACTCCTGTGTCTGCTTCAATAGCAGCACGGACATAGAACACATCACTACGGGGAATATGAATACGTCTCATACGATTAGCATTACCATCTGCTAACGCAGAGTAGAACTCTTCTAGTACGTTATCATCTGCATATAGTTGTACGGGTTTACGGGCCATTGTCAATACTTTTCTGGGTAAAGAGTGGTACGTGCCGCAAACTACGTGTGAGGAGAGAGTAGACATGAGGAGAGTGTACACATATTGTTTGTAACACGTACCAGTAGTGTAACACTTATGTTTATACAAGATTATGTGTGTTACATAATAACAGTATACAACCATATAAAGAGTGTGTCAACGCTATAGTTAAACTCTCTATGTTAAACTCTTCCTATGTCCAGTAACCTATTTGATACATATTCTATATAGTTTAACTATTTGTTATTTATTACTTGTATTATGTTTTACATATAATGTTTAACTTTGTCTACTACTACTACGTAGTTATACATTGCTAAGCACCCCTGTCAATCCATAAAAAGAGTATATGTGGGTAGATGTTGTACTTTTATGCCATTATTATTGTAGGTGTGACTAATATGCACCACTATGTGTACATCTTTAGGGTTCCAGGGCAAAGTCAAAAACCCCGTGCGTGTAGTTATACATATATACGTACCCCCTACCCCCCGCTGGCCCCCGCGCCCCCCTCCATTCAACCCTATTTAAGCAGTTTTGTAGGGGTTTTGCGTGCTATGTTGCTGTTATTGTTGTGCTTTTATACTGATATATCGTCACGATACTGCATAAAATGGCGTATTTCAGGGCAGTTTTGGTTTTGTGATCACAAACAAAAGAGGGATGCATCTAATCAACAGACAGCCACCACCCACAATGTTATATCATAACACTATACCCCCCTCATGTCATGGCGTACTATATACTAGCAAAAAAGCGGTAGCGTTTACTGTGGTAACATTGTCACACAAAACACAATCGAACAACATATTTCAAAAGCATGCGTTTTAGATGTTGTGCTTTTCAATCGCCATTGCTAGCTTAGGTTCATGGACAACAAACACTGTTAAGCATTCCATACCAGTCTAAGCTTAACGACATGAGTTGCCAGCAAGGCCTAGCAATCAAGGGGGCCAACGTTACTAAGGTTAGACCTATCCTCAAAAATAGGCGGCGGTATCAGCCTAGTCATGCTCCTAACGGGTTCCAGACAGATACAAAAATAAGACAGAACGACACAACAAAATAAACGATTGACAGACAAAACTAAATCGGTCCACGATAGGACAACAACAAAACAAGATCAGGCCCTAGTATCTGGATAGATACCTGCCTAGCTAATGAGCGGATTAAGCAACCGCATAATGACGAAACCCGATTGTTGCAGGCATGACAAAACCTGTAATATTGAGCAAGGGAGGTAGGCATAAAGTATCCTAGGTAGAACGGGGTTCAAGAACGGTGATATGAAACAGCCCGTCTATAGGAATGGTTGCTTTGTAAAGGCACTGCTCCAGGGGTCACCCAAGTTGTGTCTTCACTAATCAACTAGAAAGGTTTTACAATGTTTAATATTAGCACTAGAAAGATAGGCGGTATACGCTTTATCAAGATAGGGAAGCTATGCTTTTCATTCTGTAAGACTGCACAATTCAAACCTGTAGGAGGGTGACACTATGTCAAATTATAAGCTAATCGGCGTGGGTACTAACGCAAAGACAATCAAGGGTGACGGCTCAGAATATCTCACTGGCATTGTATACATGACGCCCTACAAAGTTATGGTTGATAACAAGTGGTATAACTCATGTAGCATGGCGGTTTTGGCTGGATGCATTGAGGGATGTTTAAACACTGCTGGTCGTGGTGCCATGAATTGTGTGCAAGCCGCAAGGCAACGCAAAGCTGAATGGTTTTACCGTGATCGTGACGGGTTCATGAAACAACTCATGCAAGATATTGCTAAGTTCCAAACATACTGCAACAAGCGTGGCATTCAGCCAGTCATTCGTTTGAATGGTACAACTGACATACGTTGGGAATTGGTTAAGCTAGATGGCTATACAATCTTTGAATTGTTCCCACGTGTTTCATTCTATGACTATACCAAGATTGCCAACCGCAATACGGATCACATAGACAACTACCACCTCACGTGGTCGTACTCTAATGCATCGCCTAAATATGCCGCCATGATGCAAACGGCGCTAGAACGTGGCATGAACGTGGCAACGGTATTCCGTAAGGCCTTTGACTATGCAAACACGTGGATGGGCTTACCCGTGATCAACGGTGATGCAGACGACTTACGCATACTAGACCCTAAGGGTGGACATATCGTGGCGCTATACGCTAAGGGCAAGGCCAAGCGTGATACATCTGGTTTTGTAGTAGACGTAGCAACAGCATAAGGAATAAGACAATGGCAGACAGTTTAAACCTGTATTATGCAGGGCGTGATGCAGCTACATTGGACGTTGATGCGCCTAGTTTTGATGTTGATGCAGCTATAGCATCTTTTGATAGTGACCCACCTGATAGCCCGTTTCAAGGTGGCTACCTTCGTGGTCTTTTAAAATCAGGCTATGCTACCGTTCCATCTAAATGGGATGGGGTATTGGTATGACAAACAAGCAACAGCATAAGAGGAATAATATCATGGATGTTCAACAGTATGTAGAGGATAACCGCATGTATTTCTGGTCAACTATCAACCGTGAAGAAACACAATTCGAGGTGGACATGGGGCAAGATCCTATTGGTGCCAAGATTGAATGCGTCGTTATGACAGGGGTGCACAAGGGTGAAACAAGAATGTTCCCGCGATTGAACCTTGAAACACTATGGGAACAACAACAGGAAGGTGACGACGAATGACCAAGAACCTAATGGGAAAGACCCGCAAGCTAGACAATGCCTATGCAACATTCAAAGGCATGGGCGTATTTGGTGAGACTGAGGTGCGCCTATTGAAAACGTACCAGACCCCAGCTAAGGAAAGTGAAAGCGTACATGCTCGGTGGCTCGTGGCTATCAAGACTGACATGACCTATGGCCAATTCGAATTGGGTGATAGCTATACTAATGAGGCAGTGAGGGGCTTGACACTTGTTGATTACTCAGAAGAGTATGCAGAACAGTACAACATAGAAAAGGTGTAGGGCTATGGAAAAATCAGAATACTTAGAAATGACGTGCGAGATAGCCCAAGAGTGGTTAGCTGACACATATGAGGGATACCAATATGAGACTGATGCCAACGGCAACGTGTCCTACACTGATGATGCACAGGAAGAGTTCAATCTAATCCTTGATGATGTACAGAACATTGTGGCTAGATATTTAGAGGTGACAGCATGAGCAAGGGCATTGTACTATCATTATACGACTTCACAGGCGAGGCGCTTAAACCATGGGCAGATGCAGGATATGAGTGCTACGCCTTTGACATTCAGCACGATTGGTATGAAAGTACCAAGGTCTACTCACAAAAGAATATTGAGGGTTCTATTGAGTATCGCCACGCAGACCTACACAAACAGGCAACCTATCAGGCTCTGCTACAGGAGTTTGGAGACAATGGGGATCTGGTAGTGTTTGGTATGGGGTTCCCTGTCTGTACAGATATGGCGGTATCAGGTGCTGCACACTTCAAAGCTAAGGCCAAAGCAAACCCAAGCTTTCAGATGGACGCAGTAGGCTATGCTGTGGACTGTGCTGACTTCTTTGAGGACTTGGGTGTTCCATATTTTATTGAGAACCCTGTGAGTGTATTGGCTACCCAGTGGCGCAAGCCTGACTATAGGTTTCACCCGTATGAATATGGGGGTTACATAGGTTACGAGGAAGCTGAACACCCACGTTGGCCTGAGTACATCGCACCCTATGATGCGTACCCTAAGAAGACATGCCTGTGGTCAGGCGGTGGCTTTGTTATGCCTAAGAAGGCACCTGTGCCAGTACCTGAGGGATACAGCACACAACACAAAAAGCTGGGCGGCAAGTCACAGCGTACCAAGGACATACGCAGCGCAACACCACGAGGGTTTGCCATTGCAATCTATGAAGCTAACAAGAGAGAGTACCACAATGCGTAAAGTACAGATAAAAGTTACACAGACAGATACATGGTTCCCAGTGATTGAGGTGCCAGAACTCATGACAGACGAGGAAGCCGAAGAGTGGATTAAAATAGAACTATCAGATGAAGTGTTTGATTTGTATCGACACAAGGACACGCTAGAATCTACCACAGACGCTGAAGTGCAGGACTTACAGTGTTTTTAACTTGAAAGGATAAGACTATGCACAGTTACACATTCAGACACAAGGGTAAGACAATACAGATAGGTGCTACACACTGGCAAACTGCAATGCAACTAGTGCAGGACCAAGATGGCATAGCATTAGAACCTAACGGGTACTGGCGAGAGAATGCCTACTCACAGCGTGTCTACACGTGGATCACAAACATGGAGGGTACAACATGATCAACGACAATATTGAAACAGTTATGGAAGCTATGCGCCGCCTTAACAAAGGCCAGACATTGGATGAGGCAGCAAAAGGCTTAGGCCTGACACGTGATGAACTGTTAGAATTGGTGGATCTGCTATGATGCACAGAATTATATTGCGCAGCAGTTTTAATGATAAGATATTCTGCTACCACACAGTCAACCGCATAGATGAGGCTGAGAGATTAGCATTAAAATACAATAGCTTAGAAGGTATCAAGACAGAGATAGAGGTGGCATCATGAATAAGAAATATCAAACAGCATACGATCAACTCAAAGAGCTAGGCGTCACAGTCTATGAGGATGAGGGGGGCTTTCGTATCTCAGGTGAGGACAACTACCCAATCATATGGGCAGAGTATTACACAAGGCACGGCACCACACTGGATGAGTTTGGTGTGAACCACGAGATCAATGACATCTTAGCAAAGCAAGGGTTGTTTGCTGAGTGGGAGAACACTGGAGTACTAGGCGTGGCAAAAATGTAACGTGATATAATGGTAACATTGACGCAGACAAAAACAGATACTAACCTATAGATGTCTAACACAAGAGGAAACAGACATGACTAACACACAAAACACTAAGATCATCACTCACCTACGTGCAACCAAAGGTCTGACACTGCGTGAGGCAATGCTAGACTATAGCATTCAGTCATTCACTAAGCGTATCTCTGAGCTACGCAAGTCAGGCTACCGTATTGACGGTGTTAAGGGTAAGCACCCTGTGACAGGCCAGCAGTACACACGTTATGTTCTAATAGAGGAGGGGTCGTAATGACTACGCAATTCAACACAACTAACCTGCTACCAGCGACAGGCTACTACAACAAACTAATGCGAGACATTGATGAGGCTGTGTGGCTTGGTAATAACGCAGACACACTAGAAAATATTGCTGATGACGTGAAACAATATGTAGACATGGGGGCAACATGGTACCCAAAGTTCTAATGCATGCACTACCAGTAGCGGTAGCGCTAGTATATCTAGGTGGCTTCTTATACATCTGGTACCTTAACGCTAAAGGAAACTAACATGAATATCCCCAAGGCATCTGCCTCACTACGTGAAATCATTTCTTTCTATCTTAACTCGCCAGGTTTTGGTCGGCTGGCAGGGTCTACGCAGAAAGATTATGAGACACACCTTGCAGCGGTATGCAAGACAGTAGTTGAGGGCAAGGCTCTTGGGGATTATCGCCATGGGAATATCAAGGTACGTCACCTCACTCAGGCATACGAGGCTTGGCTATCTGTTGGGGTTCGGACAGCCAACTACCGTAAGTCTGTGCTTTCTGCGACGTGGAAGCATTCGATGAGGCATGACGTTATGACGCACGACCCTGTAGCACTAATCGAAACCACATCTGAAGAGGTGCGGCGGGTTATGTGGAGCAGGGAACAGCTTCAAACATTCTTGAGCGTTTCTTATGGCGACTTCCGCTGGCGCAGCATAGGTCTGATAGTACATATGGCATACGATTGGGGGCAGCGTGTTGGTGACATGCGTGTACTCAAATGGGATAGGCTAGACCTAACCCAGTGCCGCTTGGACTTAACACAGAGCAAGCGCAACGCAGAGGTACATCTTCCTATCTCTGAAAGTTTGTGCTCTATGTTGCGCCAGCAAAAGGAAGACTTTGGTTTCCAGGATTACGTTGCACCTAATGTTAAGATAGGTGAAGCGGTACTGAAGACATACACCAAAGTAGAAATAGGTATTAAAATCAATGAGGTACTGGCCAAAGCTAATCTACCTATGCACCTCACTGCCATGGATCTCAGACGTACAGCGGTGACAGAAATGATGGAGGGTGCTGTTGACTTGGGCGGTATCATGCAGGTAACAGGCCACAAGAATATTGCATCACTCAAACCTTACATGGTCAACACGTACAGTGGTGCATCAAAAGCATTAGCAGCTAGAGGGAATGATAAAGATGAACATTCGTAGTTATGTTGAGGCCTTGGCTCTTGTTGATAGTGAATCACACAGGGGTGACTGCCCCAAGTGCAGAGGTAAGGGTACATTCACAGCCATGAATGATGGTGGTACTATGAAGTACAACTGCTATAAGCTGGGCTGCGTAGTCGGTGGCATCTATGAGTCAGACATGTCAGCGTCAGAGATAATGAAACGTATTAGACCACCACCAAGTAAGGCAGTAGAGGAGATAGAAACTATGGAGATACCAGCATACCTAGTACAGCCTACATTAGAACATCCTAAACATAATAAGTTTGTTATGCGTTGGGGTATCCGTGCCTATCCTGGCCTGATGTATGATGTAAAACAGGAGCGTGTTGTCTTCCCTATCCACCATCGTGGCCGTTTGATTGACGCAGTAGGTCGTGCAGTAGGTACACGGATGCAGCCTAAGTGGTACCGCTACACTGGTGATGCAGACTACTTCACTGCAGGGTCAGGTGATGTCGTTTTACTGGTAGAAGATGTTGTTTCTGCAGTAGTAGCATCACAACTTATGCCTGACATAACAGCCTTAGCTATCTTAGGCACATCCCTGTCAGACAAACACATGGCTAAGGTAAGCAGCTACCGTAAGGTAGTCATAGCTCTAGATCCTGACGCTATGGATAAAACATTAGAGTTCCGTAGAGCTATTGAGCTATGGACAGGCATCGAAACAGTTGCTATGAAACTGCATGATGATATTAAATACAAAGTCCCAGAGGACATCAAACAATTAAAGGATATATGCAAATGATAGAAGCGACTTACATAGACCACATGGGTAACGACCTATCTGTAGTAAACGCAGCCCGTGTATCGTTCGGGAAGACTTCCAAGCTGATATGTACTAACCTTGTGCTTGGCACTTATGACATGAGTAAGGGTGACAAGAGCCTCATCAAGTACTTAGCTAAGCATAAACATACCAGCCCCTTTGGTCATGCGTATGCTAAGTTCCACGTCAAGGCACCTATCTTTGTAGCACGTCAGTTAGTGAAGCATAAGTTCTTACGATGGAATGAGATCAGCCGTAGGTATGTCACTGATAACATTGAGTTCTTTTATCCTGACACTTACCGTCAAGCAGCAGCTGATAAGAAGCAGGGATCAGGTGGCACTGTGTCAGACGTTGTTGGGAACCTATCTATTGAGAAGGTTACAGCTGCTAATGCAAAGAGCCTGATCACTTACCAAGAGTTACTAGACAGAGGTGTTTGTGAAGAGCAGGCCCGTATGGTCCTACCACAAAGCACCATGACTGAGTGGTATTGGTCAGGTAGCCTTGACGCCTTCGCAGATATGTGTAACTTACGATGTAAGCCTGACACACAGGCAGAGACACGTGAGGTAGCTAATCAAATTGATCGTATTATGGTTGGTAACTTCCCAGTGTCATGGGATGCACTAACGGAGAATGGTGATGACTAAACGCATTCCTATGAAGGGCGGTGATGAGTATGATGGCCTCACCAAAGCACGTAGGTTCTACCTGTGGAAGGCAGGCCAGCTAAAGAAGATCAAACGTGCATACAATAAGAGGCTACGTAAACACAACAAGGAGATAGATAATGATTGAGGCAGGTACAATGAAAGTCACAGCCTTGACTGAACATGAAGATGGCAGTGCTACCTGCACCTTCGACCTAGACGATAAGACAGCAGCACTGGCCCAAGAGTTAGGGCTGAAGCTACTAATATACTGTGGTGCCACTGGAACAAACATAGATTATGTGTTCAGTAGCATACTAGGAGAAATAGAATGAGTAAACATTATCTAGTTATGTTTGAGGTAGAGGAAGGTGAGTGGATGTACGCAAGTGCAGAGAACCCTTTCACCTATGAGTCTAAGCCTCTTATCTTTGATAGCAAGGATGAGGCAGAGGTACATGCTAAGAAGTACAACACAGGTGTTGTTGTAGAGCAAACAGATATTAGACCTTTCGATGTAGATGAACGTGCCCGTGCTAGGGTAAGGGCAGCAATCAACAACGGCGTTTAATAATAAGTGAATGGAAAAGATTAATGATACAACAAGAACGTATAGAGCCGCCCCTCACCAGCGCTGACATGGTGCATGAACCTAAACATTATGCACGGTGGGTTATCGAACCTATCACTTACATCATGCGTAACGGCTTTGAGTTCTGGCGAGGTAACATTATTAAGTATGCCAGTCGTGCAGGGTTTAAGATGTACGAGGGTAAGACACAGATAGAGAGCGAGATCATTGACCTAGAGAAAGTTATTAGATATGCCAACATGCGAATCAATGAGCTAACGGGTGAGGAAAAGCTATGACTCTTGTGGATCTAAGAGATACATTACAAGAGGCAGGGTTTGAGTTCGTCATCAAGGGTATCGACGGGTGTGTTGCCAAGGTACACGTATTAATAAAGGAGGATAAAGATGTACACAGTTGAGATTGAATCTGATGCATCAGTGATCACAACTCTTGATCAGAAGGATATGTATGAGGATGTCCAGCTTATCTTAGGTGATGATGGCGTTGCATATATGAGACAGTTTGAGCCTGAGATGGAATCTTATCAGATGCTAATGATGAGTTCGCAGCAGTGGATAGATCTGATAGCTGCATACAATAGCACTGAAGGTGCATACTATGTGGAGGTTAAGGATGACAGATGAAGGTATGTATTTTTTAGGTGGTGCTTTCTCTATGTATATGTTAGCAATGCCGTTGCTGTACCATATGGTAGAGGCAGAAGATCCTGAGGAGGATAGCCTAGGGCCACTGAAGTTTATCTTTATGTGGCCAGTGGTAGCGATAGAAGTTATATATATTATTTTCGTAGGAGAGAAGAACGATGATGGAACTGGCCCTAATTAGAACGTTACTTGACCGTGACTTTTACAACCAACACAAGGGCATCCGTTGCCCAGACAAGATCTTTAGCAAGGATGTACGTAAGATCAAGCAAGCACTAGACAGTGCAATGGAAACCTATGACGGCAACATGAACGTGCAGGACTTACAGGCTGTGTTCAACCGTATGAATCAGAGCATGACAACAGCAACACGCACAGCATATGATGCACTGTTTCGTCGCATTGATATTGCTGAGCCTATCAAGGAAGAGATAGCACAAGACACACTGTCTCAGCTATTCCAACAGCATGTCGGTGATGTCGTTGCCAACCTTGGCTTTGACTATGTGAATGGTACAGAGAATAGCTTGGAACCTTTGCGTCAGATCCTTGATGACTACAAGAATGACTTCACGCCTAACCTACGTGTTGACTGGGAAGATGATGATCTTGATACCATCCTAGAAGCTACCGCTCTTGAGTCACGCTGGTCATTCAACATCCCTACCCTAGCAGGCAAGATAGAGGGCGTCAGTGGGGGCCACCTTGTAGTTGTGGGGGCACGTCCCAACACAGGCAAGACATCCTTCCATGCGTCTCTTATCGCCGCTGACAAAGGCTTCGCACATCAGGGTGCACGTTGCATCGTACTGTGTAATGAAGAGGCCTACACACGGGTAGCATCACGGTACGTTAGTGCCTCTGCCAACATGACCATGAAAGAGGTACGAGAAAACCAAGCACTAGCACGTAAGCGTTATGAGCCTGTGCGTAACAACGTTATGTTCAAGGAGAGTACAGGTAAGGGCATGGCCTGGGTTGAGTCTGTAGTTAAACAGGAGAAGCCTGACATTGTTGTACTAGACATGGGTGATAAGTTCTCTGACATTAAGAGTGAGCGTAGTGACATCACCCTCAAGGCTGCAGCTATCCATGCCCGTAACATTGCTAAGCAGTATGACTGCTGTGTGATCTGGATGTCCCAGCTAAGTGCAGAGGCTGAAGGTAAGGCAGACCTAAACCAATCAATGATGGAGGGAAGTAAGACAGGCAAGGCTGCAGAGGCTGACCTCATGGTGCTGATCGGTAAGGCTGCGCAAGTCGAAGGACAAGACGAAGACCCTGTACGCTATCTTAACCTTGCCAAGAACAAACTTAACGGCTATCAAGGTAAGATTACTTGTATGCTAGATGGATCACGTTCTATCTACACGGCTTAGGAGATAGATATGAGATTGGTATTAGACGTTGAGAACAGTGTGACTTGGAGGGATGGTAAGACTTTCAATGATCCCTTTGAGCCTAGCAACACACTGACTCAGGTTGGTATGGTAAATGCTGACAACCATGAAGAGTTACACATAGTAACACTAGACCATAACGATTACAAAGATACATCAGGCACTGGGCGTGAGTTAGTCCAGCGTGTGTTGGATATGACAACGCTATTGATTATGCACAATGCTAGGCATGACTTGATGTGGTTGTGGGAGAGTGGCTACACCTACGAGGGTGAGATCTATGACACGCTGCTTGCAGAGTACCTTCTCTTTCGTGGCCAGAAAGGTGCACTATCTTTATCTGCCTGTGCTATACGCCGTGAGTTGGCTGAGCAAAAGGAAGACTACCTATCTATATGTATCAAGCAGGGCATCAACACAAATGAAACTGATCTTAATAAGCTTAGCCATTATCTTAGGGCTGATCTGCTCACAACTAGTGAGTTGTTCCATTCCCTTGAAAGAGACTACGCACACCCTGACTCTGCCTCCCTCCATAAAGTCAGAGACGTTACCTTCCAGACATGTAAAACCCTAACAAGAATGTACATGTCTGGCATCAGGGTAGATCTAGATGAACTGGAGCGAGTAAGAGAACTGTTTGAGGATGAGCGTTCTGAGTTAGAGACTAAGCTACACACTAAGGTGCGTGAACTTATGGGTGATACACCTATCAACATCAACTCACCTGAGCAAATCTCACAGGTTGTGTTCAGTGTACGTATGAATAACAAGAAAGATTGGGCGGGGCTATTTGAGTTTACTAAGACACCAGAAGAGTTTCGCTCAGCAGTTAAGTCTAACAGCAGCCCCATCTATCGCACTAAAGCTTTCACCTGCCCAACATGTGAGGGCCAAGGCAAGACATATAAAGTAAGGAAGGATGGTACAAAGTATGCTAGACCTAACAAGTGTAGGGACTGCGAAGCTCGTGGCTTCCAGCTAAAACAAACAGAACAGATAGCAGGACTACGATTCTCTGCACCTAATAAGAAGTGGGCCACTGCCAACGGGTTCAGTGCCAGTAAGGATAAGATAAGTCTACTGATCAGCACAGCTAAGACACATAAGAAGCATGAGTCCGTAACTTTTCTACAGGACTACCTACGCTTCTCCGCTATCAGCAGCTACCTGTCTACGTTTGTGGATGGCATTGGCGTGTACTCTAAGGATGATGGTTACCTACACGCTACACTAACACAGAGTGTGACTGCTACTGGGCGTTTCAGTGGTAAGGAACCTAACATGCAGAACATGCCACGTGGGGGTACGTTCCCTGTTAAGCGTGTGTTTGTATCACGATGGGAAGGTGGACAGATTTGTGAGGCAGACTTTGCTCAGCTTGAGTTTCGCACCGCAGCATACCTGGCCCAAGATAAGATTGCTATGGATGAGATCAACACAGGGTTTGATGTTCATAGCTACACAGCTAAGGTTATCTCTGATGCAGGTCAGCCAACCACACGTCAGCAAGCCAAGGAGCATACGTTCGCTCCCCTCTTCGGGGCTACTGGATATGGCAGATCCAAGGCAGAGGAAGCTTACTACATACAATTCATTGCTAAGTATAAAGGAGTAGCAGCATGGCATAAGAACTTAGGAGAGGAAGCAATGCGCTTCAATAAGATTACCAATGTATCAGGTAGGCAGTATGCTTTCCCAGACATTGCACGTAGATCAAACGGGAGTGTCACACACTTCACCATGATAAAGAACTACCCAGTGCAAGGCTTTGCAACGGGTGATGTAGTACCTGTGGTTTTGAATGAGATGTACAAGCGTCTTGAGTCCATGCAGTCCTGCCTTGTCAATACAGTGCACGACTCAATGGTGATAGACATTCATCCAGATGAAACAGAAAAGGTATTAGATATGATAAATGATATGAATGAGGGCTTGACTGATCTAGTCGAGTCAGTGTATGGAATACGGATGAACGTACCTTTACTTCTTGAAGCTAAGATCGGGCCAAACTGGCTTGACACAGTGGATGTTTGATGTATAACTAGGTACTCTTTGACTCTATTTAAAGGATATAGAAATGAGCAACGAACTAGCAATCGCAACAGAGCGTGGACAATCAATGGCTGAACTTATGGGTGTGTCTGCTGCACCCAAGCAGCAGTCTACGCCTTCCGTTGCACGTGTCGGCATGATTCACCAGCCTATCATGGGTGAGCGGGTCTTTGGTGGCGAGGCAATCAAGACAGAGGTTGTACCTGTAGGTGCATTCACGCTGATGCAGGGTGATGATAAGGTGTATAGTAACGGTGTTACCTTACGTATCTTTGCCCAGCGCAATCAATGGCAACGATGGAACAGTGAGACAGAGGAGATGGAGAAGTCTGTCATGTCCAACTCACTGAATGGTGACATGAAGGATAGCATTGGTGGCTTTAACTTGGGCCGACCTACAGGTTATGTTGAAGACTTCCAAGCACTACCTGAGGCTACCAAGCAGATCATGCGCTCCGTAAAACGAGTGAAGGTATTCTTTGGTACTATCACACTAGACAACCCAGTGGATGACAAGGGTGAGGCAGTCAAAGGTAACTTCACTGATGTGCCTGTGGTTATGGATGTAAAGAACCGTGACTCACTCAAGAGCATTGACAATGTACTCAATGGTCTAGGCCGTAAGAACCTGCTACCTATTATGTCTACTATTAAATTGATAGGCGTAGAAGATAGCATCCCTACAGGTGCTAAGTTTGGTAAGATTGAAGCCAAGCTAGGTACTGCTGTAGATCTAGACGATAACGATAGTGATACCCTCAAGGACTTCATTGATCTTGTAGAGTACATGAATGGTAAGGTGCTTGATCTACACAATGAGCGTAACGATAAGGGGTTCTCTGCAGAAGATGCGTCTGTAGTATCTGACATCCTTAACAACGACTTCATTGAGGTGGAATGATGAATCATCCTGCAGAGCTAGCGATCTTTACGTTCCTACAGAAAGCTATGGCAGGTGAGTCTACAATGTCAAAGGAGGTGGCCTCAAAGGTCGCCTCCGATGTAGAGGCAGCGTTGTTCAAGCAGTTTGATAGCGGTCCCCGTGATGCATTCCGCTTACGTATGTCTAACATTGGCCGACCCAAGTGTCAGCTATGGTACGATAAGAATGA
>Ga0209302_10000374_pt1 | contig 26971 bp, 23 predicted proteins | sample ArcOceMetagenome_2_FD_187445 | JGI IMG/M metagenome (GOLD analysis project Ga0209302, IMG submission 187445) | Marine eukaryotic phytoplankton communities from Arctic Ocean - Arctic Ocean ARC135M Metagenome (SPAdes) (version 2) | ecosystem: Environmental > Aquatic > Marine > Oceanic | place... | reverse complement strand
TTTCTGGTTTTCTTTGTTTTTTTATTTCTTTTATATGCGCTAAAAAACTTTTTTTTCTTTGATTTGGGAATACAATAATAATTGCAAAATTTTGAATAATAAACACCACTTTCTTTTTTTGTTGGTTTATAATTCCTATTTGATTTTCTAACATTTTTAATTTTTTTTCTTTTTGAATCTCTATTTGTTGGTAATGATAACCCATCCTTATGACTCCAAAATTTATTATTATCTTGTCTATAAAAATGATATGTTTTTTTGGGATGAATAAATAACGCACCTTTATATTCGTTTTTTTTACACCTTTTCTTTGTTTTTCTTATGTGTTTATTGTCTAATCTTATCCTTCGATCCATATTTTTACATGTATAATATTTTGAATTTCCAATATCATCAATCCCAGCAACTAAACCTGGTTGAGCTTTTAAAAAATTACAATCGGTTTCCTTTGTCTTTTTCATATGATTTTTACAAATATTTACATATCTTTTATTTATTTTGTCCAACATATATGAATAACAATTATGACTATTTTTTACATATTTTTTGGACCATTTTTTTCTAGAAAATCTAGGCATATTAATATAATATTAGATTTTTTTTTTAACATTTTAAAACATTTTTTTGTCAAAGAAAAATATTTTAAAAAATTGATTGCTATTTTATCAATAAAAAAAAGGTATATAAAGATAAAATAATAATATAAATTAAAAAATGAGTATTACTAAAGCAAAAAACTTCAACCCTTCCAACGTCACCTACAAGAAACCAACCACTAACAAACGTGGTGGTAAGTCTGTTCAACTTCAACTTAATGGAGAACCTCTTGTACTTCAAATTCCTCTCATGCTTACATGGGGTGTTAATGAGAGAGTAGATGAAGATAGTGGTCGTGTTTCATATGATATGGCTCTACAATTTCAACCTGAAAAACACAGTTCTATTTTAAAGTTCCTCGATGCTATGAAAGGACTTGAACAAAAGGTCAAAGATGATGCTATTACAAATTCAAAGGAATGGTTCGGAAAAACTACTATGAGTAAAGAAGTTGTTGATGTTCTTATGTATCCAATTCTAAAATATCCAAAGAAAAAGGATGACTCGGGTGAACCAGACCATGATAGAGACCCTACACTGAAGCTTAAGGTTCCATATTGGGATAATAAATTCAGCATTGAACTGTATGATATGGAAAGTAAATGTATTTATCAAACAGTTAAAGAAGGTGAAGATGGACCTCAAGGAAATAAAACCCCGGTTGATCTTGTTCCAAAAGCTTCTCACGTCAGTGGACTTATTGGATGTACTGGTCTATGGTTTGCAGGTGGAAAGTGGGGTGTAACATGGAAACTTATTCAGGCAAAGGTCAGACCTCCCCAGAGACTTATTGGGTCTGGAAAATGTAATATGGCTGAAGATTCTGATGATGAGGAGATGCAAGAACAGCTTAATAATGTTGATACAAAGGACAGTGATGCAGTTGTTGATTCTACACCAACACCAGCTTTTGAGGATGATGATGAAGAAGAGGATGAGGTTGTTGTTCCTGAGGAGCCTGTTAAGAAAAAAATGAAAAAAGTTATTCGTCGCAAGAAGAAGCCTGTTGAATAAGAATTGAAAATAAAATTTGTAAAATAAAATTTGTAAAATAATTTTTATTTTTTAATATTTAATGAATATTAAAAAACTTATTAACATGAATTTACACCAGATGAATTACCACCTCTAGAAGATAAAAATCTCGCCTGTTCACTTGTAGCACAAACGCATCCGTGTTTATTACTATATCCACTTTGATTATCCTTACAACAATCTTTTGAAAATTCATTTTTATCAAAGAAAAACATATTTTCAGTCATACTTTTACTAGGGGCTACTTTTCTATTTGTTTCATATGAGCTTCCTATTTTTTCATAATTATCCATTACTAAATTTGTTATACTTCCTTCTTTTCCCAAAGTTGTCAACCCTTCTTTTAATCCGCATTTCATGCATCCACAACTGGATGTTCCCATTATTAAAAAAATTAAAAATAATGCTCCTAAAACAAGTTTTATACTTACTTTTTTCCCAAACAATTTCATATATATATATTTTAAATATTTTAATTAATACATATTTCTTATAATTTATTTTTTTCATTTTTCCTTTTTTCTGTAGCTTTGTCTAAAGCTATGCCGGGAGCAGCAATAACATCGGATACAGATGGTATTGAACCTGTTATTTTATCAAAAACCCCTTTTTTTTTGTCACCTCTAAGTCTCATTCCTTCTAAAATATTACAATCTCTAATTGCACAATAAATTATTAAACCCATTAATATTCCAATCATTACACCTCTTCTACCTAAAATTTTTTTAACTTTTTTTATCATATAATAAATAATTATATTATATATTTTCATATGAATCTAAAGCGTCTTCATTGTCTTTTGTACCAATTATTTTCATTACATTTAAATCAATACCGTCATACATTGAATTTAATGAATTGACAGTTAATATAAAAATTATTAACACTGTTACATATATTACTGTCATAACAGTAGCTGTTTGAATAAATCCCCAAATCCAAATAGACAAAATCCATAATAATAATATAAGAGCTAACGCTATAGCAAATATTTTTACAATCATTTTTAATGTTAAATTTATTAAACTTAGTGATAATTTTAAAAATGTTATTATTTTATAGTAAAATATAGTTAGCATCATCGCCAATTTTTTAAAAATAATTCCAATTTTATCAACCATCATTACCAATGGTAATAGTGCACCATATGAACGTTTTGTAGCACTTTCGAATTGAAAACCCATTATACCAATAAAAAAAGCTTGTAATTGTCTAATATTATTTACAGAAGTTAACATTGTCATGAAAAAATTCAATAATACATTATAAATTATTTGAATTGGTGCTGTGAAAACCTTTGTTATATTTTTTAATATATTAAATAAACATCCTGAAAAATTTTCTTTTGTATATTCGGTTTTATCTACTCCTTCTGGTGCATTTATAAAACCAGCAAACGGAATTACACCCGGATGACATTTCATACGATTCCAATCTTTTTTAATATCAGTTCTGTTTGATAACATCCAGTAATAAGAAAAAAATACAAAAAATGTCATCGTAACAATTAACATTATTATAAATGATCCACCGTATAAATCAAAATATCCCTTTTTTATATATAATTTATTTATATTATTAAAAAAATCGGTCATATATATAAATAATAAATTAAAAAATATTTTATTATTACATATTTAATGCTTTTTTCACGGGATCTATATTAGTCTTTGTGAAAGAAAAGACACCCTTCGAACTTGACTCAAACATATAAACTATTACAGCTGTCAAAGAAAGTGTTTTCATAACAATTGCTTTGATTTTCATCATTATTATTTGAAATCTTATCATTAAAGTTAGAAAAATAGTTAACATATGTTCCATCAGAAATCCACCCAAAAAATTTGAAAAACTCCCCATATCCCTGACACTGTTTAAAGAATTCATCAATGAACCTGCTAAAACATTTGTTGTTTTAGAGGTTGCTTTCAATGGCGCCAAGAATGTACCCATTAAATCACCCGATGAACTTGCTAAACACTCGGAAAAATTACCTACAGTGTCAGTACCTTCAGGACCAACAAATCCAGCCAACGGCATTACAGAAGGGTCGCATCTATATTTTTGCCAATTTTCTTTTACTTCTGTAATTTTACCAAGCATTACACATACAGAAAATCCTATAGTAAATAAAAAAATAATAAATAAACTCATGGCCATGTCTGAAAATTTCATAATAAATTATACTTTTATTTTTATTTTATTTAAAATTTTAATGGTATCATTTTTGAAAATCTTAATTTATACATTATTTTTCTTCTAGATTTACTTTTTATCCTCCTTTTAATCTTTTTAATTTTGTTACTCTTTTTACTTTTGTTATTCTTTTTACTTTTGTTACTCTTTTTGTTACTCTTTTTGTTCCTCTTTTTACTTTTGTTCCTCTTTTTGTTCCTCTTTTTACTTTTTATTTTCTTTTTTCCACCAGATTGACTTCTCTTTGGAACATTACTATCAAATTTTGCTTGTTCGTTTGCCTTTTCTAAATTATATTCTGCATTTAATTGTAAATTATCCTGTTGTTTGTCATTAGATTGGACTACTGCAGCACCACCAATTAAACCTTTGTTTTTGTTTGTACTTTCTTTCATCATTGATATATAAGAAGGTTGGTTTTTCATTATATATTTATTTGATAAAAAAAAATATAAAAAAATGAATAAGATAATATATATATATGGATTCTAAATTAAGAAATCATTTGAATAAATTGGTCAAAGAATATAAATCAGAAGAAACAACTGAAAAAATTAGAAAGGTTAGACATAGTGAACTTATTTACAAAGATGTACAAATATTACTAAAATTAAAAAAACAATATCCTCGATTGGAAAAAAGCAATAAAGAACAATTTAAAAAAATTGCAACAAAACATTGTACATTTTTAGTTGAAAATTATACGAACATATTTGTCCAAATACTTAAAAATAAATTAGATTTAAAATTATTGTTGAAATTTATTAATATTTTGGAAGAAATTGAAAATGGTAAAATGGACCAACATGAAGCATCTTACAAAGTAGGGACTATACTAAAAAAATTATATATTGACTCTGCTTTGACAGATGAAAATAAGAAAATAATTAAGAAAAAACCAATCAAGGTTAAAAATGAAATTTCTTGGAAGGATTTCAAAAAATCTTTGTAATTCTAATAATTCTGGATAATTACTTCCATCGCTTTTGAACCAGGGTTCTTTGAATTTATTGCCCTTCTACACAATTGTTCTTCAATATTATAATCACTAAACTCTTTTTCTATTAATTCTACCTTTGCATTATGAAATAGAAATTTACACTTTAAACTTTTTACAATTTTAAATAATTTTTTGTGGTTTTCCAAACCAAACCCTTCTTTAACATATCCTACAAATGAATCATTGTTTTTTGGAGCATAAGGTGGATCTAAATATACAAAATCGTTTTCTTTTAAATTTTTAATAGAATCACTAAAATCTTTTACTTCAAATGTTACGTCTTTTATTAATTCTTTTACTTTATCCATTTCTTCACCATTTATAAAGCTTGGTGTTTTTTTATAATTTCCAAATGGTATGTTAAAACCATTTGGACCTTCTCTATACATTCCTCTAAATCCTGTTTTGTTTAAAATAATAAACAATGCTGATGCTTCTACGGATTTTTTATCAATACCATTAAATTCTTTACGAATCCAATAATAATAACTTTCTTTTGATTGTTTTGCTTCTTCCAATGTTTCAGGTTTTCTATTCCCTTTTAATTTTACAATACCATCGTATATATTTTTATACTTGGTTATTTCTTTTTTTAACCTTTCTGTATCATTTTGTATATTTTTATATACATAAATCAAACCTTCGTTCTTATCATAAGCATGTACATTTCCTTTGATAATAATTTCTTTTTTTGACAATACAGCCAGTAACACGCTACCACCTCCCAAAAATATTTCATAATAGTTTTCAATGTTTTTAGGGATTTTTTCCAATACTTTATCAATAATTTGAGTTTTTCCACCAACCCATTTCAAAAATGGTTTTTGAATACTCATAATTTTATATATGTTTTTAAATTTGGTTTTTACATCAATCAATTTTTTATAAGTTATATATTTTTATTATTTTTACCAAAGTTAACAAGTTCTCAATTTTTTAAAAAACAAAACTTATTTAGAAGCAAGTCAACAATAATAATATTATGAAACTGTTCCTATTCATACTAATAAAAATATTGCACATAAGTCATGCAAACACAAATAGTTCCCAAACCCCCAAAATAGAATGTGTATTTGGAACAAGAGATATAATTTTTATTTTTATAATTATTATACTTACACTGTTAATTATAATTCGAGAAATTAAAAGAAAATGTATTGAAATTTTTTTATACGGTGACAATAGAGTAAGTGATAATGATTTTATTTTTGAAATACCTAGAATAAAAAATACCGCAAATTTAATTATTCCAATTGATTCAACCAATATTACTGTAGAAGTTGTTCCTGTTAAAAATTGATAAAATTATTTAAACACATTAAATAATATTATAATAAAATGAAATTAGTAATTGTTGAATCCCCCGCTAAATGTAAAAAAATAGAATCTTATTTAGGGGATGGTTATAAATGTATTGCATCATTTGGTCATATAACTAATATTAAAAATGGATTAAAAGATATTGATATTCAAAACGGGTTTACACCAAAATTTTCATTATTGGAAAATAAATCTAAAAATATTAATGTTTTAAGGAAACAAATACAAAAAAGTCAGGAAGTTATATTGGCTACAGACGATGATAGAGAGGGTGAGGCTATTGCCTGGCATATTTGTAAGGAGTTTAATTTACCTTTAAACAGTACAAAAAGGATCATCTTTAATGAAATCACTAAACCCGCACTGAAACATGCAATAGAAAACCCCAAATTGGTTGATTTAAATAAGGTTAATGCGCAACAAGCTAGACAAGTTTTAGACCTGCTTGTTGGATTCACAATTTCCCCTATTCTTTGGAAACATATTACTAGAAAAAAACAACTATCTGCTGGAAGATGTCAAACACCTGCATTAAGAATTATTTATGATAATGATATTGATATTAAAAATAAACCAGGAAAAATAGTTTATGTAACAAATTTGAAATACAAAGAATTGGATTTTCAGTTAAATAATAATTTCGAAAAGGAAAAGGATGTTGAATTATTTTTAAAAGAAAATATAGATTTCAAACATGTATTAAAAGTTAAAAATGGTAAACAAGATATTCAAAAAAAGCCACCAAACCCATTAACCACTAGTGTTTTACAACAAAAAGCTAGCAATGAATTAGGATTTTCTCCAAAAAGAACCATGCAAACAGCCCAAAAATTATATGAAGGTGGTCATATTACTTATATGAGAACCGATAGTAGTAAATACAGCGAAAAATTCATTAAAGATTGTACTAAGTTTATAAAAAAAAAATATGATAAAAAATATGTTTCACAAAATGTTTCCAAATTATCTAATAAAACAAAAAAGAAAAAAGATGGACTATCGCAAGATGCGCATGAAGCTATTCGACCTACTCACATCGAAAAAGAAATTCTTGAAAATATGGATGTAGGGCAAAATAATCTTTACAAATTAATTCGCAATATTACATTAGAAAGTTGTATGATTAATGCGGTTTACAAAAATGTAAATGCTTCTATTACAGCCCCAAATAGTTTATTGTATAAAAATAATCAAGAACAAGTTGTCGAACCTGGTTGGAAAATTGTAAGAGGGTATAAGGAAGTAAATCAAGACTATATATTTTTATACAGCAAACTAGATAAAAAACTTATAGTAAAATATAAATCAATTCAAAGTGTAGCACATTTGAAAGATAAAAAATGTCACTTAACAGAAGCCAGATTAATACAAATTTTAGAAACAAAAGGTATTGGTAGACCTTCTACATTTTCAAATATTATTACCAAAATACAAGATAGAGGATATGTTAAAAAAATGGATGTGTCCGGTAAAAAAATCACTACAAATGATTTTACTTTAATTAAAAAAAAAATTGAAAAAAAAGAAATTACTAAGGAATTTGGAAACGAAAAAAATAAATTAGTTCTTCAACCTACTGGTAAAATTGTTATTGAATTCCTTATTAAACATTTTGATAGTTTATTTATTTATGACTATACTAAAAATATGGAGGACCTTTTAGACGAAGTTTCAAAGGGTCGAAATCAAAAAGAGTTTATTTGTTCTTCCATTTATTCAGAGTTAAATAAATTATCTAAAAATATTAATAGTAATCATAGAGAAATGTTTCAAATTGATGAATTTCATGTGTATATGATCGGAAAATACGGACCGGTTATTAAAAAAGAAAAGGATGGGGAAACAACATTTATATCTGTTAAAAAAGATTTAGATGTCGAAAAAATTAAAAATAATTCGTATCGTCTTGAAGAAATGATTCAAAAACAACAACAACACACTATTTTAGGAACATATAAAGACAATGACGTTTATTTGAAAAAAGGTAAATTTGGATTCTACATTAACCATAATGGTAAAAATTATTCCATTAAACATATTAAAAAAAAACCATCACAAATTAAAATAAAAGATATTGAAGATATTTTAAATGGGAAAAATACAAATTCAAGTGTTATTTTACAAGTTAACGATGATATTTCTATTAGAAAAGGTAAATTTGGACCTTACATATTTTATAAAAAAGAATCTATGAAAAAACCAAGATTTTTAAAACTTAAAAAAACATGGAAACAATATGATAAAAACGAATTGTTGGACTGGATTATAGAAGAATATAATATCTAATAAATATATATGGATGCTATTATGATGCGACCAAAATTTGTTCCAGACAAGAGTAGTAATATATTACTTAAGTGTCTTATATGTGTAGCAGTTATACTTTATTTGTTAAATATGACCATTCCTTTAATTGGATTTGAAATTTGTTCATATGTTGCAATTATTCTTTATTGTGTATTAAAAGTTATGATTGGAAAATCACAAAGTGATTTTTTTGATTTGGTAGGGTTTGGGTTTGTTCTTGTTTTAGTTATTGAAAGTATTTTACTTATTCGATTTGTAATTGATAACCAAGTATGGATTATAGAAACCGGTAAAGACAAACCATCTAAATATACAAATTTTGTGGAATTCTTAAGGTTAATATTTTTATCACAAGTTTTATTGTTACAAATTAACAATGATAAATATCCCCTTATGGCAATTAATATTTTACTTTTTGTATTTTGGATAACAACATATGTTATGCTTATTATTATGTTAGATAAACAAAAAATATTTTAAGGTATTAAAAAGCGAAATGTTAAACCATACTTTTTTTTATCAACCCAAATACCTGAAATCTTTAAAACTACATCTAAGTCCCTTATTTTTTCACAATCTATATTCTTATCATTTATTACTATTTTTATATAATTTTGAATAATTTGTTCGTTTATTATAAAATTTTGTTCTCGATTTATTAAAAAAGGTTTATATTTGTCAAGTATGGTTTTTTCTATATTATTTATTTTTTTTATACAATCTTCATTCCTTTTTTTTGGAAATAAACATTTTAATTTATTAAAATATTTGTTAATTTTAATATTATAAAACTTGAATTTTAAATAAATACTATTCAATGTTATATTTTCGTCTGAATATTGTATTCTATAAAAATCAGAACCTTGTAATATATTATTTTCTTGTTTTTCGTTTAAAAATATGTTTTCTTTATTTAAATTATTTATAATTAGATACATTCTTAATTTATATAATTATTATATTTCTAAATTGTTTGTTTAATAAGAATTAATAATAAACCTATTGTTTCAGGTGTCAAATCTATATCACTTTTCTTTATTGATTCAATTGCTTTGTCACATTTTTCTATACTGTTTAAAAATGATTTTTCCCGCAGGTTCAAAAACTTTTCCCAACATTCAACAAATAGTGGATATTTTTCTTCCATTTTTTGCAATTTTATTCTTATATCGGTTAACATATTATCCATTATACATGTTTTTTTTTAATCTTTAAGTTTAAAATAGTATTAAAAAAATAAAATTAAATATGTATATGAAATTAAAATGTTTTGAAACAACATTTCATGATTATATTAATAAAAAAAATAATTTACATCCGTATTTACAACCTATTTATAAAAGTATATTGGATATTAATAAGGAACAAGTATCAAAAAATATTATTTTTTATGGTCCTCCAGGTATAGGTAAATATACACAAGTTTTAAATTATATCAAACATTATAGTCCCTCCAATTTAAAATATGAAAGAAAATTAAAATTTGTTAAAAATAAAAGAGATTACATTTTTAAAATTAGTGATATACATTTTGAAATTGACTTTGAATTATTAGGATGTAATGCAAAGGTTTTATGGAATATTATTTATTACCAGATTGTCGAAATTATTTCATCCAGAACTAATAAATATGGTATTATTGTTTGTAAAAACTTTCATAAAATTCATAATGAATTATTGGACATTTTTTACAGTTATATGCAAAGTTTATTACATAAAAACATTAAAATTGATTTTATCTTTATTACAGAACAAATTAGTTTTATACCTCAGAATATTTTAAGTAGATGTTCGGTATTACCTATGAAAAGACCTACTAAAACAAGTTATAATAAATGTTTAAAAAATAAAATACCGAAAGACTTTGATATTGATGAAATAACAAATATTAAATTATTTAAAATAAATAATTCGATGATAAATTCAATAAGTGATAATACTTGTGATAAAATTATAGAATCCATTGAGGATTATAAAAATTTAGATTTCTTAAAATTCAGAGATTATATTTATAATTTATTTATTTATCAATTAGATATTAATGAATTTATTTGGAAAGTTATAAAATATTTTATTGAAAATGAAAAAATAAATGTTGAAAATTCTAAAAATATTTTGTTGAAATCCCATTTATTTTTCAAATATTTTAATAATAATTATAGACCTATTTATCATTTGGAGAAAATATTATTTTATATATGTAAAGAGATTTATGGTTTATAAGTTGTCAAAATGTTAATGTAAATGTTTTAAAGGGTTTACATTAATTACTTTAATATGTGTTATGATAATTCATGTAAGAATTTATTAGATGAATTAATATTATTTTTATTTGTTCTTTTAATATTTTGTACTTTTTTTTACATTTCCTCTTCCAACACAGGAAAGGAATTTATCGGCAGTTTTAATATTATGTTTTTCTTTCTCTTTGCTACTTTATCTTCTATTAGAATGTGTGATTATGGTCCTTTTGATTGGATGTTAAAAATTAGTGAATGTTGTCGTAGATATCCAGAAGATGAAAACCCTGTTTAAATTAATAAAACTATTATTTAAATATTAATAACTAATTTTATTCATGAATAAAAAAAAGGCGGTTAGAATACTTAATTTAAAAGTTCCATTTCAAAAGGGAGACATTAAAAAAGCTTATTATTCTTTGGCTATTAAATATCATCCTGATAAATCTATACATGAAACAGATAATAATAAAAAATTTTTAGAAATCAAAGAGGCTTATGAATTTTTAAACAATGATTTGAATTTAGATAGCGAAACGTTTGATGAACCAATTGATGATTATATTGAAATTCTCAAAAAATGTATTAAACTCATTTCTCCCAACACTAGTTGGTCAAATTTATTTATGGGTACAACCTTTAAAAGTATTATTAACGATTGTCAAAATATTTCATTAAAGATTTTTAAGGAATTAAACAAAGATAAAGCAATAGAAATTTTTTATTTCCTTTCACAGCATAAAAGTATTTTTAATATCCGAGATGAAGTTTTAGAACAAATGAAAAATATTTTAAAGGAAAAAAGGAAAAATGATAATTTGGTTATTTTAAACCCAACCATTGATAACCTTTTTGAGGAAACTGTTTACATACTTGATATAAATAATAAAAAGTACTATATTCCTTTATGGGCTAATGAACTATGTTACGATATTTCGGGCCACGACCTCATCGTTAAATGTATCCCCGAATTTGAATCGGAATTAAGGTTGGATGAATACAACAATATTTTTATTGATCATAAAATTGAGATTATGGATACTTTGCTTCATGACATCAATTTCACTTTGGGGTCCCACGTTTTTACAATACCTTGTTCTCAACTTAAAATTAAAAAAAAACAAACTTATTGTTTATATGACAAAGGTATTCCAGTATTTGATGAAACATCTATTTATAATACATCCAAAAAATCCAATATTTATGTGGATATTTATCTTTGTTAAATATATATGGGAAAGAGGAAAACAAAGAAAACAAATAAAAAAACAAATAAAAAAACAAATAAAAAATCAAAGCGTTTAAGAAGAAAAACATTAAAGAAAAACAAATATCAAGATAAATGTGTTATGTTTTTCAAGAAATATCATAAAATTACTGAAAAAAAAGCACTAAAATTGTGCAAAAAAATGTTCAAGAAATAATTGAATAAAATTTAAATTCCCACACTTTGAAAACTGTAGTTCGCAAGAAAGTTTTGTTAAATTCCTTTAAAATATATTAAACAAAAAAGTCTAATATATTTTATAAATGCTAGATACTCATGTTAATAATATTAAAACTAAGTGGAAGGACGTCATTAAATCTTTTATAAATGAAAATCCCGATAAGTGGGCTACTTTGAATACTAATTTACAAAAACAAACCGAAAAATTAGATAATTTTCTAGAAATTTATCCCAAACCAGAAAATATATTTAAATGTTTTGATTTTTTTGATCCGGAAGATACAAAGGTAGTTATACTAGGACAAGACCCATATCATGGAGAAAATCAAGCAATGGGAGTATGTTTTGGAGTACCAAAAGAAGCAAAGTCGCCACCTTCTCTAAAAAACATTGAAAAAGAATTATTAGAGGACGTGAATAAATATATTAAGAATAAAAATTTATATTACTGGGCAGAGCAGGGTGTATTGATGTTAAATGCTTCCCTCTCCGTATTAGAACGTACACCAGCCTCACACATGAAACTTTGGCAAGATTTTACTACATTTATTATTGATTATTTAAATAAACAGAATAAAAAAATTGTCTTTGTAGCATGGGGTGCCTTTGCATATAAAAAGTTTTCAAAGGTTAACATTGATAAACATTATGCATTCGTTAGTTCCCACCCATCACCATTTAGTTGTAGAAAACAATTTAGACAATTTCCATCATTTTTAGGATCAAAACCTTTTAGTACAATAAATTCTGTATTAGAACACAAGATAAAATGGTAATAAATTGATTATTTTTATTATAAAAAATAAAAAATTATAAAAAATGGGAAATTTATGTATTTCATATTCCGATGAACTCGAAAAAAAATATAAATGTAAAAAATGCAATGATAAATTTAAAATTCATTTTGGTGGAAAATCACAAAGAAATTCATGTAGATATCATAATTATATAATTAAAAATAATAGTTGTTATTGTAACATTTGTAATAAATTTAAATTCGAAGTAATGTCTGAAAATTGTTATCATACAATTCATCTCTATCCAAATAGCTAATTTGTAATATAATTATATATATATATATGAATCTTATTTACAATGATGTAGAAGGTGAAATATTATCTTTTTTAATAAATAGTAGAAGTATGTTTGATATTTTTTTAATAAATAAGAGATGGAATAATTTATTAAAATCTGCAAAGTTTTGGAATACTTTTTTATTATTAAAAGAAAATCTACAAATGTTAAAAGAAGATAATGGTGACCATAAAAACCATTTTTTAATAGATAAATGGGAATATTATACAAAATGGTTACGTCCTGTAAATAATATTACATTAAATATAGGTTGTTACGTAGATGTATTAGATACGATAAATGTTTGGACAAACGGTATTATTAAAAATATAATTATTGTAGAAAATAATGAAAACGAACAAGTTAATTATGAAAAAAAATTTATTATTGAATTTTTAGGATGGAATGAATCTTTTAATGAAACTGTTAGTTATGATAAAATACGACCATTTGGTACAAAAACATTAGTTAATGAAGAGTCAAAATATGTACAAATTCAAAAATTAGATAATTATCATTGGGTGTTTTTAAAGAATGAAGGAATTTGGAATAAAGAGAAAATAAAATTTATTAAAAATGAAAAAGGAGAATTGACTGTTGAAATATATAATAATTTTGAATTATTTAAAAAAAAAGATATTAATGAAAAGATAAGACCATGTACCAATGCGTTTACTTTATTTTTTAACAAACAATTTAAAGGTTTAAAAAACAGAAACTTATTTCTTTAAACATACATACCCAGCGGTGGTCCATTGTTATCAACCTTTTTAATTAATTTTTTAACTATTTCTTCAGTTACTGTAAATGGGAATGTAACGTTAATTGATTTTTCTTTTTCAAATAATTGTGAATCTGGTTTCATCAAACGATATAAATTAATTTTTGTATAAATTATTTCAATACATCTTTTTAAATTTCTAACACCTTTTTCATTATCAGTTAAGTTATCAACAATATATCCAATTGTATCATCAGAAATAATAATATCACCTTCGTCAAATTTAACATTTTCTCTAATTTTTGGCATTAAATGTTTTGTAGCAATTACAATTTTCTGTTTTTTATCATAACCTTTTGTCGTTATTCTATACATTCTATCTTTCAAAATTGGGTTTATATTTTTTTCAACATTATAGCTAAATATAAATAAGCATTTGCTCAAATTAAAATCTATACTGGAAAAATATTTATCGTGAAATTTATCATTTTGCGTGGTATCTGTTAGATGTGTTAATATACCAGTAATTTCTTCACCCTTTGGTGTTGCGCTTATTTTATCTAACTCATCAAAATAAATGACCGGATTCATTGTTTTACTTTGGATTAAAATATCTACAATTTTTCCCCATGACGAACCTTCATATGTATATGAATGACCTTCTAGAAATGAACTATCTGTTGCACCTCCTAGTGCTAAAAATGCAAATGGTCTTTGTAATATTTTACTTATACCTTCTTTTACTAATGTGGTTTTACCTGTACCAGGTGGTCCGGCAATGGCAATTGCTGAACCAATTGACGATGGGTTTGCAATCCATTGTCCAATCATTTGTAAAATTTGCATTTTTGCATCTTCCAATCCATATACACAATCGTCTAATATTTTCTTTGCTTCTTCCATAAATGTGCTGCATTTATCAATACCATCATCAATAGTTAATGGTAAATTACTATATTTATTAAAAGGGATTCTCATAAATGTATCTACCCATTGTTTTACTTTATAATATTCTCCACTAGATGGATCCATGTAATTAAGCATATTTATTTTTTTTAACGCATTACTTTTAAATTCTATTGGGATTTCAGATTCTATCAATGATAATCTATAAGGTTTTTCAACATGTGTATGTTTTCTTATACATTTTAAATTTTCGATAATAAGATTTTGCTCTTTTAATGGTAATTTTTTAAAATAAACAAAATCATTTGATACTGATTTTTCTTTAATTAGATTTCGAAATGTTAATGAGTTTTTTTGTTTATTTTTATTATCTTCTTTTTCTTTTTTCTCTTTAATAGTTTTTTCATATGCATTTGAATATTTTTCAAATTTTTTAATTAGTCTTTTTTTACTTTTCCCGTTTTTTTTTTCATCGATTAAACCTTTTAATTCGCATAAAATATTTTCATATTCTTCCTCGTCAATAAATGATTTTAAATACTTTGACTCTACCTTTTTCCACCTTTTTTTATCCATTTTATCAAATTTGTCACTTTCTAATAAAATATCATATTTGTTATTTTTACATACTTTTGTTATTTTACCAACATATTCATTTCTCCATTCATCCTTTTTCACCAAAACCCTTTCTTTCAGTTTAAACTTTTTACACCCTTTGTTCTTTTTTAAAGATTTTTTTTTAATTCTATCCGACTTTTCTTCCTTTTCACTATCTTCTTCTTCTTCTTCATCTTCTTCATCTTCTTCATCTTCTTCATCTTCTTCTTCTTCATCTTCTTCATCTTCATCATAATAATTTTTCCCATCTTTTTCTAAATATTTTTTATAATTTCTATTCCATTCTTCATCTTCTTCTCTTTCCTCATCGATATAATATTCTTCAGAATTATCCAACATATCTTTATCTGATACTGTGAATACTATATTAAATTTCATTTTTTTTGGGTCAATTAAACCTTCTTCAATCATGAAATTTTCATATAATTCATGGTCCTCTTTATTGTTTGGATCATATTCATCCATTTCCATTACTCTTTTTTCCTCTTCAATTTCATCTTTGTATGATTTAGTTACCTTCTTTACTTTCTTCTTTTTTTTCTCACCTTTCTTTTTTTTCGATTTATTTAACATTTTTTTCATATTCTTCATTTGTTTTACTTTTTCACTTTGGTTTTTTGAAGGAAATAATTTTTGCAAAAATTTTTGATATTGCAAAGAATTATCAATTTCTTCATCTTCACAACCAGGTGTCCAATCACTATCGGAATCTGAATCATCACTATTTTCAAATTTTTTTTTCTCTAAAGTTTTATCTCTTTTTCTCAAATTGTATTTTTTTGGAGTTTCATTATCTTTAGTCATTATATTTATAAAATATAATTTTATTTATATACATTATTTTTTGAATTAATTTAATCAATTTTTTATTTTTAAAAATTGATTAAACAATCTAAATATATATTTATATTATAAAGAAAAATGGCAAATGTTTTTAATGATAAAAAAATGCAAGCATCAAAAATCATAGGAATTCAGTTTAGTGTTTTATCGCCAGAAGAAATTCGAAATACATCTGTTGCTGAAATTACTAGCAGAGATACTTATATTAATAATAAACCAGTTATTGGGGGTTTATTTGATCCAAGAATGGGAGTACTAGAACCTGGATTATTATGTCCGACGGATGGATTAGATTATATCAATACACCAGGGTATTTTGGACATATTGAATTGGCGCGACCGGTATTCTTTATACAATTCCTTAACACTATTCAAAAAATTCTAAGATGCACATGTATTAAATGTAGTAAATTACTAATTAATAAAGATAAACACAAAAAATACATTGATACATTAAAACATAAAAGTCGATGGGATAAAGTATTTAGTTTAGCAAATAAAATAGATAGGTGTGGTAGCGAAACCGTAGATGGTTGTGGTTGTAAACAACCACGAAAAATTTATAAAGATGGACTAGCTACTATTTTAGCTGAATGGGAAAATACTGATAAAATAACGGATGAAAATGGTGAGGTTAAAGATAAAATTATAATGAAACTTACACCTGAAATTGTAATAAAAATATTTAGAAGAATTTCTGATGAAGATATTACATTCATGGGTTTTAGTCCAATTTGGTCAAGACCAGAATGGTTTGTATGTCAAGTTTTAGCTATTCCACCTCCTGCAGTAAGACCATCTGTTAAAATGGATTCACATCAAAGAAGCGAAGACGATATTTCTCATATTATTGTAAGTATTATCAAAACTAATAAGGCATTGCAAAAGAAAATCCAAGAAAACGCAAAATCAAACGTAATTGATGATTGGACAATGGTTCTTCAGTATTATGTAGCAACAATGATTGATAATAAAATTCCTGGATGTGCACCTGTTGCCCAAAGGTCTGGTAGGGCCTTAAAATCAATTAAAGAACGGCTTCTTGGTAAAACTGGTCGAGTAAGGGGAAATTTGATGGGTAAGCGTGTTGATTTCTCTGCTAGAAGTGTTATTGGACCAGATCCTAATATTTCAATTAAAGAATTAGGTGTTCCTATTGCTATTGCAAAAAATATTACTTTTCCGGCCAAGGTAAATAATAGAAATATTAAATTTTTAACCACTCTAATGGTAAATGGACCTGAAACATATCCGGGTGCTAATATTTTAGAAAAGGGAACCGGTGAAAGTATTTCTCTTAAATATGTTGATAGAAATTCTATTAAATTAGACGAAGGTGATACATTACATAGACATTTATTAGAAGGAGACCCTGTTTTATTTAACAGACAACCTACCCTTCATAGAATGAGTATGATGTGTCATAAAGTTAAAATTATGAAAAAAGGTAAAACTTTTAGGCTTAATGTAGCTGTTACAAAGCCATATAATGCAGACTTTGACGGTGACGAAATGAATATGCATGGTCCACAAGATGAAGAAAGTCAAAGTGAATTATTAAATTTATGCGCAATCCCACATCAAATTATTTCACCTGCAAACAATTCATCTATTATCGGTATTTTCCAAGATTCTTTACTAGGTTGTAATCGTTTTACTAGAAAAGATATTGTGTTTGATAAAAGAACTTCTATGAATCTACTCATGCTTTTTAATAAAACAAATGTTGATATGTTCAAAGATAAAAAAGATACTTATTCCAATTTTGAAATATTATCACAAATTTTACCACCAATGTCTTGTAGAATGACGAATAATATGTATTGTGATAAAGAAAATAACCGGGAGTCAAATAATATTATTGAGATTGTAAATGGTAAATATATTAGGGGACAAATGGAAAAAGGTACATTGGGTTCAACATCTAAAGGTCTTATACATACTATTTTCAATGATTATTCTGAGAAAATGGCGTGTGACTTTATCGACAATATTCAAAATATTGTAACTGAATACATGAAATTATCTTCTTTTAGTGTTGGTATTAGTGACCTAATTGGTGATATTGAAACAAATGAAAAAATTGCCTCTGCAGTAAATCAAAAGAAAAAAGATGTTTATGATTTAATTCACCAAATTCATTTAGGGTTGTTTAAAAATAATACAGGAAAACCAAATAATATTGAATTCGAAACACAAATTAATTCTATGTTGAATAAGGCACAGGGTGATGCCGGTAAAATTGGAAGAACGAGTTTGTCTAAAGATAATGGATTTGTTATAATGGTTAATGCCGGTTCAAAAGGTAAAAATCTTAATATTGCACAAATGATTTCATGTTTAGGACAGCAAAATGTCGACGGTAACAGAATTCCATATGGTTTTGATAATAGAACATTACCACATTTTTCCAAATATGATGACACACCCGAAGCTAGAGGATTCGTTGAAAGTTCATTTATTCAAGGTTTGACCCCACAAGAATTGTTTTTCCACGCTATGGGAGGTCGTACTGGTCTCATTGATACAGCTGTTAAAACTTCACAAACTGGTTATGTCCAAAGAAGACTGATTAAGGGAATGGAAGATTTAAAAGTACATTATGATATGACCGTAAGAAATAACAAAGGGAAAATCATACAGTTTAAATATGGTGATGACCACATTAACCCTTCAAAAACAGAACAACAAGTTTTACATTTGGCTAATTTCTCCATTGATGAAATTTATGCACATTTTCAAATTCCTAAAGATATTAAGAAAAAGGGTAGTGTTAACTTTACAAAGGATGTTATTTCCAAAATGAAAAAAGAAAACACACAATTGAAAATTAAAACAAAACAAATGATTAATGCATATATCGAAAATAGAAAATTACTTGTTGAAAATGTCTTTAATTATAATAGTGAAATCAAGGTTTTTGTTCCAGTTCATTTTAAAAGAATTATAAATAATATTGAAAAATCACTTAATATAAATAAAAATTCAATGGTTGATATTAGTCCACTTGAACTTTACAAATTGCTCGATGATTATTGGAATATTCTCACGCAAAATAATGAACTATATGCACCCACAAAACTATTTGAAATTTGTTATTACTTTTACTTATCACCCAAAGAACTTTTATCTATTAGAAAATTTAATAAAAAAGCCATTTTATTACTTCTTGAAAATATTAGAAAAAGTTATATGAAATCTCTTGTTCACCCTGGAGATATGTGCGGAATTGTTGCAGCACAAAGCATTGGTGAACCAACCACACAAATGACTCTCAATACTTTTCATTTTGCGGGTGTAGCATCTAAATCCAATGTAACAAGAGGATTACCTAGAGTTGAAGAGATTCTATCATTATCACATAATCCAAAGAAACCATCGACAACCATTTATTTGGTTGGAGATGATGAAGCGGATAAACAAAAGGCATTGGAATTTAAATACCAACTGGAATATACATGTCTTAGAGATATTACTGATTCTATTAGTATCTATTTTGACCCCGATAATATGAATACGTTAATTAAGGAAGATACACATATTATGGAACAATATAGAGAATATCAAAATATTATGGAAGATTGTAATGGACCGGATGATGAAGATGACGCATTTTCAAAATGGATAATTCGTTTTAAATTTAGTAGAGAACAAATGTTGGAAAGAAATATTACGATGGACGATGTTCATTTTGCAATTAAACATGGTTTTAAAGAAGACACTAGATGTATTTATTCTGACTTTAATGATAAAAATTTAATTTTTAGAGTAAGAATAGCTAATAATAAAAATCTAATAAACAATAAAAAGAAATCATTGGACCAAGAAGATAAAATCTATTTGCTTAAAAATATACAAGAAAATATGTTGAATAATGTTATTCTTAAGGGTATTAAAAATATACCAAAAATTATTATTAGAAAAGTGACAAATAAATTAAAATACAAGGAAACTAATTATTTGGCCGAAACTAGTTGGGTCCTAGATACAGTTGGTAGTAATTTATTGGATACTCTTTCTTTAGAAAATATCGATGTTACAAAAACTGTATCAAATGATATACAAGAAGTTTTTGATGTATTAGGTCTTGAAGCCGCTAGAAATTGTGTTTATAATGAATTGGATGAAAGTTTTGAGAGTGATTATATTAATCATCATCATATGTCGATGTTGTGTGACAGAATTTGTGCAACAAAAAAAATGGTTTCTATTTTTAGACATGGTATTAATAATGATGATATTGGACCTATTGCAAAGGCTTCATTTGAAGAAACACCAGAAATGTTTTTAAGAGCCGCAAGACATGCAGAATTAGATTTGATGACAGGTGTTTCTGCAAATATTATGTGCGGGCAAGATGGATATTATGGTACGAGTTCTTTTGATATCATGTTGAATATTAATAAAATGACCGAATTAAGTAGTAAAAAATTAGAAGAAGATATGAATGTTGACTCTATACTGGAAAAAATGGAAGATGAGACTATTTATTGTTCTAAAAATAATATACAAATTAATGATAATGTAGATTATATTGATTCTAAAAATACAGGTATTGTTGATGATTCTTATGATCCTGGGTTTTAAAATTTAAAATTTAATAATATATTAATATATTATTAAAGATGATTTATCAAAATAAAATTTTTTATAAAATTATTATTGATATTTGTTTAAAGTTAGATAAAAAGGGATATATTATACATTTTTTTAATATTAAAAATTCTGATAAAAGTTTAATACAAAATTTTTATTCTATTTTTATTGATAATATTTTTTTGTCAACTGATGATAGTTACGAAGATGTTTTAAATGTTTATTGTAAAGCCAAAAATATTTTTAATTGTTTATCAAGATTTTCTTACTTGGTTAAAATAAAAAAAGCTTTGTATTATGATATTCAAACCGATTTGAATTTTAATGAATTATCTATTTATCCCGAAAATCAAAAAATTATGATTTTACAAAATAAAACAAAATATAATTTTAGATTAACTGATATTATAAATATTATTAAAGAAAATTTGTTTAATAGTTATGGTTTATTTTCAGTAGTAATACATCCTAGAAATCCATATACTAATATTAGATTTACAAAAACACATCTTACAAATATTTACATTAAACTTTTAAATTTAAAATTTGATATTCCTATTATTATTAAATTATTTATGATTTGCAATTTCAACATTAAAATATTATCTTATCAATATTTTGAAATTTTAAAAGATAACGCTATTACTCAATTTCCTGATAATTGTGATAATTTAATGCATGAAATTATAGATATGATTGAACAATTAAAAGAAAATATAAATTTTGTTTTTAAACCGATATATTTATCCCAAATAGAAATTTCTGAATTTTTAAATAAACTCAAAAGTCCACTGATATTGTTTTTAAGATCAAAATATTCCTCTAATCCAAATGTTAGAAATTATAACAAAAAAAATATTTTAAAGGTTTTAAATAGAATATTTAAATTCAATAAGTTCAAATGTATTTTAAAAAAAAATATTGATGTTTCTAACAATATTATTTTAAGACATAATAGCTCTGTTTTGTATCCGCGTGTAAATTTAGAAAGACCTCCACCACCACCACCACTTCTGGTTAATGAAAACATTAGATTGCGTCGTCTAGCTAATCCACCACCACCCCCTCCTCCTCCTCCTCCATTACCACCTTTAATTATACCATTATTAACTAGTCAAAATATAGTTAATGAAGAAGATATTTTTAGAACTGTTAATAATATATCAAGAACTCCGGATAGAAACAGAAACAACTATAGAAATTTACAGTTGAATCTATTTCTTTGAAGACGGTTTGATTTTCTTAAATTTCTTTGGATTTTTTGGATTATATTTTCTATATTCATCAAAATCTTTAATTGTTGCACGACTTTTTGTCGTACTCCAATCATCTTTCGTTAATTCTTCAAACAATTTACTACCAATATCATTTACATTTATTTCTATATTTCCTTTATATTGGATTATTCCAAAATCTGGTTGCTTTTGCCTTGATTGACTTTTGTTACATGAATTTCCACCAATTAATAATAAATAAAATTTTTGATTTATTTTTCCACCTATAATGATTGAATTGTACCTTTTTTCGAAACATGTCAATTTTTTTGGTGAAAATAAAATTAAAGGAATACTATAAAATGTTGTTATTGATATTAAATCGGATATTGTTATTTTATATGTTTCATTTATTATAATTGACTCCAATTTTTCACCATTATTGAATCGAGTTTTTATCTTTATTTTGTTATCATTATCCCATATTTTTAGTAATGTATCTCTACCATTTTCACTAGCCAAAAGTCTTTCATACGTTGTTATTAAAGACTTTTTTATGTCCACCTTTGATATATTTTCTTTTGTAAAATCTTCAATTATCATTTTTAATCCTCCCAAAACACAATTGATGGTACTTTTTAATTCTAATATTTTAAAATCATTTTCATCCATCCCCTTATTTACCCAATTACCTAATTTTAATTTTGGCTTTTTTAAAACACATTCATTATCCGAAATATGTTCTATTTCTTCTAGTTTAAAACTCTTACCTTTTATTTCTTTACCAACAATTTTTTTTGTTTTATCTTCATATTCCAATTCAAAATCATCTTTATATTTTTTACCGTTTAATGGTTCCGACAAATCAAATAATCTTTTTGTATTAATAAATTTAGATTTTTTATACGGTTTTATATCGACAAAATATTCATTCAATAACAAATCTTCCAGTAATATTATTTCACGGTCGTTTAATTTATAATGTATTTCTGTGAAAGAAAAAAACGTGCTTTTATCAAACAAAAATAATCTCATTTTTTTATATCTTATTATTTCATCACTGATTTTCAAAAAATAATACTCCCTATTATTTCTACCATTTATTAAATTTATTTCGGGTATAAATAATTTACAATTTTTACCACCTGATTTTGTTTCTGAAAATGTACAACATTTTTTACTACGACACGGTGTTTCATCTAAAATTCCGAAACATTTTTCTACCGATTCTAATTCTTCGTAATCCATATCTCCAAAGGTTGTAAATTCTATGTGATCTTGCATTATTTTAAATAACTTTTCACTTAATGATTTAATTTTTACACTATAATAGATACGATTGTCTTCTATTAGTTTTAATAAATCTAATCTATAAACATTATTATTATTCAATACTATTCTTAATGTATTTCTAAAAACATTATAAAAATTACTTTCCAATTTTATTTTCTTTATTACTATTTTTCTTTTTTTGTTTTCCGTTTTTTTTTCCATCATCATATTTTCATTATTAAAATAATCTTTGTAATATTCAGTATTGTTTTCTATTACCTTTAAACCGTCTGGTTCTTCGTCGTCTTTCCAACCAGGAGATGCCTCTTGATAAGGTGTTGGAATTACCGGTATAAATTGATTTGTTTGTGTTATAATACCAACTATCATTTTGTCATTTACAATTTTTATTTTTGGTTCACACAATATTTTTTTATTACTTGATTCATGTATTTTTTTCAATAACCCTAATGTAACATAAAATTCCGTTCCCAATTGACTATTTGGATCCTTTATTTCTATCACACCTAGTTTAACATTTATAGCAGATGGGTAGGTTGGTAAATATAATTTGTATGTTTTACCATCAGTTTCTATTTTCACATTTAACCCAACAACCTTCATATTATTATTTAAAACTTGGGTTTCAACTACTATTCCTAATTTTTTTAATAATTTTATTATTTCATAAGATGTTATATTTGACTGAAAATCATACTTTTCATTATATTCAAATGGTTTACTTTTTAGTGTTTTACAACCGTGTATTGTTTTTTCAACTATTATATTAATAACTTTTACTAATTCCGGGGCATCTTTTTTTAAATTATTTATATCAAAAATTATTTTTTCTTCAATACCATTTCCTTTTACTTTATATCTTATTAAGGGTTCATAATAACCATTTAACGTATACATTATCAACGTTGGCTTTGATATATCAAATGATTGACCTGAATATAAATTGGTTGGACATATTAATTCTATTTTTTGCAATAAATCATTTTCTGGTTCTCTTAATATTATTAAATTACAACCGTCTTTAAAAAGACCACCGTCTTTTTCAGGTAAACATATAAAATCCCATAAATATTCATAATTTATTTCCTCTTCTTTATCATATATATATTTTTTAAATATTTGATATACATCTTCGATTCCTTCATCTGATTTTTTTTTAAATATTTTATATAAATTTCCATTTTGCAATTTTATAAATATTTTATCATTTAATCTTTTAAATATTTCATTTTTAAATTCCAATAAGGATAGATTTACTTTATTAATTTCATTATAATAATATCGCATTATTTCTAAAAAAGATTGGTTTTTATTTTTTTCTATCCCGACTCTTAATAAACACCACGTATTGTCTTTTAATCTACTGTCCGTAAATGTTTTTTGACACCTTTTTCTAGAATCATAACCTATAAATCTTTGTAAAATCAACGGTAAATAACCTATTTTGTTAATTCTTAAAGGAAATGCATCTAACAATGGTGCATTATTTATTTTACCTTTTTTCTTTTCATTTTTTGTTTCATTCTCTTTTTCATTTTTTGTTTCATTCTCTTCTTCATTTCTTTCTTCCTCCTTTTGATTACCTTCTTTTTCCATTTTTTGATTACACTTGTTATACCCTTTTATTTGTTTGGGTTTTGGTAATGGTCTTTTTTGTCGTTTACCACTTTGATTTGTTATTTTCGATAAATCTATTTTACCATCGGGTCCTATTTCTGCATTTTTTGGTAATGGATTCCCTTTAAACATGTATTTATATTTTAAACTTTCACCTGGTTTTTTTTCAGTTTTCTCTCCGGTTTTTGTATTTTTATATAATATTTTATTTACCATTTTACCATTTTCGTTTTTTGTTTTTTCTTCTATTTTTTCCCACACATTTTTATCTTGATCTTTATATGTCCTAGCCCCCATGTTACAACAAGGTACGCATAAACCATCCGGATGAGTATCGTTTCCATGTTGGAAACCGGGGTACATAGGTCTATAAACTAATAAATTATCTGTGTTTACTCCTTCCTTGTGTTTTTTTACATCTGTAAACTCAAATATTCTCTTACCTTTTGGTACTTTACCACTCTTCTTTCTTATTAATGAATCCCATCCTCCACATTCACCTTTATTTATTTGTTCAAATGATAAACTTCTCTGTTTTCCATTTTCATCAGAGAAACACCAAAATCTTGGACATATATAATGATACTTTTTTTTGGTAGTACCATACGTTATATGTTCATCGTATGAATTTATTTTCAACTCTTTATCTCTTCCATCAATATAATCTTTTTCATCTTGTGTTAAAATTACTGGGTATTGTTTATGTTGCCAAGGACATGACCTTGAATACATTTTAAAACCTTTTTTGGCTTTTATTAAAAATAAATTGGGCTCTTTTTTTCTTAAACGATTTAAAAAATAATTTTTTGATCCCGAAATATGAATATCCGAAAAATCAACTTCCATTTCTTCCTTATCTACCTTTTTTTTACTTATAATATTTTTAGTTTTTTTCACCACTTCTTCTTCTTCTTCATCTTCCTCATCAGAAGATGATTCTTCCATACCTATTAGGTCTTCAAACACTTCGTCCCCAAATCCTTCCACTATGTCCACAGCTTGAATTTCTTTTTTTTCAATTATATCATCTTGTTTTTTACCTTTACATAGTCTATTAACCTCTTTTTCATCTCTTTTTTCCATATTAAATAATAATCTAAATAAAGAATCTATAAAAATACTAATGAATTCTATATATTTCAAATCGGTTATATTTTCGATAACTATATCGGATAAACTTATAAATATTTGTTCCTTTGTAAGTTCCTTTCGATTTTTTATAGTAATTCTGAAACCTGGATTTGACAATATTTTTATTTTTTTATTTTCAAAAGTAGCAACTTCAAAGTTTATGTTTGTCATCCATGTATTATATTTTTCTTCTGCTGCTGATTTTGTTAATTTGTAATTTTCCATCAATCCTTCTATTATATTTGATAATAATATATTTTTCATCTTTTGAGTTGTTATATAAGCATTTATACTGTCCATAACATCAAAATTAGATACTCTTTTATAATTCATCAATATCTCATCCTTAGCAGTTTCAATATTTGTTGTATCAAGTTTAAAAACATTTGTAATGCATTTTATTATTTTTTTTAAATTAATTTTCTTATTGTTTTTAATTTTCATATGATATTCCACATTGTTTATTTCAATAAATTCATCATGTATGTTTTCATATAAATTGTAACTATAACCACTTTGCTCCAAAACTTTATTTATATTTACCAATATTAATGAATTTAACTTTTCCTTTATCAATGTGTTAATATATTCAACACTTTTGTACTTATCCTTTAAATCTATTTGTAATTCTATATCTCCATTTTCCAAAAAACCACAAAATATGTAAATTTCTTCACCATCTATTATTTTCCTTATCGTATATGTTACCTTTTTCCTATTATCTATTTGTGATATTAATTTTAGAATTTTTGTTTTTTTAAATTTATGTTCTTCATACAATTTGGGGATTTTTTTACCATTCTCGGATTCCCTTTC
>Ga0209302_10000372_pt1 | contig 27140 bp, 14 predicted proteins | sample ArcOceMetagenome_2_FD_187445 | JGI IMG/M metagenome (GOLD analysis project Ga0209302, IMG submission 187445) | Marine eukaryotic phytoplankton communities from Arctic Ocean - Arctic Ocean ARC135M Metagenome (SPAdes) (version 2) | ecosystem: Environmental > Aquatic > Marine > Oceanic | place... | reverse complement strand
AATGAGGGAGAAGGTGGTGCAGATGAATCTGAACCTGCTGTTAGGGGAGTTAGTTTAGAGAAATGGTTAAATGAATTACTAGATGATTATAAAAGTCACTTTCATCCAACGGGGGTAGGTCCATCCGGACCACCTGCTGCACCAACACCAATAGTAATAGGCCAGTTGAAAGGGAAACACGTTGACTATCAACAGAAAGATAAATAAGATATATAATTCTATAAAACCAATCTAACATGCCAGCAAAGTGGCCTTTATTTATAAATAACGTATCTACTAAACTAGATAGTAGGAGCTCTGAATCAATGGGCATCGCTACAGAAACCGATCCTCCTAAGATAGGGGATTTTGCTGAGTTTCTTGCAAACGAATATACGTCAGCAGTGTCAACTGCTCAAACCCCATTTGGAAATACCCATAATAATACTGGTCAAAAACTAATACTTGTAGAGGGTTTTGATAAGGCTTTCAAAAAACTATATGAAGATTATGATACTTCCTTAGAAGATAGGAAAACAATCGAGAAGTATAGAGATATGATGGAAGGCTTGCCAAACGCAGATCTTAGTTTTGATGCAAATTGTGAAATTGAAAAATGGGCACTAGAAAATACAGATACTCTAGAAAAATTTAGATTTTATCCTCTATATAATTCAACATGTCCTGTTCCGTATCCAATCGAAGATACAGAGCAAGGAGATTCTTTAGATTTTAATATAATAACAAAAGCGTCTTCTGATATTAATTCAGTCTCACATAACTATATAGTTAAATTCACACTATCAAAATACGATGATGAACAATCTTATAAGGTAAGATATTCATTAAACGAGGTTGAGCAAGGACTAGTGACAATCGGAAATGACGGATTCACAACCCTTAAAATACCGCAAGTTGCTGGTACATACACTTATAATTTTATTGAAATACTAAACAGTACTGGTGAGGATCTTATTAGAACTGTTAATAAATCTAAATCTATAACAATAGGTGACGGTGGTGTTCTTGAGAAATTAAGTGACATTGATGACTTATTACAAGGAGAGAATTCAGAATATCCTGAGGTTATTGAAAAAGAACCTAGGAATCCAATTCCAACAATGACTGACGAAGAACAGATAAATGCATTAGCAATGAGAGTTCTTGCACAAAACGACGGAACTAAATACTTTAAAACATGGGTTTATCGTTTGGGAAATTATGGTCTTTTTGCTACACTTGGATCAAAGGTTGAAAAAAGCATTAAAAAATTAGAAGATGCATGGCGAGCAGACGAGAAAACAACTTTAACGGGTGGTCAGAAAGGATTCACATTAGACGCTATACCTCCTATTGAAGTTGAAGATACTATAAATCAATATGTTTTCCAAGAAGAACATGAAGATAGAGTTGATGCAATACCTGATGATCTTACAGCTGATTTTATATGTAAATTTATATATGTAAGATCATACGATGAGTCTACTAATTCAGGAGTTAGGGCTAGATCTCACGGTAGAAAGGTAAAACTTTATAAAGAGGAAAAGAAAAGATGGTGGGAAACGCAAATTAAATGGGCAAGATCTAAAGAGGAAGAGCTTAAACAAGATCAGGAAGAAGATGGAGTAGATCCCTATGAGATAATGGCATCAGCTGTTATTGCGTATTGGATGTCATCAACAGTACAGCCCTTTACATCAGCTCCACCGGTTCCACCTTGCAATGTACCACTACCGTTGGGTGGTATTTATGCGCCAATATATTATGGAAGTAAATCAATGCTAGCAAATGATTTAAGAAGGGCATGGAATAATGGTAAGATTTTTGAAGTCCAGCCGGCAAATCCAATAGCATCAAAATTAGTTGCAGCAGCAGTAGCAGTATCATTCGCTAAACATTTAGCATTATTAAAGTTTTTATATCTAGGAGGTATTACAACACCAGTAGGTCCAGTGCCTATGGTTGGATTCGTGCCTGTTGTATTTTAAAACGTATATATACATTATAATTATTTACACACAATTACTAACAATTTAAATTAAAAAAAGATGTCACAAGACGTTAAGAGAAAAAGACTTCCGGTAACAAACCCAGAGGTTGAAACTAAAAAAAGAGTAGAGATTGACTTTACTGAATATGCAAATGTTCCTATCAATGAATTTGATTGGGATGCGCATCAAGCAGATTGTCCTAGCCAAGGAAGAGTACATAATTCTAAGGTAAAGGCACCTAAAGGATGGACTGTATATTCAACAGCACCATACGCACAAGATTTTTTAAACATGTTAACAGGACATGAGGAATCTGTAGAAAACATCCAACAATTAAAAATTGAAAATGGTGGAATTTACGATGGAGTTATTGAGACAGTTAACGAAACATGGGTATCAGTTGATATTGGATATCGTGAATCTGTTTATGTTTCTGTTGTTAAAGAAGAGGCAAGCATTAGAGATCAATTTGTAGTAGGAAATAAAGTTAAAATTCAAGTTCTAGAATACGGTGGATCTAAAGGATATGTATTAGGTTCTATTTCAGCTGGAGTTAAGACCGCTGTTGTTGCTGAAATTATGGCATCAATTGAGGGTGGATCAACTGGTTATATGGGTACTGTTACTGAAATGATTCCGGGTGGTGGTTACATCGTTCGTATTCAAGGAATTGACTGTTTCATGCCAGGTTCATTAGCTGGAATTAATAAGTTAGTAGATTTTGAATCTATTATCGGAACGGATATGTATGTTGTTGCTGTGAGTTTCTCAGAGAAGAGAGGAACTATAGTAGTATCACATAGAGAATATCTTAAAGCTATGATTCCTTCTAGAATCGCAGAATTAAAAGAGAACATTGGAGAAGAAATTACAGGAAATGTTACAGGATCTGCAAAATACGGAGTATTTGTTGAATTCAACGAATGTTTAACTGGAATGATTCACGTTAACGACTTAACGCCTGAAATGTTAAAAGCTCATAAAGCTAGAGAGATTAATCCAGGGGTTGAAATAACTTTCAAAATTAAAGAAGTTGTTAGCGACACTAAGATTATATTAACTCAATTGGATCAAGCACCTTCGGTTGACTTATGGGACGGAATTGAAGACCGTATCAAAACACCAAGTGAAGTTGTAGGAACAGTTAGAGCTGTTAAAGATTATGGAATCTTTATAGATATTGAAAAAGGGGTTGCGGGATTATTACATATCTCAGAAATAGAAGATGTTTTAGAAACAACTGATATTAAACCAGGAGATAGCATTACAGTTCAAGTTACAAGAATTGATGCAGCTACTCGTAAGATCTTTTTAAAGATTTAATAAGTATATTTTTTAAGTAAACAACCCGAGATTTAATAGTCTCGGGTTTTTTATTGAGATTATCTTAATATAATTAGAATATATAAACTAACTTAAGTTTAATAGATAATCTAATATGAACACATTTAACGATTCAAATATATTAAAGAATGCCTTAGTTGGTGTCGAATTCGAATTTTATTCAAATCTTCCTATCGAAGAAACTGCCAAAAAACTTGGAAGTCTTTTAGATAAAAAGATTCAAGTAGAGACCAAAGCACATAGTGACTTTGAGCCAACTGCTGATCATTTCAAGCTCGAACCAGATATGAGTGGGGGTATTAAACTAATGGAATTGGTAACAGGCCCTATGCCATATTACAATGCTCGTTTAATGATTATAAACGTTTGTAAATGGATAGAAGAAAATGGATATACAAACGATCGTACTTCAATTCACTTAAACTTATCTTTTGATAAAAATAAAATAGAAAATAAGAATAGAATATCTAAGATGAATGTTCTTAAGTTTATTTTAGATTTTAAAGAAGATCAAGTGTTTAAATTCTTTCCAGTAAGAAAAGGATCTGCTTACGCTAAATCTATTAAATTTGTATTACCAAATAAAGATACATACTTCTTTGATGGTAAAACAATTAATCAACAGAATTTCACATATCCGGATTCTAAATATTATGGAATTAACTTTGATAAGAGACATAAAAATTATTTAGAGTTTAGATATATTGGTGGGGCTGATTGGGAAAAGAAAACCTCAATAGTTCTACACATGTTAGATCAATTTCTAGTACAACTTTGGAATTCTACTGAATCTATTCAATTTAACAGTCTTAATGCCTTAGAGTTAAAAAGAATACTTGCAGAGAATCAAAGAATTATAAGTGCTAGGAAAGATTGGAGAGCAATCGAAAAGAATTGGAAAGATATTCAATTCACCGTTGATTTACAAAAACAACCTCAGATTTTAGATCTACATTGGTCAAATATAAAAGAACAAGTCATGAGGCTATTCACACATGGTTCTATAACTAAAGGTCATATTAATTATGATACCGATACTAGTAAGGTACAGGTTGACGGTGGTGAATTATCGTACTGTGTTGAAATTGAAGGTTATGATTTTGTAAATAGTAAAATAAAAGGAGAATTAATACATTGTGATTTATTTAGATGTGAATTAGATGGATCTGATATAAATGAATGTAACTTTTATGATAATTGTAAAATAGTGGGTTCTAAGGTAAAGAATTCATATGTACACCAATCATGTGAATTAGAAGATGCATATATTTATGGAACTACCGGTATTATGAAAGGTAAAATGACAGGTGGTATATTTAGAGAGGGAAAATACGATAAGAAAACAGCCAAATTTGATGGCACTGAAAAAATACTTTATACAGAAGTATAAAAAATAAATAAGGAAAATGAGTAATATATTTTTAGGAGATGAGACTTGGTTAGAAAATCCACAGTTTGGTAGCGAGTGTTTTAATGAATTCGTAACTGAATTAGCAGAGGAAGTTACAGGATCTTGTATGATTCCAATGAACTTACCGAAAAAGGAGGTTCAAAATATAGTTAAAAGAGCAAAGAAATGGTTTTATAAAAATTATGAATATTCTGTTAAAGAAAGTTTCGTAGTATTGCCAGTATCTTTGTTTGATAGTGATCACTTTAAGGCAAATAGAAGCATTACATTACCAGGCCCTGATGCAACGACCGGTGGAAATGAGATATTCTCAGTATACGGGGTATTTGAAACTGGAAGTAGATGGGGAGGTTCTTCAGATATTAATTTCTCACAAGGAGATTTTTCAACTGAAAGAATGATGATGCAAGGAATGCATGGTGGAGCTTCAACAGCTGCAGGTGCTGAAAACCTACAATCATTTGTAATTAACGAAAGTTTTTATGATCTAGCTCGTCAGATTATTGAAAATCCTATCTCATTTAATTATAGTCAATTAACCCATGAATTAAAATTCACAGGTGGAACACCTCAAAAGGATGTTATATTAGAAGTATATGAAACTATTCCAGAATGTGCATTATTCGGAGATGAAGCATTCTTTAGATATTGTGCTGCAAAAATTAAAGTATCACTAGGTCAAAAATTATCTATATTTGGATTTAGTCTTCCTGGTAATATTGAAGTAAATGCAGATGCTATACAGGGATTAGGTGAAAACGAATTAGAAGCTGTAATAGAAGAAATAAAGAATGACGAAGGCACCGATTGGATGATGCATTCTTAAAGGTATATATACTATATGGAATTTTACGTAAAAAATGTTGGAGAACCAAACTTTAGCCCTGATAAACTACAGCAAGATGCTGAGATATCAATGTTATTAACTCAGATAGAAACTATTCTTTTCACTAGAAAGGGAGAGGTTTTAAATGATAAGGATTTTGGTGCAAATTTAGAAGATTATGTATATGAATTAAGATATAACGATTATATGTTAAAAAAATCAATACAAGATCAATTGAATGCATATGCTCCATTATCTAATAAATACAGTGTTGATATAGAAATAGATTACGCAGAAGAAACGGACAGACATGCTGTCTTTTTAGATATTATAGTTGATGGTAGAATCCAAATGGGTGTTTACGTATAAAATAGAATAAAAATAAAATGGCTGAATTTAAATTTTTAAATACTTCAAGAATTAAAGCAAATGAAATGATCTCAGATACGAGAACATACATTTCACGTTTATACGGAAGAACTAGTGAATTATTCACAACTGCTTCTCCGTTTTCTCAGATCTTGGATGTATTAACTGAACTAACAAAACTGGTATTCTTCTACATTGAAGATTCAACAGTTGAGCAGAATATATTAACTGCACAGAATCCTGAATCTATTTATGGACTTGCTAGATTAGCGGGACATGATTCCTTTAGAGGTGCTAGTGCTTATGGTGAAATTAAACTACGTTTAAATATATCAGCTAGTGAAACTTTAGCAGGGGATGCTCTTAATATTGTAAAGAATTCTACTATTAAATGTACTGAAAACGGATTAACATATATCTTAAAGACAAACAACGATAAATTTAGAATTGAAAAAAGCAATTCAGAATATATTTATATTCCAGTTGTTCAGGGAAAGATAGAATCTCAAACAGTAACTGGAACTGGTGAGAAATTACAATCATTTAACGTAATAGTTAAAGGTTTAACAGATCATCACTCAACTAGAGTAAGTGTTAATAGTGAACTATGGACCAAGTACGATTCATTATATGATATGAAAGTCGGTACTAAAGGATATTTAGTTAAGACTGGTGTTTCAGGTGGGTTAGATATTTATTTTGGAAACGGTTCATTTGGCGCAATACCAACTGAAGGTGCTTCAATAGAGATAGAATACTTATTAACTGATGGATCTAAAGGAAATTTAACAGGTTCTAAAGATCTTACATTTAAATTTATTGATGAGGGTTTTGATTCACAGGGAGAAACATATGACTTAAACGAACTTTTAGAAGCTTCATTCACAGCTTCACCTAAAATGGGAGCAGATCAAGAATCAACGGAATTAACTAAACTTATAGCTCCTTTACAATCACATTCTTTTGTATTGGCAAATCCAAATTCGTATGAACACTTTTTATCTAGATATGGAATGTTCTCTTATTTAGACGCGTATAATACAACTGATGATGGATATTTAGATGATGACAATGTTATCTATTTATTTATGCTACCAGATACTGCTAGAAAATTAACTAAGAACAAAGATTATTTTAATTTAGGATTAGATGAATTCTTTTTCTCAAGCGATGAAAAGAATGGTTTATTGGAATTATTAGAAAACAGTGGACAACAAATGGTTACTACTGAGGTTAAAATAGTAGAGCCTAGTGTTCAAAACTTTAGAATGGATGTTAAGGTAAGATATTTTGAAGGATATAATAAAGCAACAATGTATTCTGAAATTCGTGCAAAGATTTCAGACTATTTAATTAATATAACAAGAAGAGATCGTTTACCAAAATCAGATATCATTGCATTATTGGAAACAGTAGATGGTATAGATTCTGTAAATGTTAAATTTACAAGTAAAACAGAAGAAGACGCAAGGAGATTAGGTTATTATGTTCTTGAAAAAGTAACAGTAACACCATCAACTCCAGTATTAGAAGATATTGGAAATGGTAAATCCAAATATGTTTTCTTTAAAAGAACGGTTACGAAACAAAAAATTAACTTTGAACCTAACGCTGCATTACCAGAAGATGTAATAAACTTAGATTCTTTTGGAGATATTATTTTAGAAAAAGAAGAAGTTGCTCTTTTTAGAGGAGGTTGGGTAGATAGAGATAACGTGGCTGTTTTAGATGACGCTAAAATGGGAGAAATGGCAGCACTATCAATTTACTTTGATGAGCCTGCAGTACCAAATACAGTATTCTCTAAGATACAAGCTAAAAATAGAAAAGCATTATAATGGCTTCACTTATTCAAAATTTATTTAAAAGCAGACAGAGAAGAGATTCGGAAATACGTAGGACGGCTGTTGATAATCGCAAAAACCTAGGTAATGATTATAGTCAGAATGTTTTAAGAAAATCTATGTCAGCATATATTTTTAGAAATGATACAATGAATGATTTTGTAATATTAATCCAAAAATCATTCTCTGACTTAATTAATGCTGTGGCTTATTTAAAGGGATTCAAGTCATATACAACCAAAAAAGAAGATAAAAGATTCAGATAATGGCATATAATAATCTAAGATTTTTTGATAGTGATTCCAACGATTTAAATCTAGTCTTTAATACAGACTTAGACTTATGGCAAGGGGTTGCATATCTTCCACTGGTTTCAACAGGATTATATGAGACATTAACTCTCCATATTTTAGAGAATGTTGAAGGACAGCTGTTAGAAGACTTACACGTGACTCCAATTGCTGAAGTAGTTGGTGATGTTTCTTTTAAGTTTAGATTTTCAAATGACTATAATACAAGTGAAGATATATTTTTATATAGTGCTAAATCAAATGCTGGTGAAATACTAGTACAAAAAGATTTAGAACAATCTGCTACATTATTAGATAATAGTATTGAAGTAGACTATAATACAGTTACTGATAAAAAAATAGTAACTGCAAATTTAAAAGCGGATCCTATAATGGTACGTGCTGCTTTAAATTCTGAAGTTGAAGGATTTCACATTAGACCTCTTTCAATTATAGAAGTTGTCGATGGTGTAGAAACTAGAGAGATTGCAAGAATTAAAGTATATGGTGAAGTTGAAGGAGAAGATGAAAGATTAAGAACCTTACTAACTAATATTGGTATGAATCTTGACGATTTAGACTATTTCATATTTAAGGATTCAAACATTAACGAGCAATCACCTGATCACATCCTACTTAATCAAAAGAGAAAAGAGCTATTATTACAGGCTTCACAGATAAAGCCCTTTATAGGGACTTATAAAGCCTTGTTAAATGCTGTTGATTTCTTCGGATACGATAAGGTAACATTAAAAGAATATTGGTTAAACATAAATGAACAAAGTGAAAACTTTGGTAAATTAAAAGCTGTTGCAGTTCCTAATCAAGACGTTGTTGGTTTCTTAGCTGATAAAAATAAAACAACAGACCTACCAAATTCAAATCAAAAGAAGACTTCAAGGTTTTCTTTAGTATACAGATTAAATACACCAACTGGTAAACAGGACGAATGGGATATGCCTATTGTTGAAGAAGCTCTAGACTATTCTCCAGATGAAGTATTAATCAAATTATATGGATTAAAAAAGAAATTACAAAAAGATTACTTACCACTACAAGCTAAAATTGTAGATATTACAGGGGAAGGAGATTACTTCTCTCAATTTAATCAAAATGTTTGGAATAACCAACATAATATTAAAGCACAAGAAGCCGGTAGAGAATATACAGTAGAAAAGGTTCCAGCACTTAGAGATGTGTTTATGGAAGATCTTCGTTTAGTTGATTATAGACTTACAGGTTTTAATCAAGACTTTGAAGCAATACCTGCAATTGATAAATTAGAAATTTGTGATTCAATTGAAACATTCTATGCAGAATACTACGATAATAAATTAGATACGTTTAATACAATGGATGGAATTCCAATCGGAGCTCCTATCTCGTTACATATTGAAAAAGGATTAGAAGACTCGTGGGATTTTGCAGAATTTACATGGGAAGATGCTGGAGATGAATATTCTGGTAAGGGAGTTTATAACTTCTCAACTGATTTCACAACAGATCCTGAAGCTACATTTGCATATTTTAAAACCTTAGAAGATAACGGTAACAAATTATTAAACTGGGAAGATTGGTGGCATAGAGGTATTTATGAAATAGAATGGAAATTAATAGGACCTAATGGTTACAACAGATCTTTCAGAGGTCCTGTTTATGAATACAACCATTTCCCATTAACATTACCATATGTTGGATCATATACAGTTGAAGCACATGCTCATGATTTATATAACGTAACAAGTACACGAATTCAAAAAGATTGGATTGAAGTTAAAAATAAAAATGTTGAAGTTTACGGACTTACACAATTAGCACCAAAGAAATTAGATTGGCAAGAATATGTTTATTCATGGGATAAGTCAGGATCTAGTTGGGATTGGTCTAGAGAGAATACATTACCAGTATCAGATACTATTAGTACTTACTATTTAACAATGGATCGTGCTAACTATGTACAAGACCCTGAAGAAAATGGATTAGAATTCTCAACAGTTAGAAGATATAAAGATTCTACACGGCGTGATGGATTTAACGAAACATCAGGTCCTTATCAATGGTCAGCTTTAGACAATCACGTATGGGATGATGGTCCTGAAGTAACTTGGAAAATGACTAGAATAGGTTCAGATATTAATTCATCATTTCAAATATGGGCAGTACCTGGTAATCAATGGATTAATATTACACAAAAAGATCCAGGAACTGATGTAATTTCAAAGGATAGCTATCAAATAGTAAATATAATTCCACCAACGACATTTGCTATATCACAATGGCAGTTAATTGCAGATGAACTTAATAGTTTAGATTCTAACGAACATCCTATTTTAAGTAAATTTAATTTTAATCCAGTATATAGTGATATAGATGAGAATGACAATGTAACAGATGATCATTTGTTATACATACTAGCCGTTGCTGAAGAACCTGCAAGAACATATGATTTTAATGAAGTTTGGATGAGCCAAATAGAAAATAATTCACAATATATGACAGCTGTCCGTGAAAAAATAAACTTTGTAAGTTACAATCCAGGTTTCGATGATACATATATTATTAACGGATTAGTAGACTTACATAAATTAAATCACGTGACATTTTCATATGATTTAACTAATATGCCGGGAATAGTTTCACAAAACTGGAAGGTGACAAATAATACGTTAAATATCGATGATATATATTATAGTAATCAAGTATTAACTCATCTGTTTAAAGACAAAGGATATTACACAGTAGAATTAGAAATACAAGATTCAAACGGAAATAAGAATACAATAACAAAAAACATATTAAACATTATTTAAAATGGCAAGTATCACAACACTTTTAGGAACGGACAGCTTAGCATCATCAAGAATAGTCTTAAACGACAATTTTGCATCTATCAACGATGACTTAATTGAAGTTAGAGATTTATTAGATGTTAACTCGCAGACATTAACCTTAACCGGTGATGTTAATGCAAAACAATTAAACTTAAAAAATGGAGGAGCTAACTTATTTATAGTTAACACTTCAGATATTACTGCATCTTTACCATTTACAGTGGAAGATTCTTTAATATTAGGAGCAGGTTTAGAAAAATCAGTAGCAGCAGTAGCAGCAATGCCGTTGGCAAGCGCATACGCTAAATCAACATACGTATTAGATGCTTCTGTTTTAACAGGAACTAATGTAGTAGCTGATGGAAATGCAGGACAAGAAGCAACATTCATAGCGAGTGCTGGAGGTATTACAATTGACCCTTCTAATATTGCAGGAGTAACTGCAGTATCTATTGCTGATAACGGAACATTAACTCTTAGATTTTACAACGGACTTTGGTACATCATTTCGTACTTTAACTCTACTATAGTATAATCTAAAAAAATATTTAACAAATAAATGGCTACACCATTAATTAGAATTCCACAGGAACAAGGGGGAACGATGTATGCATTTTCTAGCGCAGCTAGAGATCTTACACGTGCTTATTATAATCCGGATGTCGTATTTGAGTATTCAAAATTCGCTCTATTAGATATACCAGTAGTTGCAGAACCTACAGCTGGAAGTACAAACAACTACATTCAATTTAGTAATTTATATGAAGGTGGACCAGTTGCTGGAGGCGGTGTTGCTCCAAATTACGATGATACTAACCCAGACGATAATGCCAATCGTCACTTTGCACAGACTTTTCAAAATTACGCTCTAAATTTAGAGAACTTTATATTATCAGATGATGACTTTGATGATTCTTTATATGGATCAGACTCTGAAAAAATCTTTTTTAAATGGTTAAACCATATAGGTGCATTTAGAACAAAAACAGCTACTTCACAAGAAGTTGTTGATGGAATCTCAGCTACTGTTGAGGAAGATGATTCAGTCCAAACAGGTTCTGAATATAGTAAAGTAGTAAAATACTTAGGAAATGTTGACGTATCAAACGATAAAAACTACGCTGGAGATACATACAATGAAGTGTTTGTGAATGTACCTTCTTACGTAGGTTATACACCAACTGTATTATTTAAATCTTCGGATTACAATACAACAGATACTTTATATCAGCCAACCTCAGAAATTAACGGTAGAGCTGGACAAACACACCCAGATGCTAATATTGATTTAGAATCACTAGCAGATAATAATGACGGTACTATTAATATAGATCCTAACAATACATATAATTATGGAATTGATTGGGAAGAATCACATTATGCTAAAATAGCGTCAGATAAGAAATTAAATAATTTATTAGATTATTCAAAAAGAGGTGGAGATTTTAGATTTAATGCAATTGCAGTTTACTACGACGTATATTCTAAGTCAAATCCGTTTAACAGATCAACAAATTTATATGGTGTAATACTTTTAGATAATTGGAAACAAGATCCAGGAAGTACTGGATGGTATATGCCAGAATTATCTAAGTACAAGCCGAACGAAGTTACTGGATTAAATGGTAATGCATTCGCTTTAAAATTAAATGTTAAATTTAATTCATCACTTGATAATGTTGGAATTGAAAAGAACATCAACGATTACTCTACGTTCTCGATGGATATATTCTTTGATTCAACATCAGCATTAGAAAATGCTGCTAAAGTATTAGCAGATGCAACACACAGTCATAATAAATTAAATACAAGATTAGACGATTTAGAAAGTTTATTTTTAACTTCAGTAAATACTGATAATTTAGCCACTAAGGTAGCTGCTTTAGAAACTTCTCTTGAAGATGCTGCTTTAAATTATAAAAATTCAGGATCAGTTTTAGATATGATATCTTCAACTAATAAGAGATTAAATCAAATAATCAATGGGGAAATACCAACTGAAGTTCAATATAACACTGATGTTATTGGAGCTGGTCAAGGAATTTCTGTTGATAAGTCAAATAAGAGCAAAATCAAATTACATAATTCAAATTATGGTTATGTATTAAATGATGTTCATGAATATGATTATACTTCAAATACAGTACTAGATAAAATAGATTCATCAGATCAATTAAATCCTGCTAATTTCACGTCACGTGGAATTTGGACAAGAATTAAAGGATATGAAAATCTAGTAAGGATTTATTTAAAAGAAGAGACGTTCTCTAGTAATTTGAATATATATTTAGACGATAGTGGTACATCATTCAAGTTGGGTCAAACCGTTAAACTTGTTTTTAGAACTCCTATCTCAAATTTAGATAACAAAGCTATTAACATATATACAGATAAAAAGAATGGATGGATTCTTAAAGGAACGATTAGTACAACTGATCTATTAAGTAAGAAACCATACGTTGAATTAATTTGTGTAGACGAAATAAACAAGACATTCGAACTTGACATTATAAGATAATATGAGTGCTAAAAATTCAATATCCCAATTACTCGAACAGTTTCTAGAATTAAACACTAATTCATTAGAAATTTTCAACCGTATCAATGAAGCAATTTCAACTGATAAAAAGACGGTGACTATCGATCTATACGATCCAACAAATGATGGCGTAAAATCGGTACAGATTCCCGCGTTCGGTTATTTAAAAAGAGAAATTGAAAGATTAGATACTAATTTATCATCTATATCTGATGTTGAATCCACTGGATCAACTGTTAGATTAAAAGACGGTACTTATAGAAAATTATTCACATCAAAACTTAAAGGACCTTCTAAATCAATTACATCTTTAGCAGCTCCTACTGAATTCAATACAAAGTTAAATGAATTCTTTGAGGATTTCTTAAATCCTTTATTAACTATCAAATTAGATGTTAGCGGACAAATCCCAGTAGAAACAGAAAGAGTTTATATTGAAAGATATATTTTTGATTCACAGGATCCTATTTCAACTGATCAATTTGATGAAGTATATAAAGGTTCTAATGAATTAACTAAGGAAGGTTTAGAATCCGATATTGCAGAAAATGGTTTAAAATATCATTTAGATGCTGAGGTAATTGAAATGCCAATAAGAACTATACAATATAGCGGTAAGTTCGATGTTACTAAAATAACTAATGAGCAGAAGTCGCAGGTTGTTGATGGTGTCACTCAAACAAAAACTATTAAATTATTCACTCTTGATAAGTTAAGCTACTCAGATGCTTCTAAATCACTTAAAGAAACTGAAGTACTTAAAGTTAGCGATTCATTAATTGTAAACTCTGGTGAATATAGAACAAGATACATTATTAAATCAATTGATAATTCAACATCACAGGTTGAACTAGAATTAATTGAAGGATATGAAGCTATTAAAATTGGCTCACAAGAATTAACAGTATATAGAGATGTTGATACGGATTTAGATGTTGAAATAAACGTTGGATTTGATGAAAGACAAGTAATCTTTATTAAGCCAGTTGATCCAATATCTAACATAACGGCAGATAATTATTCACCTGGTATTGCATTCTATTCAAATGAATTAAAAATAGACGGAGTTGGAGGAACAAAACAAACTCTTTCTGAATATTATAAAACTGAAGTTTCTGATTTTGGTCAATTTATCAAAGCTCTTAGCGTTGATTATATTCCACCATCAAGCATTGGTATTACACCAGTAACACCTATCTTAGATCCAGCTGATTTAAAGGTAGTTCAGATTAATAAACACTTAACAGACAATACAACTACTAAAAAGATTAAACAATTAAAATCTGATAAATTAGCTTCTGAGCAAAGTTTAAAGAATTTAGATGAAGCAATCAAACAGAAAAAGACTTTATTAAATACTAAGAAGTTTAATTCTAAAGTAGAAAGAGATAACCAAAGAAATGAATATTCAGCATTAGTAAACGACAGAGAGTCGGAAGCTAAATTATATGCTTCTATTGTTTCTGAAATAAAGGCTGCTGCAGAATCTTCTGATTTAGCCGCAGTAACTCCTAAGTTTAGAGTGAGAGGTTTTTATCCAATCCCTGAACCTAGAAAAATCGGTGATGAAATTTCACAAGAAGTTGTTCAATTTAAAATTAGATACAGATATGTTTCAACTAGTGGAAAGACTAGTCAAGTAGATCAAATGTCATTTAAAGATACAACTAATAATTCTAGTAAAACTGCTGCATTTTCAAACTGGGTAGAAGTAAATGGACCTGTTAGAAAAAGAGAAAAGCAAACAGCTACTAGTAAATATGCATGGATTACGGAAAGTGAAGAAGATGCTCAAGCAGTAAACTTCAATTCATTAGATCTTCCAATAAGCTCAGGAGAAATCATTGAGATTATGGTTAAGTCTATTTCTGAAGCAGGATATCCTGCAAATCCATTAACAAGTGACTGGTCTTCTATTGTAAAGGTAGAATTTCCGGAAGGAGAACTTTCAACAGATTCTTTATCAGGTTTAGTTAACTCAAACGAACTAGATGCTTTAAAAGTATCTATTAACTCTGATCTAGAAACGGCCGGAGTATTTCAGCATATCGAAGATTCTTTTTTAGTAAATGATCAATATTACGTACACAGTGCAAATAAAGTTGCATCTGGATTTTTAACTCAGGAACAATCACCTATATCAGTTTATGATAAGTTATTGGAATTAACAAATGAGATTGAAAGATTAAGAGCTCAAATAGATGGAACAATCGGAGAGTTATTAGTACAAATAATCGATGAAGAAGGAAATGTAACCCCTGTAACTAATAATCAAACGATAAAGTTATTCGCAGGGTATTATGTTAATGAATTACCAGAAACTAACTATAAAGGACATATAGTAACTAAGAACTTTAAAATAAATCTATCAAATTCTAAGGCAAGTCCATTAGAATTAATAGCTAGAATTATTGGAGATACTAAAGAAGCAGCGTATAGCTCTTCTACATCTCAAGTATTTGGATTAGGAAATGGAACAATCGATCCGTTATATGCTAACAATGATTATTATACAAATGAGGCTAAATACGATTTGGTTCCAGTTGTTTATCAAAATTTAGAATCTGACGAAGTTGATAGCATTTCACATTTAAATAGCAGTCCAGACCAATCTTCTCAATTAAGAGGTCAGTTTGCATATTCAAGATTTAAAAATATAGCAAATGATAAAGGATTATACGTATCTGAAGATGATGGTAATGCGACAATAGCAAATGGTGATATTGACCAAGCGGATCAATCAGGATATGACAGATATGAGTATGGTATCGCAACGGCATATGGTATTACGCCATCATATAATACAGAGGGTGTATTGGAGTTTTCCACAGATGAATTTACGCCTCTTACTGCGACTAACGGACCTAATGATTTCATATGGAATGGATCAAAAACATCATCAGATACTTTAAGTGTAGTTGAAAGCAACATATACGATAATTCAATATTTATACACATAGATCACCCTTTAGCTGTTAATGGAGGATTAAGTGCTTTAGATATTGCGTCAAATGGAATGGTTGGATTACCTAAAACAACACCATTAAGAGCCACAGATTTATATGGTAAAATGCAAACACCTTTTAAACTAACAAATACAATAAACAATGAAGGTAACGATGGACTTAGAAAGTCTCTTAGAAACTCATTTGATCCAAACGATCAATACTTATTAGGTGGACATTCATGTGGATCATTTTTATTCCTATCACCATTAGATTCTGAATCTTTAACAGTAGATGCTAGTAATAAAAGAGGTAAAAAGGTTATTCCTGGAAATAGTGTAACATCTATTACATTAGATTTAGTATTTCAATATAGAATGACAGATTATTATGGAGTGACCAGTAGTAGTGGTATTGATAATAGCACTGGAAGAGTTGGTGGAGTAATTGGTAACATATTCAATAACTTAACTTATTCTAAGAAAATTGGTGTAGATATTTTAGATTCTAATAATCAGGATTTTAAATTTGATATTGAAGTATATGCTAAATATAGAACAACAGGTAAGAATATAAATTCTATCCCATCATCAATGCTTGCTAACTACAACAATAACGGTGGAAGATTACGTAACAAATCAGATTATTTCTCTGGAGTCGGACTAGATTTTTCTAAACCAACTATTTATAAGTAGTATTATGTAGTACACAACCAACTAGACGTCTCTAAATAATATAGATATATAATATAAATAAAAAGAGGTCCGATAGATGGCAATAAACTATAACATTGAAAACGATAATTTAGAGAAGAAGTCCTTCGCTTTATTAAGAACCAATCCTAAATTGAGTAGCAACATCAAATTGATAGTTAACTCAATAGGAGACATGTTTTTAGGAGCGTTTAAGGCAAATAAGTCTTTATCTAAAGTAGAATATCAAAAATTCGAACTTAATCAAGATGGATCCTATTCAAATGACGTATCACGTTTTTTCAAGGGAATTCCAGTAAATGAAAGATTTCAAATACTTAGAAAGAATTCAGATCTTACACCATATTCTAATTATGCTTTTCAATACGAACAACAATATAACTCTGGGGCAAGTTTTAATTCAACAAAACTTTACGATGAACAATATAAAGTGTTTGCACCTATATGGCTTGACAGACAGATACCAAAGAAATTTATAGTATATCGAGTACATGATGTTGAATACAAAGAACAATATGATGAAGATACCTTAGGTCAAAACTCTAGAATCCTAGAGCTATTAAAGAACGCAACGATAATTAAAACATTTGATCTTACTAAAGAATCAAAATTAGGTAAATACTTACATAATCATGTATATGATAAAGGATTTCCTAAATCTTGTATCAATTTTAACTTTAGTGGTGAAGGAGCTACAGAATTTAAAGGTATTGATACATCCCAGGGTGGGTTTGCAAATAAAAAAGAATTTTTAGCAGAAAACTATCTTAGAAAAGATAATCCAGAAATATATTCAAATGAATTATTAAGTGGTGGATTTGAACGTCATGGTTTAATATCTGCTAATTTAATCAATATGGAATTCATGTTTGATGATACAACTGCAGTTGACTATGAAATATACAGATATTTCGGTTTATATGTTGATGATGTTGAAGAAGGTTCATTTAGCATAGATACTATATCTAAGTCAGGTATTATAAGTATAAAACCAGGTACAACTAAAGTAAATTATGATTTATCAGGTACGGAGTTGGTTTTGGTCGAGGAAGACATGCTACCTAACACAAGTGACTTAGAAATTCCAATTTTATCATACGTTAAATTAGGTGAAAATAATTATACTAATATAATAAACAACAAATCATTTGGACATTTAAAATTACCAGTATCGGTTAACGGTGATGCAATTTTACCAGACTCCTTTACAATGATTCCTAATAAATTACCAATATCATCGGTAAATGTATCTAATAAAGGTTTTATTAAATTTGAGATAACAGAAGTACCTAACATAAATGACAGATTTTATATAGGGGACAAAACCGAAATAGAAATAGAAGGAAATAGTTTATTTGATTTTACATGTATTGCAGACCCTATGTTACCACAAGGTACATTTGTTGGTAATAAATTTTCAACACAAGGCGGTTTAAATCAAACAACAATTGCTATTAGTAAATTAATTACAAAGATAACAAACTACACATGTACCATCGACAACAACACTATAACTATTGAAGATTATGCATCTGGTGATAATAGAAAAAGAATGTCATTTGGTGTATTAAAATTAAATATAAGTAATTTTATTAAAGTAATCACAGGTTTATCTAATTCAATTGGTCTTAATGATCCTCAATTCAATGATTGGAATTTATATACAGCGGACGGAGGTTCTAAAGTAGGTGCATCATTTTTAGTTAAATCTTCTGATTTAGCAAATGTATCTATTGGGCAATATATTAAAGAAAAGAATTTAAATAAGTTTAATAAAATAACTAATATAGTTAAAGATCATAAGGATCAATTATATTATAGAATAGTATTACAAAGAGCATTTAAAACACCAAATGATAATATAGTACAGTTATACGAAAAGTTCAGACCAAGTTTTGGTAAGTTTAGTGCATACGATATAAAGGATTTTGATTTTGATTTCTATAGTACTTCAAATTCTGACATAGGAGAACTACAAATTGAGTTAGAAACTGAAACTACATATGATACAAATTTTGATAGACTAACACCTGTTTTAAAAGCAGAGGATATTGACACTGATAATAATCAAGAGCAAATATATTCTGAGTATGATAGATTATCTGAAAACGCATTACAAGACACTGCTCTTAAAAGTAGAATGGTTCCGTCTATCATGAAATTCTCATTAAAAAATGGAACAAATGCTAGAAATTTACCGTATGTTCTAAATGCCAACGAAGCGTTTGGTTCAGATAACCTATCGCCTAATATTGTATTAGATTCAGGTAGAAATAGTGATAATTTAAACATGGAACATTTCCATTTTAATAAAATAACCGACTATGTATATGAGCATCCATACTCAGAGAGTCTTAAATCGTATACTGATTTTAATAGTTCAGGTGGAATATCGATAGATGCTCTTAAATCAACTGATGTTGATTATTTTAAAATTTATTTTAAGTGGAGTGGTTTATTTTTACCAACAACATCGGGATATCTGACATGGGTTGAAGATGAAGCAAGGAATTTATTTACTAAATTTGAAAATGGAATTGGAGACTTAGATACTAGTACAATATTTAGAGGTCTTAGATATGTGTATAAAAAGAGAAAGGAAGATGTTAAATCTAATCCTACTGAATTTATATCGGGTAATGATGTTAATGATTATAAGTTTGGTGTAGTATTAAATTATAATAATGAATCGACACAGAATAGTGTAGATTATACGGTTATAAAAAACGACACCTTTAAATTCATATGTGTTGTTTTAGATTTAAATGTTGTTGAAAATGATATTACAACTTTATCTAGATCGATAACGTATATGGCTAAAGATATAAAATTGGATGGTGTGATAGTTGATTCTGAACCATTGGAATTTAAAATTGATTTATCTCTAACGGATTGGGAGGATGAAGAACCTACGGTATACGCTTTAGATGCTAAAGGAAATGCACCTTCATTTATATCAAGTATAAATCCAATTAGTGACGGTGGTTATTCATGGATTTATTTTGAAGATTCAGAGGAAAACATATGGGGTTTAAAGGTTCTTAGGGTTGTTAGTGATAGAGAGATTGTTGTATTAGGAAAACCGGTTAGGTTTGATACAGATAATGGACCAATAACAACAAATCCAGGAACAATGCCAATTGATGATATTAATAATATTCCAATTGATCAAGAGTTTAAATATTGGAGAACTGGTGATAGTGGTTTTAAAAACCTATTTGAAGAAATAGTATCTTATAACTATGCAGCTAGGTTTAATAAATTTGGAAAAATAAATTATATAACGGTAGATGGTGAGGGAGAAACATTAAACGATTTCGTACTTCAAATCGAAGACGGTATTGAATTCGCTAAACCATCAGTATTAGATACAAAAGCAGATGGTGATAAACCAAAAGCATACCAGATAGTATCAGGTGAAATAGGTAAGGTAATCAACACTAGAGAGGATGGTGGGTATTATACATTGCTAAGAAGATTTAATGGAGATTATAATCCTATTTTTAAAGAATGCGTAGGTTTTACAGATATACATAACGATCAAAGTTTATTTATCCCAGATGTTGGAGAAACATCTTTATCTACGAATATATCCGCACCTTCATATTATGGAATAGGATCAGGTACAGGTGCAGGATCTGGTACAGGAGCAGGTTTTTCAATAAATCAAGACTACGATATGGATGTTAGGAAATATTTAATATATTCTAAATTTAAAAATACTGGAATAGCATTTGGATCATTTAAGAATACTAATGATAAATATGGATTTATAGAAAACATGTATTATCATAAGGTTAATGATGAAAATTCTAAAAACCTACTAAAACTTTCTGAAACATCAGATAAATTACCGTTATATCCGTTGATTGGAGAAATAGCTATTGATAAAACTGATTTTAATGTATTCAAATCTAAATATACTAAAGATTATTACATCAAATCAATACAGGGTGGTAAATTCGAAAGAACATACGGAACGTTAAATCCAATTGAAGATAAATCGTTTATGGTTTCAACAATAATGAAAGTTAAAGATGTTTATGATTTAACCAGCTTTACTTCTACTATTGAAACTAGTATTGATTCTTTAGATTCTATTAGATTTAATAAATTAAATAAATCAGCAATACATTGGTTAGAAAATGATTCTGAAATTATAGCAGACTTTTATTTACCAAAATCAATATACAATGAATTATTAGAAGATGGAATACTAAATAGTTTTAGTAAATACGTTGAAGCTGAAAAGTCGTATGGGGACAAAACATCTGTTAAAGATGATTTAGAATTATATGTATACAAAAATATTGTTAATAGATTTATAATTGACAATATAGAAGTTTATGGAATTCAAGGAAAGAACTTAGAAACAGGGTTTGTATCGGTTAGTTCTCCAGAAGAAATAACAACGGGCGGATATACGGAACAAACAAATTTCGACATACAGGGCTATCAGAATGATGGTCTTAGTTTTAGACTAATATATAATAAAAAACCAGGCTATAAATATAATTTAAAGCTGCATATCAAAATACAAGCATAATTAATGTTAAATATTAAAGAGATATTCAAAAGTGATCTAGATCCAAACAGCCCTAATTGGTGGGCCAAGGATAAGGTAGATAAGATTAATTTTAACTTTAATCAATTAGAGAAAGGTGGATCATATGGACCCAAAGGTACTCAAGGATCTGATGGAATAACAGGTTTTATAGGAGTGAAAGGATTTCAAGGTAATATGGGAGTCCAAGGGAATCAGGGAACTGAAGGTCTTAGTGGTAAATTTATATGGAATATAAACAGATCAGCTACATATGATACTATATTTCCAAATTATCAAGGTGGTTTAGAGATCTCTGCGATAGCCCTATTAATGGGAGCAATTAATAATAGTAGCGATGATGTTGCAATTTCTAACACTACCCCTTCTATTTTATTAACAACTGGCACTAAAAATAATCTAACTCTTGCTAATAACTCAAAAAGAGGATCATTTAAAACTGAAGTTGTTAATAATATTCTTAATGTTAATATTGGGGAACTTTCAGGTACGCAGACTGACTTATTAGAAATACGAGAAATTGTCACAGCAGGTGGTAGAAAATATAAAGATCTATCAAAATACGGATTGGACGAATTTAGCGATTTACTAGAGGTTATAGAGGATAATAATATTAAAACATTAAAATCACATGTTAATTCTAAATTCAACAAAGAAGATACTGGTGCATATGTTGATGTTGATGGTGATTTTTCATATAATAACAATGCAGATAAAAATAAAGTTTTAGCTTCCCTCGATACTGATGGTAGCGTGTTATGGAAAAATAGATACGAAGTATTTAGTGCACTACCAAGAGGATCTTTTATTTCAATTAGAGAAGAGGATTTTAATAATGATAATTTTAATATATTGGATGGTTCTGAAATAGGATCTGACGGGTATTTAAAAATAGGATATGGTAGGGGTAGATTGGATGGTAATTTTGAAGGGTGGTATTTAGCTAATGGTCAAAAATGGACGGATGGTGTACTTAATTTTGAAGTTCCTAATTTAAATTCTTTCAATTACACTATAACAAATACTAAGCCAAACAATACTGATTATGAGGGTCCTATGGAAGACTATCCTCCTGCCGGAATCGTGGTTTCAAATCCAAATCCTATTATAATCGCAGGTTGTAGTACAGAATTGCAGGGAGTTTATAATCAAACAACAGGAGAATATGACGTAACACAAACTGTTGAGGCAATTGATGATTCTATGTCCAAATCAAGTTCCTCGGGCAACACTCACCTATCTATTAAAAGAAATGTAAATATCATTAAACTAGGAGAAGCTTCCTTATACTGGTTAACAGATCCCGAAGCGGACGGTATAGCAACATACCCAATTGAATTATCATTTGGAAATAATTCTGATAATGCATGTTCAGCAACTACAGAAAGTTACTTTTGGACTAAAGATTCTACAGATATAAATAACGACTGGTCTGATTCACCAGATCAAGGTGAGGCAATATATACAGATAACAACGGAGCTGTAGGGGGTACGCCACCTGCTGGTTGGTATTCATTTGGTGGATATTCTAGATATTGGACCGGATCTTCGTTTGGTTCACAAATTCATGCATGTTTGGTAACCTACGAAAAAGATTTAGTTATTAGAAACAAAGTATATGATACTGAAATAAATGGATCTGTATCTACTGTAGCTACTACAGGTTTTTATATTGACACCCCATTATTTAAAGATGCAACAACTCTTGGAATTGTAGCGGCGAATGGAACATCACCAGGTGCCGGATGGGTAAGAGAGTTTGGTGAAGGACAGGGTGAAACATATAGAAGGTATTGGAACGGAAGTAGTTTTACTGGAGATTCAATTAATAAACTATATGTAACTAAAATAAATTCTTTTTATGGTGGGATTATAGAAGCATCAGGAAGGTATTCAAATGTATGTAAAGATTTAGCAACAGAGAGCATTACAGCATATTACGCAAGAAATTCAAATCCAATAGATGACACTACTAACTATACATATAATCTAGATAAGATTTATCATGTAGCAAATGATAGGAGTATTATATATGTTAATACAAACTGGTTAACAAATGATGGTAATACATCAGTTATAAAGATTTGGGATCAAAACAAACCAGGTGGAAGTAATCCATATTATTCGTTAGTTGAAGATAAAGAATCTTCAGGTAAAAAATATGCATCTATTAATTCATCATCAGAAATCGATGCTCCAGTAGCATGTACTATTACACCAATAGAATTTCCAAATCCATACATGTCAGTAGAAGACGGGGGAGATGATCTAGATGTAGAATATGATGTTTTAGTAAATGGTGAAGGTGGTGATGACAATTTATATTATTATAGTTGGAAAGTAACTTCAGGTGATGCGTTTGAAGGATCTATTTCAATACAGGGTCCTGGAATCCTTGGAGCTATAAATGCACAAGAAGACAATGAATGGAGAAATGGTGCGAATTTTGCATTAAATTCTATTGGATATGCTAGTAATTTATCGTACACACTTAACTCTCTTGACAATCCAGATGATTATGATATGGAATTATACATACGACTACATAGATCATCAGACGATGAAGTAATGGATTCGTTATCAGCAATTAACTAGATCCAGTATTGCGTGAATAAAAAAGAAATATATAAACTAAATATTTAGTAGCAAAGACATGGCAATTATTAACTTAAAAGAAATATTAATATCTGATGGTGACAACATCAAGTTGGACAAAGTAAATTATAACTTTGATCAGTTAGTTGTGAATGGAGGAGGTCCTCAGGGGTTTCAGGGAAACCCTGGAACTACTGGATATCAAGGTATAACGGGATATCAGGGAAACCAGGGTATTGATGGTGATCAGGGTTTTCAAGGAGATCAAGGAAGTAGTGGTCAAGATATATGGAAGGTTAATTTAAGTAATTCTACACAAGCCGATACTATATTACCAATCCACATAGAAGGACAAGAAGCACCTTCTGTTTTAATAGGTTATAAAACAACAGATGACGAATATAGCGATACTTTTATAGAGACAGACTCTCAGTTTGTAATAAATAGAAATACTCCCTTTTTTAATAACTTAGAATTAAAAACATCTGGGTTTGAAACAACATTTGCCTTTAAGTTAGATCAAGTTGAGGGATCTGATGACGCATTTATGCAAATGTATTTTGTTGGTGGTGAAGGTTCTATAAACCAATACGCTAACACATTTACCTGGAGAGAACCAAACACGGCAGCTAATTTAATTAGCTTAAATGCAACAGCACTAGATATTAATATTAATACAGTATTCGAGAAAGATGTTGAAATAAAAGGAAACTTAAAGATAAGTACTGGGGAACCAGCCGCCGGTAAGATAGCAATTTCAGCAGATGCAATTGGAACTATTGAATTTAAAAATATTGAAGACATTGGAGGAACGGTTCCACTTGGTACTATAATTTCAATGCTACCTGCATATTTTGAAGCTAATGATAAATTTATAAGCTCACATACAGTTGCACCTGTAGAAAATGAACCTATTAATATATATGTTGGTAGAGGAGTAAATGAATATGCCGGTTGGTATATTTGTAATGGAAAAACATGGACAAATGGAACAGTTTCATTCGATACTCCTGATTTAAATTCATTTTCATGGGATATTCAAGATAATCCTAATAGTATAAATCTTAATGGACAAGGAGCTACACAGCATACAAACGATGAAATACCTATTATTGGAGGTGCTGATGTATTATTAGAAGCTACTTATAATAACGGTACTAGTTTATTTGATGTAGTTGGAACTGTAGAAAGTTCAGCTGATTTAATACAGTCTAATCAGACAGGTACTGTATTTACTATTAAAAGATTACCTCAAATTATATACTTAGGAAAAGAAAATCTAACATGGTCTGATAAGGGAACAAACCAAGCACCGACTACTACGGTATTTTATAATTTTGTTGATCAAAGTAGTGTTGAACCAACAGCACAAACAGAAACATATAATGTAACAGCCCTATCAGGTACTCAAGGTACCTTTAATGTAAGTATTCCTGCACCACAGGGACAATACTGGGATAATGACAATCACCCAGTGATAAATGTCCCCGCTAATTATACTATTAATAACACTAGTGTAAATGCATCTGAATACAATCAAAATTTCCATATAACGGTTGGATATTCATCTCACCCTAATACTTCAGGTAATGTTACTTTTACATATAATTCAAACGGATCTATTGTAGTAACACCTATAGAAGAAGAACTTAGTTTTGAATTTTACGATACATATATAGATCCTAATTCAAGTACACTAAGCATACAAGTTACAGATACTAACGGTACTAACGGTTATGTTTCTAATGTAGGGATAGAAGCTCCGGCAGGTCAATACTGGACAAGCATGCCTACAATAACAACTCCTACAGGATTTGCAATTACAAATCCTTCATTACAAATAACAAACGGTAGTGATTATGAAAATGTCTATCAATTTACAGTTACTTATGACTCGTTTCCATATAGTGGACCGGTAGACTTTACATATAGTTCATATATGAATTTAGAAACAATACCTGAGGTAGAAATGAAATACACTATCAGTGGAGGTATTACTAAGGGTAGTTTAAACAGAGAACAAACAATTACGGCGGGGTTAGGTAGTACTGTAACATTAAGTGAAATAACTTTAAAGGCTGCAATCGATAATTACTGGCGTATTGGAACAAATACAGTACTAGGTAGTAGTTCAACGTATAACAATGGTTCTCCAATACTACGAAGTGATGATTTTACTATAATTTCGTCAGAACTTGACTATGTGGCTGGAGACGCCTACGAACAACCATCTCTTTTAAAATTAATAATACAGGATAGCGATTTTGGTAATGAGACTGAAACCCCAGGCGGGATAGATGGAACAATAGCAACGAATATTAACATAAACCACCCATACGATCAAATTTCTAGTAACACACTATATGTTGAAAATGGTATTTCTAAAGGTTCATGGGATTATTCAAACTCAAGTAGCTGGAATAATGGATTAAATGAACAATGGCGTGTGGTAAATGAAACTGAAGTCACACAATATATAAAAATAATGGGAAGTTACGCATCTAGTACTTCTATAACTGCATCACTAGACTGGTACACACAATCAGAAACAGGTGATTTAAGTATATTAAATGATTATACATCAGAAACTACAGTACTTAGTTCAGGATTCATCACAATAAATGCTAATGATGTTGCGGAGATAACATGGACTAATGTTGAATATACCAATAATAATGGGAATGGTGGCTCTTGGGGAATTTATTTAGTAGCAACAGATGTATATGGTGATAGATTAAATAATGATCCAATTAACTGGAGAACAATAATGTATGAAGCATAATAATGTATAAAGCATGATAAAAACTATATTAAATAATAAGACATTACTGCGATTCATAGGAATCGCTATTGTCGTTTTCTTAGTTTTGAAACAATGTAATCAAATTTCAAATCTAAA